>Ga0187892_10007728_pt1 | contig 15155 bp, 17 predicted proteins | sample MA1701073metaG_FD_139345 | JGI IMG/M metagenome (GOLD analysis project Ga0187892, IMG submission 139345) | Bio-ooze microbial communities from a basaltic lava cave in the Kipuka Kanohina Cave System on the Island of Hawaii, USA - MA170107-3 metaG ... | reverse complement strand
GAGGTCACTCGTGTCGTGATGACGCAGCCAAAACCGCTTTTCCTCGGTTCGATGGAGGAGACGGAAGATCTGTTTCACATTGCGAAGGCCCTGGGGCTCCCAAAATACCAGATAGTCGACACCAAGGCGCCCGTGATGGTGGTGTCGACCGGATTACCGGTGGTGATTGTGCCGGTGCGTGCCCTCACGGCGGTGCGGTCGATTGAGCCGCATGCTGCGGCGATTGTCGAGATGTGCGAGCGCTTCGGCACCAACGGAATTATGGTCTATACGACCATGACGGTGGAAGACCATTCGACCGTACATACGAGAATGTTTGCGCCAGCGATCGGAATCCTCGAAGATCCCGCCACCGGGAGTGCCAGCGGAGCTATGGGCGCCTATCTCGTCCACAATGGGCTCGTTGAAGTGGGCCCTCTGACGGAAATCATCATCGAGCAGGGCTATGAAATCGGACGTCCGTCGCGCATCCTGGTCCAGGTCGAATCGGATGACGATGCGATCCAAACGGTGAAAGTGGGCGGGCAGGTTATCATGGTAGTCGAAGGAACGCTCACCTTCTAGTAACAGTTCTGAGTGCTGAGTTCGAAGTTCTGAGTTTTCCGGATAACTTAGAACTCAGCACTCAGAACTTATAACTTTTCGGAGGCGCATGAAGGCGGTACTCTTTCGCGCGCATGGCGGACCTGACACACTTTCGTATGAGGATCTGCCCGAGCCGACGATCGGCCCGGAGGATGTGCGGGTTCGCGTCAAGGCCTGTGCGCTGAATCACCTCGACATCTGGATACGAGAGGGCAATCCCGCCTATCCCATGGCGCTTCCTCATGTGCCTGGGTCGGATGCGGCCGGAATCGTGGAGCAGGTCGGCGGGCATGTCGACAGCGTCACAGTGGGGCAGCGGGTGTTCGTGTCTCCGGGGATCAGTTGCTGGAAATGTGACCAGTGTCTGGCGGGTCGAGACAATCTGTGCCGCTCCTATGGACTGGTCGGCGCCAAGACGCACGGTAGCTATGCGGAGTATCTGAAAGTGCCGTTCCGCAATATGCTGCCGATTCCGGAGAATCTTTCGTTTGAACAGGCGGCGGCGTTTCCGCTCGTGTCGGTGACTGCGTCGCATATGCTCTTTGCGCTCGCCGGACTCCAGCATGGAGAGACCGTGCTCATCATGGGGGCGGGGAGTGGAGTCGGGAGCATGGCGGTCCAAATGGCAAAGCTGGCCGGGGCGCGCGTGATGGCAACCGTCGGGACCGACGGCAAGATTCCTCGCGCGGTCATCCTGGGAGCCGATGCCGTCATCAATCACACGAAGGAGAAGGTCTCGGAGCGCGCCAAGTTACTGACCGAAGGGCGCGGCGTGGATGTGGTGATCGAGCATATCGGCCCAGAGGTGTGGGACACCTGCCTCGAGTCATTGGCGAGAGGTGGGCGCTTGATTACGTGTGGTGCAACGACCGGGGGCGAAGTGAAGCTGAATCTCCGGTATGTCTTTGCTCGCCAGTTGACGATCAAGGGATCTTATATGGGAACCCGCGCGGAATTGGTGAAGGCGGCGGAACTGATGGGGCAGGGCAGGCTCATCTCCGTGATCGATCGCACGTTTCCACTTCATGAAGCTCGCGCGGCACAAGAACTGATGTTAAGTAGACGGTTTTTCGGTAAAATACTACTCACGATGTGACGGATGTTGAAAACGGCCTCCAGCGGCGTTCTCAGCTCATCAAAATCCTCAACGTACCCCAGAGGGTACGCCTCCGGTTTTGATTCGCCTGCGGCCTTGCTGAAAGACCGTTTTGAACATCCCTGCAGAGTGACGGCGGTCGGATTTTTCTATTAGTTCATTTGAATATAAAGGGGGAAGCATGTCCACAGTGGCGATGATCATGAGCAAGAAGCCCAAGACCGTAGGGCCTGGCCTGTCGATTGTCAGCGCAGCTAAGAAAATGCAGACTACGCGATTAGGATCGCTGTTTGTGAAGAAGGGAAAGAAGCTGGTTGGAATTGTCACCGATACGGATATTGTTCGACGCGCCGTCTCGACCAATAAGAATCTTGGCAAGATGACCGTCGAGAAGATCATGACGACTCCCATTTGCACGATTGAAGGAAGCCAGCCGGTCGATGATGCTCAGGATATGATGGCTGACTTAGGGGTGCGCCATCTTGCTGTGACCCAAGCAGGCGAAATCGTGGGGGTAGTGTCGGTGCGGGATGTGTTGATGTTTTACAAGCGGTATGCTCAATCGAAAATTCCGGCGGCCGCGGGGTACTCTGAACCTAAGATCTTTCAAGACTGACGGGACGTAAGGCGTAAAACGTGAAAGGTAAGAAGTAAAACGTAAGATGCAGGAAGGTGAATCCCTGGCATTCGCGCCTCAGCTCCGAAGGGAACGTTTCACTTTTTGCGTCTAACTTTTCACGCCTACTTGGTGAGTTCTTTGACGAGGTGGCCGAGTTCGGGGAGGATGAGCTTTTCCATCGCAAGGCGGACTGCGTTTTCGGAGCCTGGGGTGGAGAAGAGGACGCGGCCTTTGATGATACCCGCGGTGGCTCGGCTCATGATGGCGGGTGAGCCGATGTCCTGATATGTGAGATAGCGAAACACTTCACCGAATCCGTCCAACCGTTTTTCCAACATCGCATCGACTGCTTCAAAGGTCGAATCCCGTCGAGAAATTCCTGTCCCGCCGTTGATGATGATCGCTTGAACCTTCTTGTTCGCTACGGCGGATTTAATCTCGGCTTTGATTTTCGCCGGTTCGTCTTTGACGAGATGATAGGCCACGATCGAATGGCCGGCATCCTTGAGCAGGTGCATGATGCAGTAGCCGCTCGTGTCGGTTTCGGTCGTGCGTGTATCGCTGCAGGTAATGACCACGCACCCGATGGAACTGGGTGCATGGGATTTGTGTTCGTGAGCGGCGTGACTGCCCATATCATCTCTTACAGGATGCTGAAAAAGGCCGCCAGCATACGAAGATTCTTAGGCATGAGACGTGAAAAGTTAAAAGTGAAACGTAGGAGCGTCGAAGGCTCTTCCTCGGAAACTTTTCACCTTTTACATTTCACTGTTCACAAAGAACAAGGCTGGCCTTGTTGAGCATCCTCTCGTTGGCTTTTTCTAGAGCTACTTCCACACCGAGTCCGGATTCAATTTCGCCGCCGGCTTACCGCCCTTGATGTGCTCGTCCAGAATCGTCGCGACGTCCGCCTCCGTCACTTTGGAGTACCAGGTCGCGTCAGGATAGACGACGACTGTCGGTCCCTGCTCGCAGGGACCAAGACAGGAAGAACCGCTGACGAGCACCTCGCCCGGGGTGACGCCCTTCTGCATGAGGCCGATGTTAAAGGCCATGAGGAGGGAAGCTGATCCTGCGCTGCCGCAGGAAGGTTTCGGATGGCCAGGGGGACGGGCATTGGTGCAGACGACGATGTGATATTTGGGTTTCGGCATGGGTTCTCCTTTGATGGCTGTTTCACTGCGGCGCGTACGACCTCCATGTCTCAATGGCCTCTTCGGGTAGTTTCCAATGCTTGAGGCCCTTCATCACCCAATCGAGATAGTGCGCTTTGGGTTTGAACTTACCGATGGGGGTGGCGGCATAGGTGGTGACGGGTATTTTGCCCCCTGCTTCCGTCAGCACCGTGACTTGGACCTGGCGAAAGGCGCCTGGAGGTACATCGTCTTCGAAGCGGTCCATCAATTTGAGATCTTCGTCGGTTACTTCGAAGATCGCTCCCCAGACCTGTTCTCCCGGTGACGGAATCACACTGGCAAGGCCGCATCGCCATTGGGAAGACCATCGGCAGAATTTGATCGTGTGTTCTGGAAGCGTGGCCAACATCAGAAACTGATGTTCCGGTGCGCGACGTTTCAACTGTGTCGGGTTGAGATGGTCCCCGTAGAGGAAGAACTTCAATGAATTATGCCCCAATATCTATGTTCGCAGACCGAGGCACTGTTTGTAACATAACCCCTTTCATACGCACAAGCCGCGCTTCACGCGGTTTGCTTGGCTCGCTGTCATTGGGTTGACATCGCGCTGGTGCTCTTCCTAAGATGCAGCGCGGTCATCTGCGGTGTTGCCTCTTCCCATAGAACCTGGTGCATAGAAAGTCCATGTCAGAGAATCATTCCTCCGCTAGCGCCCCACATATCTCTCCTCGATCGTGAAGATCATCCACTATGCGGCCGTGGCGTTACTCGTGTTGGGAGTGCTCTACTACCTCTGGATGAAGCCTCCGTCGATAAATCCAGTGGCCGATCATCGGGCGGCTGAAGCACTGGCGATGGTGCAATCTTCTCGAGCGGTGGACTATCCCACCATTCTCCAGGCGATGACTGGGCACGTACGGTCGATGAACGAGCGCAATCGTGGTGCCCGATTAGGCGAGTGGCGGGTCAAGCAGGTGGAAGGGGATCTCTACGAAATACGGGTTCAGTTGCGAGATGAAGGGGAGAGGGGCCAATGGTTCGAGCGGGAGTTCATTTGGCATGCCGATCTTACGTCGAAGAAGGTCAATGCCGCGTCGCTCCCGGCGGATGGGGTCACACCCAAAGCTCCTTAACAGGGTGCTGAAAAAGTGGTCTGTTCAGTCTGTCTGGTCTATCCGGTAGGTTCGTTTAACCAAACACACGAGACAGACCGAATAGACCAGATAGACCGGGCTACTTGAAGTTCTCCGGAAGGGCGACTTGAATCTGATTCCCTTCGATTCGGACGGGACAGCAGGCGACGGTGATCTCAGGATTCTCCGGTCGTTCGCCGGTTTGAACGTTGAAGCGCCATCCGTGCCATGGACACTCGATGACATGGCCATCCAGGTGACCTTCTCCGAGCGGTCCTCCTGCATGCGGACAGGTGTTGTCGACGGCGTAGAAGGATCCGTCGACATTAAACAGTGCAATCCAGGTCCCGTTGACTTCGACAGTCCGTCCAGTCCCGGGAGGAATCTCTTCTACCGACGCGACGTTCACAAATTCGGGCATGATGCTGATCCTTCTCCTTGGCCGGACGGCCGATGAAACACGTGTGATCCGTAGACTCGTCAGTGACTTGATTTCGACCAAGGCTTATGGCATAGAATTAGGTACGCGTTCCAATACTACACCCGGGCCCTCTCACACAAGGAGCCTTGGTTGGGAATGAGGTTGCAGCGTGGAGATGACCCTTCTGCTCAACGCGACGTACGAACCACTGCGGGTTGTGCATTGGCAAAAGGCGATCGCGCTCCTTTGGCAGGGCAAAGTTGAAGTCCTCGAGGTCTACGACCGAGAGGTTCACGCGGTTTCTATCTCCATCAAGCTTCCCTCCGTCATGCGGCTCCTCAAGCTGGTCCGCCTCAAAGATATCCACCGGGCGGTCAAATTCTCCCGCATCAATATCTTCACGCGAGATGGCTATGCCTGCCAGTACTGCCGTCATAAGTTCCGAACCGAGGAGTTGACGTTCGATCACGTCGTCCCTATCGCCAAGGGTGGGCGAAAGACTTGGGAAAATATCGTGACGGCGTGCTGGCGTTGTAACAACAAGAAAAGCGGTCGTACACCCGAAGAAGCCGGGATGAAGTTGATGAAGAAGCCGGTGAAGCCGCGCTGGAATCCAGTGGTCACCATTACCATCGGGATTCGGAATACACCGGACAGCTGGCGTGACTATTTCTATTGGAATATGGAGCTTGATGCCGACCCGGCGGATACATAATGTTCAACTTTCAATGTTGAATGTTAAATTCTCGGTCTGATTCTCGTTGCGTTCTCACGGCCCGTCCCTTCTCCTCAATTTAAACATTCAAAATTTTGCATTCACCATTCCTTCCTAGCCAGCCCATCCCTTCTCCTTCATTGAACGTTCAACATTACGTCGCATTGCGACATGCCCTCCGAACACCGGCGCATCAAAGCGGAAGCCGGCGCGGTTTACGCTGCAAAACAGAGTGGTGTATGATACCCCTCGCGATTGAATTGGGAGGGATGACCATGGCGGCGAATTCTGGCTTTCCCTTGTCTCTCGATGTGAGAGGGTACCCGGTGCTTGTCCTGGGGGGAGACGAAGAGGCCGCGGAGAAGACTCAGCGATTGCTGGAGGCCGGTGCGAAGGTGATCGTCGTCGCGCCGACGTTACACGACATACTCAAAGATCTGGCCGCGTCCGCAAAAGTCCTGCACCGGGGACGCCATTTTCGTGACAGCGATTTGGAAAGCGCGATTCTCGTCTTGAACATGGTTCGTGGGGATCGCGATTTCTCTCGCACCCTGTTTGCAAAAGCGCGGGAGAAGAAGGTCTTGTTATGGTCGGTCGATCAGCCGGAATCCTCAACGGTCACAATGCCGGCGGTGGTGGCTTCCGGCCATCTGCGAGTGGCCATCAGTACCAGCGGGGTCGCCCCGGCCTTGTCAGGTTTCATGAAAGAAGATATGGAGAAGATCTTCGGTGAGGAGTTCGCCGCCTTTGTCGACTGGCTCGGCCGGCTCCGAGAGCAAACCAAGGCGAGTGAGCCGGATTTCGAAAAGCGCCGCGCATTGTTGCGTGAGGCGTTGGACGGGTTTCGTTTCTTGGGCAAGGTCCAGTATCCGAAGGTCTGGTTGGATGAGCGAGCGAAGCACAAGGTGCCGTTAGAGGTGAAGGGGGAGGCGTAAGGGGTAGAAGACGCGACTCGCTCCAGTCGTAAAATGTGAGGCGTGAACAGTGAACCGGTACACGAAGAACAGATATCAGAGAGAGGAGTGCTATGGTTTTGCTGGAATTTAGTATGTCGCCGCTGGGAAAGGGAGAGAGTGTTGGGAAATATGTGGCGCGCTCGCTCGACATTATCGATAAGAGCGACGTGGACTACCGGTTGAACCCGATGGGGACGGTGCTTGAAGGTGAGTGGGACGAGGTATTCACTGTCGTCAAACAATGCTATGAACGGATGAAGAAAGATTGCGGTCGTATCTCTTGCACGATTAAAGTTGATTATCGAAAGGGCCACGCAGGGCGTTTACAGAGTAAAGTGGCAAGTGTCGAGAAGAAACTCAAGCGCGCGATCAAACAATAGGTTGTTGCGGGCCAGAGACAGGACTATCTCGCCTGAATGGGTCTTGATACTTTTCCATCTCGAGATTGATGTCCTCTTCACGGTGGTTCTTCATTCCGGAGCCGCACTTCATTTCTTAAGGCGTCTCACGTTCTTCCCACAATCGCGTAACGCTTTAGTCAAACCAGCCTGAATCACAGGTCACCTTTTTTACATTAAGGCAAATATATTCGTATTGCATATTAATAGGTGAGCTATGTATACTCGCGCGCCCGCAGTTATACCCGGCTGAGCGGCAGTGTGTCATGTATTTGAATCTCGCACAGCGCTTGTGTGTGTGATGCAGCAGGGATCACTGTGCGCCATGAACCATGAGACAGGGCCAAACCAGCGTGCGGTCGACGATACCGGTGATGCGATGAACAGTGGCATGTCGGAGAGTGGGGAGAAGAATTCGCCATCGAAGCTTACGCTCTTGCCGAAAGACCGCACGATTCTTGAGCGAGAGGTCATGGAGTTCCGTCCGTTCGGATTGGATGAACAGGGAAACACGATCCGAGATCTGAGCGGGATGAGTATACAAGCTGTCGTCGTCTACCTTGAGAAGTCGCTGGCTCGTGAGAGAGGAGCTTCCGCCGGGAGTCAGGCCGTAGAGGATTTGTGCGGCCTATTGAATCAGCGCATCAAAGACCCGGTCTATCATGTCACGCCGAAGTCTCTGATGAATCCATGGAATAGCTACTCGTATGAGTTCTCTGCCTATTTGTATGAGTTCTGCGAGAGTATGTCCGGTGATCCTCGATTTTTGTTTCGCGGTGGGATGGAAAAGGCGTCCTCGATTATGCAAGTGCTGGCCCGGCCGTTTTCGCTGGCGCAGATTTACAGCATGTTTCCCTACTTCGGGAATAAGTTCGCGTCTGGTTCGATCGAATTTCGAGTGATCGAAGTCACGCCGATTTCCGCGACGCTGGCCATGAAGTTTTCCGACCGGACCCTTCGTCAGTTCGGCCCGTACCGAAGACGGTGCGCGCAGCTGATGTGTCAGGCTGCTCAAGGCATCATGGCGGCAGTCCCCGTGCGCGTCCATGGCCTGCCGCCGGCCACCCTGACAGAACTGTCCTGTATTGCAAATGACGACGAGTGGTGCCAGTGGGACATTCATTGGCAGGCAGAGGGACATCGCACATGGCGCCAAAGATTCTGGTGGATGGTGGCAGGGCCGGGAAAGAACCGGTCGTCACAGGCTAGACCGAAAGTAGTCACTTCGGATGAACCAGTTGAGGGTACTGCGCCCCAAGAGAAAGTCGGCGATCGAGGGGTGGAGGTGGCGCGCATCCATGCGGCGGCCGGTGTCACACAATCGCAGCGGCACGTGACCTGGTCGATCTGCGGAGCGCTGGCCGGCATGATTTTAGCCGTGGGGCTTCGCGTGATCAATCCTACGGCAAGCGTGGGCGAAATCATTCTTCTTGGATTGGTGCCCATGCTTGTCGCAGAGATGCTGATCAATCGCCATCTTCGTCTGGAAAGCCAGCAACGCGAGGCGTTGATTCAGGAGCAGATTACGTTTGTGGAATCACGGCATGAGGAATTGCGAGAGGCATATTTGGGGCAGGAGCAGACGCGCGTCGAACTGCGCAGAAAAGTCGCCCAGCTGACGGCCCTTCACCGAGCCGGACTGCTGTTCAGCTCGACGCTGGACCGGGAAGCGTTGATGCAGAAAGTGTTGGAGGCTCTCACCACTGATCTGCAGTACGATCGGGCGATGGTTTCGTTCTACGATCCAGTCCGCCGGGTCGTCAAGGATGCGCGCCTCCTCGGCGTCTCGCCTGAAATCCAGGCGTTTGCGCGCGCTCGTGAGATTCCGGTCACCGATCCTATGAGCCCTGAAGGCCTCGTGCTGCTGCAGGGCCAGCCGCTGTTGATTGGAGATCTGCAGGCGGTGTGGGATCGGATTCATCCGTTGAATCAACTGCTCGCCTCGATGACGCAGGGCAAGGCGTTGATCGCCGTGCCGTTGAAAACTAAAGATCGGATTCTGGGAAGTCTGACGGTTGATCGTATACAGGCGCACAGTCTGACTCAGGACGATCTTGAGTTGATGATGACGGTTGCCCATCAAGTCGCGATCGCTCTGGATAATGTCTCCGCGTATGAACAAATCGAATACCTGAACGTGGGGCTCGAAGCCAAAGTGCGCGCACGTACGGCTGAACTCGAGCAGGGGGATCGCTTACGATCTCAATTTCTTTCACATGTCTCGCACGAACTCAAGACGCCGTTGACCTCGATCAAGGGGTTTTTGCAGAACCTGCTCGATGGATTGACGGGGCCGCTCAATGAGAAACAGCAGCGTTATTTGTCACGGATGCTGGAAAATTCCGACCGGTTGATCCGCATGATCGAGGCCTTGTTGGATCGCACGAGGATTGAATCCGGGAGGTTGGATCTTGTTCCCGTCGAGAGCGACCTGGGGCACTGTGTGGCGGATGCCGTCGAGCAATTGCGTCTTCTGGCCCAAGCCAAACAGCAAACATTGGAGGCGATCGTTCCTCCTGCCCCACTGATGGTCTGGGCAGATCGCGATCGGCTGATCCAGATCGTCACGAATTTGGTCCAGAACGCGGTGAAGTTCACCCCGGAGGGGGGCAGGATCATGGTGACCGTGAAGCAAGAGACCCAGACGCTCGCTGGGGTTTCTGTCCATGATACCGGGCCGGGTATTCCGCCGGAGTTCCTTGAGCAGATATTCGATCCGTTCTTCCGAGCTAAAGAGGTTCGAAGCGAAATAAAAGGGCTGGGCTTGGGCCTGTCGATCGTACAGACGTTGGTGGAGTTACACGGTGGGACGATCGCTGCACGGAGTGAACCAGGGCAAGGCGCGGAGTTGTACTTCACGATCCCATTGCTTCCCACGATGGCGGTGTCGCCTGGGAATGCATCGGCCAAAGCGCCGCGCATTCTGGTTGTGGAGGATGATCCGAATATTCGTCAACTCTTACAGGATTGTTTGTTGGCCAAGGGGTATCGTGTCCAGACAGCGGTTGACGGAATCCGAGCACTGGATGCGGTGCATGCCGAAACGTTCGAGGGCATGATTCTGGACATCGGCATTCCCGCTATGGATGGGATGGATGTGCTTCAGAAAATTCGACGTTGGGATCAGCAGATTCCGATCGTGATAGTCACGGCATCGGGCTCCAAGGAATTGGCAGTCCGCGCGATCAGTATGGGTGCGCAGGCCTACATGTTGAAGCCGTTCGATGTCGATGAACTGCAACGGATTGCAGACTATTGGTTTCGGCCTTCGGATCGCCCGTCATCGGAGTCTTTCGGGGAGTCGAACAAGCTCGAATGAGTGAGATGAGGAGGAACAAGATCAGGAAATGGCCGGACCTGTTGAGTAGAAATGGATCGGTTCTTCGGATGTGGGTGCCGTGGATTTGTATAATCGCGCTGGGCCTGTCCGGCTTGGGTGGGGTGGCCTCAGCACAGGTACCTCGTATCCAAGGGCAGGGAGCCGCCGCGTCCGCAATGAGCAATGCTTTTTCAGCCCAAGCCGACGACCCTTCGGCGCTCCACTACAATCCGGCAGGGATGACACAGTTGCAAGGAATTCAATTCATGGTTGGGGCGTCCGCCTCCGGTGGATCGACAAATTTCACCAGCCCGACAGGCGTCACAGCTCGCGGCGACAGAAACGGGAGTGTCGCATGGCCGCCTCCTGGTCATGCGTATATCACGGCAAACTTGAAGGATCTCGGGGTGACGGCACTGAGAGACCTTTCTGTCGGAATTGGCCTGACTTCGCCGTTCGGTTCGTTGACTCGCTGGCCGAACGATGGACCATTCAGGACGGCCACGACCTTCAGCGCGCTACCGCTTCTGGATATCAAACCTACTGTTGCCTACAAGGCGACGAAGAATCTCTCTCTGGGACTGGGTGCGGATATCTATACATTCACTGGACTCGTTGGTGAAGGTCATGCCGAGAAACAGTCTGTCTGGCCAGGGGGGCTCGGAATTCCGGCCGGCTCAAAGATGGAGCTGGCCGGCAAGGACACGGCAGCCGGATTCAACGCCAGCCTGCTGTATACGGCGTTGCGCAATGCGGATGGGAAGCCCCTGGCGAATATTGGTATCGTGTACAGGAGCCAAGCAACCTTACACCTGAGCGGTGCATTATTGGCCGATGGAGGCAAAGTATCGGATGCCGATGCCACGCTGGTGTTACCGCAAATCATTACAGGCGCGATCGCGATCTGGCCTGTTCGGACAAACGAACGGGAATGGAAATTGGAGATGGACGTCGATTACGTCGGGTGGAAATCTATGCGGAATCTCGATGTCACATTGGGAAACGGTGCGACTATCGCACGACCGCAGAATTGGCGTAGTACCTATGCAGTGAACCTCGGAACTGAATACAAGTGGCTCGCGCTTGAATCGCTCCCGAACTGGGAGGTGGCGCTGCGGGGCGGCTATACCAAACAGCAGAGTCAAATGCCCGATTTGACCTTTGATCCAGGAATTCCTTCTTCTGACCTCCATGTCGTGGGGGGAGGGCTTGGGTTATTGTGGAAGGAGGAGAGATCGTTTCTGGGCACGCTGACACCCAAAGCCATCGGAATCGATCTCTCGTTTCAAACGGCGCTCTACGAAGACCGTACGGTGTCCGGCAATCGGAACCCAACCGTCGATGGAACGTACAGGACCACGCTGTATGTCGGTAGTGGGTCGATCCGAATTGTCTACTAGCAGGACGCTGAAAAAGTCCGCCAACATGAAGGAGGTTGAGGCTCAGGCCTTCTCCGCTCGCTGCGGCCTTGCCAGGGACAAGGCGCGTCTCGGCGCGCCAGGGTTGGGCGGGTGAGAAGGCGGGCCTTTTTGAGCATCCTGCGGGATCATTCTTCACAGGATCTGCGAGACGTGCAGGTCGTACATCAGGCGGATTCGTACAGGCGTGGAACGCGGGAGCCTATCCCGCAGAGGACTTCATAAGGGATCGTGTCGATCCAGCCTGCCACTTCATCAGCCCAGATTGATTCCCCTCCCTGCTGTCCGATCAGCGTAACGGTCTCTCCAACTTGCAACTGTGTGATGTCGGTGACATCCACCATAATCATATCCATGCAAACCAGCCCGATGATCGGGGCGCGGCGTCCCCGAATCAAGACCGATCCACGATGGGAAAGCTGCCGGCTATAGCCGTCGGCATAGCCGATCGGCAGGACCGCGATACGCGTCGGTCGTGTCGCGACAAATGTACCATTGTAGCTGACTGTTCCCCCTTGTGGAATGTTCCGCAGTTGGACAATCGTGGTGTGTAATGAGAGGACGGGTTTGAGATCGGGAACGGGAACTGTGGCCGGCAAGGTGTGGTACCCATAGAGCATGATGCCGGGGCGCACGAGTGAAAAGTGTGCGTCGGGAAACCTGACGATCGCGGCGCTGTTTGCCGTGTGTACCAACGGGATGGTGAAACCACGTTGTCGGATCTGTTCTACCATGTTACGAAATGTGCCAAGTTGTCGTTCCGTGAAGGTGCTGTCTTTTCCGTCTGCGTCGGCAAGGTGGGTCATCATGCCTTCGACTTGGAGGGGACTTCGCAATAGAGGATTGTCGAGGAGGGGCAACAGCTCTTCCGGGGAAAATCCCAGACGCCCCATCCCTGTTTCGACCTTGAGATGAATCGGGTAGGGGGCCGGATGTGAACGAGCGGCCTTGGCCAAGGAGGGAAGAATGTGCCCATCGCTGACGACCGGGGTCAACTGGTGCGCGACCAGGTCAGAGACCTGCTCCTCAAAAAGCGCACCCAGAACTACGATAGACGCTGAGAGACCGGCTTGGCGGAGAGCGATACCTTCGTCAAGCGAGGACACGGCAAACAGCCCGACGGCCTGGCAGGCAAGCGCCCGAGCAGTTTCCACGGCTCCATGCCCGTACGCATTGGCCTTGACGACCGCCATCACGTTACAGCCGGGGGATAGGTAGCGCGTGATGCGAGAGAGATTATGGGCAAGTGCCGCGAGATTGATGGTGGCGTACGTGGGTAACAAGGTCGAAATTGAAGTCACACTTCCATGATTTCGTGTTCTTTTTTCTTTACCACGTCGTCGATTTTTTGGATGTACTGGTCGGTCAGTTTCTGGGTGTCACTTTCGGACTTTCGCAGTTCGTCTTCGGTTAACTTGGCATCCTTTTGCAATTTCTTCAACTCTTCGTTGGCATCTCGACGAAACCCACGTATCACGACTTTCGTATCTTCGCCGTGTTTTTTGCAGATCTTGCTGAGTTCTTTACGCCGTTCTTCGGTGAGCGGAGGAAGGGGGACGCGAATGATTTTTCCGTCGTTGGACGGTGTGATACCGAGACCCGATCCTGCCAAAGCTTTTTCGATCTCTTTAATCAGTGCCGGCTCCCAGGGCTGGATCGTGATGAGGCGGGCTTCCGGCGTCGAAATATTGGCCACCTGCTTGAGCGGAGTCATTGTGCCGTAGTAGTCGACCCGAACGCCGTCGAAGAGGGCGACCGACGCTCGCCCTGTCCGTAGGCCAGCCAAATCGCGTTTGAGATGCTCCAGCGCAGCTTCCATCTTCACCGAGACTCTTTGGTGTATGGCGGCAGGGTTAGGCATGAGAGACTCCCCAGAAAGTTAGCGGCGATCGGGGGTGACAACGGTTCCGATCGCTTCGCCCGTGGCGACGCGTTTGAAGTTGCCTGGTTCCTTCAGGTTGAACACGATGAGTGGAAGGTTGTTATCCATACAGAGGCTGATAGCCGTGGCGTCCATCACTTTTAAATCCTGATTCAAAATCGAGAGAAAAGAGATCGTTTGATATTTTTTGGCAGAGGGGTTCTTGATGGGATCGGCGTCGTAGATGCCGTCGACCTTGGTCCCTTTCATGATGACTTGAGCCCCGATCTCCATCGCCCTGAGCGCTGCCGCGGTATCGGTTGAGAAGTAGGGATTCCCCGTGCCGCCGGCGAAGATGACCACGCGTTTTTTCTCAAGATGGCGAATGGCTCGCCGGCGGATATATCCCTCGGCCAGTTGGCGCATTTCGATCGCAGACTGGACTCGCGTCATAATGCCGGTGCGTTCGAGCGCGTTTTGCAGAGCCAAGGCATTGAGTACGGTCGCAAGCATCCCCATGTAGTCGGCGGAGGCGCGTTCCATACCGGACGCGCTGGCGGCGATCCCGCGGAAGATATTACCGCCGCCAATGACCACGGCGACTTCGATGTCCAATGCCACGACGGAGGCGATTTCCGAGGCGAGACCTTCGAGGATGGAGGGTTGGATGCCATAGCCCTGCTCACCGGCCAACATCTCTCCGCTTACTTTGAGGAGGATGCGCCGATAATTGCCAGGACTCATGCTTCGCCTAATTGGTACCGGGTGAAGCGGCGGATATTCATATTCTCCCCGATTATGGCGATCTTCATTGCGAGGAGGTCCTTAATTGTGACGGCGGGGTCTTTGACGAAGGACTGCTCGATCAAACACGTCTCTTGGAAAAACTTTTCCAACTTGCCTTCTATGATCTTCGGCCATGCGGCAGGGGGCTTGAGCATGGCTTGAGCCTGTCCCTCATAAATCGATCGTTCTTTTTCGATAAGCGAGGCGGGGACTTCCTCCCTTCTGACATAGGAGGGTTTCCCGGCAGCCACCTGGAGGGCCAGGTCGTTGACGAACGTCTTAAACTCTTCATTCCGAGCGACGAAGTCGGTTTCACAGTTGACCTCGATGAGCACACCGATTTTTCCGCCCATGTGAATGTAGGCATGGACGAGGCCTTGGTTGGTCTCGCGGCCGGACTTTTTGAGTGCGGCAGCCAAACCCTTCTGGCGGAGGTAATCGATGGCTTTCTCGATGTCGTCGCTGTTCTCAGTGAGCGCTTTCTGGCAATCGAGGATGCCGGCGCCGGTTTTTTCTCTCAGTTCTTTGACAAGGTGACTTGATCCAGCCATACGTGACGGTCCTTCTCGCTAGACAGTGAGTGTGGTCGTTGATGCCTACGATGCCGGGTGTTATGAAGCCGGTGCGCTCGCAAAGCTGACAGCCGCAGCTTTATCTCCCGCTGCAGGCATGGGTTTGAAATCCGCTTCTTCTCGCTGTGTCCGCAAATGAG
>Ga0187892_10007727_pt1 | contig 15156 bp, 18 predicted proteins | sample MA1701073metaG_FD_139345 | JGI IMG/M metagenome (GOLD analysis project Ga0187892, IMG submission 139345) | Bio-ooze microbial communities from a basaltic lava cave in the Kipuka Kanohina Cave System on the Island of Hawaii, USA - MA170107-3 metaG ... | reverse complement strand
ACCTCACCCATCTGCTCAACATCACGCGTTGCGCCGCGCGATGTGCAGAATCTCTCATTCTGCGAGATTCAAAACGACAATAAATCAAAGCACTCCTTTCTTTGATTGGACCTAACGCACATGAACGACCTCAACATCATCGACAAGTTCACACAAACCTTCGTCAATTACATCGACTCCGGCTTCGGGCTTCTAGCGGGCGATGTCAGCTTCCTCACCACCACGCTGGTGGCGATCGATGTCATTCTGGCAGGGCTCTTCTGGTCACTCGCGGCGGAAGAGAATGTTCTGGGGCAGCTCATCCGCAAAGTCCTGTATGTCGGCTTCTTTGCGCTGCTCCTTAACAATTTTGCTTCGCTGGCAGATATTATCTTCTCGTCCTTTGCAAGTCTCGGACTCAAGGCGTCGGCCGCCACGATCTCGGCCAGCGACCTGATGCGCCCTGGATTTGTGGCGGCTACGGGCTTTACGGCATCGCGGCCGCTGCTCGATCAGGCGGGAGCGCTGATGGGCTTTACATCCTTCTTCGACAATATGGTGACCATCGCCGTGCTGCTGATCGCTTGGCTAATCGTCTTGCTCTCGTTTTTCGTCCTTTCGGTGCAGCTCTTCATTACGATTCTCGAGTTCAAACTGACGACCCTTGCGGGTTTTGTGCTCGTGCCCTTCGCGCTCTTCGGCAAGACGGCCTTTCTTGCCGAGCGGGTGCTAGGCAACGTTATGACGTCGGGCATCAAACTAATGATGCTGGCGATTGTCGTGGGCGTCGGCTCGACCCTCTTCGGCACAATCACGGCGCCGCCTGCCGGGGATATCACGCTGGAGCAGGCGGCAAGCTACATCCTCGCCGCGATTGCCGTCTTTGGGCTTGCGATCTTCGCGCCAGGGATCGCCGCCGGTCTCATTTCTGGAGCGCCTCAGCTTGGCGCCGGTGCTGCGGTTGGCACGGCGGCTGGCCTTGCCGCGGCAGGCGTTGCAGGCGCCGCCGCGGCAAGTGCTGGCATGCGCATGGGACTCAGTGGCGCTTCGAGGGCCGTGACCTCAGCGGCTTCTCTTTCGGGCGCCGCCCAGGCTGGTTTCAGACAGGGTGGCCTCGGCGGAGCCCTCAAAGCAACCATCGGCCAGCCTGCCGCCGATGCCGCAGCCAAAGCGGCAGCTCCAATGCGCGATGCCTATCGCGAAGGATCGGCCTACGGGCTGCGCGCCACCGGCGGTTCAGGCTCGTCATCGCCAGGACCGTCTGCTCACCGCGGCAGCGGTGGTGGGAGCGAGCCTGATTGGGCCCGGCGCATAAGGCGGCGCGAACAGATGACGAGAGCTGGAGCTGTCGCCACCCAATCGATCCGCGAAGGTGACAGGGGCTCCGCCAGCGAAGGCCCTGACCTTGATCCCGACAAGTGAACCAAAGGACCGAACCGATGATCTTTAAGCGATCCAATCTCCACTACGGTAGAAGCGAAGCGCCTGTCACGCCTTACCAGAAAGCGGTCCAGGTCTGGGACGACCGGCTGGGCTCGGCGCGTGTCCAGGCCCGTAATTGGCGCTTCATGGCATTTGGGTCTCTGGGGCTTGCCGCCGGCCTGGCACTCGAACTCGCCCACCTCGCCTCGACCTCGCGGGTCACGCCTTATGTGGTGGAGATCGAGAAGGATGGAGGTGTCCGCGCGGTCGCGCCGGCGCTTGAGACCTATGACCCCTCGGATGCTCAGATTGCTGTCGAGCTCGCCCGCTTCATCGAAAATGTCAGGGGAGTCTCCATCGATCCGGTCATAGTCAAGCAGAATTGGCTCAAGGCCTACAATTACGCGACTGACAGGGCCGCCCAGACCCTCAACGACTATGCCCGCGAGAATGATCCCTTCGGCAAGATCGGCACGCGAAGCGTCACGGTTGAAGTCACGAGTGTCGTCCGGGCCTCGCCCTCATCCTTTCAGATCCGCTGGCGCGAGAAGGCCTTCGAGAATGGTGCACCGGCCGGGGTCACGTCCTACACCGGCGTTCTCACCCTTGTAACAAAGCCGCCGCGCGATGCGGCAACGCTTCGGGCCAATCCCCTCGGCCTCTATGTCAACGCCATCAACTGGTCTCGAGAACTTAACTCCCAAGGAGGAACTCCATGAACAAATTGTTGCTTGCTGTCTCAATGCTGGCACTGTCGGCCTGCGGCAGCAAACATGTCGCCAATACCTTCGCCGATGAGCCCTTTGTCGAAGCGAAGGTGATCGATAATCCAGCGCCAGTCACCGAAATCATTGAAACGGCGAAACCCTTGCCGCTTCCGGGCCAGCTCAAGAAACTCGGTGCCAAGCCCAAGAAGACCGCGGAGTTCGAAGACCCACTGATGCGGGTCGAGGAGGCCAATACGGCGGCAACGCGGGAGCCTGTCAAGGCCGGCTATGTCAATGCCATCCAGGTCTATCCCTTCAGTTCCGGCGCCCTTTACCGGCTCTATGCGGCAGTCAATCAGGTCAGTGACCTCGCCCTGCAGCCCGGCGAGAAGCTCGTGGCGGTTTCAACCGGCGACACCGTTCGCTGGATTGTTGGAGATACGACAAGCGGTGAGGGGACAACCCAACAGGTTCATATCCTGGTCAAACCAATCGCGCCGGATCTTAAAACCAATTTGCTGATCACCACGGAACGAAGAGTTTATCACGTCGAACTGGAGAGCACCGAGTCGACCTACATGTCTTCGCTTTCCTGGACATATCCAGAAGATGAGCTGATCGCCATCCGCAAGCGAAATGAGGAGAGTACCTCTGTACAGAACATCCCGATCGAAGGCGCCCAGAGTTTCGATAATCTGAACTTTCGCTATCGCATCGCAGGCCAAGCGGCTTGGACGCCGGCGCGGGTCTTTGACGATGGCGCGAAGGTCTATATTCAGTTTCCGGCATCATTACCACAGAGCGAGGCGCCGCCGCTCTTTGTCCAGGGCTCAAACGGTGAGCCTGCCCTGGTCAATTACCGGGTCAAAGGGAACACTTACATCGTGGACCGCCTGTTCGCGGCTGCCGAGTTGCGGCTTGGCACTGCGCCGCAGCAGATCGTGCGTATTTTCCGCACGGATGCGGTGCAGCCCCGGCGCAAACTTCTCCTCACAAGGCAACAGGGAGACCGGTGATGGCGGCAAACTCACCTGACCAGAAACTGCCGCCGGACGATATCGAGCTTCGAGTAAGGCCGCGGGCTGTCAGCCGCATCAATCGCAAGGTGCTGATCGGCGGGGCGGGGATCGTGTCAGTCCTTCTGATAGGCGCCGTACTCGTTGCCCTTGATCCGCCGGATTGGAGAGGATCGAAGAAACCGGATGAACTCTACAACACGGACCGAAAACCGCTTGCTGAGGGCCTAAACGATCTTCCGTCGTCCTATGATGCCATACCGAAACTGGGCCCACCGCTTCCCGGCGACTTCGGCGATGCCCTGCACAAGGCCGACACAGGGCAGGGGACCGAACTGCCGCTTTCCGATCGCCCCTATCAGCCAGACCCCGAGGCGGACATCGCAAGGGCTGATCGCATCCGTCTAGCGCGACTGGCGCAGCAGGGCCGCGAATCGAAACTCTTCTATGCAGTGACAACAAGGAATTCCGAAATTGGGAAAGGCGCATCCTCCACGAGTGAAGATCTTCCCGCCGCCGCCCGTTCGCCCTTTGAACTTCTGACCGGCTCGAATGGATCGCTGTTACCGGGAAGCGGCGAAAACGTACAATCCCAAGGTGTCGTGTACTATCAGGATCGTAAACTCGCTTTCCTGAATGGCAAGCCGGACACCAGCATCTACAACCCTCACGGACTCCAGCGCCCGGTGTCGCCTTTCGCCCTGATGGCGGGCTCGATTATTCCGGCAAGCCTTCTCACCGGTTTAAACTCGGATTTGCCGGGCTTTGTAATCGGCCAGGTGACCGAAAATGTTTATGATACTGTTTCGGGTCGCCATCTGCTGGTGCCTCAAGGCACGAAAATTATTGGCAAGTATGACAGTGTTGTCGCCTTCGGCCAAAAGCGTGCGTTGATTGTCTGGCAAAGGCTGATCCGGCCCGATGGCTCTTCGATGGTCATCGATAATCTCCCCGCGACCGATGAAGGCGGTTACGCTGGTCTTGAGGATAAGGTCGACTACCACACTTGGCAGATGCTGAAAGGCATTGCTCTAGCAACCTTGCTTGGTGCCGGCACAGAACTTTCGATCAATAATAACCAGGGCGATCTCATTGCCGCCATCCGGCAATCCGCCCAGGAAAACGCCAACCGCGCTGGGCAAAACCTGGTCGAACGCACGCTCGACATCCAGCCAACCCTCAAAGTCAGGCCTGGCTGGACGCTTCGCATCATCGTCCACAAGGACATGGTGCTCTATCCCTATTCACAAGGGAGGGTTAGGCAATGACCGCGCTGAAGCTTGCACAATTGCCCGACCGGGTGCCGGTCAAGATTACTATCATGGTGCAGCCGGACCTGAAAAAAGCGCTCGACGACTATGCCCGGATGTATGCTCGAAGCTATGGCGCGGATGAGCAGGTCGTTGAACTCATTCCCTACATGTTGGATGCCTTTCTCAAGGCCGATGCTACCTTTCGAAAGGGCCGCAAGGAATTACAAGAAGCACCCAGCCTGCCCATGCCACGGCGGAAAACGCACAGAACCAGAAAGCTGTCTGCTCCAACACTTCCGGAGGAAAACTGATGTCAATCATTGGAACCTTTGTCTCTACCACCGACGGCTATATCGGCACCATCCGTACTCTGACGCTTCACACTAAACTCCGCATCGTGGCTGTCGACAACAAGACCAGGGACGATGCTCCAGATTTTCGCATCCTCTTCGGATTGCAGGAGATCGGCGCCGCCTGGAAGGCCAGAACTCACGAAGCTGAACCTCGGGAGTATCTGAGCGCTACGATCGACGATCCGATGTTTCCTGAACCCCTGCGCGGGGCATTGTTCGAAGACAGCGGCAAGCTCAACTTTGTTTGGCGGCGCAAAGGGTAAATGCCTGCGGAAGCTGTGTCGTGCCATCCACCGTTCACACAAGCCTCGCCCGACTGTCATTGATCGCCGCGAGCGCGAGTTGGGGGATTGCCACCGTCCTGAGCAAGGACCTTGTTCTATCGTTCTCTCCGCTCATGATCTTGGCGATCCAGCTCGCGGTCGGGGCAGGGCTGACCTGGGCCATGGTTATAGTTCGCGGACCGCGACACATCTCCCTGGCCGATCTCGCAACGGCGTCCGGTCTGGGTGTGCTCAACCCCGGCCTTGCCGGGATCCTCAACATTCTTGGGCTCTATCACGCCGAAGCGAGCCTCGTCTCCGTCCTTTGGGCCGTCGAGTCGATTTTCATCGTATTCTTGGCCGTCTGGTGTTTGCAGGAGAGCGTCTCTCGGGTGCAGTTGTGGGCGAGCTTGGCCGCGGTCATTGCGGTTGCGGTCGTGACCTTGTCGCCAGGCACGAGCGTCAGCCTTGCCGCCTCGGGCTATGGGGCAATTCTCGTTCTTGTTGCTGTTCTGGCCTACGCGATCTTCGTGGTGCTGTCCCGCAGCCTCCTCGCTGCCAGTGATCCGCTCATCTCCGTTGCCCTGCAGCAGAGCGTCGCCTTGGCCTGGGTGCTGGCCATGCTGCCGCTCCATTGGAGCGATCCTGGCCTTGCTGACCTGGCGGCCTTGTCGTCAGGCGAATGGCTGCTTTGCGTGGCCTCAGGAATCCTGGAGTTCGCTTTAGGTGCTTGGCTCTTTCTCCATGGTCTGAGACACACGCCGGCCGCGAGCGCGGCCGCCTATCTGAGCCTGACGTCCGTGTTCGGCGTCGCCGCAGCCTACGCCTTGCTGGGGGAGAGACTCACAGTGTCGCAGACCATTGCGGCTATCGTTCTCCTTGTCTCGGTGACGTCTCCGCTTAAATTTCCGCTTAAATTAGTGAAGCTTTCGAGCTGAAGCATTCCTCGGGCGCTAAATCGGAGATTTCCTTCATGCCGCTTGACCGACGCCGTCGTCGCCGGTACGCTCCAGTGGTTGACCGATCAACCAGCTAGGTGGATACGACGTTGAAACGGAGCGGCTTATGCGCATAGTTCAATTCCTAACCGATGGCCGCATGCACTGTGGCGTCGAAGTTGATGGTGAAATCTTCCCTAGTGGCTTTCCTGATACGCTGTCTCTGATCAAGGCTGGTGATGAGGGTCTAAAGCACGCGAGAGTGACGTCGCAATCATCGTCGCGGGCCAAGGTTGATCGCCTGCTCGCCCCCCTCACCAATCCGGGCAAGATCCTCGGATCGGGCGTGAACTATCGCAGCCACGGGGATGAGGAACCAGGGTTTGTCTTTCCGGACGAGGTCGTCTGGGATTTCATAAAGGTCGCTTCCGCGATTGTTGGACCGGACGCGGACATCGTCATTCCTCCGTCCGATGACGTGATCAAGCGACGCCCGGGGAGTGCAGCTAAATTTGCTGAGCATGAGTTCGCTGTGGACTACGAAGTCGAGTTTGGCGTGGTGCTCGGCAAGACTGCAAAGAATGTCAGAGCTGCGGAAGCCGAGAGTCACATTTGGGGTTATACTGTCTTCAATGACGTTGGCGCGCGATCAGTGCAGTTCCACAACGGCCAGCGCGACCTTGGGAAAAATTTTGACACCTTCTGTCCGATGGGGCCTTGCATCGTCACGCGTGACGAACTTCCGGAAATAGGTGGCACGCGACTTGAATCTCGTGTGAATGGGGAACTACGCCAGAGCGCGTTGGTCAGCGAACAAATCGGCCCTCCCCACGTTGCCATCGAATGGCTCAGTTCAATCATCCGGCTGGACCCCGGCGATTGCCTAATGACGGGAACGCCTGCCGGTTGCGGGACTTTCCTCACACCCCCGCGTTTCCTCAAACCTGGCGACACGGTGAGCTGCTCGGCCAGTTCCATTGGCACAATCACAAACAAGGTTGTCGCGGGGACCGAGCGGACGCATTCCACGCCTTAGCAGGAAACGGAAACAACTAGGCCCGGCGACAAAATCTGACGCCTAACAGAGACTAGCGCCGACCGGTATCGACGGCCTGCAGTTGCTCAGGCCTTGGCGAGTTCCTCATCGAGACGCCCGAGGGCCGCCCACACGTGCAACCGCATGGCTTCGCGGGCACGGTCCGCATCTCGCGCCTCGATCGCTTCGAACACCTTAAAATGCTCGTTCATGGACGACTGGAAATTGTGCTCATTCCGCATGACCCGGGCGATCCAAACCTGCAGCAGACTCGAGATGCTGGTCATGATCTGAAGCAAGGTCTGATTGTTGGATGCTTCGGCAATGCGGTGATGAAATTCAACATCGGCTCGCACGAACGTCGCAGGGTCGCGAGAACTAGCGCGCATCTTCACTATGAGGTCGCGAAGATGTTCGACGTCTTGTTCGGAGCGTCGCTCCGCAGCTATTCCGACCACCATCATCTCGAGGTGGCAGCGCGCTTCAAACAGGTCGCGCGTGCGTCGGGCGCCGATGAAAAGCCCCCATTCGATAGCATCCGGGAGGACTTTGGATTCGGTCGACTTGAGGAACGTCCCGTGCCCTTGCCGGATATCCAGTAGACCTAGCAACGCGAGCGGCTTTAGCGCGTCTCGCACAGCGGAGCGGCCGATACCGAGAACTTCGGCAAGCTGGCGTTCCGAAGGGATGCGGTCGCCAGGCTGAAAGTCGCCCTTTGAAAGGTACTCGAGCAAGCGTCGGGCGATGGCGACATGCACAGTCTCGCGATGGCTCTCCACGGTCTCGAGCTCACGCATGAGCGCATCGTAGCCGACCGCTGGCGCCCTCGTGCCGTTTCTGAATCCGGCCAATTTGGCGCCGTCTCGCGGTCTCTTCACACTCTTAATATCCGACATTTGCCTAGGCAATTCTCTTGTTTCGGAAACTATTCGCGGGTGACGTCTGGTAGCGTGAACCCACAACCAGCGCAACAGGTAGACGACAGTTCTTCCGCCATTGTCACCAGCACTTCACCGCATTCATGCTCTAATCGGGAGATTTGGGCGAATTCCCATTGCCACCTCCCGAGCGCAGACCAGATGGTAGACAAGTTCGTTCAGCGGCAACGTTATGCCGTGCTTTCCTGCTAGTCGCACAGCGGCTCCGGTGATCGTATCAATCTCGGTTTTTCGTCCCGCCTCAATGTCCTGCAGCATCGAGGCTTTTCCACCCGCTGTTCGAAACAGATCCTGGTTATAGGCCACTCGTTCATCGGCATCGAGCTGGAACCCTTCAAGAGCCGCTACGCGACACGCCTCGCGGGTGAGAGAGTCGGCTACAGCAAGGGCATCCGCGGTTTGTGCGATCATCGTGGTGGGTAGGCAGGTGAGGGCAGCAAGTGGTAGCGAGCCGCAATTGAGTACCCACTTCGAAAAGACTTCGCGACGAATCGCGCTTTCGGATTCTGCGAATGCCTCATACCCAGAACCCGCCAGCACGGCTGCGATTTGCTCAGCCTGCTGAAAGTCTGCTTGCCTCGAGGGGCCGATCCATGTCGCTCTGACGCCGGAATGAAGAGTGCGCCCTGGCCCGGTCATGGCCGCGCTGTGCACCGATATCCCTATCAGCAATGTTTGCGACGGGAAGGCGCGGCGCAGCACCTCTTCGTTTCCCAGGCCGTTCTGTAGTGTGAGGATGGTTGTCCGATCCGTCACAACTCCATGAAAACCGGCGGCGGCACTCTCTGTTGCAAAGCCCTTCACCTGGAACAGCACAAGGTCAAAAGATTTCGATGTCGGATCAACAGCTGTCAAGGCCGATACCCGGTAGGTGTCGACTTTACCATCCGAGCGTTCGATGCGCATCCCATCAGCAGCAATTGCTTCGACGATGGCGGTATTTCGATCGACCATGACGACGTCGTGACCGGCGTCGTGAAACATTCCACCGTAAAGGCTGCCCATGGCGCCCGCACCTACGACGGCGATTCGCATTAGTCTTGTCCCTTGCTATTCGAGTTCAAACCGCAGTGTGCCCGCCATCCGCCACAAAGAATGCCCCGGTGACATAGGACGCCTCGTCGGACGCAAGCCAAGCGAACAGCGAGGCGATTTCTTCCGGTTGTCCGGGGCGGCGCATCGGAATGACATCGCAAAACTCCTCAACCAGCGCTGGCTGGGCGATAACGGCCGCATTGAGGGGAGTGTCGATAAAGCCCGGAACGACGCAATTCACACGAATGCCGAAGCGCGCATAATCTGACGCCATCGGTCGCACTAGGCCATGCGTTCCGGACTTGCTCGCACTGTAGGCGTGCTCATTTGCGCAGAAGCCGTAAAGTCCGCAGGGCGAGCCGGTAATGATGACAGACCCACCATTACCCGTCTTGAGCACCGCTTTCACCCCATGTTTGCATGTCAGAAACATCCCAGTTAGATTGGCTTCCACGGTCTTCTGCCAAGCTCCGAGTTCGAGCTCATGTACTGGGCCGTCTCCCTTGTCGCCCAATTCGATACCGGCGACTCCGATTACGATCTCCAGCCCACCAAATGCGGCTACTATCCGATCGACACTTGCAGCGACTTCCGGCTCAGCGCTTATGTCTGTGGGGAGGGGCAGACTGACGCCGCGATTGCCAGCGATTGCTGTAGCGGTATCCGCCAAGCCCGCGGCGTTGCGATCAAGCAAGCCCACCGACGCTCCGTCTTTGGCCATTCGGATGGCTACCGCACGTCCGATACCGCTCGCCGAGCCGGTCACCATGGCGCGCTTTCCTGCCAACCGCTTGGTCACGTCCCGCCCAACCATCGTTCGCCCCTACGCATAACGGCAAAACCACCGGTAACAATTGCTGTCCGACCGGTCAACCTTAATCATGAAAGACAAAGGTATGGTGGGGATAATGAGAGCGGGGCCGCGCTGGCAGGCAGTTCACGGCAATGCTGGATCTCCGGTTGGTCTGAGCAGAATTGGAATTTGCCGGGGTTGCTGCTCTGAGTCCACGATGTCCTTGACTGGTAGTAAAATATTGTGGTATGAACTGATGATGGTATGATCATATGATACATACCCAAGATTGGCTAAGTGGAGGAAAAGATGTTGAAGCGTCGAACAGACAGGATTCGTCAAGCGTGGAGTTGGGTTGCAATCGTCATGGCGTTGGCCCTGATGGGATCGAGTATCGGCTCGTCTTTTGCAGCTGAGGATCTCTACGACAGCCCGGTCGTGCAGCGGATCAAGGCGTCCGGGAAGCTCCGGGCTGGTGTGGCCCAATTCCTTCCTTTCGTCGGCCTGGATCCGACGACGGGCCAACATTTCGGCACCGGAGTCGAAATCGGCAAGAAGATGGCCGAGAAGTTGGGCGTCGAATTGGAGATCGTGCCCCAGGACTGGGCCGTCATCGTTGCCGGACTTCAGTCCGGGCAGATTGATGTGGCAATTGCGGGACTGTTTGTGACCTTGGAGCGCTTGAAGGTCGTTGACATGTATCCCTACGCCACCATGGGGACCTGCTGGATCGCACTGGCGACCAATGACAAGGTCAACGAATTGGCCGACCTCAATAACTCCCAGGTGATCATGGCGCAACAGGAGGGCGGCGGCACATATCAACTCAGCCGCGCCAAGTACCCGAACGCCCAGCAGCTCGCTCGGTTCGTGGGTTCAGGCGCCGAGTTCGCCAACATAACGGAAGTGGTCAGTGGTCAAGCCGATGTCGCCCCTTTCGACTCTGTCATGGTTCCCGTGGTAAAGGCGGACTTCCCCAATCTCAAGGTCATCCCGGCCAACTGTCCGGAAGTGACTGACTTCACGGCTGGTATCTCGGTGGCCTATAACAAACGCGACCATGGCATGCATCAGGTGGTGCAAGAGGTCGTTGCGGAAAACCGCGACGAAATCGAAGCCAACCTGTTGAAGTTCAGCGACGTCAAATTCTTGCGAAAGTCGCAATAGCCCCACGTTGGAGCCGACCGCTGGCGCGTTGCGCCAGCGGGGTTTATCAGCCCCGGGGAGAAGCCATGGATACGGTTTACGCGATTCTCCACAACAACCTCCCATTTCTCCTCGTGGGTGCTCAGATGACGGTAGTCATCTCGCTGCTGGGGGCGCTCATCGGGATCGTGCTCGGTCTGCTCATAGCGCTGGCCCGTCTGTCACCGCATCGTCTCGTTTCCACGCCAGCCGGTTTCTACGTCGACATTTTCCGCAGCGTGCCGTTCATTGTGCAGCTCGTCTGGGCGTTCTACGCGATACCCATCTTCACCGGCTTCTTCCTCACCTCGCTGCAAAGCGGCGTCATTGCCCTCGGTTTCTACAGCGCTGGGTTCTTTGCCGAGATCTTTCGCGCGGGAATCCTGGCAGTACCCGCCGGCGAGGGCGAGGCGGCTCTCGCCCAAGGCATGACCTGGGCGCAGTCGCAACGACGGGTGGTTCTGCCGATCGCGATCCGCAAGATCCTCCCCCCGACGGTCAACACGCTGGTGGTCGTGATCAAGGATTCGTCTGTCGTCTCGGTCCTAGGAGTGGGGGAGCTCATGTTCCGCGGTGGATCACTGGCCGCATTCATTTTCCGCCCGCTCGAAGTGCTCACCGTGGTGGCCATCATTTACGTGCTCCTTACCTTTCCCGTGACGCTGGCTGGCGAATTCTTACAGCGGCGTGTCGTGGAAGTGAGGTGATTCCATGTATCAATGGAACTGGGACGCCGCACGAGAGTCCATTCCGATCATTCTGGAAGGACTTCCGGTCACCCTCTCCGTTGCCGTGGTAGTGATGCTAATCAGCTTGCCCCTCGCAGTGGTCGTCGGTCTAGCCCGCTTCTCTCGATTTCGGCTGGTTCGTGGCGCCGCGTACTGGTACACGGAGCTGTTCCGGACACTCCCCTTGCTGGTCGTGCTGACTTGGTTCTTTTTTGTCCCCGGGCTTACCTTCGGCATCAACCTGAGCCCGTTTCTTGTTGCCGTCGCGGCCTTCGTGTTGAACAGTACGGCTTTTCTTGCCGAAGTCGTACGTGGCGCTTACGCCTCGATCGACCCTGGCCAACGCCATGCCGCGCTGTCAACCGGGATGACCCCTTTTCAGACCGACCGGCGGGTTGTTTTGCCCCAAGCATTCCGACGTGCTATTCCGGTGGTCGGCTCTACGTGGGTAAGTCTCTTCCGCGACAGCGCTCTGGTGTCCGTTGTCGGCGTCCATGACATGATGTTCGAGGCTCAGACACTTGCTGTGATAAATTACCGTCCGATCGAGGTGCTCTCGGTCGCCGCGCTCATCTATTTCGTCTTGACCTACCCTCAGGCGCGCTTGGTTGAGCGATTGTTCCAACGGCTTAGGGTCATCGCATGAACGTAAAACACCCTGACCCGATCCTAGATTGCATAGTGTTGACAGAAGGCGTGCGCAAGGCCTTCGGCAGCAACGAGGTACTCACCGGCGTCGATCTTCAGATCGCACGGGGAGAGGTTGTCGTCCTGATGGGACCCAGCGGATCGGGCAAGAGCACGTTTCTGCGCTGCATCAACCGGCTGATCGATCCTGATGCAGGGCGCATCGTCGTTGCCGGAATCGAGATGACCGCGCGGGGTACGAATTTGCCGCAGGCACGGCGCCGGATCGGCCTAGTCGCCCAGAACTTCAATCTCTATCCACACATGACTGTGCTTGGCAACATTATGGAGGGGCCGCGTACCGTCCTGAAGCTACCCGTGGCCGACGCTCGCGAACGCGCGGTTGCTCTTCTGAAGCGTGTCGGTCTGATCGACAAGATTGACGCTCGTCCCAACCAGCTCTCTGGTGGCCAGCAGCAGCGGGTGGCTATTGCCCGTGCGCTGGCGATGGAACCGGACGTGATGCTCTTTGATGAACCGACCTCAGCCTTGGATCCGGAGCTGACGGGCGAAGTCTTGGACACGATGCAGGAGCTCGCTGCCGACGGCTTGACGATGATTGTAGTATCGCACGAGATCCATTTTGCCAGTCGCGTCGCGCACCGGCTGGTGATGTTCGATCAAGGGCGCGTCATCGAAGACGGTCCCCCGCTGCGCCTCATGCAGGATCCACGCGAGGAACGCACGCGCCGGTTCTTGAGCCGGTTAATGACCTGGGAGACCGATCTCGAGATTCCGGAACCGCGCGGGTCGACTACGGTCAGGCGCTCGTGATCACGGGAGGATGTTGCTTGACCAAAGCAACGCCGCGCCTGACCCAGCGGAACGCAAAAAGATCTTGATGGAGGCCCAGAGGATTCTCGCGACCGAGGGTGGGGTGATAATGCCCATTTTTGCCTCGGTCGTCTCGGCATTGCGTAAGGGCTGTACTGGGTGTCAGCCCCACAAACAGCTCAATTTCATCGACTATCGCAACCTGGAGTGCAAGTAAAATATGAGCGACACGAGCAGACGCGGTACGCCTGAGATCCGCCCAGGGCCGACGAGCCGCTCTTCGAGGTGAATAACGCGATCCTCGCCGCCCACGCGCTGTCTTCAACCGACCGGCGCGTGGGCGACTGCTTCGAGAAGTACGTTCAGCCGCGCTTGATGTCATGCGCGGGTGCGAACTGCGGGCGATCGTGAACCCGGTGGGTGATCGCCAAGAGATTTCTGCTTGCGCTGGCGCGTTAATACGTGGCGTGGGAAATGGGAGGGTGAGAGGTGATCATTCTGCGGCTGCTCGCGGGACGTATCGGCGTATCACTGATCACGCTCCTTCTCGTCTCGTTGTTCGTCTTCTTTATCCTGGAAATCCTCCCCGGAGATGTGGCGTCACGTATCCTCGGCCGCGAGGCCACGCCTGAATCGCTTGAAACCCTTCGCACACAGCTCGGACTCGACCGGCCAGCGGTCGAGCGCTATCTCGCCTGGCTCGGCGGGCTCCTTTCCGGCAATCCTGGCCACTCCCTGGTCAGCGGCCGCTCCATCGGCGAGATTCTCGGCCCCCGCATCTTTAATACAGGCCTGCTTTCAATCTACGCCTTTCTTCTCTATCTGCCGCTCACCATCGTCCCGGCGCTCATCCAAGCGATAGGGCGCGACGGGCCCGTCGATCAAGGCCTCTCGGTGCTCACCTTGGGGATATTGTCGATGCCGGACTTCCTGCTCGCCACGATACTGCTTCTCGCCTTCGTGGTCGCCGTGCCAGTGTTGCCGGCGGTCTCGCTCGTCGATCAAAGCTCCGGCGCTTGGGACTACTTCCGCGCCATGACGCTTCCTGCCGTGACGCTCGCTGTCGTCATGTCGGTCTATGCGGTGCGCATGCTGCGCGACAACCTGATCGAGGTGCTCGATTCTGACTACATCAGGATGGCCGAATTGAAGGGCCTCTCGGCGCGCCAAGTTCTCTTGCGCCACGCGCTGCCTAACGCGCTTGTGCCGACCCTCAATGTTACCGCCATCAATCTCGCATATCTCATCGGCGGCGTCGTGGTGGTGGAGAAGGTGTTTTCCTATCCTGGCTTTGGTAGCCTGCTCGTCGATTCACTTCAGCTGCGCGACCTGCCGGTGATCGAAGCGACAGTGATGATCGCAGCTGTCGTTTACATCACCGCCAATCTCATTGCCGACATCGCAGCTATCCTCCTCAACCCGCGCCTTCGGAGTGTCTGACAATATGACCGCCGCCCAGATTGTCGGCATAGGAACGGGAGTGCGCCGCTGGTCGCTGTGGCGTCAAACACCGGTCTCCTTCCGCATCGGCGCGATCATCCTCCTTATCCATTTCCTCATCGCGATCACCGGGCCCTATTGGGCTCCCTACGGCTATGCAAAAATGGGGACCGGCTTTCCTCTCTCCGGCATGAGCTGGGATCATGCCTTTGGCGTCGATCAGCTCGGTCGCGACGTCTTCAGCCGAGTCGTTCATGGGACGCGTATCGTCATCCTTCTTTCCCTTTCGGGGACGGCGCTCGGACTTTTCCTCGGGGCGATCATCGGCCTCTTTTCCGGCTATGTTGGTGGCTGAATCGACGAGACGCTGCAGCGCATCCTCGAAGCGCTCATCAGCATTCCCTTTCTCGTCTTCGCGCTCATCGCGATTGCTGCCGCCGGCCCGGAAGCCTCCGGAAATCCGGTTCTCATCATTTTCGTTGTCGCACTAGGCTGTAGACTCATAAAACCGCAACCACAAGCGCACTGATGCCAGCTTTGCCATGGCGAGATACGCGGATGCGTGGCGGTCGTAGCGCGTGGCGATGTGGCGGAACTGCTTCAGTTTGT
>Ga0187892_10007726_pt1 | contig 15157 bp, 16 predicted proteins | sample MA1701073metaG_FD_139345 | JGI IMG/M metagenome (GOLD analysis project Ga0187892, IMG submission 139345) | Bio-ooze microbial communities from a basaltic lava cave in the Kipuka Kanohina Cave System on the Island of Hawaii, USA - MA170107-3 metaG ... | reverse complement strand
TGGCGATTCTGCTGGCTGCGCATTGGACGCGGCTGCTGCCGGTGTCCGAGATCGCCGCCGAAGTGGGGCGCTCGATCGATGTGCTGCAGAGCGCCGACGACGGCGACGAGCGGGCCGAGCATCGCAGCGTGCGCGCCACGTTCGAGCAATCGTGGCAACTCCTCGCGCCGCGCGAGCAACAGGCGCTGGCGGCGCTGTCGGTCTTCGCCGGTTCCTTTGCTCGCGACGCGGCGCGCGAAGTCAGCGGGGCCGGTCTGCCGCTCGTCGCCGCGCTAGCCGACAAATCGCTGCTGCAGATCGATGGCGCACGCTGTTCGCTGCATCCGCTCATACGGCAATTCGCCAGCGAGAAGCTCGGCACGCAAGCGCACGCCGAAGCGGCGCGGCGGCATGCCGACTGGTATCACGGGCTGATCGCGCGGGCCCACACCGCCGGCGACGCCGCGGTGCGCGACGCCATCGGCGCCGAGCTCGAGAACTGTCGCTTGGCCTGGCGGTGGGCGGTGGCGCAGCGAGCGCACGGCGCGCTCGCCGCCGCGGCCATACCGTTGATGCAGTTCTTCGATCTGAGCGGCCGCGCCGAGGAAGGATGCGCTCTGCTGCGCGAAGGGCTGAGCGCGAACGGCGAAACCGCGCCGGCGCACGTGGCCGCGCTGCTCGCGGCGGTAGCACAGCTCGAGCACCGGCTGTACCGGCTCGATGAGGCCGACGCTAGCGCGCTGCAGGGGCTGCGGGCGGCGCGTCAAGCCCGGCACCCGGCCGCGCTCCAGCGCTGCCTCAACGTGCTGGCGTTGAACCATCAACGGCGCGGCCGCGATCGGGCAGCCCGGCGCATTTTCGAGCAATCGCTGCGGCAGGCTCGCGCGGCCAACGACACGCGTGCGATCGCGGGCGCGCTGGGACATCTGGCGAACCTCGACAAGGATGCCGGCGACTTCGAACGCGCGCGCGAGCGGATGCTCGAGGTGCTCGCCATGCAACGCCGGCTCGACGATTGGGTCGGCGTTGCGGCGCGGCTCAACGGTCTGGCCCACCTGCACCAGTCGCTGGGACAACTGGCGCAGGCGCGCGCGTATCTCGACGAGGCGCTCGCGGTGAGCGAACAGCACGGCATCGCGTTCGCGCGCCCGCACCTGTTGTTCAACCTCGCCAACCTGTCGCTGGCGATCGGTGCGCTCGACGAATCGGCGGCCGCCGGCCGCCGTGCGCTCGACGAAGCGCGCGCGACCGCGAATCGGGGCGTCGAGGTGGCGGCCCTGCTGCATCTGGTGCGCATCGCGGTGAGGAGAGGCGACACGGCCGGAGCGCGCGCCGATCTGAACCACGCGATCGCTTGCGCCAACGCCACCGGCAGCCCGCCGATGCAGCTGGACGCGGTGTTCTGCTTCGCCGAGATTGCCGCTGCCGAAGGCGATAGCCGCCGAGCGGCGGCGCTGATGCGCTACTACATCGAGCGCCCGGAAACGGCGGCCGGCGACCGCGCGGGGGCGCAGGCGAGCCTCGATGGCCTGCCCGGCGGCGGCGCCGGTGCGGCTCCCGTCGACCTGCCGCTCGAGGCACTGCTCGGGCAGCTGTCGGAAGAGACCGCGCGTCGCGCCTGAGCCGCCCCGGCGCGGAACGCCGCCGGAACGCACACCCCTTTAGCGTGCGGCCATGTTCACACCGCGCCTTTTCCTCGTACGCGTCTGGCAGCAGTTGATCCCGCGCGGCGGCTCCGCGTTTCGCGGCAGCGTTCGCGCTCCGACCGACGAGGCGTCGCGGCTTTTCACGCGTGCCGATGCACTCGTTCGCTTTCTCGAGGAGCAATCGCGGCTGCAACAAGTCGATGAACCGACTGACAGGAAGCGCAAGCGCACGCCGATCGAGCCAACGCCATGAGACCTGCCGCCCGCCACGTCAAGCGAATTTTCGTGAACCAAATCCGGTTTGCCTGAAACCCAGATCGCGGTTCGCCCGTCCCGATCTTCCTTCCAAAGGCTGAACATGAACATCATCCGATCTCTCCTCGCCCTCGCCGCAACGAGCCTGATGGCGACCTCCGCATCGGCGGCGCACCAGCGCAACGTGGTCGTAAACGGCCACAAACTCACGCCGGTGCAGCTCGCGCAACTTCAGTTCTTCCACTGCGCGTTCGTCCCCGACGGCAGCTACTGGCTGAACATGCAATCGGGCGCCTGGGGCTACGCCGGCAATCCATGGCGCCAGGGCTGGCTTGGCGATCCGTGCCGGGGTGGCAACGGCGGTGGCAATCAACGACACAAGAGCCTGAGCGAGCGCGGCCTCCTGTACACGCCGGGCGATCTGAATTTTCGCTAGCACCCCCTCTCCCCGGCCCTCTCCCACAGGGGGAGAGGGAGTCGAAAAAGGAACGACCATGAGAACAGCGACGCGAATCATTTCAGGACTGTTCATCACACTCGCGCTCGCCGCGTGCGGCGGTGGCGGTGATGGAGGCGGAGGCGGAGGCGGAGGCGGAGGCGGTGGAGGTAGCGCAGGTGGTGGTGGTGGCGGCGGCGGCGCAGGCACGCTGCAAGCCGAAATCGACCGGCTGTTTCCATTCACGCCCAATCAGCCGTTCGACGTGACTTTCATCTGCGGTCGCGCCAATTCGCGGCTGACGTACTACTTCGACTTCAATCTCGACGGAACCTTCAACGTCTATTTCACGACAGACACGCACCAGGATGTGACGTTCTCCGGGACGTACACGTACGCGAACGGCGCCGTGCGGATGGTCGCACTGAACAATCCGGTCATCGCGCTCGATGAAACCAGCACCCGCATCGTTGCGCATATGGGAATGCCCGGCGAGCTCGAGACGGCCAACATGCGTTGCGGCGCGCTCGGACACGGCTACAACGATGCCGTGACCGATACCTTCAAGTCGTACGGCTGCCCGAACATCAACATCGCCGCGGTGAGCTACGACAACAACGGCTTCGAGTTCGTGCACAGCGCGATCTCATACAGCTTCCCAGTGCGCGGCTCGATCTTCCGCCAGCGCGATGTCTGGATCAACCAGAACCCGCAGGCCATCATCACGCGCGGTTACGGCATATATCGGCGCGTCGGCAATACGTTCTACGCCGACTTCGGTAATCAGTTTGGCGATCACAACCTGCTCATGGGAACATTTGCCAGCGCCGATCAGCAAATGAGCGTCGAGCAGCTGGATCCGGCCCGCGGTCTCTGCAACCGGCGTTGATCGGCTGCGCGTCGTAAAAGTCATTCCTGCGCAGGCGGAAATCCAGTGCCATTACTGAGCGTTACGCAAATCAATGACGATCGGAACGCTCAGCCTCCTCACCCCCAACCCCTCTCCCACGAGGGGAGAGGGGAGCGGTGTGACTCAAACGGTTGTCAACCATTTGAGTAAGGATCGGTAGGTGAAGACGCTGGGTCCCCGCTTTCGCGGGGACGACGGGCTTCCACCTGGCCAGGGAGCTCCAACCGCGATCGCTTCGAGGAAAAAAGCGCAAGCCGCCCCGTGTCGATAAACGCGGCAAGCACACCGCGCCAGCCGAACGTCGCCCGGACCGCGCGCCGCGCGCGATCTGCATAACCGCCCGCGAGCGCAGCCGCCCCGCGTTTTTCCACGAGCGCGAGGTTCACCGCAGCGCCGAGCACGCCAAGATGCGTCGCATCAAACAACCTGCGCTCGCCGTGATCGGCGAAAAGAGCCCGGCGGTGTCGCCGATCTGGACGCAGAGGCAGGACATGCTGGTGACGTGGTTGCCGCGCGCGCAACCGTTCGTGCTGGCCGGCGCGACGCACATGCTGCACGTGGAAAATCCGCGCGGCATGGCCGAAGCCCTGGCCGCCTTCTTTCGGCGCCACCGCGTCGTGCGGACGGGCTGAACAGCCCTGCATTCACATCAAACCGGAGAGACTTCATGAGCAACCCTGCCGTCACCTATGAACGCGAGATGGTCCCTTCACTCTTCGGGCCCTGGGTGAAGGATCTGCTCGACGCAGCCAGGCTACGCGCACCGGAACGCACACTCGATCTCGCGTGCGGCACCGGTATCGTCGCGCGTGGCGTCGCGGCGCAGGTCGGCTCCGCCACCGAGGTCTCCGGGATTGACTTGAACCCGGCCATGATCGAAGTCGCGCGCAGCGAGTCAGCGCGCGCGGGTCTGCAGATCGACTGGCGCGAAGGTCGCGCCGAAGCCCTGCCTTACGGGGACCGCAGCTTCGATCTCGTGCTGTGTCAGCAGGGCCTGCAGTTTTTCTCGGACAAGGCGGCCGCGCTCGTCGAAGCCCACCGCGTGCTTGACAGCAACGGGCGCTTCGTTGTCAGCGTCTGGCGCGGGCTGGATCGGCATCCGTTCTTCGCAACCATGAACGCGGTGATCGAACGCCGCTTCGGAATGGCGCCGCTCGCTGCGCCGTTTGCGCTGGGCGATGCCGAAGAACTGCGGGCGTTGCTGTCGGCGGCCGGTTTTGTCGACATCGATATCCAGGCGCGCTCGAAGAGCGCACATTTTCCGGATCCGAACGGTTTCGTCAGGATGGAAGTCGACGTGATCGCCGCGGCGGTTCCGTCGGTTCAGCACATGGACGAGGCCGAGCGCGCCGAACTGGCGGCCGGCATCGGCAGCGAAATGGACGGCCCCATCCGCGCGTCGACGCAAGCAGGACACCTGGTCGTGCCCATGTTTGCGCACATTGCGAGCGCCCGGCGCGGAACGCGCTAGAGGTCGGCCAAAGGCCCGGGCAGCCGGGGACCCGATCACACGCACCTGCGCAACTTCCCACCATCCATTCACGCCCTCGCTGGACTTACATCGTGAGCAAGTCAAACGACCCTGGTTGGCGCAGCACACCCGCCCGCACGACGGCAGCACCGCGATCGACTCGGAGTACCTCGAGGTGATCGCCACCCGCGCCCGGGAACGCCCGTGAAACGCTGCTACCGGTTCAATGCGAATCGGATTCACCCAACTGAGGAGTGCAACGTGAGCAAGTCAGACCAATCGTGTTGGCGCCACGCGGTGCGCGCAGCGCTGTGTGTTGTCTTGAGTTCGGTCCTTGCCGCGTGCGGCGGCGACGGCGCCGATACCGGCGAAGTGACCGCGGACCGTGCGCGCGCGGCCGCCACGATCGTGTGGCCTCCGCCGACGAACCCGCCGCCGACTCCACTGCCGTCGCCGCGCTTTGTCGCTACGCCACAAAACGCGACCGTTGGCGTCGGCGCAGGCGTGCTTTTTGGCACGTGGGTCGCGGGTCACGGGCCGTTCACGTACCAGTGGCACAAGAACGGCGCGCCGATCGCCACTGCCACCAGCTCGCAGTACACGATCGCGTCTGCCACCACCGGCGATGCGGCGACGTACATGGTGCGCGTGGCCGACCGCTTCGGCTCGACGATCACGGCATCGGCAACGCTTTCGGTCGTGCAGGGTCAATGGGCGCGCCTCTCCGGGCGCTCGATTTACAACACGACCCCGATCCAGCAGCCGGCGCTTGCGCTGTGCGCGCAACCGAGCATCGCGCACATCCTGCCGAGCACCAACCGCAACGCGCTTTACGTGAAGTACTTCGACGGCACGAGTTGGCGACACTACGGCACGGGCGGCATCCTCAACGCGACCTCGACCGGCAGCGCCTCCGATCCGTCGATCGATTGCGTGAACGATGGCACCACGTATCGCCCGATCGTCGCGTGGAGCGAAGGCAATGCGACCGCGCGCGACATCTTCGTGAAGTACTGGGACGGCACGGCGTGGCAATCGGCCGGCAACGGTCCGCTGACGATGACGGCGGGCGCGCTGGCGCAGCGGCCGGCGCTGCGCACGACGCCGTTTGACCTCTCCACCGGTAACGGCGTGGTCGGCGGCGTCACGCGGCGCTCGGCCGTCGCGTGGATCGAAAACGGCGTCCCCACGGTCCGCTACTGGGACAACGGCTGGCTGACGTACGCGGGCGGCGGGCAGATCCCGGGCGGGGCGAGCGCCAGCGATATCTCGCTGACAATCGAGCTCGACGACGTCGGCCGCACCTATCCTCCGCTGGTGGCGTGGCTGGCACCGAACGGCAACAATCTCCAGCAGTTTGCCGCGACCCACAACGCCGGGCTTTCGAGCTGGGTGCAGATGGGCGCGCCGTTGACCATCAACAACGTGGGCTCACCGGCGATTGCGGCCGGACGCATCGGCATCGGCGTCGGCAAGTACCTGCAGGGCCGCACGCCGGTGGCGGTGTGGGCCGACACGTCGAGCCCGAGCCTTTTCCGCTCGTGGATGTACCCAAGCGAACACTTCGTCAACGGTGTGGCCAACCAAAGCTGGGAGCGCTACGGCAGCAGCTTCTCGGTGAGCGGCGCGATCAAGACGACCGCGTTCGATCCGCGCGAGTTTCGCCGCCAGGGCGCCAACGCCTGCGCGCTCGGCAACCTGCCGACCTTTGGCCTCGCGATCAGCTATGTGGGCGGCTTCGAAGTTCGGCGCAGCACCTGCGGCATGGGGCTTTCACCCGCCGACTGGGGACTCGTGCGCACAGCGCACAACGTTGCGCTGGAGGAGATCGCGCTGCGCATGGCCGGTGAGGACGATCCGATCGTGGCCGGCACGCAGCTCGTCAACGGGAAGTACGAGCTATCGGTCTGGAAGTACTACCCTTGATCGATACACGATGAACACCAGGACATTCCGCGATCTCGCGCATGAAGGCTGGTCGGCCAGGGCAGCCACGTATGCTGATGCCGCCGGCCGCGTCACCGCGCAAGCGATCGGACCGATCCTTGATACCTTCGGCGATCTATTCGGAAAACGCCTGCTCGATATCGCGTGCGGCCCCGGCGAACTGGCGGGAGAAGCGGCACAGCGCGGCGCGGTCGTGACGGGCGTCGACTTCGCGGCGCCTATGCTGGAACGCGCGGCGGCCGCATTTCCGCAAGTTGACTTCAAGGAAGCCGAGGCCGAACAACTGCCGTTTGGCGACGCCGGCTTCGACGCCGTCACCTGCGCTTTCGCGCCTGCTTCACTTCGATAGCAGCGAGCGCGCGATCGTCGAAGCCCGGCGCGTGTTGAAGCGCGGCGGACGCTACACGTTTTCGGTGTGGTGTCCGCCGGACCAGCGTGGCGGGTTCTTCGAGCTCGCGCTCGGTGCCATTCAACGCCACGGTTCACTCGATGTTCCGCTGCCGCCCGCGCCGCCGTTTTTTCGCTTTGCCGATCCGATCGAAAGCCGCAGCGTCTTTAACTGCGGCCGGCTTCGGCGAGCCGTCCAGCAATGTGATCGACCTGCGCTGCCGGTTTAGCCGAGCCGAAGACGTGCTCGACTACATCCGCCGCAGCGCGGTGCGCATGGTGCTGTTGCTGGACCGACAGAACGAGCCGGCAAGACAACGCATCGAGGGCGCGATCGTCGAAGGCGCCGAGGCGCATCGCAACGCAGACGGGATCGAGTTGCGTATGCCGGCGGTCGTGACGTCGGCCGCGGTGGAATAGACGCCATCTGCGCGGCTGGCAAGCCGTCGTGACGGGATTGAACTCGGCGTCGCGCGCGCGTGAGAATGGCGTGGCTGTTGTCGTCGCCCAACCCCAGGAGAGTCCACCATGCGAACACGGCTTGAACGCAAACGGCTCGCACCGCTTGCGCTGATCGCGTCGATCGCCTTTGCCGGCGCCGCCTTCGCCGACGAAACCTGCAACTCGCCCTACACCGCGCGCCTGATCAAGGGCCAGGAAGGTTACGTTCACGTCTGGACGCTGGGCGTCGAAGGGCTGGGTGACGGCTCCGACAAACTCGTGACCATCAGCGCCAACCCGAAGGCAAAGGACTACGGCAAGGTCGTGCATAGCGTGTCGGTGGGCGGCCGCGGCGAAGCGCATCACATGGGCTTTACCGACGATCGCCGGTTCCTCTGGGCGGGCGGTCTCGACAACAGCCGCATCTTCGTCTTCGACGTCGGCACCAACCCGGCGAAGCCGAAACTCGTTCGCACGATCACCGACCTGTCGGCGAAAACCGGCTACGTCGGGCCGCATACTTTCTACGCGCTGCCGGGGCGCATGTTGATTGGCAATCTGTCGAATGCCAAAGACAAGGGCGGTACGACCGGCATGGCGCTGTACAACAACAAGGGCGGATTCGTGCAGAAGTACGACATGCCGCTGAAAGTCGGTAACGCACAGGGCGACGGCTATGGTTACGACATCGCCATCAATCCGCGCAAGAACGTGCTGCTTACGTCAAGTTTCACCGGCCACACGAACTACATGCGCAACCTCGGCGACCTGGTGAAAGACGGCGAAGCGATGAAGAAGTTCGGCAACACGATGGTTGTGTGGGACGCCAAGTCGATGCAGCCCAAGCAGATCCTCGCGGTGCCGGGCGCGCCGCTGGAAATCCGCTGGTCGCTCGCGCCGGGTCACGACTGGGCCGTGACCGTCGCCGCGCTGACCTCGAAGATCTGGCTCGTGCGTCCCGGCAAGGACGGTCAGTGGGAGGCGAAGGACGTCGGCACCATCGGCGATCCAGCCAAGATTCCGTTGCCGGTCGACATCTCCATCACCGCCAACGGCAAGGGACTGTGGGTCAACACCTTCATGGACGGCATGACGCGTTACATCGACCTTTCCAACCCGGAAGCCCCGAAAGAGACCTACTCGAAGAACACCGGCAAGCAAGTCAACATGATCAGCCAATCGTGGGACGGCAAGCGCGTGTACATCACGTCCAGCCTGTTGGAGAAGTGGGACAAGGGCGGCGCCGACAACGAGCAGTTCCTGCGCGCGTTCAACTGGGACGGCAAAGAACTCACACAAGCGTTCGAAGTGGACTTCACCAAGGAGAAACTCGGCCGCGCGCATCACATGAAGTTCAGCGCAAGATAAACCTCTGGGGTCAGACCCCATTTTCGGTTGACTACCGGCCGACGGAGTTAGCCACGTCTTTCGACGGACGATCTTCCTTCGAAGCGCAGCGCGCACATCCGAAAATGGGCTCTGACCCCCCCATATCTAACACTATTCGAGTTTTTCTCGCAGCGGTCTTGTCGCTGTCAACCACCGTCGCCCCCGCCGCCATCGACCCCGGATCGGTCGCTCCCCCGCAACTCGACTTCACCCCAAACCCACCCGGCAGCTACAAACTCGAGAAAATCCAGCGCTGTCCCAGCGGTGTCCTTCTCGACGCCAACGCCCGCGTGCAACGCCTCGCCGATTTCACGCGCGACAAGGTGACGCTGCTCACGTTCTTCTACAGCTACTGCACCGACGCGTGGGGTTGCCCCTTCGCCGCGCGGCTGATGCACGACCTGCGCGAGCGCATTTCCGCCGACAGCGCTCTGCGCGATGGCGTGCGCTTTGTCAGCATCAGTTTCGATCCCACGCATGACACGCCGCAGGTCTTGCGCCTGCACGCGGGTGCCGCCAACGGTTTCGACTGGCGCTGGTTCACCACGCGCTCGGTGTCCGAACTGATGCCGATCCTCGATGGCTTTGGGCAGGACGTGCGCGTCGAGCGCGACGCGCGCGGCCGTCCCACGCGCACGCTCAATCACATGCTGAAGATGTTCCTGATCGACCGCACGGGGTTCGTCCGCGAGATCTACTCACTCGACTACATGGCGGCCGACGTGGTGCTCAACGACATCGCGACGCTGGTGATGGAAAGGCCGCAGTAGCGTTGCGGGGCCATTGCGGCGTTGATCTTCCGAGGATCGGAATCCGTTTCCCACTTTCGCCCGGCATAACCAGCGTTATGCTCGCCCGATGAAAACGGCAATCTCTCTTCCCGATCGCGTGTTCCATTCAGCCGAACAGCTGGCGACCCAGCTTGGCGTTTCCCGCAGCGAGCTCTATTCAAAGGCGCTCGCCGCGCTCATCGAAAAGCACCGGCACGATCTGATCACAACGCGCCTGAACGAAATCCATGGCTCCGGTGAGGTCGCTTCGTCGCTCGATCGTGACCTTGCAGCGATGCAGTGCCGCTCGCTGCGTCGACGGAAGTGGTGATCCGTCGAACTCACGGTCGTCGTCACCAACCCGCGCCGCGCAAGATGAAGGCAGGGTCGAGCGAAGGCATGCTGCTCGCCGCATCGCACGCCGACGAGAAGTCGCCGCCGCAGCTGTGCTTGCTCGAACCCTGAGCGGGTGCGGCGGCGGGGGTGCGCGCGCGCTGAGCGCGTGAACGGCGCCTTGCGCGCCCCACGGATGCTGCTGCTCGAACGCGCCGAACCGCTCGACCAACTGCAGCGCCTGCTCGCACAGGCAAGCGTCGGGCCGGGTCGGGTCGCGTTCGTCGGCGGCGAAGCCGGCATCGGCAAGACGTCGCTGCTGCGACACTTCGCGCGCGGCGCGGCGACGCCGCTGTTGTGGGGTGCTTGCGATCCGCTGTTCACGCCGCGTCCGCTGCAACCGCTTCACGACATCGCCGCCGATCTGAGCGCCGCCGTGCCGGCCGCGCTGGCGCGCGATGCCGACCGGCTCGAGGTGTTTGCCGCGGTGCTCGATGCGCTCGGCCGCGAACCGCGCGTCGTCGTCTTCGAGGATCTGCACTGGGCCGACGAAGCGACGCTGGACCTGCTCAGCTACCTCGGGCGGCGCATCGAGCGCACGCATGCGCTGCTGCTGGCCACCTACCGCGACGACGAGATCGCGCCCGCGCATCCGCTGCGGCGTGTCCTCGGCGCACTTCCGGGCGCGGCGCGCGTGAGCCTGACTTCGTTGTCGCTGGCCGCCGTGCGACAGCTCGCCGGCGCGCGCGCGATCGACGCGGCCGCGGTGCACCGGCACACCGGCGGCAACCCGTTCTTCGTCACCGAAGTGCTCGCCGTCGGGGGCGCCGGCGTGCCGCCGACGGTGCGCGACGCGGTGCTGGCGCGCACGGCGCGGCTGTCGCCGACCGCGCTGGCCCTGCTCGGGGCCGCCGCGGTGGTCGGGCCGCGCATCGAGCCATCGTTGCTCGACGCGGTCGTCGCTGCCGATGCGACGGCAATCGACGAATGCCTCGGCGCCGGCGTGCTGCGCACGGTCGGCGAATCGCTCGAGTTCCGTCACGAGCTGGCGCGCCAGGCGCTGCTCGAATCGCTGTCGGCGCCGCGCCGCCAGGCGCTGCATCGACGCGCGCTGCAGGTGCTGCGCGCGCTACCCGGCATCGACCTCGCGCGGCTCGCGCACCACGCCGAAGCGGCGCTCGACGGCGATGCGGTACTCGAATACGCGCCGCGCGCGGCGCGCCAGGCGGCCGCCGTCGGCGCGCATCGCGAGGCCCACGCGCAGTACTCGCGGGCGGTGCGCTTCGCCGACGCGCTGCCGGCGGCCGAGCGAGCCGGTCTGCTCGAGGCGTTCGCGGTTGAGTGCCCGCTCGTCGGCCAATTCGCCGCCGGCATCGCCGCGCGCGAGCAGGCGATCGAACTGCGCCGGCAAATCGGCGACATCGGGAAGCAAGCCGACGGCCTGTGCCGGCTGATCACGCTGCTCGTCAATGTCGGACGCAACGCGGATGCCGAAGCGGCAGCGCGTCGCGCGCTTGAATTGCTCGAGCCGCTACCGCCCGGCCCCGAGCTGGCCAACGCGTATCGCGCGCAGTCGAATCTGCGGATGATCGCGCGAGACAACGACGAGGCGATTCGCTGGGGCCAGCGCGCGGTCGCGCTCGCAGAGCGCTTGGGCGATCCCGCGGTGATCGCGTCGGCGCTCAACTCGATCGGCTCGGCGACGATCCACATCGACTACGAAGCCGGCTGTGCGCTGCTCGAACGCAGCCGGCAGGTCGCCCGCGAAGCCGGCAGCGACCTGCTGATCGTCAACGCTGATACCAACCTCGGCTCGGGTTCCGGCGAGGTGCACCGCTTCGAGCGCGCCGACGCTTATCTCGCCAACGGCATCGCGCAGGCGCTCGAGCGCGAGATAGACCCGTCGTACCAGCAGAGCTGGCGCGCGGTGTGCCTGATGCACCTCGGTCGCTGGGGCGAAGCCGGCGAGCTGGCGACCACCGTACTGGGGGCGGACCGCGAAAGCGCGATCGCGCGCAACATGGCACAGCTCGCGCTCGGACGACTGCGCGCGCGGCGCGGCGACGCCGGCGTGTGGAGCGCGCTCGACGAGGCGCTGCGGCTGGCCGACACCTCGGGCCACTTGCAGCGCGTCGCGCCGGTGCGCGCGGCGCGCGCCGAGGCCGCTTGGCTCGGCGGCGATCGGCAGCGTTGCATCGACGAAGCGCGCGCCGCCTACGACCTCGCCGCGGCGCGCCGTCACGCCTGGTTCGTCGGCGAGCTGTCGTATTGGCTGAGCAGCGGCGGCGAGCCGGTCGATGTGCCTGACTACGCGGCGCGCCCGTACGCGCTGCAGATCGCAGGCGACTGGCGCGCCGCGGCCGCCGCGTGGGGCGAGTTGAAGTGTCCGTACGAGCAGGCGCGCGCGTTCGCCGAAGGCGACACCGAGGCGCAGCGCGAAGCGCTCGCGACCTTCGACCGGCTCGGCGCCCGGCCGGCCGCCGACGCGTTACGCCAGGCGATGCGCGCGCAGGGCGCGCGCCGTGTGCCGCGCGGGCCGCGCGCGAGCACGCGAGCGAACCGCTTCGGGCTGACGGCGCGCGAGGTCGACATCCTCGGCCTCGTCGCGCAAGGGCTGACCAATGCGCAGATCGGCCTCACACGGCATCTGTCGGCGCGCACCGTCGATCATCACGTCGCCGCGGTCCTCGCCAAGCAGGTCGGCACCCGCGACGCCGCCGTGCGCGTCGCGCGCGAGCACGGGTTGCTCGCACAAGATAGGCAGAGCCCGTCGCCAAAATAGGCAGCGGCTGCCGATGCGGCGCCCGGGCGCCGCGGCCATCCTTCGGATCGTCATCCACTCGTCCGAAGGAGCCCGCCATGCCCCGCTATCTCATCGAGCGCTCGTTCCCCGACGGCCTCGCGATCTCGATGAACGACGAAGGCCGCAAAGTCACGCAATCGGTGGTCGCGAACAACGCCGAGCGCGGCGTGACCTGGGTCCATTCGTACGTCAGCCCGGACCGCAAGAAGACCTTCTGCATCTACGACGCGCCGGCGCCGGAGGCGATCCGCAAGGTCGCCGAGCGCAACGGCCTGCCGGTGGATCGCATCACCGAAGTCTCGGTGCTTAACCCCTATTTCTACCAACCGTGATCGAAAGGAGAACCACCATGCAAGCACGTGTCATCCCCGTTTTCGCGTTGTTGCTGTCGTGCGCGTGCGCCATCGCGCAAACGCCGGCGCCATTGCAGCAGTTCGTCATCGAACGCGATATCAAGGGCGCGGGCGCGATGACGCCAGAGCAGCTGCGCGACGCAGCGCGGAAGTCGAACGGCGTGTTGCGCGCACTCGGCCCCGACATCCAGTGGGTGCACAGCTATGTTGCCGGCGACAAGATCTACTGTGTCTACAACGCTCCAAGCGAAGCGCTGATCAAGAGCCACGCCGAGAGGTCCGGTTTCCCGGCCAACAAGATCACGCCGGTGGCCGCGGTGATCGACCCGACGACGGCACGCTGACCCCGAAGTGAAGGATTTTCTCCTCCCCGTGCGCGGCCCCCACGCGCTGTTCCGGCCACGTCCGCGCACGGGACCTCTTGAAGGAGCAGTCATGCCGAAATTCGTTAATCGTGAAACCATGAATCGTCTGTTTCCTGAGGCCGCCGCACTGTTGCTGCTGGCCGCAACCACCGCGACGGACGTGCAAGCCGAGTACCGCTGCAACCCGCCACGCAGCGCTATCGATCTGCGCGCGTGCGCGGCGGCGAGCGAAGGTCCGGCGCAGCTGCGTCGGCTGGTCGAACGCACGCGAATGATCTACGGTCTCGACTTCTTCGACTTTGCGAATGACGCGACCTTCGCCGCGTGGGACGCCGCGAGCCGGCGCGCGGAAGGCGCGCGGTCGGTTCCGACTCGCGCGGCAGCAGCGGAGGACACGCGGGATCAAGCGCTGCCCGGGATTTCGTCGTCCCGGCGCTGGCCGGGACCCAATTGGGCCCCGGCCTCCGCCGTGGCGACAAGACCGCAATAGCAAACCTTGCGCCGCAGGAGCAAACTCCCGCGTACGCGGCCGGCGGGCCGGTTGTTGCGACTCCGGCCGCATCGGTTGCGAACCAATTTCCCGCGGAGGTTGTCATGCCGATCCCTTCCCGCCTTTCCAGTTACCTCGATCAGTGCGGCGCCCGCTACGAGGTCTGCTCGCATGACCGCAGTCAGACCAGTGCTCAAACGGCGCGTACCGCGCACGTGGAACCACACCGCCTTGCCAAGTCGGTGCTGTGCGAGGACGAACACGGCTTCGTGCTTGCGGTAGTGCCTGCCGATGCGCGCGTCAGCCTCGGCGCACTCGGCCAGCTGCTCGGCCGCGAGCGGCTGCGCCTGTGCAATGAAGATCGCGTGGCGAGTCTTTTTTTCGACTGCGAGCGCGGCGCGGTACCCGCCATCGGCATGCCGTGGGACGTCGAGACCATCGTCGACGATGACATCGAAATGGGCGACGAGATCTACATCGAGGCCGGCGATCACAAACAGCTGCTGCGCATGCCAATCGATCACTATCGCAACGTCATGCGCGCCGCACGTCACGGGCGTTTCAGCAAGCCGATGAAGCACTGATCGGCGTCGCCCCCGTCGCAACTCCTCCTCGAAAGGACGGGCGATAATCCGCAGCGCGCGGCGCACCTTGCGCCGCGCGTTTCTTTTCGTGCGGGGAGCGCCCGATGTCGGCCCATCTGATGAACACCTACAACCGCCTGCCGGTGGCATTCACGCACGGCAAAGGCGCCTGGCTGACCGGCGATGACGGCCACGACTACCTCGACGCGCTGGCCGGCATCGCGGTCAACGGCCTCGGCCACTCGCACCCGAAACTCGTGCGCGCGCTGGCCGAGCAGGCGGGCCGGCTGATTCACACGTCGAACATCTATCGCGTGCGCGAACAGGAACAACTGGCCGATCGCCTGTGCGCACTGAGCGGCATGGGCGAAGTGTTCTTCTGCAATTCCGGCGCAGAGGCGAACGAAGCCGCGCTGAAACTCGTGCGTTTTCACGGCCACAAGCATGGCCAGCCGCAGGCGCAGACCATCGTGATGGAGAACGCATGGCACGGCCGCACGCTCGGAACGCTGGCCGCAACCGGCTCCGACAAGGCGCGCAAAGGCTTCGATCCGCTGCCCAGCGGTTTTATCCCGGTGCCGTACAACGATGTGGCGGC
>Ga0187892_10007725_pt1 | contig 15161 bp, 9 predicted proteins | sample MA1701073metaG_FD_139345 | JGI IMG/M metagenome (GOLD analysis project Ga0187892, IMG submission 139345) | Bio-ooze microbial communities from a basaltic lava cave in the Kipuka Kanohina Cave System on the Island of Hawaii, USA - MA170107-3 metaG ... | reverse complement strand
GATGGCCAGGCCTTCTTCCCCGTGACGGCCCTTCGTCGTCATGCCGTGCGTAAACCCGCCGTTCGAGAAGTGGCCTTCCCAGAACTTTCCGGTCTGGAGACTCCTGTAGCCCGCGGCCCCCAGGAGGCGAGGGATGGTCGGCGCGTCGCGGAGGAAAGGCAGCATGGCCGAACGGTCGACGCCCTGCGGGGCGTCGTTGCAGCAGATCATGTGCTGGTGGCCGTAAAGTCCCGTGAGGAGCGTGGCCAGGCTCGCGCGGCAGAGCGATGTGGGCACGTACCCGTTGGGGAAAACGGCGCTCTCGGCGGCCAGACGATCGAGGTGGGGCGTCCGGATCACCGGGTGGCCCATGAATCCGAAGTCCGTCCATCCCTGGTCGTCGCCCACGATCAGAACGACGTTCGGGCGCGGCGCGGGCGGCGGGTCGGCCGCGCCCCGGCAGCCGCCGGCCGCCGGCCAAAGCAGCGCCGCAAGGATGGCGGACCTCACGTCCGAAGCTTATCCGAGGGGGTGTCAAGGGCGCAATGAATCCGGAGTTGCGTCGGCTGTTGGATATTCCGTAAGATCAGCGTCGCCCGTTGGGCGGAATCGCGGTGAAGGACAAGGACGACGACGAGCTGGTCGCGCTCGGGCTCTCCGGTTCCCCGGAGGCGCTCGAGGAGCTGTACGGACGCCACCGGGCGGCAATCCTGGGGTACGCCTACCGGATGACCGGCGACCGGGCGCTCGCGGAGGACGTGCTGCAGAACACGTTCGTCTACTTCTTCGAGCGCCTGAGGCGCTACGAGCCGCGCGGCCTCCTGGGCGCCTACCTGTTCCGGATCGCGCGCAGCTTCGCCACCGACGAGAGGGAAGCCGCCCGGCGAGCGCATTCGGCGCCGACGCCCGTCGGCAGCGCGCCGGAAGAAGACCGCGAAGCCGTCGCGGCGCTGGAGGAGAAGGCGCGGCAGGCGATGCTGACGCTCCCGACGCACTTGAGGGAAGTGGTCGAATTGCGACTGTACCAGGGATTCGACTACTCGCGCGTGGCCGAGATTACGGGGGTTTCCGAGGCCACCGCCAGGAGCCGTATGCGCTACGCCCTCGAGGGCCTTCGGGCGTCCCTCGGAGTCGTCCCGAAAAAACCTTAGAGGGAATGCATGTTTTTTGCAGCACGGGGCGGCGCCCGGAAGGCTAAGGATTAGGAGGGTCGGTCCGTGACCTGTGAGGAGTGCGGCGGCGACGTCCTCCTGGACCACGTCCAGGGGCGCTTGCGCGGCCAGGAACGCGAAGCCGTGGAGCGACACCTGGCGGCTTGCGCTCCCTGTCGCGCCGCGTCCGACGACCTTCGCGCCCTGTCCCAGCTCTCCGGCGCGCCGGCCCTGGAGCCGTCCGCCGCGACCGACCAGGCGATCCGCGAGGTCATACTAGGCGCCGCCGCCGCCCCCAAGCCCGCCACTCGCCGTCGGTGGCTGCGCCGATCCGCCACGGCCCCTTCGGCGGCCCGTTACTTCTGGATAGCGGCCGCCGCGGCACTGTTCGTCTGCGCGCTGCTCTACTCGCTGGCGTCGACCCCGCCGACTGCGCCCAGCCGTCCCGTGGCGGTCACGGACCCGCCGACCGCCGCGCCGCCCCCAAAGCCGCTGGTCGCACCGCAGCCACCCGCCGATGCCAAGCCTGGTCCCGCCGTCCTCCCGGAACCTCCCCGTCCGCCCGCGCCTCGACCGCCTGACCTCCCGACACCGCCGGCGCCTCGACCTGAACCGCCAAAACCTCCGCCTCCGACCCCGACGCCTCCCAAGCCTCCGGCGCCAGCCGAGACCGTCGTCGCGGCCGCGGCGCCCGAGTTTGGCCGCGTCCTCAAGCTCACGGCCCGTTCGGAAATGGCCGGCGCCCCGCTCGCCAAAGGCGATCGGATCTTCTCCGGCGACTCCGTGGCGTGCCGTACCGGGAGTCTCCTGATCGAAATGCAGGACAAGAGCGTGATCGCGCTCCGCGCGGGAACGGTCGCCGCGCCGACGCTCAAGGGAGACGACGTCTCCGTCAGACTGACCGAGGGAGAGGTCGCCTGCTCCGTAACCCCCCGGGCATCGGGTCGGTTCGCCGTCGACACCCCCCAGGGAACCGTGACCGTCAAGGGAACGATCTTTTCTGTTCGCCTGGCGGGGAGCAGCGCGATCGTCACGGTCGCCAAGGGCAAGGTGGAGGCCCGGTCCGAGGCGGGACCGGTCGACCTGAGCGCCGGGGAACGTTCCACGATGAGCCGGAATTCGGCGCCCACGAAACCGGAAGCGCTCAATCCCGATCGCGCGCTGGCGTGGGTGGAGGAGGCGGGGATTGCCGTGCCTGGGCCGATCTGGATCGCGGCCGGCGGGCCCACCGCCGAGTTCCATGCCCCCATGACCAAGGGCCGACGATACGCGGAGCAGTCGCTGACGGGGGAGCCGGTCTTTGCCAACGTCGACAGTCGGACGCTGCCTTCCTGGGAAGGCCGATTCCTGCGCGCCGACGGGACCGAGGGAGGCTGGGTCGCCTACGCGGTCGACCTCCCGGAAGCGGGGACGTGGTACCTCTGGGGTCGACTTTATTACCCGGGCCCCGGAAACCGCCTGTTCCGCGACGACGTCGAGCCGCGAGAGAACGACCCGAACAGCTTCTACGTGAGCGTGGACGGCGGCCCGGAAAAGGTCTTCGGGAACCTGAGGCAGGACCCCGAGACGAAGGCGCTCTGGTACCGCCGCTGGCACTGGGGCGGCGAGGGCGCGGTGGAGCTGGGCAAGCCCGCGCCCCTTGCCCTGGGCACGCTCGCCAAAGGGCGCCACACCCTCCGCATTCGCAACCGCGACGCCGTCGAGACGGGCGGCATCCCGCTCGCCCCGCGGCTGGATGCCCTGTGCCTCACGACGCTCCGCGACTACCGCCCGCGAGACGAGGATTTCCGCAAGTAGTGCAACAAATCAAACTCTTTGTTTTGTTGCAGGGACGGCCGCGCCGAGACAGCATGGTGCCATGACGCTCCGGGGCGCGATGATCGGCGCGGGGTACTTCGCGGGGTTCCAGGCGGAAGGGTGGGCCCGCATCGAAGGGGCGCAGCTGGCCGCCGTCGCCGACAGCCAGCCGGGGCGCGCGCGGGAATTCGCGGACCGCTGGAAGCTCCCCATCGCCTACGACGACGCCGAAGAGTTGATCCGTCACGAGAAGCCCGACTTTATCGACATCGCGACGAGGCCCGAGTCGCACCGGCCGCTCACCGAGCTGGCGGCGCGCTACGGCGTGCACGTGATCTGCCAGAAGCCGATGGCGCCCACCTGGGAGGATTCCGTCGCCATGACCGAGGCGTGCGAGCGCGCGGGCGTGCGCCTCGTCGTCCACGAGAACTGGCGGTGGCAGCCCTGGTACCGCGAGGTCAAGCGGCTGCTCGACGCCGGGGTCCTCGGCCGGCCGTTCCATGTCGAGTACAAGATGCGGACCGGGGACGGCCGCGGCCCGGAGCCCTTCGCGGTCCAGCCCTACTTCCGGGACATGCCGCGCCTCATGATTTACGAGACGGCCGTGCACTTCCTGGACACGTTCCGCTACCTCCTGGGAGAGATCCGCTCCGTGTTCTGTCGCACCGATCGCATCAACCCCGTCCTCAAGGGAGAGGATTACTTCCTCATTCAGCTCGCGTTCGAGTCCGGCGCGCACGGGCTGATCGACGGCAACCGGATCAGCGGCCCCGTGCCCAGCCCCGTCACGCTCGGGACCTTCCTGATCGAAGGAGAGCGCGCGAGCGTTCGCCTCTCCGGGGACGGCCGCCTCTGGATCACCGAATACGGCGGCCCCGAGCGGCTTCACGTGTTCCCGACCACCGATCTCGGGTATAAGGGCGACAGCGTGCGGGCCGTGCAGCAGCATTTCGTCTACTGCCTCAAAACCGCCCGGCCGGCCGAGTCCGAAGCCCGCGAGTACCTGAAAACGGTGGCCGCGGTCTTGGCGTGCTATCGGTCGGCGGAGACGGGGCAGCCGGTGACGCCGTGAGCCTCAGGATCGCGGTCCTGCCGGGGGACGGGATCGGCCCGGATGTGATCGCCGAAGGGGTCAAGGCCCTTCGGGCGACCCGTGTCCCGTGCACGCTCGAGGAGTTCTCTGTCGGGGCCGGCGAGTTCCTGAAGAGCGGCGACCCGCTCCCGCCGGCCACGCTCGACAGGGTCCGCGCGTTCGACGCGATCCTGCTGGGCGCGATGGGCCTGCCGAACGTGCGCTGGCCGAGCGGACTGGAGATGACGCCGCAGATCGACCTCAGGGAAAGGCTGGACCTGTACGGCGGTCTGCGCCCGATCCGGCTCTACCATCCCGAGCATTCGCCGCTCAAAGGGTATAAGGCCGGGGAAATCGACTTCCTGATTCTCCGCGAGCAGACCGAGGGTTTATTCGCCGGCCGGGGCGGGAAGTTCGCGCCGGACGCCGCGGAAGTGAATGACCGCATGACGGTTTCCCGCAAGGGTTCGGAGCGGCTCTTCCGGATGGCCTTTCGCGAGGCCAGGCGGCGCCGGAAACACGTCACGCTCGTCGACAAGGCGAACGTCCTGCCGACGATGGCGTACTTCCGCAAAATCTTTGACGAGGTGGCCCGCGAGTTTCCGGACGTGAAGACGGAGAAGGCCTACGTCGACGCGGCGGCGCTCTACCTCGTGCAGCGCCCGAAAGCGTTCGACGTGATCGTCACGGAGAACATGTTCGGCGACATCCTGTCGGACCTCGCCGCCGGACTCGTCGGGGGAATGGGGATGGCCCCGTCGGCCGACGTGGGGGACGACTTCGGGGTCTTCCAGCCCGCCCACGGGTCGGCGCCGGACATCGCGGGTAAGGGGATCGCCAACCCGATCGCGACCATCCTGTCGGTGGCCCTCATGCTGGACTGGCTCGAGGCGGTCGAGGCCGGCGACCGGATCCGTCGCGCTGTCGAGCGCGTGCTGGCGGACCCGCGGAACCGGACTCCCGACTTGGGCGGCACACTCACGACGCCGCAGCTCGGCGCCCTGGTCGCGGAGGCGATCGCCTCATGAAGGACGGTTTCAAGCTGTACGACACGCATACCCACGTCGGGCAGGCGCGCCACAGCGGGAGGCGCTATTCGGCCGATCAGCTCCTGCGCGACATGGACCGGTTCGGGGTAGACCGGTCGGTCGTCATTCCGTTTCCGGTGGTGGAGGACTACCGCTCGACCCACGACGAAATCGGGCGCGCGGTGCGGGCCCATGGGGACCGGCTGACCGGCGCGGCGTGCCTGTACCCGTTCATCCCGGAGTCCGACTTCAGGGCGGAGATCCGCCGCTGCGTGGAGACGTACGGCTTCCGCGCGCTCAAGTTCCAGCCCCAGTACCAGGGGCTCAACCCGATCTCGTCGCGCAGCGACTTTCTCTTCGAGGCGGCGCGGGAGCATGGGCTTCCCGTCATCTGCCACACGGGAAACGGGGCGCCGTTTGCGCTCCCGTCGCTTTTCATCGTGCCGGCGAGAAAGTTTCCGGACCTCAAGATCGTACTGGCCCACAGCGGGGGGAGCGCCTACGTGCTGGAGGCCATCACGGCTGCGCTCGTCTGCCCGAACGTGTTCCTCGAACTCTCGCTGCTCGTACCGCACCTGGTGGCGGAAGTCCTGGGCCACATCCCGGCGTCCCGGCTGATGATCGGCTCAGACCTCCCGGAAAGCCTGGAAGCGGAGATGTCGAAGATCCTGAAGCTGGACGCGCCGGCGGAGGCGCGGGCGGAGATCCTCTGGGGCACGGGCGCCCGGGTCTTCGACGCCCGATGAAGCGCGCGGCCGTCGTCGGCGCGCTGTTCCTCATGTCGGTCCTCTTTTACGTGGACCGCGCGGCCATGTCGTCGGCCATCGAGCCCATGTCGAAGGAACTGGGGTTCTCGCTCCAGCGGCAGGGCTTCATCATGAGCATGTTCGCGCTGGGGTATGCGCTGGCTCAGATTCCCGGCGGCTGGATGGCCGACCGCTTCGGCCCGCGGCTCGTGCTGACCGGGTGCGTGATCGGCTGGAGCGTCTTCACGGGCCTGACGGGCCTGGCGTGGAGCCTGGTGGCGCTGGTCGTCGTCCGGTTCCTCTTCGGCGTGGCGGAAGCGGGGGCGCTTCCGGCGTGCGCGCGCGTCTTCTTCAACTGGCTCCCGGCACGGGAGCGGGGCCGGGCGAACGGGATCTCGTTCTCCGGGATGCGGCTGGGAGCGGCGCTGTCGTTCCCGCTCTTCGCCTGGATGCTCGGGACGTGGACGTGGAGGCAGTGCTTCCTGATCTTCGGGGCCGCGGGGGTCGTCTGGGGGGTCTTCTGGTACGTGGGCTTCCGCGACCATCCGGCCGAGCCGCCCGAAAAGGCGCTGGAAGCGGCGGCGCCCCGCACGTACGGGCGCATCCTCGCCACGCCCGGAATGATCCTCAACATGGTCCAGTACTTCGCGGGAAACTTCACGTTCTTCATTTGCCTCTCGTGGATGCTCCCGTATCTGAAGAAGCAGTATGCCCTGACGGCCGACCAGGCCGCGGGCTACGCCATGGTCCCGCTGCTCTTCGCGACGGGGTCCCTTTGGATCACGGGTTTCCTGGTCGACGGCCTGTACCGCTCGCGATGGCGCTCGTGGTCGCGACGCCTGCCGGCGATCCTCGGCTTCGGCCTGGCGGTGGGCGGCCTCCTGGCACTCACGCAGGCAAAAACACCGTGGGGCGCCGTCGCCTGTTTCACCGTCGCGACGTTCGGCGCGGACATGACGATCTCCCCGAGCTGGCAGTACTGCGTGGACATCGGAGGAAAAATCTCGGGGACCGTGTCCGGCACGATGAATATGGTCGGCAACGTCGGCTCGTTCGTCAGCGCGAACGTCTTTCCGTGGCTGCTCTCCCTCACGGGCAGTGCGTCGACCTATTTCACTGTCGCCGCGGCGCTCAACGCGGCCGCCATCCTCTGCTGGCTCGGCATGCGTCCCCCAAAATGACCGCCGGGAGGGGTTAAGAAATCGTCTCGTCGTTTTGGGCTCGGACGATTTCTTAAAGTACTTTCTTCAAGTCTTGAAACCGTCCGAGCCCAAAAGGACGAGACGGTTTCAAGAGGTGTCAGGTCGCACATTTCTACAGCACATTTCGACTCCCTCCGGGCTAGGAGTGCGGGGCCGGGCCGTGGGGGGACTTCCAGATGAGACACCTTTGGACCATCGGCCTGCTGTTTCTGATCGTCCCCTGCGCCGCGGGGGCGCCTGCGGCTCCGCAGGCCATGACCTTCCCGGGAGCGGACTGGGCCACGTCCAGCCCGGAAGCCCAGGGCGTCAATTCGTCCCTCCTCAACGACGCCGTCAACTACCTCAGGAACAACTCCCCCTCCGACGGGGTGAGTGAGCTGGTCATCATCCGCAACGGGGTGCTGATCTGGGCCGGCTCGAACATCGACCACCGGCACGGCGTCTGGTCGTGCACGAAGTCGTTCACGAGCACCGTCCTGGGCCTCCTCGTCGAGGACGGGTGGACGACGCTCGATACCCGGGCCGCGACGCTCCTTTCGAGCCTGAACGCCGCGTACTCGAACGTGACCCTCCGGCACTTTACGACCATGACGTCGGGCTACTTCGCGGTGGGGGACGACTTCAGCGTGCACGGCCAGAGCGGCACACCCTTCACTCCTTCCACGCCGCTCTTCACCCCGCCGGGCTCGAAGTACGCCTACTGGGATTCCGCCATGAATCAGTTCTCCAACGCCCTGACTCGCGTGGCAGGCGAGCCGATCGAGAACATCTTCAAACGCCGCATCGCCGACCCGATCGGCATGAGAGACTGGGATTGGGGCGACTGGGGCTCCATCAACGGGATCGTCGTCAACTGCGGCGCGGGCAACAACGGCATGATCCAGATCACGTCCCGGCAGATGGCGCGCCTGGGTCACCTCTTCCTCAACCGCGGCAACTGGAACGGCCGGCAACTCATCAGCGCCTCGTGGGTGGACGCGGCCACGAGGAACCAGGTGTCCTCCAGTCTCCCGTTCGGCCACGCGCAGGCCAGCCCGATCGAAGGGCAGGGCGTCTACGGCTTCAACTGGTGGGCCAACGGGGTTCGATCCAACGGCGCGCGCAAGTGGCCCGGCGTGCCGTCGTCAACCTTCTCCGCGAGCGGCGCCAACAACAACGACATGTTCGTGATCCCGGACTGGGGGATGGTGGTGGTCCGACTGGGACTTGACGAGTGGTCCGGATTCACGATTTCGGACGACACCTACGCCACGTTCCTGCAGATGATCGGGCAGTCCATCGGGGCGGCCCCGCCGCCGCCTCCGCCGGGGCCCGCCCAGTCGGTGGTCAGCTTCACGCTGGTGAACGCGGACACCGACCAGGACATCGGACTGCTGGCGAACGGCGTGACCGTCAATCTCGCCACGCTGCCGACCCAGAACCTCAACGTCCGGGCCAACACGAACCCATCGGTCGTGGGGAGCGTCCGCTTTGCTCTGGACGGCAACCCGAACTACCGGACGGAGAGCGCCGCGCCGTACGCGCTCGCAGGGGACGCGTCGGGCGACTACCTGCCGTGGACACCGGCCGTCGGATCGCACACCGTGACCGCCGCGCCCTATACGGGCAGCGGCGGGACGGGAACGCAGGGCACCTCCTTGACCCTCACGATCAACGTCACGGACAACGGCGCCCCGCCGCCGCCACCCCCTCCGCCGCCTCCTCCCGGCGGGGGTCCCGCAGTAGCAAGCTTCACGCTCGTCAATGCCGATACCGACCAGGACATCGGACCCCTGACCTCCGGAATGACGATCTCGGGCGGCAACCTGAGCGTACGGGCCAACACGTCCCCTTCGACGGTTGGGAGCGTCGTCTTCGAGCTGGACGGAATCCCGAACTACCGAACGGAGAGCGTCGCTCCCTACGCCCTCGCCGGCGACTCCTCGGGCGATTATGCCGCATGGTCGCCCGCGGCCGGTCAACACACCATCACCGCGACACCCTATACCGGCGGGAGCGGGACCGGCAGCGCGGGAACGTCTCTTACGGTGACCTTCACGGTTCAGGGGGGCGGACCTCCTCCTCCCGGCTCGGGCATCGATACGTCGACTTATCGCATCGGCATGAGCCACGACGGCAACCAGCACGACCCCGACGACATCCTGGCCGTCGCAACGGGTCTGGCGATCATCGGCGAGGCCGGCCTCCAGGCCAAGTTCGTCCACTGCGACTACGGCAATCACCTGGGCGACAACGACCCCGGCATGGACGCGGAAATGCAGACGAGCGCGCTCGGCGCCGCGCAGCGCTGGAACCTGCCGACGTCGCGACTCTTCAATTGTCAGACAAATCTGCAGGGCGCCATCAACAGCATCCGGGACGCCATCAACGCCTCTTCGGCCGGCGACCGCTTCTACTTCGTCTGCGCCGGGCCGATGGAGGTTCCCTGGCGGGGCATCATGGCGGCGAACCCCTCGAAGCGACAGTTCTGCACCGCCATTTCGCACAGCGACTGGAATGACGATCACGCCGACACGCCGCAGATGACCCACACGTGGGCGGACATTCAGCAGACCGGCGTCCAGACGATCCACATCTCGGACCAGAACGCCAACATGAACTCCGACGTCAGCAACTGGACCTGGCTCAGGGATTCGGGCGTCGAGGCGTGGTCCTGGCTCTACGGCCGGAATAGGACCGGCCCCTTCGACGCGTCCGACGCGGGAATGGTGTACTTCGTCATCACCGGCCGGGGCAACCAGAACGCCGATGCGTCGACGATCCGGGACCTCTTCGTCAACGGCCCGGGTTCGAGCACGGGGGGCGGGGGCGGCACGCCGGAGACCGTCACCGGGTTTACCCTCATCAATGCCGACACGAATCAGCCCATCGCCGGGTTCAACCCGCTCAACGACGGCGCCCTGCTCAACCTGGGGACGCTGCCCACGAGGAACCTGAACCTGCGCGCGAACACGACGCCCTCCACCGTCGGCAGCGTTCAGTTCTCCCTCGACGGCAACCCGAGCTACAGAACGGAGAATGTTGCGCCCTTCGCGCTCGAGGGCGACATCAGCGGCAATTACAACGCCTGGGCCCTGTCCGTCGGATCGCACTCCGTCCGCGCCACGCCCTACACGCTGTCCGGGGCCGGCGGCACCGCGGGCACGTCCGCGGTGGTCACCTTCACGGTGATGGACGATTCCACGACTCCGAGCGTGAACGGCTGGGTCGGAGGGTCGGCTTCCAGCGGCGGGGGAGGGGGCGGCTGCGGCGCCCTGGGTATCGACGCCCTGCTGCTCCTGGGTCTGTGGCGTCGCTTCCGGAAATCGAGGCCCTAATTCACAATTCCATCGCACGAATTCTTTGACCGCCGGCTAGCTCTTGGGGCCGAGCGATGCGAGGGATAAAGGCTTGAAGCAGATCAGCGCCTCGATCGTTCTTGGAGCGCTCCTCCTGGGCGGCCTCTCCGCTCACGCGGGCCAAGGCGGAGCCGGCGTCGTGTCCGGGGAGCTCAAAAAGTGGCACCCGGTCACGGTCACGTTCGACGGCCCCAACGCCACCGAAGGCGGGATGCCCAACCCCTTTCGGGACTACCGGCTGAACGTCACGTTCACGCGGGGCACCCGCAACGTCATCGTCCCCGGATACTACGCCGCCGACGGCAACGCGGGCGAGACAGGCGCGACCGGCGGGATCAAGTGGCGCGCGCAATTCGCTCCCGACGAAGAGGGATCGTGGAGCTACGTCGCGTCGTTCCGCACGGGGACCGACGTGGCGGGAAGCACCGACCCGGCCGCGGGTGTTCCCGCGGGCTTCGACGGCGCCTCGGGAAGTTTCACCGTGGGCCCCACGGACAAGTCCGGCCGCGACCACCGCGGGAAAGGGCTTCTCCGCTATACGGGTCAACACTATCTCCAGTTCGCGCAGACCGGCGAGTATTTCCTGAAGGGCGGCGCCGACAGCCCCGAAAACCTGCTCGCCTACGGCGATTTCGACCAGACGCCGGCCAAGCACGCCTACGCCCCTCACGCCGGAGACTGGCAGGCCGGGGACCCCACCTGGAGAGGCGGCAAAGGCAAGAACATCATCGGCGCCCTCAACTACCTCTCGGGAAAGGGCATGAACTCCGTGTACTTCCTCACCATGAACGTGGGGGGCGACGGGAACGACGTCTGGCCGTGGACCTCGAACTCCGAACGCTACCGGTTCGACGTCTCGAAGCTCGATCAGTGGGAGGTCGTCTTCTCGCACATGGATCGGAAGGGAATCCTCCTGCACGTCATCACGCAGGAGACGGAGAACAACCATCTCCTGGACGGCGGCGCGCTCGGGCTGCAGCGCCGGCTCTACTACCGGGAGCTTGTCGCGCGCTTCGGGCACCACCCGGCCGTCGTCTGGAACCTCGGCGAGGAGAACACGAACTCGGACGCCCAGCGGAAGGCGTTCGCCGATTACCTGAAAGCGGTCGATCCGTACGACCACCCGGTCGTGGTTCATACGTTCCCGGGCGAGTACGACGCGGTCTACACGCCCCTTCTGGGCCACTCGAGCTTCGAGGGACCGTCGCTCCAGACCAACGACACGCACTCGGAAACCGTGAAGTGGGTCCGGCGGTCGGCCCAGAATGGCCGCAAGTGGTTCGTCTGCATCGACGAGATCGGCCCGGCGGACGTGGGCGTGGTGCCCGACGCGAACGATTTCGCGCACGACGAGGTCCGCAAGGACCACCTGTGGGGAAACCTGATGGGCGGCGGGGCGGGCTGCGAGTGGTATTTCGGCTACGGATACGCGCACAACGATCTCAACTGCGAGGACTGGCGGTCGCGTGACAACTTGTGGACGCTCACGCGGATCGCCCTGGACTTCTTCCGCCAGAACCTGCCGTTCCAGGAGATGACTCCGGAGGACGGCCTGGTGTCGGCCGGCTGGTGCGCCGCCAAGCCGGGCGAAGTCTACGCGATCTACCTCCCGAACGGCGGCTCGGCGACGCTTCAGCTTGCCGCAGGCACGTACAGCGTCCAGTGGTACAACCCTAGGGCCGGCGGGGCGCTCCAGAACGGGAGCGTGACGTCGGTGACGGGCGGCGCGACCGTCTCGATCGGAAATCCGCCGTCGAATGCGGGTCAGGACTGGGCGGTTCTGGTCAAGCGCACGGGTGGCGGCGGCGGAGGCGGCGCACAGTCCGTGACCGGCTTCACGCTCGTGAACGCCGATACGGATCAGGACATCGGCCCGCTCACGAACGGCGCGACGGTCAACCTGGCCACGCTGCCCGCGCGAAACCTGAACGTGCGGGCGGAGACGTCGCCGGCCGCGGTCGGAAGCGTCCGCTTCGAGCTGGACGCGGCGGGCTACACGACCGAAAGCGTCGCCCCCTACGCCCTCGCGGGCGACGCGTCGGGGAACTACAACGCCTGGACGCCCACCGTCGGATCTCACACGCTCAAGGCCACGCCCTACACGGGGTCGGGCGCGACCGGGACGGCCAGCACGGCCCTTACGGTCGCGTTCCAGGTCGTGGACACCGTGGGGAACAGCCCGCCGACCGTGCAATGGATCGCGCCGCCCGACGGGGCCACGTTCACGGAGCCGGCGACGATCCCGCTTTCGGCGAGTGCGTCAGATTCGGACGGCCTCGTCGTGCGGGTCGAGTTCTACGAAGGGGCCACGCTTCTGGGATCGGACCCGAGTGCATCCTATGGCTTCACGTGGTCGGCGGTGGGAGCGGGGACGTACACGCTGACCGCCCGCGCGGTGGACGACGCCGGGGACGCGTCGACATCCGCCGCCGTTTCGATTACGGTTTCCGCCGCCGGGGGCGCGCCGGCGGTCGTCAGTCTCACCCTCATCGACGCGGACACGGACCAGCCCGTGCCGGGCTTCGACCCGCTCCAGGACGGGGCGTTGATCAACTTGGGCACGCTCCCTTCCCGGAACCTAAACGTCCGGGCCAACTCGGCGCCGGTCACAGTGGGAAGCGTTCGATTCGCCTATGACGGAGACTCAAGTTATCGCATTGAGAACGGCGCCCCGTACGCGCTTGGGGGCGACGCCGACGGGGACTACTCCCCCTGGACGCCGGCGGTGGGATCGCACTCCGTTGAGGCGACTCCCTATACCCTGGCCGACGCGGGCGGAAGTGCCGGCGCCGTTCACCTCATCACGTTGACCGTCCTTGACGATCCTTCGACGCCCAGCGTGAACGGCCCGGGCGGCCCCCCGGGCGCGACTTCGGACGGAGGGGACTGTGGCGCGCTCGGTCTCGAAGCGCTCGCCGTGCTGCTTCCGCTACTTTTTCGCCGCCGGTAAAGGAGAACCCATGAGAACGACCTGCTGGGCCTCCCTGGCGTTGCTCGCCGCGGCCGGGCTTGCCGCCTCGGCTCCCCTGGCGGGCGTCTTTCAGGAGTCCGGCGGGATTGTCGTTGTCGAGGTCGAGGCCGAGCCGGCCGTGCCGAGCTGGGTCTCCGAGACAGGGCTGGCCGGGTACACGGGAAGCGCGTACCATACCTGGCGCGGATCCGACCTCTTCAATTCGCCGGGCACGGCCATCTTGAGGTACGACATCAACATCTCGACGCCGGGCCGCTACACCCTGGCCATCCGGAACCGTCACGATCACCTCGACAGCACCTTGGAGAACGACTGTTTCACGCGCATGGACGGCGGCACCTGGATCAAGACGTACTCCAGCACGCGAGGGCAGTGGACCTGGCACACGGTGCATGAAGATGGCGGCAATCACCTGACGCCCGAGTACGATCTCACGGCGGGCGCCCACACGTTCGAAATCTCCGCGCGGTCGGCGAATTACAGCATCGACCGCTTCCATCTGTACCTCGGGACGGTCGCCAACCCACTCGACGATACGCGGCCGCCTTCGTCGACCACTCCGGGCGGCGGAGCGCCTCCGCTTCCGGGGCCGGCGGCCCAGGCGGTCAGCAGCCTGACGCTCATCGACGCGGATACGGATCAGCCGATCGCGGGCTTCGACCCGCTGAACAGCGGCGCGACGCTCAACCTCGGCACGATGCCCACGCGGAACTGGAATCTCCGGGCGAATACGCAGCCAGGAACGGTGGGAAGCGTGCGGTTCGGATACGACGGAAACGCGGCGTATCGCACCGAGAGCGCGGCGCCGTACGCCCTGGAGGGGGACTCCGGCGGCAACTACAATCCGTGGACGCCTTCGGTGGGGTCCCACTCGACGACGGGAACCCCGTACGATTCGGCGGGGGGCGCAGGCGCGGCGGGGACGCCGCTCACGATCACGTTTACAGTCATCGACGACCCCACGACACCCAGCACGAACGGGACGACGCCGCCCCCGACCCCGCAGCCCCCCGGTCCCACGCCGGGCCCGAACCCCGGACCGGGAGGAACGCCCGCTTCGGGTCCCACGAACCCGCGCGAGAACGACAACGGCGACGGGGGCTGCCTCGGCTCGGCGGCGGGCGGCGAAGGCGGCGGATGGCTTTGGCTCGTGGCCTCGATTTTCGTCGCGCTGGTTACGGCAGGGTTTTCGAGGGGTCGGCTTTCGGCGTGAGTCGCTGGCCCACGCCCATACAGGCGCGGCACGCCCAGAGGATGTTGCGGTAGACGTAGCCGCGCCCTTCGCAGGGCGCGCACGGCGCGAGCTCGCAGATCTCAGAGAGCTCCGGCGGGGTCTTCTCCTTTCCGTCGCACTGCTTGCAGACGTTGAAGCCTTCCTTGCACTTCTCGCAGCGGATGAGCTTGTCGAACCCGCGACCCCGGCAGGGGTAGCAGGGGATCATGTTCTTCTTCTTGCTCTGCTCGACGATCTTGCCCGTCCCCCTGCAGTGGGCGCAGTCGTAGCGGACCTCCCTGCGGCCCTGACAGTTGACGCACCGCAGCTTGCCTTCCCCCGAACACGTCCCGCACACCGCGACCGCCTTGATCGACTTGACGAGTCCCGCCACGTGCTCCCGAAGGCTCACCTCGACCGCCGGAACGGTCCCCAGCGCGGCCACCGGCCGGTCGAATCCGCGCTTCTTCGCCTGGACGAGTCGGAGGAGCGCGTAGGACCACACGAAGCGGGTGATCGGCGTATCGACGGACCGGAACTCTTTGACCCACGCAAGCACGGCCAGGTCGAAGTCGCCCGCCGCGATCCACCGGGCGAGGTCCCGGACGACGTGTCCCTCCGGCGTGCCGGCGATCCCGCCCTGGACCGTCAGTCCGAGGAGCCG
>Ga0187892_10007724_pt1 | contig 15163 bp, 18 predicted proteins | sample MA1701073metaG_FD_139345 | JGI IMG/M metagenome (GOLD analysis project Ga0187892, IMG submission 139345) | Bio-ooze microbial communities from a basaltic lava cave in the Kipuka Kanohina Cave System on the Island of Hawaii, USA - MA170107-3 metaG ... | reverse complement strand
TCCCCGTCGAGCAGCCCACCAAGTTCGAGATGGTTATCAATCTCAAGACCGCGAGGGCGCTCGGTATCACGGTGCCGCCGTCAATCCTGCTGCGCGCCGACCAGGTCATCGAATGACACCGTTCTCTAAAGCCATCCCGCCCAACATCATGTTCGACCGGACCGCCGGCTCCCATGCGCTCGTCGCGGCCCGTCAACGTGAACGTTGGGCTGATGGCCGAAGCGTGATGCGGTCATGACGAAACGACCAAGCCAGATCCTTTCCCGTTGCGGACGGGCTTCCGGAGCCGGATGGGTGTGAAGTTGATGGTCGTCCGTCTCACTGCCGCCGTTCTGCTTCTGGCCGGGCCGGTCGCTGCTCAGCCCCAGCCAGTGCCGATGACGTACCGAATCGGGTTCGTTGCAACCACTTCGCCCGGCCCCGCAACCGAGGCATCCGACAGGGGCTCAGGGAAGCAGGGTACATCGAGGGGAAGAATGTCATCATCGAGGCGCGATTCGCGGAAGGGCGCCAGGAACGCCTTCCCGAGCTCGTCGCTGAGGTGCTCCGCCTGAAGGTCGACGTGCTGGTGTGCGGCTCGACCCTCACTGCGCTTGCCGCGAAGAAAGCGACCACCACCGTCCCGATCGTGTTCGCGAGCGTGTTCGACCCGGTCGCCTCGGGTATCGTGGCGAGCCTCGGGCGCCCCGGAGGCAACATCACTGGCGCCGCCATCGGGGTTGGCGAGGGCTTTGCTGGAAAGTGGGTGGAGCTGCTCAAGGAAGCTGTCCCCAGCGTATCGCATGTCGCGGCGCTCACGAACCCGGCGAATCCGGCCAGCCTGGGGTCGGTACGGGAAATGGAGGCGGCGGCGCGGACATTGAAGGTGAGGCTCGACGTCCTCGACGCGGGGAATGCCGCCAACCTGGATAGGGCGCTTGCCGCTATCGGCGCGAGCGCCGCTCAAGGGATAATTGTGACGAACGACCCGTTCTTTACTGCCAATCGCGCCAAGCTCATTCAATTCGCCGCCACCAAGCGCCTCCCCGCGGTGTATTTCTTCAAGGTGTTCGCCGATGCCGGTAGCTTGATGGCGTACGGGGCGAATCTGGAAGATTCGTTTCGAAGGGCGGCCGCGTACGTCGACAAAATCCTGAAGGGAGCGAAGCCCGCGGACCTTCCGATCGACCAGCCGACGCGCTTCGAGCTCGTCATCAACATGAAAACGGCCAGGGCGCTCGGGCTCATGATCCCACAGTCGCTGCTGGTTCGAGCGGACGAGGTCATACCATGATCGCAGACTGCCCAACTTTGCGCTCGAGCCGACCGGGTGCTCGCGTTGCTCGCACCCGGCGGCTCACCGCAGCGTTAGGCAACACCAGACCGTGACAAAGGAACGAATTCTTCAAGAGATTCGCCGAACAGCGCAGCAGAATGGCGGGAAGCCGCTTGGCTTCAGAGCCTTCGAAAGGGAAACGGGCATCCGTGTCGCCGACTGGTTCGGCAAGATCTGGAAGACTTGGGGAGATGCGGTACGCGAGGCCGGGTTCGTTGCCAACCCGCTGCGAGACCGGATCGGAGATGACGAGCTCCTCAACCTGTACGTTGGTTTTGCGCGTGAGCTTGGCCGCGTCCCGGTAAAGGGTGACCTCAGGCTCAAGAAGCGAACGAACCCCTCATTCCCGAGTGACCGGGTGTTCGATAGCTTCGGGTCAAAGCGCAAGCTCAATGCTCTTGCTCGCCAGTACTGCACTACGCGTTCGGAGTTTCACGCGACAGCAGCACTCTTCCCGGAGGCGCCCTTGCCCGACGAGGTATCGGCGCCGAGCAAGGCGCCCGCTATTCCACCATCAGCCTTTGTCTATCTCCCGCGTTCCGGCCGCTACTACAAGGTTGGCCGCACCAATGCCACGGGCCGTCGGGAGTATGAACTGGCCATTCAGCTACCCGAGCCTGCGAAACTGGTGCACCGCATCTCAACGGATGACCCGGAAGGTATCGAGGCGTACTGGCATCAGCGGTTCGCAGCCAAGCGCATGCGTGGCGAATGGTTCAAGTTGGACGCGTCCGACATAGCGGCGTTCAAGCGCCGCCGGTTCCAGTGAGCATGTTGCCTAACTTCGCAGTCGAGCAGACCGCGGGCTCGCATTCGCTCGCTCGCGGCTACTCACCGCGGCGTTGGGCGGACAATCGGCAGCCGGGGGAATCGGTGTGAGACATACAAGCGCTAGACCGTCACACCCGATAGCCGGGGCGGTCCTTGCCCTCCTGCTGCTTATCTCGCCACTCGTTGCCCAGGCCCAGCAGGCGGGGAGGGCTCCCCGCATAGGCATCCTGTGGAATTACTCACCCGCCGGCGCCTCGTCCTTCGCCACTGCATTTCGGCAAGGGTTGGGCGCGCTGGGTTATGTGGAGGGACAGACCATCCTCCTGGAGGAGCGATGGACAGGGGGAAAGTTGGATCGCCTCGCTCCTCTCGCGGCCGAGCTCGTCCGGCTCAATGTTGACGTTCTCGTGACAACCACAACGCCCGCCGCCCGAGCAGCCCAGCAAGCGACCAGGACGATTCCGATCGTTATGACGATGGTCAGCGATCCTGTGGAGAGCGGCCTCGTCGCCAACGTTGCGCGGCCCGGTGCGAACATCACGGGGCTAAGTAGCATGCACCCGGAGCTCAGTAGGAAGCGCCTGGAGCTGCTCAAGGAGGTCATCCCCAAGGTCTCCCGGGTGGCCGTTCTCGCGAATCCCTCCAATCCAATCGCCCCGCCCCTACTGCGGGAGACTGCGGCCGCGGCCCGAGACCTGGGACTGCAGCTTCAAGTCGCGGAGGTCCGAAACTCGGCCGACCTCGACGGCGCATTCTCGGCGATGAAGAGAGAGCGCGCCGATGCCCTCGTGGTGATTCCCGACTTCGTTTTCCTAGAGCAGCAAAGCCGGGTTGTCGCCTTAGCGGCGAAGAGCCGGCTGCCGGCGATGTACCCATGGAGGGAACCTGTGGATGCCGGGGGCCTCATGGCCTATGGGGCGTCCCTTCCCGACATACTGCGGCGTGCACCCGTGTACGTGGACAAGATCCTCAAGGGCGCCAAGCCCGGCGATCTTCCGATCGAGCAGCCCGCGAAGTTCGAGCTGGTGATCAACATGAAGACCGCGAAGGCGCTAGGGCTCAGGATTCCCCCCGCGACGCTCGCGCGGGCAGACCAGGTCATTGAATGAGACGAGGCCGCCCAACTTCACGCTGCAACGGACCGGGGCTCGCGATGCTCGCTCCGGCCGCTGAGCGTGGCGTTCGGCGGACATGTGCCTCCGGGCGAGGTGATCACGTGACACGGCGCGAGTTTGCGATGCTTCTTGGCGGCGCGATCGCTCTCCGGCCGAGCGTTGTCCGCGCGCAACCGGCGATGCCGATTATCGGAGTGCTCGCCAGCAACTCGCCCGCCGACTTCGAGCCGTTCGTGCCGGCGTTGCGCCAGGGACTTACGCAGCATGGCTTCGTTGAGGGGCGCACCGTCAGAATCGAGCTACGCCAACGGTCATTACGATCGTCTGCCTGGTTTGGCAACGGAGCTGGTCCGCATCCCGGTGGCGGTGCTCGTGGCCACCGGAATCACCGCAGCTCTTGCGGCCAAGGCCTCTACCTCCACGATTCCCGTGGTGTTTCACACGGGCGGCGACCCCGTCAAGGCTGGTCTCGTCGCGAGCCTCGCCAAGCCCGGGGGTAACGTGACGGGCGTGGTGTCCCTGAACAAGATGCTGGTGCCCAAGCAGCTCGAATTGCTGCATGAGCTGGTGCCCAAGGCCGACACGATCGCCTTTCTCGTGAACCCGAATAATGGCGTGGTAGGGTCCGACACGAGCAACATGCAGGAAGCGGCCGAGGCGAAGGGACTCCGCCTCCAGATTCTCGAGGCCAGGAACCCCGCCGAGATCGACACTGCCTTCACCAGGCTCGCCCGGCGGCGCGCCGGCGCGCTCATTGTCCAGGTCGACCCATTCCTTGAGGGACGGCACGAGCAGCTGGCCGGGTTGTCGCGGCGTCACGCCATTCCAGCCATGGGCACATACCCGAATTCGCCGTTTCAGGCGGGTTGATCAGTTATGGAACCAGCCGTGCCGACGCGTATCGTCTCGAGGGCAACTACGCCGGCCGCCTGCTTAAGGGCGAACGACCCGCGGAGCTGCCCGTGCAGCAGTCGGTTAGGGTAGAGCTGGTCGTTAACCTGAAGACGGCCAAGGCGCTCGGCGTCACGGTCCCATCCTCGCTGCTGCTGCGGGCGACCGAGATCATTCAATGACGAGACTGGACGTTGTCATTTCCGGAACAAATGGGGCGCACCCTGGGGCTCACCCCGGCACCGGTCAGGGCATCGAGGCTGCCGAACAACAGGCTGGAGCGGTCCGGCTGCGGCCGGCCGCTCAGCCTGAGCGTTCGCCGCAGCGAGAACCTTGTGTAGCCGAGCCGGCCGTGGGAGGATCGGACACATGTTGAGGGACACCTTGACGAAGCTCCTGGAACTGCCGGCGGCGGAGCGTGTCGACATCGCGATGGCCCTTTGGGACAGTCTCACCCCGGCCGAGCAGGAAGCCGAGTTCGATCTCACGCCTGAGCAACGCGCTGAGCTCGACCGCCGCCTTGCTGAGCACATCGCCGATCCGGCTTCAGCTATTCCCTGGGACGAGGTGCGTCGGAAGCTTCTCCGCGGAGCGTGACCCCACGTCTTGTTCTCCGTCCGCAAGCGGAGGCAGAGGTGCTCGACGCCCGTGACTGGTACGAGGAACAGCGTCCTGGGCTTGGCGGAGCCTTTGCGACGGAAGTCGACATAGTGCTTGCCCGTATCGTCCAGGCACCTCTCGCGTATCCTCGCGTCCAAGGCGAGACACGCCGCGCGCTCGTCCGGCGCTTTCCGTACGCGATCTATTTCCACGCGGGGGCCGATGAGATCGTCGTACTTGGTGTGATTCATGGTCGGCGACACCCTCGACGCTGGCAGTCGCGGCGCTGACGTCGAACTTCGCAGTCGAGCAGACCGCGGCTCGCATTCGCTCGCTCGCGGCTGCTCACCGCGAGCGTTCGACGACCGACATGGGCTTGCGTCGCCTGGACCTTCTGTTCAACAGCTTGCGCCAAGTGATCGTACTTCCAAATACTGAGAGCCCCACGGCGCCATGAACGACCGCATGCTCAAGATGATGTACGACGTCTACGTTCTCGCTTCCTTCCTACAGACGTTGAACAAGATGGTCGGCGACGAGCATTCGTCGGACGAGACCGTCCGGGAAAGCCTGCGCCTGACGGGCGCCATGGAAGACCACCCGGAGCCAGTGCAGGACGCGCTGATGAAGTGGATGCGCGAAAAGCAGTGTCCACTGGAAGACGTACCAGCGATTCTCGCGGCCGAGGCGTACCTCATCGAGCGCGTGGGCGAGCTTGAGCAAAGCTTCTACCGTGAGAAGCCTCGGATCATGGTGGCTGGAGGTAGGGGCTTTCAGTGGCTGCTCGAGCGCCTCGCCGAGAAGTACGAGACGCAAGAAGGATTGGCCGACTACCTCCATGTCGAAATGTTTACGCGGCTTCCTGAGATTCTCCAACGAGCGAGGCGGGTTCGCCCTCTCGTCTTGGGACAGGAAGTGCCGCCGGGCTTGGGCCGCCGCTACAGGGAAGCCGTCGAATCCTACTTGTCCGGTCATGCGATCGCATGCTGCGTGCTCCTCCGTGCGGTGGTCGAGACCGCGCTGAAGGACGCGCTCGAGCGGCACACCGGAGAACGAGTGAGCTTTGACTACCGAACGCTGGGCCCATTGATTGACAACTCCGAAAGGCTCCGCTTGTTTCCAGCCGAGATCGTCACGCGCTGTCGCGAAATCAAGAGGCTTGGCGACAACGCAGCGCATGGTGATACGGCTCTAGCTTTGAACGAAGCGCACGACGCGTTGGCCGCGACCAAGCAGATCCTCAAGTACATCTTTCAGGACACAATCGGCTCGGCACGGCCCCGGGGCTGACTGATGGGCGGATACCTGTCGTCGAACCTCGCAGTGCATCGGACGGGAGCTCGCGTTGCTCGCTCCGGCGGCTGACTGCGGGCGTTCGGCGAACAGACGTGTGGCCGGGGCCTGCGGCATAATACAGGCATCGAGGCGACGTCAGGAGCCGGGTGCCCTACACCGTTCAGTTCGCGGCGTCAGTTGAACACCACCTCCGGGTGTTGACGGCCCGTGACCGGACGACGGTACTCGTAGGGATCAACCGTCAGCTGCTTCACGAACCGCTGAAGGAGACCCGGCACCGGAAGCCTCTACGACCCAATCCGATCGCGCCGTGGGAGCTGCGCGTCGGCCAGCTCCGTGTCTTTTACGAAGTGGTCTCGGCCGAGGGAGGCGTGGTCCGGATCCTCGCGGTGGGACGGAAAAGGCGAAACGTGTTAGTGATCGGCGATGAGGAGATCCACCTGTGAAGAAGCTTCCTCTATCCTCGGCGGTTCGTCCACTGGCGGACTACGTCGCCGCTTTCGGTGACGAAACCGTCGTCCTTACGGAGGGCGACCGTGCCGTGGCCGCGATTGTACCGCTAAAGAACGTCGATCAAGAATCGCTCGTGCTGAGTCAACATCCTGAGTTTCTCGAACTCATTGCGCGCTCGCGAGCGGACTTCGCCGCGGGTCGGACGATTTCGATGGGTGAGATGAAGCGTCGTGTGCTGCCGAAACGGTCGCAGAACAAGCGCATCCAGCCGACGGCGCGCCGGGCGCGCCGCGGCTGATACGCGACGTTATGCGCACTGAAGGTTGCTTCCGCGGTAACGAAAGCGACTCCGAAGCAGGAGTAAGGTCAGGCTCATCATGAAGTGTCCACGGTGCCAGCACGAGAATGAGGCTGGGGCCAAGTTTTGCGAGGAGTGCGCCGCGTCGCTGGCCAGGGCGTGCGCCAACTGTGGCCGTCAGCTCTCTGCGACCGCCAAGTTCTGTCCTAACTGCGCTTATCCGACGGGGTTGGCCTCTGTGGCACCGGCGGCACACCGCTTCGCGTCGCCCGAGTCTTACACGCCCAAACATCTGGCCGAAAAGATTCTGACGTCCAAGGTAGCTCTTGAAGGCGAGCGCAAACAGGTCACCGTGCTCTTCGCCGACATGAAGGGCTCGATGGAGCTGCTGGCCGACCGCGACCCCGAGGAGGCCAGGAAGATCCTCGACCCGGTGCTCGAGCGCATCATGGAGGCCGTCCATCGCTACGAGGGCACGGTGAACCAGGTGATGGGCGACGGGATCATGGCGCTGTTCGGCGCTCCTCTCGCCTGCGAGGACCATGCCGTCCGCGGCTGTTACGCCGCCCTCCGGATGCAGGACACGGTCACGCGCTACGCCGAGAGCGTCCGGTGTGCAGAAGGGGTCCCCTTGCAGATCCGGGTCGGCCTGAACTCCGGCGAGGTCGTGGTGCGCGCGATCGGCAGCGACCTCCACATGGACTACACCGCCGTCGGCCAGACGACGCACGTCGCGGCCCGCATGGAGCAGATGGCCCTGCCGGGGTCCATCCTGCTCTCGGGCGAGACGCTGGCCCTCGCCGAGGGCTACGTCGAGGCGAGGGGGCTGGGCCCGCTCCCGGTCAAGGGGCTGGCGGCACCGCTCGAGGTCTACGAGCTGACCCGGGCGGCCACGGTCCGCTCGCGGTTCCACGCCGCAGCGGCGCGCGGCCTCACGCGGTTCGTGGGCCGGGAGCGTGAGCTGGAGCACCTCCGGCAGGCGCTCGCACGGGCCGCGGCCGGGCACGGACAGGTGGCGGCCGTCGTGGGGGAGCCCGGCGTCGGCAAGTCCCGGCTGTACTGGGAGTTCAGCCACTCCCATCGGGCCCAGGGGTGGCTGATCCTCGAGTCGGGCTCGGTGTCCTACGGCAAGGCGACGAACTACCTGCCCATCATCGAGCTCCTCCGGGCGTACTTCGCGGTCGACGGCACGGACGATTCCCGCAAGATCCTCGAGAAGGTGACGGGCAAGCTGCTCTCCCTCGACCGGCAGCTCGAACCCTGGGTCCCACCGATCCTGTGGCTGCTCGACGTCCCGATCGAGGACGAGCACTCGGCACGCCTCGATCCACCCGAGCGGCGCCGGCGCATCCTGGAGGCCGTCAAGGGGGTGATCCTGCGCGAGAGCCAGGTCCAGCCGCTCATCGTCCTATTCGAGGATCTCCACTGGATCGACGCCGAGACCCAGGCCTTTCTCGACAGCCTGGTGGAGAGCCTACCGGGGGCCCGGGTGCTCCTCCTCGTGAACTACCGCCCCGAGTACCGGCATGGTTGGGGGAGCAAGACCTACTACCGGCAGCTCCAGATCGACCCGTTGCTGCCGGAGAGCGCCGAGGTCGTCCTCGACGAGCTGCTGGGGCGCGACGCCGCGCTCGGCCCCCTGAAGCGGCTGGTGATCGAGCGGACCGATGGCAACCCGTTCTTCATCGAGGAGACGGTCCGATCGCTGGTCGAGACCGGAGTCCTGGCCGGGGAGCGGGGCGGGTATCGCCTGGCGCGGGTCGTCCAGAGTCTGCAAGTCCCGGCCACGGCCCAGGCGCTGTTGGCCGCCCGGATCGACCGGCTGGCTCCCGAGGACAAGCGGCTGCTCCAGGCCGCCGCGGTGATCGGCACCGACGTCCCCTTCGAGCTGCTCCAGGCCGTGGGCGACGAGCCCGAGGACCGATTGCGCCAGGGCCTGGCCCGGCTCCAGGCGACGGAGTTCGTCTACGAGACGCGGCTGTTCCCGGATCCCGAATACACGTTCCGGCACGCGCTCACCCACGAGGTCGCATACGGGAGTCTGCTCGCGGAACGGCGGCGGACCCTGCACGCCCGGATCGTCGGGGCGATGGAGGCGCTCTACGGCAGCCGCCTGGCCGAACACGTCGAGCAGCTCGCCCATCACGCCCTCCGGGGAGACTTACGGGAAAAGGCCGTGCACTATCTCCGACAGGCCGGCCTCAAGGCGGCCGCGCGGTCGGCGCTCTCGGAGGCCTTGGCCTCGCTCGAGCAAGCGCTGGCAGTGGTCGCGACGCTGCCGGAGCGCCAGTCCACGCTGGAAGAGGCCTTCGACATCCGCCTCGAGCTGCGATGGGTGCTGCACCAGCTCGGTGACATCCGGGGGGCGCTGGCGCGACTGCGCGAGGCCGAGGCGTGTGCCGAGCGGTTGAACGACGACCCCCGTCGAGGCCGGGCGTGTGCGTTCATGACCGTCACTCACTCCCAGCTCGGCCAGCTGGACGAGGCGCTCGCATCCGGCACCCGCGCGCTGGAGATCGCCAGGCGTCTCAGGGATGTGAGACTCCGCATCCTCGCCACGGACTATCTCGAGAACGCGCAGTACTACCGGGGCGAGTACGAACGGGTGATCGAGCTGGCCACCGCGAACCTCGTGGCATTGCCCGCCGAAGGCGCCAATGACGACTTCGGACTGGCCGTGCCACCATCGGTTTTCGATCGCAGCGTGCTGGTTCTGAGTTTCGCCCAACTCGGCAGATTCAACGAGGCCGCAGCGTACGAGGCCGAGGCGATTCGGCTCGCCGAGCCGACGCATCATGCGTACACCATCGCCGAGGCCCACTTCGCCGCCAGCCAGTTCCACCTCCTCAGGGGCGACTGGGCGAAGGCACGCTCACGGGTCGAGCGCTGGATCGCGGTGGTCCGGGCGGGAAACGTCGTGGTCCTGCTTCCCCTCGCCGTCACCATCTCCGCCTGGGTCCTGGCGCAACTCGGCAAGACGAGCGAGGCGCTGAACCGACTCCGGGAGGGCGAGCAACTCCTCGAGTGTCAGGTGGCGACGGGAATCGTCGGCCGTCTCGGCTGGGCCTACTGCTCGCTCGGTCGGGCCTATCTCTTGCTCGGCCGGCTCGACGAGGCGCAGTGCCTGGGTGAGCGGGCGGTCGAATTCTCTTCGCATCAACCGGGGTTCGCGGCGCATGCGCTGCACCTGCTCGGCGACATCGCGACGCATCCCGACCGGTTCGATGCCGAGCGCAGCGAGGCCCACTACCGACAGGCGCTGGCGCTCGCCGAGGCGCGCGGCATGCGCCCCCTCGTCGCCCACGGCCACCTCGGCCTCGGCCGACTCTACGGGCGCACTGGCAAGCGCGACCGAGCTCGCGAGCACCTCGCTACCGCGACGGCGATGTACCGCGAGATGGACATGCGCTTCTGGCTAGAGCAAGCGGAGGCAGAGATGAGAGTGCTGGCATGAGGCGTCCGGCGGTGAGCGCAGCGCCGGCGCATAACCTCTGCATCCAGCCGACGCGCTAACGCGCGCGGCTGATGCGAGCGTTATCCGGAGGGGGCGGACGCGACGGATCTGGCCGGCCCAGCATCAGGGCGTGACACACTGATTGGCTGGTGCTGGCAGACAGGGTAGAGTGAGTGTCGGGAGGGCCCCGTGAAGACTGCCAAGGACGAAGTACGCGAGTTGCTCGACAGCCTGCCCGATGATGCATCGCTTGAGGACATCCAGTACCACCTCTACGTGCGCCAGAAGATCCAGCGAGGTCTCGCAGCCGCTGAACAGGGTCGAACAATCGCGCATGAAGAGGTGGTCCGTCGCATGTCCCGATGGCTCGAGAAGTAGTATGGACAGATCCGGCCTGGGAGGACCTTGAGGGCGCGGCCGAATACATCGCCCGGGATTCCGAGGCCTACGCGGCTGCTTTCGTCGAGGAGATAAAGGCTGCCGCAACGTCACTTTCGGAGATGGCAGAACGCGGCCAAATCGTTCCGGAGTTTGGCGACACTTCGATTCGCGAGCTTCTCGTGCGACCCTACCGACTCGTTTATCAGCTGACCGAACGACAAGTCAGGATCCTCGCGATCATCCACGGGGCGAGACGGGCGTGGCGAATTTGAGTGCGGCCCCGGATAACAAGCCGTTTCACCTGACGCCGGGCCTCGCTCCCTGCGGTCGCTCGGTCCGCCGCAGGTGAACGGCAGCGTTGATAAGCCGTTGTGAGGGGCGGTCATGGGCCTTCAAGACTCGACCGTTACGCGCGTGGAGCCGATCTTCGATGAATTACTGGCCCGCGACGAGACCGGCGTTTCTTGGCTTCCGCGGTTGCTCGCGCTCCCGACCCGTCCAGGGGCCATCACGCCATGCACACCAGCCTTGCCACTCGTGCGTTCGGGCTGGGGTGACGCGGAAATCCCGCTCGCACCACCGAGAGAACTTCTGCTGTGGCTCGTGAAGAACGCGACGTTGGTCGACGCCCTCGCCCATCAGAAGACATCGCCGTTGACGCGCGAAAAGCGCGATCGGCTCCTCAAGCACGACCCCGACACAATTCGCGATGCGCTGACACGCCTAACGGGCGCGCAAGTGAGCGATCGAGCGTGGTACGTCCTTGAGGGGTGCACCTGGCCCGATGTCTATCTTGAGACCGAAAGGGCGCTCGTCGTCATCGAGGGGAAACGGACTGAGCGGGCGCCCACGACGTACACCACTTGGATGGCGATACGGCATCAGATGCTTCGCCACCTCGATTGTGCCTGGGAGCTCCGCGCGGGCCGGGATCTATTCGGCTTCTTCATCGTAGAAGGTGTCGGCGGTGCCACCGGCCTCGCGGTCCCGCCCTCCTGGCAGTCGGCGGTCGCGGACACCGTGAAGGCCGACGCCCTCACGGCGAGCCTACCTCATCGAAGGGAGCCCGAGCGCGACGCCATCGCGCGCTGCTTTCTGGGCGCCACGACATGGCAGACGGTGTGCCGTGAATTCGACATCGCGTGGTCGGAATTGCCGGACTCCATCTGATGCGCCATCACGCCCGGCATAACTTCGCAGTGGAACAGACCGCGGGCTCGCATTCGCTCGCTCGCGGCTGCTCACCGCGGCGTTCGGCGACGCTTGTCGTGCTGACTGGCGAGTAACTGGAGCATCCGCCATGGAGCAGCGCTGGTGAGCTTGACTGTGCAGGAAGGCATCGATCAACTCGAAGCCTTCTTCGGGGTCAGGGAGCCGGTTGCCGCCAGCTTCCTGAGGCGATTGTATGCCGCAGGACAACACGAAGCGCTCGTCGCTGCGATCGCGAAGGAGATGAGGCTCTCCGCCGAGTTCCAGCTGTCTACCGTCTCAAAAGACACCCGTTTCCGAAGTCACCACCTCGCGCGTACCGACAGTAGCGGTCACGGCGTCGAGGGCATCGAAGCGCAAGTCCTCATCCCCTCCGACCTGCCCCTCTTCGGCTCCCCGGATCTCCGGCGTCGTCCGATCACGGTCCTGATAACGCCCGCATTCCGGACCGCGAGACCGGACACGGCGATCACGATTCTTGCGCACGAGCTATCTCATATCCTCCTTCATAGCCTACGACATCCTGAACGTGAGAGTGAAGCCCTCACGGACCTTGTGCCGATCGTCCTTGGCTTCGCCGACATTGTTCAGCGCGGCCGGAAAGTGACGATCTCGGAGACGACGAAGGATGGGGCGACTCAGACGACCACCACCACATATGGCTACCTATCCGATGCTGACTTTTCTTTCGCGATCGGTAGAGTGGACTCATTGCTGACCTCTCGTCAGGTGGCCAAGCGTGCCGTGGTCGAGGCCGTAGCGTCCTTGAGAGCTGCAGCAAGACGTGGCAGTACCCTGCTGGACAAGTTTCGTCGACTGAAAGACCATCTGGACACGACGAAGCGTCATGTGCGCTCCTCGGACGCCGTGCGCGTTGTGGCGATTCACGCGACCGATTACACCGCGGAGATCGAAGCCGCGATGCGCAGCGCGGTTGACATCGCAGAGAGGGCCTGGTCCTTCGTTGAAGCTCTCACCGAGTATCCGAAGACCACTCTCGCAGCTCTGCACGAACACAAGGGCGAGTGTGCTCGCGCCGCCTCACGGCTGGATCGAGCGTTAGTTGAGCTCAGTGCAGATGTCTCCATGCTCAAACGCAGCGCCGGCATGCACTACCGCTTCCGGACCGCACTCGCCGGGATCGCGAGCGCCTGGCGACGCTGCCCAGGACTGAGAACGCGAGATGCGTGATGCGAGGTTCGCCGAACAACAGGCTGGAGCGGACCGGCGCGCCGCCGGCCGCTCAGCCTGAGCGTTGGACGGCACTACAGTTGTTGCGATGACAGCGGGGAGGGGACTGTGTCGCTAGCGATGACGAAGCAGGAACGTGACACGTTTCTGGCCGACCTGCACGTCGGAATCATCAGTATTCCTGAAGAAGGGCGAGGACCGCTCACCGTGCCGATCTGGTATTCGTACGAACCGGGCGGTGAGCTACGAGTAGTAACCGCCAAGAGCTCGCGGAAAGCTCAGCTCCTCCAGCGTGCTGGCAGGTTCAGTGTGTGTGTACAAACGGAGACACCGCCGTACAAGTACGTCAGTGTCGAGGGACCGGTCGTCGCCATCGAGCCAGCAGATGTTGAGCGCGACCGCCGGCCCCTCGCTCACCGCTACCTGGGCGCACAAAGGGGTGACCGATACATTCAGAAGACAGGGTTGGAAACCGTTGGGAACGTGGTTGTTCGCATGCTACCGGAACGATGGCTCACGGTGGACTACGCGAAGGCAGGATCGCCATGACCGTCCGTCCAACAAGCCGCTTCAGCAGGCCGCGGCTCGCGTTGCTCGCCCCGGCTGCTGAGCGCCGGCGTTATACATCCGGAGAAAGCTGATGCCGAAGGGCCAGAGAGGCGGGTCCGGCGAGACCGCGCGATCGATCTACCAACTGAAGCTCACCCTGATCGACTCTCAGCCGCCGATTTGGCGGCGAGTCCAGATCGAAAGTGGCGTCACGCTTGATCGCCTGCACCACATACTGCAGATCGTCATGGGCTGGACCGATAGCCACATGCACGGCTTCCGCGTTCCTCAACGCACCCGGCCAGGAGCGCGGCCGCGGTTACTTCCCGTCGAGAGTGGTGACGAGAAAGCGACGCGTCTGAGTGACCTACTTCGTCGGCCACGCGACTGGTGCGTCTACGACTACGATTTCGGTGACGGATGGGAACATCACCTCCTCCTCGAAGAGGTCGTTACCCGAGTTCCATCTGCGCGCTATCCGATGGTCCTGGCCGGTCGCGGTGCGTGTCCGCCGGAGGATGTCGGCGGCCTATCCGGCTACTATCATCTCCTGCAAGTGATGAAGGACCCCAAGCATCCCGAGCATGAGGACATGCTGGAATGGGTCGGCGGAAACCTCGATCCAACCGCCTTCAATGCCTACGATATCAACCGCGCGTTTCACGGCGGGTGGGGGCCGAGGAGGCCGGATGCATAACTTCGCAGTCGAGCAGACCGCGGGCTCGCATTCGCTCGCTCGCGGCTGCTCACCGCGGCGTTAGACCGCAGCGGTCGGATTTGACTTTGGTGTCAAATCTGGCTATATTCTGGCCAGAATGCGGTATGAGGTCGTCCTGGCCCCCGGGGCGGCTAGGGCCTACAGGTCGCTGCCGGCCTACCGCCGGGCCGAAGTCCGGGACGCCGTCGAACGGCACTTGCGGTACGAGCCCACCCGGGTAAGCAAGAGCCGCATCAAGCGCCTGCGGGGCGTGAGCCAACCTCAGTACCGCCTCCGGGTCGGGGAAGTGAGGGTGTTCTATGACGTCACGCGCGAATCTGTCGAGGTCCTTGCGATCGTCACGAAAGCCCAAGCGGCCGGCTGGCTCGCCGCGCACGGTACGCCCGGTCCGCCAGGTGGCGCTGGCTGAGGTCAAGGACGACCTGTCGCGATTTTTGCGCTTGGCCGAGTCCGAGGAAATCCTCATCACGCGGCACGGGAAGCCAGCGGGCGTGCTAATCGGCTTCGAAGGCGAGGACGACTGGCTCGAGTATCGGTTGGAGCACCATCCCGAGTTTCTGCGGCGAGTCGCAGAGGCGCGAGAAGCTCTCAGGAGCGGGCACGGTGTCCGACTTGAGGATCTCCCGTCGTAACGGGCGGTCTAACAGCAGGCTTGAGCGGGCCGGCTCGACGCCGGCCGCTCAGCCTGAGCGTTGATATGACTTCCGCTGTCAAGCGTCACGCGGGTCTCTGATCGCGGGGTCGATGGGGTTCGCGTTCATGGCGGTTGCTCGAGCCACCGGAAGAGACGGAGCCTGTCACAGCGACGGTCGATCATGCTGATATCCGTGGGTTGGTTACCACCTTACTGGTGTCCGTCGCGGCGCCTGCTTCGCTCTAGGGGCGAGGATCATGGCCTCGTAACGCGATCGAAGGTTGCGCC
>Ga0187892_10007721_pt1 | contig 15166 bp, 17 predicted proteins | sample MA1701073metaG_FD_139345 | JGI IMG/M metagenome (GOLD analysis project Ga0187892, IMG submission 139345) | Bio-ooze microbial communities from a basaltic lava cave in the Kipuka Kanohina Cave System on the Island of Hawaii, USA - MA170107-3 metaG ... | reverse complement strand
TGCCGTAATCGGTGATCACGTTCCCGAAATCACTGATCACGATCCCGTAACCGCTCTGATCACGTTGCCGTAATCAGTGATCACGATACCGTAATCGGTGATCACGATGGTCCGAAACCCGCACTGTACGAGCGCGAAATTTCCGGGCGGCTTGGTCCTGAGAGCGCGGGGAAATACGTGGCGGTCGACATCGAAAGCGGCGATTTCGAGGTGGATGCGGACGAACTTGCGGCGTCAGACCGTTTGATGGCGCGTCGGCCGACCGCCCAGGTATGGATTACCCGGGCCGGCTCCCGATACGCCCGTCGCTTCGGGCCGACACGCACGTTTCCGCCCACATGATCGTGGGTAGCGTGACCGCGGATCTGGAGCCGACGATGCTGCTCCGGGTTCGTAGTCCGGACCGGACACGAGCAGGAGATCCAGGCAACCATTGACACTGGTTTCGACGGGTCGCTCTCACTGCCTGCCTCACTTATCACCGCACTCGCCCTCCCCTCGCGTCGCCGCGGCAGAGCACTGCTCGCCGACGGCCACGAAAGTGTCTTCGACGTTCACGAAGCGGTGGTCCTGTGGGACGGCAATCCTCGGCGTGTTTCCGTCGATGCTGTCGACGTGGCTCCTTTGATTGGGACGGCGCTTTTGCGCGGGTACGAGCTGCGGGCCGCCTTCGTCAACGGAGGTGCGCTCATGCTGACACCTCTCGCAACGCCCTAGCCTGGCAACCACGTGTGTGTCTGTCGGATGGCGCGACACGCCGCCAGTAGGTGCCGGCGCCGGTGATCGCGCCCGCTGGTGTAAGGGGCCGGGCTATAAGACCGCAGTGAGTTCACCGAAACTGACCGCGGCGAGATCGGGCAAACTGACCGCACCGGGTTCGGCGAAACTGACCACATAGAGATCGGCCAAACTGACCATGGTCAGCTCGGCCAAACTGAGCGCGAGCGAGGCGGGGCGCATGCCCCGCTCGGTCGCAACGGCAGGGGTGTATCTGCGATCCTCCGGAGATTTCATATCGCCAGGAGGAGGCAGTGAGTCAGACGAGAACGCAGATGGATCGATTGCAGGAATTGGTGCGGTTGCACCGCATGGGAACGGGGTGTCGAGAGGTCGCTCGATTGTTGGCGATCAGCCCAAACACCGAACGCCAGTACCGGGAGATCCTGGTCGGCGAGGGACTGTTGACGGGGGCGGCCGATGCGCTGCCCGAGCTCGCGGAGCTGCGGGCGGCAGTGGCCAAACACCTGGGGGAGAAACGGACGCCCCAGCAGACCTCGTCGGTCGAGAGCTGGAGCGAGACGGTGCAGGCCATGATGGCCAAGGAGGCGACCCCGAAAGCGATCTACGATTGCTTGCGCTTGGAGCACACGGAGTTCGCCGGCAGCCTGTCGGCGATCAAACGCCTGTACGCGCGGCTGCGCGGTGGGAAGGCCGTCGAAGCCAAGGACATCGCCATCCCCGTGGTCAGCGCCCCGGGCGAGATCGCCCAGGTCGACTTCGGCTATGTCGGCAAACTCTACGACCCGGCGCAGGGGATGCTGCGCAAGGGGTGGGTGTTCGTGATGGTGCTGACCTACAGCCGCCACCTGTTCGCGCGCATCGTGTTCGATCAGCGCGTGACGACGTGGATGGCATTACACGTCGAAGCCTTTGAGAAGTTCGGGGGTGTGGTCGAAACGGTGGTGCCCGACAATCTGAAAGCCGCGGTGATCCGCGCGGCCTTTGGCTTCACCGCGGAGCCGGCGCTCAACCGCAGCTATCGCGAGCTGGCGCGCCACTACGGCTTCAAGGTGGATCCCACCCCCCCATACAGCCCGGAGAAAAAAGGGGCAGTGGAGTCGGGGGGCAAGTACGTCAAGAGAAATTTCTTTGCCCCGCGAGATCTCGAAGACGTCCACGACGCGAACCGCCGCCTGGATCGGTGGACCGAGGAGATTGCCGGGCAGAGAATTCACGGCTCGACGCATCAGCGTCCGCTCGACCGTTTCGAGATGGAGAAAGCGCACCTGCGCGCCCTGCCACCCCAGGCCTTCGAGTGCGTGCAGTGGAAGCAGGCCACGGTGCACACCGACTCGCAGATCGTGTTCGAGCGCCGTCTGTATCCGGTGCCCTGGCGGCTGATGGGCAAGAAGGTGTGGGTGCTTGCGGTGTACTGGGAGGACACCCGCGTCGCCACCCACCAGCGGAACAAGCCCGTCCCACCCGAGGTCTACGATCAGTACCTCCCCGATCACCGCAGCCAGCTGCGCTATCGCAGCCACAGCTTCTGGATCGAGCGGGCCGAGCGGCTCGGCGCCGACGTCGTGGCCTACCGGCTGCTCGGCGACGAGGTCGAGCGGCGCGAAGCCAAGCAGCTCGAGCTGCGCACGCGCCGGGCGCAGTTCGACGCCCTCAAGACGCTGGAGGACTTCGAATTCAGTTTCAATCCCAAGATCCCCAAGGCCAAGATCATCGACCTGGCGACCTGCCAATTCGTCACGCGCAAAGAGGCGGTGCTCTTGGTGGGGCCCAGCGGAGTGGGCAAGTCACACCTCGCCCAAGCCTTCGGTCACCGCGCCTGTCGCCTCGGCTACGGCGTGCTGTATCTCACCGCGAATAAGCTGTTTGCGGAGCTGCGCGCCGCACGCGCCGACCGCAGCTACGATCGCAAGCTGGTGCGCTTCACCAATCCGGCGCTGTTGATCATTGACGATCTGGGGCTCCGCGCGCTGCGGCACGAGGAACCCGAGGATCTCTACGAGATCATCCGCCAGCGCTACGAGCGCGGCGCCACGATCCTCACCTCGAATCGAGCGATCGAGGAATGGCCGGCGCTGTTTGGCGACGCACTGCTGGCCAGCGCCGCAATGGATCGACTGCTGCACCACGCGCACGTGATCGCCCTCGAGGGCAACTCCTACCGCAATCCGCCACCGCGCCGCAGTGGGAGTGCGAAGGCGACCGCCACTGAGACGCCTCGTCAGGCCAGCGCGTGACGACGGAGGTATACATGGGGCTCAGGGTCGTCGATCATCGTGACACGAGCAACGGCGCAATGATGCTGCCGCCCCCCCCCCGCCTGCAGCTCTCCACAAGCTGGGCGGGCGGCGTGCCACGAAGATCGCTCCCCGCCACCCCGCGGCCTACTCCTCACGGGGCCGCACCCCACCACCCCGCGCTCGGTCCGTCAGCTTGTGGAGGGCTGCCCCCAGCCCCTATCCACTGGCGGCAAGGCGTGCTCCGAGCGATTGCACCATGCGTCTACATCAACAGCGAAAGGAGGCTGTGGACACTTCGCCCGATCGCGTGTGGATGATCACGTCAGATGTGTGGTCAGTTTGGCCGAACTCTGCGCGGTCAGTTTGGGCGAGCCTTGACAGCCCATGACGCAGGCAGACGCGTGGCGGATGATCCGTCGGCGCGCCCGCGCCGCGGGCATCGAGACCGCCATCGGTTGTCATACGTTCAGGGCTACGGGCATCACCGCCTACCTTGAAAACGGCGGCACGCTGGAGCACGCGCAGTAGACCTGTCCACCGAAGGCTTGGGGCCGAAGGTGGATCGCCGCGCACGAGTCACCGCGGACGACGAAGCTCTACGACCGCACCACGGATCAGATCACGTTCGACGAGATCGAGCGCATTGCGATCTGATCAGTTACTCAGAATCTATCTGAAGCCGCACACCGCTTCCCCCAGCCACCACCTGACATTCAACGTTTGCAGGGCCATTGCGGACAAATTTGTTGCAGCTGCGGACGTACAACCAAGCTTTCACAGTACCGCTTTCTGGCACCGTCACTGCAACAGAATGCGTGAACGCTACTGGAGGGGGAGGAGTTGTGAGCCCAGTATTCGGGTCGAATTGCGAGTCTTTCAACCCATCCCCTGCGTCGTACCGAAGATGCAGCCCTACCAGCCACTTCCAAATATTCCCGCCATCGAAGTGAACCGCGCCCTGCGTCGATATTCTGACTTTGCGCCCAGGCTTCATCCCTGAGCATACGAGAGGATCAAGATCTGTATCTGTGCCGAAGGTTCCGCGGTAGGTCTTGCTGCAGCTGCGCCGTGGCGTAGGTGTATCTGCCGGGCGCGTCGCGATTGGACGTCGAGTTGGGGTAGAGGCGACCGCGAGGAAATCTACGTGCGCGGGGCCCCACGTCGTGCGGACAATGATACTTCCTGCCGTGGTCCTTTTCCGCTCGCACAACAGCCGCTCCCCTGCGGCTGTCAACGGTTTGCCCACGACTGCTCCAAGGCTGTCTGACCCACACAACACCGTGCTACCTGTTTCGACAGCGGAGATCATCGGTGGCTGCGCGCCGGGAGGAAGCCCTGCGACGCGGATTATCAGCGTGAAGTCTTGCAGGTCGTTCGGAATTCCACTGACCCGGATCAGGTTCAACTCGTCTCGTGCCGGCGTTTCATTGACGCACAGCCGCCAGGCATTTATCGCCGCCAGCGCGACAGTCTCGTTGATCAGGCTCTTCGCAGAAGCGAAGGCCTCGGCGGCAGTCCACTGCGTGTGCTCCTGTCTGCAGTACATCTTGTACAAGCTGCGGCACTGTCCGCTCGCGGCCCCGCCCTCTAGACCTAGGGGTACGGGTGGGGAGGTTGGAATGATTACGTTGATGCCGGCATTCCAGTTTTGGTTCGAGCACTCTGATTCGTTGCTGAGATCACAGAGCTTCACGCTCTTGTGGTAGTTCGCGTTGTACTGGTAGCGTTGCAGCAGCTCATCTTTTAGCGGCACAAGCAGCACCTCTCTACATTCGATTTGTGCCGAAGATTCTCCTATCAATCCGAACAAAATAAACGCTACCGCCAACTGCCCGCACGTTTTTGAAGTCATGCTAGTCCCCCAGGCGGCATCCACCAAGAAAACTCTCGCGTGTCAAGGGCACAGACAACTCGAAGCCGACGCTCGAGAACTATAGCACACCCCCGAACACGCTATGTCGACGGCAACCTCTCGCCTGCGCCCCAAAACCACCCACCACGGCCGGTGACGATCCTGAACAGTAGGCCGCTGTCGGCCTGACTGCTGGTACGGCAATCCCTTATCTGACGGCCCACCTCGAGAACGGCGAACTGGAGCACGCGCAGCAGATAGCTGAGGCACGAGTCACCGCGGACGACGAAGCTCTACGATCGCGCCACCGACCAGGTCAGCCTCGACGAGATCGAGCGGATTGCGATTTAGGTGGCGGACGGCCCAGTCAAGTCCAACGGTCGTAGTTCGACCACGGACCGCAAGAAGGCGTTCTCTTCCTCGCGAAGAAGATTCTCGATCGTGCGTCGGAAGTTTGAGAGCGCACGCTGCCGCAGCAGCCGTTCGTCTGGATGTTGACCTACTATTTCCTTTGCCAGGTAAAGCTGGATTGCTTTCCAACAGGCCGACAACGCGGTCGGAATATCAAAGAGTTCCAGAACACGTGAGCTCAGCTCGCCAGCGTTCACGAAAAAGGGGAAGTCCCTCGCCCGCCCTTTGACACTTATCTGTTCCAGACCTCGTGCAGCTCGGATCTGGGCGATGTTCTCTTGAAATGCCGGGCCAAAATCATCTGGCAACAACACTACCAGCTTGAATGTATCGGGCTTCATCTCTCGAGTTTTCCCTCCCACCTCCGCCTTCTCATCACGCAGCAAAGCTTCACAAACAGGCCGTATGAAGTTCATGAAGTATCCAACGGCCAACCCTGTCGAGGGCACGAATCCAAGCTCAGAAGATCCTTGATTCTTGGCAATAGCGTTCCGTATCCGCTCGCTTGCTGGCGTAAGCGCCTTCTCCATCGCGTCGGGTGTTTTGTCGATGGCTTTATCAAACCGCGCCACATCTACCCCTGCGAAATCTGAGGGGATCTTCAGGCGCTTGTTCTGCTCAGCAACAACGATGGCACGCCGAGGGCCCAACCGGCCAAAGAACAGGCCAAGTTCGAAAATCACATTGTCCCGTGGCGCTCCAGAGCGCCTCCAGCGGCTTACCGTGAAATCATCTCGTGTCAGTACGAAAATCGCGAAATCGTAGAGATCAATTGCCCGCCGCAGCGAATCGAGCGCGCTACTGTTTAGTTTGAAAAGATCCGCGCTCTTCCAGACATCCACTTGAGCGTCGGCACTCAATAGGACCTCCAGGGCACGACAAACTGCAAGCCCCTCGGTGGACGATCCGACGAATACAGTTGGCTTCAAGCGTGTCTACTCCGGCTTCTTCGGGCTGCGCACAGGATGCTCACCACCACCAAGCCACTGTCCCGTTGCACGCCAAACTTCATAGTAGTGCAACCATAAACTCAGCCAAGGAATGATCGTCGTCGCTATGAGCTTTTGATCGGTCCACTCACCGCGTCCTGGTGTGTAGAGGCATGGATACTTGTCCCCTTCGTCAGCGTAGATGTGAGGAATGTAGCCGTTGTCATCGGGAACGAGAGAAGGTGCGAAGACGTACACCTTCGGTGATTTCCCGAGTAGGTAAACAACTTCGATCTCATAGACGGCACTCAGCGCATTAGGCTTGACCGCACCGCGCCACCGAATCGTGCTGCCACCTGAGCGTGCTTTAAAGCGCGGGTGGAGCTCCCTCATTGCGAGCGCCTGTCGCGCTATGCTCAGGGGAGCCTTATTTCCGATGTAGCGTGCCACCGTAAAACGTATTCCGCTTCAACCCAACGACCGCAGCGCCGCCACTGCCCCGAAGCACGCCTGTGTCGCGATCTACTGCCAAACGGCCGTCCTTACGTATGGAATTCAACGCTTGTGTTTGCTGGGCAAATCCCTTTTGGAGGACGTCGCGGCCGAAGAGTGTCCCCAACAGTGCAACGAACCCTGCATTGCCATCTTGCTGCTGAGTGGCCTCGCTCCACGTCTTGCGAAATCCTTCGATCTCGGACACAAAATCCCTGTACGCCTCCGGATTGCGCTCCCACTTGTCGCTCAGATCTTCACCACCGTTTGCTTCATTGACTACGACGATGCGGCCGTTGATTTGAGCAATCTCTTCCATGATGCCATCCAAAATTCCGGTTAGAGCATCACTTACCAGAAACTCACCGTGATAGTGGTTCGCAGCCAGGGCTGTCAGGACGATGGAGCTTGGCGCCAACTCACACTTGTTTTCGTACGTGACGTCCCGCCATCGCTTCAAGAGTTGGACTGCGCGCGTCAAGGGCATTTTGATTTCTGGCGGCTCGTAGCCCGGAAACGGAGCCATCGCCTTCATCACTACTTCGCGCAACACCCCGGCTGCTTTTCTTTCAAACCAGTCGGCAAAGCCGACGGGATTGCTCGGCACTAACTCTCCAGAAGGACGATCGGGTACCCAAATGCATGGCGTACCCCGATTCAAATCTGAGAAGGCCGGCACGATGTCCAAGTGGAATTGACCCTCGTAGTTCAGACGAACACAGCGGTTACGCTTCGTCGAATCCACCATGTCCCGATACGTGCCGTGCTCTCGGAGCCAATCTTCTAGGTCATCCAGCACTTTCCCAGCAAGCCCAAAGTCCGGTGGCATTCTGGAGAATTCGCACACGATATCGAGATCATATTCGGCTTGGGGAAGTGGCTTCACCGTCGTCTTCAGGCGCAGAGAACCCTGGGCGTAGATGCTCACGCCGAGGTCGGCAAATGGGCTACCCTCTGTTTCGAGATGCGTCCCAACACCGCGATAACTGCTTTCAGCGCGCGCATGCTGCGTCGGTGAAATCTGTAATTCCACGCAGACGCGGTGCAAGAGGTCGTCCAACATGCGCGAAGCGTCCTCTGTGATCAGGTTGGTGCCGACGATATTCGTGAGCGAGAGCATCTCAGTCATCACCAGCTCCTTGGGCACTGTGTCCTCAATGATGGATTCTGATTGTGAAGAACTAGTATGTCTCTCCGCACGACCAAACCCTCGGTTGTCTGTAGATTGAGACCGCCTGACGATTCGTTCAGTGACTTCCCGAGGGGTTCTCGAACGCAACTTCATGACCGCCGGTTCGCCGAGCGATGAATGGACGATAAGCGCCTTGATATCAGCGGATGGCATCATGACGACCTCGTCTGCGTTTGCGGTAGATCTTCATTTCGATCGCCTTTTCGGTAGTGTCCAGGAGATCGGCAATCTCTCTCTGCGTATATCCCATCTCCATGAGAACCTTCAGCCTTGTCGGGTGGTCCGCGGGCAGCTTCCCGAGCGATTCAATCGCGCGAGCGAACTCGGCCATCAGCTCGGTCGAGCGCCGTGGTGTCTGCAACTCCAGTTCACGACCAACGGTCGCCGCATCAACCGGCATAGTATCTTGTTCCGCGACCCAGCGGCGGAACGTGTTCGGAAACTGGAAAATGCATTGACCGATGAAAAAGGTTTTGAGACTCGCGCCCCTTGTTGGATCCCAACGCCCCGCGATCAGCACCTTGTCGCGGAACGCACGGATCGCCAAAGCGACTGTCTCGCCGGCTAGTTCCTTGGCGTCGTCCGCGGAACGGAGCACCTCCGCATTGGTCCGGAGACCCAACCCCTTGGCGTTGCATTTGCCAAAGATGATCCCGCTCCGCGTCCATGCGGCTATGACTTGATACCCATACTCCGCGAGCGCTGCCGCGAACATATCCCACTCGGGGCCCTCGTACTTGCGTAGGGCCAACTGCAGCACGAGTTCCCGGTCCGCCGCCAAGCGGTCCATTCGCCTGGCCGCCTCCGTCCCGGCGAACTCAGCCAGTTCGTTCGGGTCAACGTCTGCAGGTTTTAGCGCGGGCCCGTTTCTCGCCACCCTTTCCAGCCCGCTGCCATTTCCCGTGTCCATAGACGTTGATCGGCCCTGTCCTCCATGCCAGGACGACAGAACCTCTTATGTCGAAACTCTAGCGTGAACCCTCGCCGAAGAGAAAATTTTCTCCTCTGTGTTGGACTCGCAGAAGTTCCCATGCGATCGAGCACCCACGGCAGGTAGCTCAGTCGGTAGAGCAAGGGACTGAAAATCCCTGTGTCGAGTGTTCCAATTCACTCCCTGCCCATTTTTCTTTTCTCTCAATGCGGCAAACCAAGCTTCGAGACCCTTCAGGTTTGTGAAAACACGAATGCGGCCGCCACGCACCGTAACGATGGCTCCTGCCTCCAGGTCCTTGTCGTGACGAGCCAAGACTTGCGCCATGAATGCAATCCGACGGGTCGCGGAAACATCAGGCAAGCGCACGACGCCGCAGTGTGGTGCTCCTTCGCAAAGATGATCCGGCCGAAGTCCGTGTCGATGGTCACGAGGACGCGACCTTGCGCAGCCGCCCAAGTAAGAATGACCGTGTCGCCCGGATCGGCCCCGTGATCCCGGCTCTCGCTGACATCGTGGCCCTCGCTTCGGAGCCACTCAGCCAAGCGACGACCGGCGCAGCGGTCGATGAGAAACTTCACTTACCGGTCGCCTCGACCGCGTCGAGCGAGTCGTTGGCGATCACTGCGTGTGCGTAGGCAATACAAGCGCGTATGTCGTCGAGTTCCAGATCTGGATAGTCGGCCAGGATGGCTTCGTCTGTCTCGCCCTGTGCGAGTAGACTCAGGATCAATTCCACCGAGATCCGCATCCCCCGAACTATCGGTTTCCCGCCGAAGATCCCTGGGTTGAAAGTTGCGCGCTTCAACAAGGCTGGGTCGGTCATGCCGCGTCTCCCGTTCCGCTTCATAGCACAGCTGGACATCCTCAGGGCAGCACCACCGAGGTACGCCCGCGAGTATTGGACTGTGCCCAAACTGTGCCCGCGAGCTCCGACGTTCCAGCCCGCTCTACGTTCGACTCGAGACCGAGAAGTGAACCGCGGATCACGCGTCGCTACTTCACCGTATAGCCGCGTCCGGTCAGGCAGGCGGCGTAGGCGCGGTCGTACTTGTCGAGCTGCGCGTGCACTTCGGCGCCCTCCGATGTTTCGGCCGACTGTTGCTCGCGCAACTGACGCTTGGCCTTGATCACCGAGACCATCCGTCCGATGCCGAAGCCGCGCGCCGCTCCGCCGGCGGCGTCGCCCTCCATCGCACCACGCGCTGCACCGAGTCCGGCGCTGCCGGCGGCACCACCCATACCGGGCTTCTTCTCCGGCGCCGGTGTGGCCAGCTTCTGCTCCGCAAGCGCAACCGGATCGACGCCAGTATCCTTGGTCGCCCACTGGTGGCACTCGAACTGGTCGCGCTCCTGCTGCTCCGCGGACTGTCCCTTGGCGGGATAGACCTCGGGTTCCGCGGCCGCCGCGGCCGCGGCGAGCGCCAGGCAGGCAATCGATGTCGTGATGACGGTGCGGTTCATAAGGTTTCGACTCCTTTCGAAAGGGAACTCGTGAAGCTTTCAAGAACACCCTTCGGGCCCGACTCGATCGGCGATTTTATCGCAGGCCGAAGTCCCAGCCTTCCCCAGTCTCGTACTCGCGCAGCACCCGACGAGCGGTGGTGGTGATATGCACTTCGTCCGGCCCGTCGTAGATGCGGGCGAAGCGTGCCTCGCGATACATGCGCTCGAGCGGTGTGTCCTCGGTGACTCCCATGGCGCCGAACACCTGGATGGCACGGTCGATGACGTTGTGCAGCATCTGCGCGCCGACGACCTTGATCATACCAATCTCGATGCGCGCCTCGCTGCCCTGGTCGATCTTCTGCGCCGCATGCAGCGTCAGCAACCGGCTCGCCTGGATCTCGCACAAGCTGTCGAAGATGAACTTCTGGATCTGCTGGTGACGTCCGAGGGGTTTGCCGAAGGCCACGCGCGTGTTGGCGCGCACGCACATCAGATCGAAGGCGCGCTGCGCCTGGCCGAGCCAGCGCATGCAGTGGAAGATGCGTCCGGGTCCGAGTCGCCGCTGGGCGATGAGGAATCCGGCGCCCTGCGGGCCGAGTAGGTTCGACCGCGGCACGCGCACGTTGTCGTAGATCACTTCGCAGTGACCGCCATAGCGGCCCATCACTCGCACGTCGCGCACGATGTTGTACCCCGGCGTGTCCGTCGGCACGACGATCATGCTGAAGGCCTGGTGCGGCGGCGCCTCCGGCTCGGTGCGGCACATGACTGTGGTGTACGCCGCCACATTGGCGCCGCTGGTGAACCACTTGTGCCCGTTGATGACCCAGTGGTCGCCCTCGAGCACGGCCGTCGTCTGCAGCTGAGTCGGATCGGAACTGGCGACGGCAGGCTCCGTCATCGCGAAGCTGGGAAAGATCTCCCCAGCAACAAGCGGCCCGAGGTACTTCTTTCGCCACTCGTCCGAGGCAAACTCGTGCAGCATGATGGAGTCCTGCAGCGAGTGCGTGCCCAGAGCGACCATCGCCAGGGTCGAGCGCCCGACGACTTCGTTGACATAAACGTAGTCGAGGAACGGCATTCCTTGGCCGCCGATCTCCTTCGGATGACCGAGAGCCCACAGGCCGGCGTCCTTAGCCTGCTGCATCAGGCGGCGCATCGTGGCGCGCGCCTCCTCGGCGTGGCCGTCCTCGATCTGTGCCTCGGCGGGATATACCTGCTGCTCGACGAAGCGCAGGACGCGGTCGCGAATCGGTCGGACGTGTTCGGGTATCTCGAAACTCATGGCGCAACCTCCGCACGCAAGCAATAGCCGTTGCTGGTGTGCGGCGTCCAGCGGTGCGTGTGGCTGGCCACGCGAGATCACTCAGTCGCCGCAGTTTGCGCGCGCCGGTCGGCCGCGTTACTCTCGCCGCACCCGGATCTCGCGGAGCAACCGAGCGAATGTGTGCGCCGGCTCCGAGTGTTCATGCGGCCTTGGCCGTGACGTGCAGTTTGACACGCGTCTTCTTCTGCAGCGCGCACACAATGTCGAAGAAGTTCTCGCTACTCGGGTTACCGTGCGGCGCCAGCATGCGATGCAGGCTCTTGGCGGATTTGTTGACCGCCGCCGCCAGTGCTTCGAAGCCCACCGTCGCGTTGACGAGGTCGCGCAAGACCGCCTTGCCTACGGTCGTGTCACCGGCGAGATAGGCGTTGATCGCCTCGGTGAACAGCGCCTGGCGAAACCGCTTGTCACGCTGCGCACGAGCCAGAATCGTTTCCTTGAAGTCCCGCGTGAGTGCCATGGTATCCCCTCTCATGATTCACGCCTTCCGGCGTCGGTAGTCGGTCCATCGTGCCTTTGCCGCGGCCATGGCTTCCGTTTGCCGTTGTTTGCTGCTCCCGCCCAGGAGGATCACCAGTATCTCGCCCTCTCTGCCGAAATAGACGCGGTAGCCACGACCGAGCTCGATCTTCCTTTCGAGCACACCGGAGCCAACGCCTTTCACGTTCGAAAAATTGCCGGCGGCCAGCTGATACACCGCCGCAGCCACTTTGGCCGCTGCCGGTGCATTCAAAGAGTCGAACCACTTCGCGTAGGCGGAACGGCCGTGGCCATCGAGGTACTCAACGAGCCGGATTGGCGCCACGCAGGATAGTAACACTATTGTTACCATCCATGCAATCTCGACCCGTCGTTGGGACCCGGCGAACCGTGGTCACCAGCTTGACGTCTCTTGCAAGACGGCCAGCCGCTGGGTCGGCGTGAGACGCACCATCCACTCAATGAGAGTGATGTCGACGGCGCTACGAATCCTCCGCGGCGACAGGCGTTTTCGGCCTACTGATGCAGCCATCATTGCTTCTCATCAACCGCAGCGGCAGCGCCAGTTCCATCCCAGGTACATCGGATGCCATCCAAACGGCGCAGCGCCGAGCACAATGGGTGACGATCTCGTCGACGGTTACCGACCGGGCTCCGCCCCAGCCGTCGCCGCCGACTGCAAGTGGTGTCGATCCGACGATCGCTGTCGCCGTCTGAGGCTCGGGGAGGGTAACGGTCGGGGTGGTCCGTGTGGGCGCATGCGTGGCCGCGTCAGTGTGGGTGTGACGGTCGCCGTCGGACCCGCCGGGGGAGTAGTCGGTGTCGGTATGGCGGTCGCTGTCGAAGTCATCGTGGGAGTGATTGGTGCGGGCGTAATGGTCGCGGTCTGAGTGTGGGTGAAGGTAGCCGTGGGTGTCATCGGTGTGGGCGTTGGAGTGCTGGTTGGTATGGCCGTCGCAGTTTCAACCGCACCTTGGATCGAGATGTCTGCGCAGTGATAGTAGAAGCACGGCACACTGTGTTGGGACATGTACTCCAGCACTTGCAGCGTGCACTTGGTGCAGGTGATGTCGCTCGGCAGGGTGACTTCAAAGGTCTGCGGCCCCGCAAACGGTTGCATATGCGGCAGCATGTTGTCGGCGAGCACCGGAAAGATCGGCGGATCTTGGATCGCGGCCCTGGCACACGGGTCAAAGCCTGACGGCGTCACCTCTGGCGGGGGCGGAAGCTCGCTCCGATCGTTGACGGCCAGCGCGACGCGGTAGTGGCCTGGATGGGGGATGACTTCATTGACGGTCACGGAGATCGTCTGGCCGGCTCGAAAGGCCGTCACTTTTCCCGTCAGCGTGGCACCGCCTTCGTTGCCGCAAGGTCCGACCTTTTGAGGACCGCCTAGGGGGTCTTGCGACTTCCATGACTCCGGCGACATCAAGATGAAGTGCGCCCGCGCACACGTTGGCGCGAACGTCACGACTGTCCAGGTGAGCAGTGCCGGCCCAAGCCACTGCCAGCGCCGATTCGGGTTTGCCGTGTGTCTCAGCACGGGCACAGCCTTCTTCGGTGTTGAACGGCGCTGATCATATATGTGGTCACGACTTTGCCGATAAGAGCACCCACTCTACCCGCAGCGCGCGACAATCGGAACACCCCGCGTGGTAGTGCATCACTCCGATTCGCGGGCAGTGGCGAGGGCGTTTGTCACCTGAACGTCAACCCTCCTGTTCTTATGGGGTCGGCAGTCGGTATCGGGATCGGAATCGATATGCACGTCGTCGTCCTCGATTCCGATAGCGATTCCGACCCCGCCCCCGCTGCCCGAACTCCAATTGGGTTGATGTGAGCGCGGTCGCACGAATTGAACTGATGCACCACCCCCCGCGTTGGGGAGTGACGCGTTCCCAAGAAGGTCCTCCCTATGTGTCCTGAGAGGGGGTCCGCTGTGAGGCGAGCTCGGCGAGCAAGGCCTGAGCATCGCGCAAATCGGCGGTGTCGAGTCCCTCGGTGAACCAGCCGTAGATCTCGCCCAACATCTCATGCGCCTGCTGGGGCTTGCCCTGTTGCTGCCACAAACGACTCAAGCTCACTGCGGCGCGGAGCTCGAGCGACTTGGCGTGTTGGCGACGCGCCACCTCGATCGCCTTCTGGAAGCACGTCTCGGCTTCCGTCGCCGCGGCTTTCGCGACCTGACGCTTGCGGCCGGTCCGCTGCGACCGGTCTACCGTCAGCTCGCCCTGCAGCCGATGCACCTCGGCCTCATAGGTCCTCTCGCCGGTTTGGTCCATTACCGCGACGGCACGAGTCAACGCAGCCAACGCCTCATCGGTCTTTCCCGCCTTGCCATACACCTTGGCCAGGAGCACGAGATGGGCCGGTCGGCTCATCACGGCACCCGTCGCCTCGTAGGCCGCCATCGCCGGAAGCAGTTGCTCGAGCCCCTCGGCCTCCATTCCTTGGGCGGCCAGAGCCCAGCCATGCAAGATCCCGCTGTCCGCCAACAAGAACTGGAACCCGTGCCCCGCGGCGATCCGCTTGAGCGCCTCGATGGATGCCTGCGCGGCCGACGCCTCGCGACGCAGCACGTGAACCCATGTGACGAAGTCGAGCGCGAATGTCTCGCAATACGGACTGCCGGTGGCCTTGGCCACTGTGAAGGCTTTCTGGACCGTTGCAAGGGCTTGATCCGGGTAGCCGAGAAACCAGAGGCTCATCGCCGCGAAGCAATGACAGGTCACGCCCGGGTCGTCACCATAGAGCGCCGCCATGAAGCGGTGTTCCTCTGGGTCGTAGAGCGCGATCGCTTTCTCCAGCTGCTCGCGCGCCGCAACAAACTCGCCGAGGCTCAGGAACGGAACAGCCAGAAGGCTGTAGGCGATGAGAAAGACCACCGGGTCGCGCGTCAACTGGGCCAGGCGCAGCACTTGCTCCCCATGGGCGCGCGCCGTCTGGAACTCGGCTCGCACGAAGTAGAATCGGCACAACCCTGCCAGCGCGGGCAAGAGCTGCAGGCTCTCTCCCATATGCTGGCAGAGCTCTCGCGCTCGCGCATATGTATGTTCCACTTCCTCTGACGCGTAGCCTTTGGTCATGAGCAACGGCACGCCGACGGCCACCAGCAATGCCAGCTC
>Ga0187892_10007720_pt1 | contig 15166 bp, 24 predicted proteins | sample MA1701073metaG_FD_139345 | JGI IMG/M metagenome (GOLD analysis project Ga0187892, IMG submission 139345) | Bio-ooze microbial communities from a basaltic lava cave in the Kipuka Kanohina Cave System on the Island of Hawaii, USA - MA170107-3 metaG ... | reverse complement strand
TCTAAATTCGAATTTAGAAATATTAGGCGCCGCCCGTCAGACTTGAACTGACGACCAGCTGATTAACAGTCAGCTGCTCTACCACGCTGAGCTAGGGCGGCAACACGTTTTGTCCTAGGAGATTCGGATTTAATCTTTACTAAGATTATTTTTGGATTCCGGAGGATTTTTCAAAAAGATAGATGCCATCAAGAAAAACCCGGTGATCCTTGTTTTTGACCTTGGTGTTTTGCTGCAAGCTTGCTGCAGTTTGTGCAACATCGGTTAAGACAGACCCGGTTAAGATAACATCATCACCTTTTGTAACAACTTTGGTATCGCCACGTATTTTTGAAACTCTTGGAGCTCGTTCACCCTGAAAATTCTCAACTAGAATATTTTCATCCTTTACCTTTACTGTGATTGGAAAGTGTGCGTATACAATTTTCATCTTAAAGGTATAGCCCTTTTGGACTCCCTCAATGAGTGTCTTAATTATTGATTTAGCGGTATTGAATATAGCGTAGTCTTTCTTCCGTGTGCCAAGTGACTTCATTATGACATTTTTACCGTTTACTTGAAGGTCTATCGGTATTTTTTTGAAATCCTTTCTTGTTTTGCCAAGAGGTCCCTCAACGCGTAACATTTTCTTTGTTAATGAGACTTTGACGTTCTCTGGTACAGGTAGTGAGAATTCGTGCTGTTCTATCTGTTTAGTAGACATATCCTATCAACAACCCTCCTAATCCTTTCTTTATTGCTTCATGATGAGACATTACTCCTTGGTTTGTAGTTACTAGTAACATACCTTGTGAATATGATGGCAGGTATTGTCGTTCCCATTTTCCATAGTCGTCTTTTCTAACCTTGAATCTTGGTGTAATTGCACCACACTTGGTAATTTTGGCCAAAAGTTGGATCTTGAATTTTCCACCTTTCTTATCATCAATATTATCAAACTCCCCAATGTAGTGATGGTTTTGAAGAGTCTTTAGCACCTCCATAGAAAGTTTTGAGGCTGGCAGTACGACACATTCACCTTTGCGTCTAGCTTCTGTATTAAATAATGTCACAAACAAATTTGCAAGTATATTATTTGATGGCATCTTCTCACCTAAATTTCCTAAACCCTAGTGATACTGCAACTTCTCTAAAACAACGTCTGCACAGCGCCAAGTCATATTTCTGTATAACTGCATTATAGTCTCCACAGCGTTTACACCAACGTGAACCTTTGCCAAATTTATGTACGGTCCTTCCTGTTACTTTGTAGTCTCGATTCTTTACCATTATACTACCTCTATGCCAAATTCTTTAGTTAGAAATTCCTTTGCTTCTTGACTTGAAATTATGTGTCTTTTCCCAACACTTGCTTTATGCTTGCTTCTAAATCGGATATTAAATCCTGGTCGTTGTAATGAAATGGATACGTCTAACCCTAAAATGCCAACTTTTGGGTCATATTTTACACTAGGAATGTCAATGTGTTCTTTTATGCCAAATGAAAGATTACCAAATTCATCAAATGAAGAGCCTTTGATCTGATTTCCCTTTGCCGCAAAAAGCCTTTTGATGAGCTCAAGGGCGGGTTTTCTTCTAAGTGTTACCGCAACACCTATTGGTTCTCCTTTATGTACACCCCAATCTCTTTGTGTTGCTTTTGCATGCCGTGGACTTGGCTTTTGTCCACTAATTTGTAATAATGCAAGTTTTGCTTGTTCAATTGGCTCTCCAGACTTGCCAACTCCCATGTTTAATACTACTTTTGCAATTGAAATTTTTCTCATTTGGCTTTCTGTTATTTGCGACATGATCTCACTCTGTTTGTATTACAGGCTTGTCCTTTCCTACAACCATAACAAGATCTACTGGAATCTCAATTTCTCTTTCACCTATGTTTACTAGCGCACGCCTTGGAAGCACGAAAGTCCCTTCTCTGATTTCAATAACCTTACCTATATGACCAGCATTAATTCCACTTGTCACAATGACTTGACATCCTTTTTCCAATTTAATTACATCAAGAATTTTTCCTTCTGGGATTTGCATAATGCATGTATCGCCTACATTTACTTTTGTATCTGAAATAATTGAATGCCCATCATGGAAACCAAGCTGGGTTTTTGAGCCTCTAGTTGTTATTTTTCTTGTTACTTTGACAAGTTTTTTTGTTTTTTCTGATTCATTTATCTTGATTGGTCGAAGAACCATGGAATCTTTTGGTACCAGTCTATAAACCTCTGGAATGCCTTCAAGCTCAACCACATCCATTAGTCCTATTCCATGGTGAAGTGATCTACGGGTTATACCATCTACTTTTATTTTTCCACCATAAATTACAGATTTTGCTTCTCTTAGCGTGGTGACTAGTTTTAATGTATCACGCACAAATACTGCGATTGGAATTGCAACGTGTTTTGGATGACCGCCAGGCCTTACTGTTACAACGAATCGTGAATCCTTTCTTGTGATCCCCCAGAAAAGGGGCGCCATCTGTCTTTTTAGTTTCTTACTTCCAGCTATGCTTACCATTATTCAGTCTCCTTTTTCGCTTGATTGGCTGCTTTTGTTTGTTTTGTTTTTTTAGTGCTAGGTTTTGATGCCTTTTCCTTTGGTTTCAGTGTTTCTTTTGATTTTTCTTTCGGTTTTTCTTTTGGTTTTGGTGATTTTTTTGTTGACAGTTCCTTTGGCTTTAGAACTTCTTTTGGTGTTTCTTTTGGAGTTTCTGTAACAACTGTTGTTTTTTGTCTCTCCAATCTGCTTTGTCGCCACTTGTCATCTAGATTCAAACCTGTAATCATAACATTTGATGTATGAATGTAAATGTCCACATTTCCACCCTTGAGCTTTTCTCGCTTTATTCCCTCTACTGCCACACCGCTTTTTTCAGTTGAAATTTGAGTTACTTTGCCATCAATTCCCTTGAATTCTCCTCGCATTACTCGTATAGTATCTCCTTTTACCACACGTGTACTACGTTTCCCATATTTTTCTCGGAGTTCTTTCGATAGTGTTGCTCCAAGCTGTTTACTTCTTATGTGATTTGCTGCGTTGAAGAATTGTCTGTTTCTAATTATTGTCGGTTTCATCTTATACCACCATCGACGCAAGGTTTGCTATTCTTGGCCACTTCTCTGATGCTTCTACAGCGACAGGGCCCTTGATCTCCGTTCCTTTTATCTCTCCTTCTGGCGTAATAAGTACAGCTGCATTATCTTCAAACATGACTCTTACTCCGCTGAGTCTCTTAATCGCATATTTTTGTCGTACAATAACAGCACCATAGATTTGTCCCCTAAGTTCGCCAGGCCCCTTTTTTACAACTACATTAACAAAATCTCCTACAGCAGCAGAGGGATATCGTGAAACCCTCGTTTTTGTTTTCTGCACCATTACAATTTCTAGTATCTTTGCACCGGTGTTATCTGCACATACGACTCGAGCGCCAAGTGGTAATGCTCTTGTTATGTATGGTCTGAATTCTTGTACACCTTTAGCGGATACTGCACGGCTCTTTGTTGTTGTCATTATGATAGAACCTCCACAACAACAAACGAAACACTTTTTGATATTGGCTTACACTCTGCAGTTAAAACTACATCGCCATCTTTTACGTCAATGCAAGATGGTTTGTATGCGTGAATCTTACTTCGGCTACGTGCATATCTTTTGAATTTAGTGATCATTTTTGGAAACTCTTGTTGAATTACAACCATCTTTGGGGCCTTTGAGCTAACCACCTTGCCTTCAATTAGTTTGCCCCTTACACTAAGTGTTCCATGGAATGGACACAGGTGATCTGTGCACTCTGTTTTTGGTGCCTGAACAGAAATTCCAATATTTCTTGTCATGCTTTTGCTCCTATTCTTTCCTGAGGTCTTTTTGTCAATTGATTCCCATCTACCAGTGTTTCCATTTTATCAAAAGAAAACCTCCATTGTGTATTTGCTTTTGGGATTTTTTTAACTCCATTTTCAGTACTAAGAATCAGCATTGATTTTGTTTCATCAATAATCTTTCCGCACAGTCCAACGGTGTGTACATTATTGCATTTGATGACCTCAGCATCAAGTCCTATTAGTTCATGCGATGCAATATTTTCTGGAGTAATCATTGTTTTTTCATCTCGTTTAGCCTTGTCAGTATTCTTGCAATATCTCTTCTTAGAGGTCGCACCTTTCCATTTTCTTTTCTAAGGGTTCCCTTGGATGCCTCTACACGTAGCTTTGTGAGCTCGGATCGAAGTTGCCCAAGTCTGTCTTTTAGATCGGTCTCATTAAATTCTCTTACAGTCTTCATTTTTAGTCTTGTCATTACTTTAGCTCATCTTCCACTTCTTCATACGTCTCCACAGATTTGACAAGTTCTTCTTCTTGCGCTATTAATTCGCTTTCTGTACGTGGTTTGGTTGGATCTTCTGGGATTTCTTCTATAACTGCAGTTTCTTTCTCTTCCTCTTCTTCCATTTTCTTCTTCTTTACCGGCTCTTCCTTTCTAGCTGACCTGAATTCAAATTCCGGAATATAGTTTTCTTTTCTTGCAATTCGAATTCGCACACCTATAAGACCCATTTTTGTATTAACGTGAACTATATCCTCTGACACTATAACATCTGCATGATGACCAGCTCGCGGCAAAATTCCCTTGTGGTGTTTTTCGAAAGCAGAGCGTTCTCCTCTAAGTTTGCCAGAAATTGTAATTTGTACACCCATTGCACCCGCACTCATTATTGTTTGCATAGTCCACATTACAGCACGTCTAAACGCAGTTCCTCTTGCAAGATGCTGTGCCATCCTATTACACATTACACTTGGTTGCAGTTCTGGTTTTTCTATCTCGATTACTGAAATTTGTGGACTTTTAAGTCCAAAGTCCTTTTCAAGCGCCTTGGTCAAATCGCGTATGCCCGCACCTTTTCTGCCTATTACTATTCCAGGTCTTGTTACATGGAGTGCAACTCTAGTTCCTGTTGGAGTTTTTTGTATATCTACATCTGAAAATCCAGCTTCTTTAATTGCTTCTCTTAGATAGTCTTTAAGCAACATGATCTTGTAACTATCATTGATCACATTTTTTACAGATGACATTTTAGATCTCCTGCGCTACAAGCTCTACATGTGTCAGTATGTCTATCTTCGGCGTTGCCCTTCCCATTGCACGTGGAATAAATCTCTCTATTTTTCTTCCTTTGTGAACAGTTGCATTTACAATTCTTAGTCTGTCTAAATCCATACCCCGGTATTCCGCGTTTGATTCTAAATTGTCAAGTAGCTTGATAAATTCATTAGCGGCTTTTTGTGGGTAACGTCCTGACATTATACCAGTATCTGATTTATGTCCAACCTCATTGTTATATCTTCTAAAAGCAACAGCGCGCTTTAACTCTACAACATCTTGTAAATAGTCTCTTGCTTTTTCAATTGACATGCCTTTTATTGCAACGGCGATTTCACGCGCGTGCTTGTGTGAAATTGTTTTTTCTCGTAAGGCAGAGCGCACATGTTTTGTTTTATCATAGTTTTGAAAAGCGTACTTGAAGTTTGGCATGTTAATCACTTTAATGGAACATACAAGCTTGACCTTGATGCTCCTACACCAGGTGCCCCATGAATTACTCTTTTGTTTGTCATCACATATTCCCCGATATAATGACCAATCATTTCCGGTTTTATGACAACAGGCACAAATTCTTTACCAGAAAAAACATTTATCGTAACACCGACCATGTATGGCATAACAATCAAACTTCGTAGATGTGTTTTAATTGGAGTCGTTAGTTTACCTGCTTTAGCCAGCTTTACTTCATCTAACAACTTTCTTTTGCCATCAGTAATTCCCCTCGTTAGGGATCTTCTGGATCTTGCGGGCAGAAGCCCAAACAGTTTTTCCAGTGACAAATTCTGAAGATCTTCCATTGCAACTCCACGATATTTGAATTCTTTAACCATTCAAACTCACCATTATTCGACTGAATTCAAGGCAGACCATATTATAGCATTCCTATCTTTGTTGCAAGATCCCTTGCCTTTTCTGTGGTCTGGAATTTAACAAAGGCCTTTTTGCCGTAAACTGTCTTGCAGACGTTTACATTTGTAGGTTCCTCGTTGTATAGAATTTTAACCGCTTCCATAATTTTTGGTTTAGTGGCGGTATCTTTAACTATAAAGCATATTCTGTTTTCTTTTTCAATCAGCGCAAATGTCCTTTCTGTAATGTATGGTTTGAGAACTATCTGAATGGCTTCGTCAGTATTCATCTTGTCGTCACCATAAGTTCCAAGTGTGGAGATTTTATTTTTGCAAGCTCTTCAACTGCACTTTTTGAAAATACTGTTAATCTGATAGGCTGTGAACCTGGAACCAAATCCAGAACGCTTAGGCTGTTTACTGACTTTACATCTACACCTAAGAATGTTCCACATGCCTTGGAGAGATTCTTTGAGTCTTTTACCACAATAAGTATACTTTTGCCTACCTTAGTTTTTCTACCACGTAAAAGCGGCTTACCAGAACGACGTTTTAGCCGTGATCTTAGTCTTTCTATATCCTGTGTTAGATTTAACGCATCAAAGAATTTTGCCAAATCTTTTGATTTTGATATTGATTCAATCTCGTCAGAAACAACAACTGGAAATGATTCTAGTTTGTCAATTTTGTGACCCCGTGATTTTATTAAGGATGCAGATGCGGTAGCTGCAATTGCAGAGCAAAGCGCCAGTTTGTTTTCTTTTTTGTTTAACATTTTGTAAACTATTTTTTCTGTGGTAGGTGGATGTGCCTGTCTTCCCCCCCTCACCATAGCCACTCCTCCACCTTGTCCCTGTCTTCCACCGCCTCCACCATGCAGTCTTGCTACTCTTGCTTGATGATGACCTGTTGGTGGACTATTTGACTCTGCTACTACATCCATGCCAGCATTTGCATATCTTCCTTGGATCTGAAAGTGGTGTGATTCAAGATTCACGTATGCTTTGTGTAAGAGATCAGTTCTAAGTGGAGTAGAAAATACAAGCGGTAATTCCACTTCACCTGCGTTTGAACCATTTATTGAAAAAACCGGCGCCTTCATACCATTATTTCCAAAACATTAGGTATTGTTATTTTTGAAACTCTTTGTCGCATAGGGGATCGTAGCTTGATTAGTCGCCTGTAAGTTCCAGGAATTGATCCTCGGATCACAACATAGTCCCCATCTACCAATCCGAAATGCTTGAATCCTCCTGCATGATTTATTTTGAACTCGTTAGTTTTTGTATTACTTATTATCATGATTCTATTATTGTATTGTGTTCTTTGGTGAAATCCACGCTGACCTGCACGTGGAACTGTGTACATTATTGTTGCAGGACTAATTGGACCTAGTGTGCCAAGTGCTCTTACACTCTTTCTTGATTTGTGTTGCTTCTTTTTTACACCCCACCTCGTAATTGGTCCTTCAATTCCTTTTCCTTTTGTTATCGCAGCAACATCAACATCTGCGCCTTTTTGAAAAACTTGATCAACTTTAACTTCCTTGCCTAAAAGATCTTTGACAAAGGCAAATTGTTTAGCAATATCACCACCTTTTACAGCCACTTCAAAAACATATGGTTTTTTTTGCCCTATGCCAGCTTGCTGTGGAAGAACTGCCACAATAGCAAAAAGATCGGAAACCTTTCCAAGAGATTTTTCAGCTCTTTCAAGGCTTTTTTCATCCGATTTTGCAGTAAACAGTCTTGTAAGTTCTTTTGGCAGATCTTTTGCATAAACATCAAAAATTGAGTCTAATCCGTATCTATCTTTTGAATAACCGCGAACCCCAATTACTGTAATAGGGGGCGTTACGACAACAGTTCCAAGGCTTACAAGTTGTTTACCAAAGTTTGGAGTTTTCTCTCTATCATCTATGCTAGCGATACGAATGCAAGCCGCCTTGAATCCTGCATGAGCCATAAGTTTTGGTTGATCGCCTTCCTGATCTGGCCAACTTCGAATTCTTGCCTCCATACTTTTAGCTCGCGCTCTTGGAAGATACGCAAGGCTTCCTCGCCTTGGTTGGCTGTGTTTTCTGTGACCCATGGATAAACGCTAAATGTCGTAAACCCCATTATAAGTCTACTATTAAAAATAATAATTTAAACTAATTTTTGTATAAATTTTGATCTTATAGACTTAGAAAATCATTTAATGTCATTGCAATAATTATGCCGCCTATTACAATTCCTGCAATGCCAGCTGCAATTATAAAAAGTAAGAATTGTTTTTGTTTTGACAATATAATTATGTAAAATTAAAAATAATATTAAACTTAATTGCGTGTAAGCACGTTTACGATTGCCAAAGTGCCAAGTATGGCTTCTTCCAACCGCACTGTTTCTGTAGCTTGTTCTGGAAAGAAGTTTAGTATCTGTGATCTTGGTATAGATGTTATCGCTTTTCCTAGAATTTCATGTAATCCCCTCTCAGGCGAACCAAAAACAATAAGCAGATTGGTATTTGAAATTTCATCAAAGTACTTTTGCATTTTGTGTATGGTTTTTCCTTTCTTTGAAGTCAGTATTACATCAAAGTCCCAATTAGTTAAAAGGGTGCGCAGGTTTGCAGTCTCCTTTACCTCATAACCCCAATATTGCCTAGTTTCATTCCTTGAAATCTGCTTAACTGAAAGTTCTGGAAAACCAGTTTTGAATTGCACGGTGATTCTTCTTTCTTCTTTGTATTCTCCAAAATATGGTATAAGTTGTTCAAGTCCAACATCAACGTACTTTCTACCTTTTACAAAAACTATCATGCCTTCTCTTATATCACCAGCTTTGATTTTTCTTGAATCCGAAGTATAGGAGTGGTGTGGGATCTTTAATGGACTAAGACTTCCAGCAAACTTTAGTTCAGAAATCTTTTGAAAGAGCTCTCTCCGTAAATACTGAGGGGTCTCAAGATATTTCAGTATTGTACGTAAAAGCGATCTGTCTTGCATGCTTCCAGAGCTTTCGTGATAAATGTAAATGGTCTGTACTTGAAATATTGCACATGCTCTTGCAATTAACGAGATTTTCATTGACTTGCTAAGCTGTGTTGGTTCGTCTTTAATTGACGAGTCTGGAATTGCAATTGATATTTTCAATAACCAAAGTACTTCTGCGCGTTATAAAACGGTAAAGATTAACTCTGTCTTTTTGTTACGTGTTCTTTTGCTTTTGTTGCGTACCTTTCGATGTCTTTTTCTGGGATCTTGGCAAGAAGCCTTGTATCATTTTGAATTTGTGACATCTTGATATGTTTTACACCTTCTTTTTCTTCACTGACAAGATATATTGCTTCTATTGCGAGTGCAGCTGCATCTTCTGTTAACATATCTGTTTTATAGTATTTTTCTAAATATTCAGTTACCTGGTCAGCTCCAGAACCAATTGCGACCGCATCGTATGCAATGTATGTTCCGCTTGGATCAGTAAGATATATTGTACTTCCGCTTCTGTCCACACCCGCAATTATTAATGCTACACCAAACGGTCTGACCCCAGCATATTGTGTAAATTGCTGGCATTGATCTGCAAGATGCTTTGCAACGGACTCTACCTCTACAGGTTCGTCATAGATCATCCTGTTGCTTTGTGCGAAAAATCGCGCGTTATCTACTTGGCTTCTTGCATCTGGGATGTATCCTGCTGCAGCAACTCCAATATGGTCATCTACTTGAAATATCTTCTGAGTTACTTCAGCATTTTGCAATTTACGTGGTTTTTCTTCTACAGCAAGAATAATGCCATCTTTACTTTTGATTCCAATTGCAAGTGTTCCTCGTCGAACCGTTTCAATTGCATACTCCACTTGGTATAATCTACCATCAGGAGAAAATACTGTGATTGCTCTATCGTATCCTGCAGCTGCTGGTAACAATTCAATTTTCATACCTTTGAAGGTTTAATTTAAGTCTAGTGCTATCACAATCATGCATTTTGAGATCCCATTTTATGGTCATGAAAATATTCGATCACTTCATCAAAAAACTATTGAAATAACAACAGAACCCGAACTTACATTGCAGGGGAACTGCATAATAGGTGTTAGAGCAAGTTGCGGTTGTAATGACATTCCAGAAAAAATAAAAAATCTTTTGCGTACTACAAAATCAGATGTTTTGTTTACAGTTACGGTAAAAGATCTTTCCTTTAAAGTAAAAGGCAGGGGTCACAATGACTTGATTTTGACTAACCAACATGATGTTGTTATTAGAAAAAGCTCCTTTATCTGTCCACGAACTTTAGCAACACATTGCAACAAGGCATCAGACTCTATCCCACGTAATATGGTCAAACTCTTGCAGAACCCAGATTCAAAAGGAATCTTTGCAATAGAAGTAAGCTAGTTATTTTTAGATACTGTTACCTTTTTTGTAGGCGGCACTACGTGACCAAACCCATTATTTTCAAAAACATTTGTTACAGCACGGTTTACTATTTCTAATAGGACGTATTTGTCATAGTCTTGTTCAGAGAAATCGTTGTTTCCCAGATTTTTCTTTTTTATTTTTGATGCACTTTTTTGAGCTAAGTTTTTGATTATTTTCTCCATTTTAATAGAAGTGTCGGTTATTGTTTTAGAAAATTCCGAATCAAAATTTGGCGGAGTCTTATGTCCCAATAGTTTTATTGACGTACCATAAAATTTCATTACGGCTCCACGAACCTCTTCCATCTTAACAATTTCAACAAGGCCTGACCGCTTTAGCACATCTAGATGATGCCTGACTGTAGTGGTGGCTTTTTTGTATCCTGTCTTACGTAGTTCACTTGCTATTTGTTCTGCAGAAAGCTGCTTACGGTACAAAATTTGGAGGATTTTAATTCTGGCTCCATCAAGAGCCTTGACCTGCTCAATGTTTGTTACCAATATTCGATTTACTTTTAGGTCTTTTTGTAATAGTGTAGACATTCCGTGTTTTGATTGAGGTTTTGCCTAAAAGTTCACGATATCATAATTTTTTGCCCAACGTGTTACCTTTTTTTATGTTAGAAAGTTTGTAAGAATACAAGATGCGTTCCTATTATACAATAGAACTCATCTTAAAATCATATAAATGCCACCAAAACCATGTAATTAGTACCGTTACAATAATGTACAAAAATTTTTTAAAAAAGACCAATTGGGGGATTCTGGGCATTTTATGACCAGCTGGAGCCTAAAACGTGGCAAAGGTTCGGTTGCAACAAATATAAAATTAGAGTGAACTGCGAGTTATTCGTTCGTATGCTGTAATATATCTTGCAGACATTTGCTGGCATAGCTCTGATGGCAATTCTGGTGCAACAGGTTCCTTGCCTGCACTTCGTTCCATTTCAAATTTCTTTTGATATCCACGTTCAGATAACCAATCACGAAGAAGCTGTTTGTCATAGCTTTCCTGAACTCTACCTACTTTGTACGTATCTTTTGGCCACATCCTATACTCATCTGGACCTATTGAATCACCAAGTGGTATGTCTTTTCCTGATTTTCCAAACTCCAATTTCAAGTCAGCCAGTATGAATCCTCCATCCTGTGCTATTTTTGTCATATTTTTGTAAATGCCAATAGATGTCTCTTCCAACCAATCGTATTCTCTCGAACTAACAAGGTTTCTTGCCACGGCATCTTTTCTAGTTAACGGCACATCATGAGTTTCTGATTTTGTCGTAGGATCAAAGACAGGCTGTGGCAGCTTGGCAGCCATTGTAGTATCTGCATTTTTTGGTAAAACAACCTCGCCGTTTTTCCATCTAGTTACAAAACTACCGTAGAAATATCCTCTAACAACACACTCTATTGGTATCATGGCCATTTTTTTTACTACCAATTTGTCCTTTGCTTCTGTTCGAACATAATGATTAAGATATGGAAGTCGTGTAAACCAGAACTCAGCAAACTTGCAAAGCACCTCGCCCTTTCTTGGGATGGATGTTGGAAATTTTACATCAAATGCAGAAACCCTGTCACTAAAATGAAAGAGTAAATTTCCATCATCAAGTTCGTATATGTCTTTTACCTTACCTGAACGAAGAAATCTCAAACACCCGTCATTTAACTACGTCTGATTTAAACTGATATTGATGTATAACGGATCAAGAACCCATCATTCCTGGCATTTTTGTTGGGAGACGGTACGGCATTATTACCTTAATACCTTCGTCAGATGTCACGGTAACTTCTTTTAATGCATTTCCAGGAGGAGGAGACATGATGAATTTCTCTCCTGGTTTTAACAAAGATATCTTGTCCGCATATCCTCCATAATCTATTATTACATTAGTAAGTGGAGATGTTCCTGTATTCCGTATAGTAACGCGGGCTGTCACAAACAAATCCTGTGGATCTTTGAAGGGATCAACAGAGATGGCGTACTGTTCAGTAGCTTGCATTGTAAAGAGCATTACACCTACTATTGCTGCGATGGCACCAACAACAACAGCCACAACAAGATTGGTCTTCATTGCATCAAACTAGCTTTACTAATTATAAAATCTATTTACCACCCTGGCTAGGAATTACAGAAAGCGTAGTTGTGGAAATTACATTATTCACTTTACGAATTCTTTGTGTAATTATTTTCTCGATTTCATTTCTTGTTGGAGCTTGTACCTTAACAAAAATGTCGTATACACCATAGGTTCCCATCACTTCTTTTACGCCATCTATTTTTAGAATATTATTCATTACATCTACTTCGTGTCCTATCTTGCTTTTTACCAATACATAGGCTATTTCCAAAATCTACTCGCCTTTTACTTCTACTCTGCTCCTAAAAACTGGCTTTATGCCAAGTGGAGCATAATTACCTGTAGAACAAGTAAAACACATTGCATCAACTGGTATGCCTACAGCATCTGCAAGATTCTTTGCATCATTATATCCAAGAAAATCTGCACCAATAGTTTGCCTTACTTTTTCAGTTATCTCTTCTTCTGTGAGATCTTTACCACCATCAAAAAACGTAACAAGCTCTTCTTGCGATGGAAAATCAATTCCTGCATAACATGGAAATCGAATTGGTGGATATGTAATTACCATGCTAATTTTTTTGGCACCAGCACGACGAAGTGCTTTAATTATGGCTTTTGAGCTTGTGCCCCTTACCAAACTATCATCAACCACGACTACATGTTTCCCATCAATCACTTCAGTTATTGGAATTATCCAACGGTTAATTTCTACTCGGTCACTTTGATGCGGTTCTATAAAACTTCGTAATGGGCCCTTCCTGCTATATCTATCTTTTAGTAATCCTTCTTCAAATGGAACCCCAAGCTCTTGTGCATATCCGAGTGCAGCAGGCCTTGCTGAGTCAGGTACTGGAATTACTATGTCAGCATCTTTAATTGGAAATTTTTTTGCAAGATACTGACCTATTTTTTTTCTTGCCACGTAAATATTAGAACCTTCCATGATACTTGATGGATGAGCAAAGTAAGTAAATTCAAATGAACAGTGTGCATGAGTTTTTTCATCAGAAAACATCTCGCATTCCAAGCCAGCGTTACTAATTTTTATAAGCTCGCCTGGTTTCACATCTCTTATCAACTGGGCGCCAACTGCAGCTAGTGCAGCTGATTCGGAGGCAACTATGTATGTGTTTGTGTCCTTTCTAAAACCAACCACCATTGGTCTGAATCCTTTTGGATCACGTGCCGCATAAACTGCATTATCGTCAGAAACAAAAGTAAAACAAAAAGAACCAACCATTTCGTTTTTTAAAATGGAAAGTGCATTTGCAAGTTTTCCGTTTTCTGCCATAAGGGAAACAAGTCTTTGTGCTGCAACAAGCGTATCACTTGCATTTTGTGGCGTAAAAGTGCAACCGCCAACCATGCCAGCCAACTCTGCCACATTTGCTATAGTGCCATTATGTGCAATACAAAGATCCTTTACTTTTAATGGCTGAGCATTTTCCAAATTGCTTCTTCCCATGGTGGAATATCGTACATGCCCAATCGCAGCTGGCGAGGCGTATTCTCTGGTAACTCTATCAAATTCTGGCGCAGCTGCAGACACTAGTCCAAGTTGTTTATATGGTTGCCTTTTTGGGATTGCCATTCCCCAAGCCTCTTGACCACGGTGTTGCAGTGCCCTTAATGAATCAATTATCATCGGGATTACATTTGCACCATCAAGGCTGAAGATCCCTACTACACCACAGTTTTCCTTAACCATGTGCCACCAACAATCCCAACGAGTTTAACCATTTTTTTTGTGCCTTATCAACCCTTAGATTGACGATCGTTTTTGTCATTTTTTTAAACACTATACTTGAGCCAACGAATTTGCCTATCACCTCATATGGCACGCCTTTTTTTTCCAGTAGATCTTTTGTTTTTTTGATGTTTTTTGGATTCACTGATATTAGAAATCTAGAGTGTGATTCAGAAAAGAGAATTTCATCATCTTTTAGCTTTTGCGCCGGTATTTTCTCCATGACGATGACACAACCAACCTCATTTGCAATGCACATCTCAGATGCAGCAACTGCAAGCCCACCTTTTGAACAATCGTGAGCACAGTTTACCAACCCGCTATCTATCAGATCTAATATGGCTTGCATGTTTGCCTTTGAGGTTTTTAGATCAACAGCTGGGCATGTTCCACCAATTAAATTATGTATGTATTCATAATATTCAGAGCCACCAAGCTCGTCTTTTGTCTCACCTACAATAACAAGCATATCACTTGTAGCAATTTTTTGTGGATGAAGTGGTTTTTTCTCGATTAATCCAAGAACACCAATCAGTGGGGTTGGTTTAATCTGACCATCATCAGTCTCATTGTAAAAGCTAACTTTACCTCCAACACATGGAATTTCAAAATATTTTGCAAACTCTGTTAAGCCTTCCAGTGATTCCTTAAAGGTCCAAAAGATTTCAGGATCTTCTGGATTTCCAAACTGTAAATGATCAACCATTCCTATTGGACTTGCCCCTGTGCAAACAACATTTCTACAGGCTTCTTCAAAGCAGCCTATGGCACCCTGACGCTGGTCGATGTAACAGTGTTTTGAGTTACCATCTATTTTTACTGAGAGGAATTTTCCGTTATCAAGGCGAAGGACAGACGCGTCCTGTCCGGGTTTTACTACAGTCCTTATTCCAACCTCATGATCATATTGACCATAAACCCAAATCTTGCTTGCTATGTTTGGGTTTGCAAGCATCGTAAGAAGAACTTCTGATAGCTCTTTT
>Ga0187892_10007719_pt1 | contig 15166 bp, 15 predicted proteins | sample MA1701073metaG_FD_139345 | JGI IMG/M metagenome (GOLD analysis project Ga0187892, IMG submission 139345) | Bio-ooze microbial communities from a basaltic lava cave in the Kipuka Kanohina Cave System on the Island of Hawaii, USA - MA170107-3 metaG ... | reverse complement strand
TTGAGGACGTTCATGAGCGGCACGGGCAGGAGCCGGGCGCCCGGCCCCCCGAGGTACTGGTAGAGCGGCAGGCCCGTGTCCTCGGCGGCCGCCCGGGCGGCGGCCAGCGAGACGCCGAGCAGCGCGTTGGCCCCGAGACCCGACTTGTTCGGCGTGGCGTCGAGCTCGAGCAGCGCCCGGTCCAGCTGCGCCTGCTCGGCGGCGTCCATCCCCTCGATCTCGGGCGCGATGACCTCGACGACGTTCTGGACGGCGCGGCGCACCCCGCGGCCCGCGTAGCGGGCGGCGTCGTCGTCGCGCAGCTCCACCGCCTCGCGGGCGCCGGTGGAGGCGCCCGAGGGCACGAGCGCGCGCCCGAAGGCGCCGGAGTCCAGCCACACCTCGACCTCGACGGTGGGGTTGCCGCGGGAGTCCAGCACCTCGCGGGCGTGAACGGTCCGGATCTCCCTCATGGCGAAAGTGTAGCCTCCCCTCCCGCGGCGGGTGAAGGGGGGTCCGGGCGAGGCCGGGGCGGCACGTCAGGCTCGCCGCTCGAGGATGAAGCGGCCGAGCGCCCGGATGGGCTCGGCACGGGGCCCGAGGTCGGCGAGGGCGGCCTCCGCCTCGGCGACCAGGCGGGCCGCGCGGGCGCGGGAGGCCGGCACGCCGTGGACGCCGGGATAGGTGGCCTTCTGCTGCACCAAGTCCTTGCCGGGGGTCTTGCCGAGCTCCTCGGGGCTGGCCGTCACGTCCAGGATGTCGTCCACGATCTGGAAGGCGAGCCCGAGGGCCCCGCCCGCCGTCGAGAGCGCCCGGAGCTCCGCCGGCGTGGCGCCGCAGACGATGGCGCCCACGCGGAGCGAGGTGCGGATCAGCGCGCCCGTCTTGTGGCGGTGGATGTAGTCCACGGTGTCCGCGGTGGCCGGCTTGCCCTCCGCCTCGAGGTCGGCCACCTGCCCGCCCACCATCCCGCGGTGGCCGGCGGCGGCGGCGACGTCGGCCAGCACCTGGGTCAGGCGCGCCGGGTCCCGGCCGTCGCGGAAGTTCTCCGCCAGGAGGCCGAAGGCCAGCGTGAGCAGGGCGTCGCCGGCCAGGATGGCCATGGCCTCGCCGAAGACCTTGTGGCTGGTGGGCATCCCGCGCCGGAGGTCGTCGTCGTCCATGGCCGGCAGGTCGTCGTGGACGAGGGAGTAGGTGTGGATCAGCTCCATCGCGCAGGCGGCCGGCAGCACCTCGTCGAACCGTCCGCCCACCGCCTCGGCGCCCGCGATGGCGAGCACCGGCCGGAGCCGCTTGCCGCCGGCGAGCACGCTGTAGCGCATGGCGCGGTGGAGGGTCTCGGGATGGTCGGCCTCGGGGGGCAGGAAGCGGTCGAGGGCCCGGTCCACGGCCGCCGTGCGCTCGGCCATGTACGGCCCGAGGTCGAAGCTCATTCGCGCTCGTCGGCCGGGGGCTCGAAGGGCTCGGTGCGCGGCCCGCCCCGCTCGTCCCGCGTCAGGAGCTCGATGCGCTTCTCGGCCTCGTCGAGATAGCGGGCGCAGCGCCGGGCCAGCCCCACCCCCTCCTCGAACACGCGGAGCGACTCCTCCAGGGGCAGGCCCCCGCCCTCGAGCTGGTCGACGATCTCCTCGAGGCGCCCGAGCGCCTTCTCAAACGTGAAGTCGCTCATCGCGCTCCTTGACCCGCTCCACCCGCGCGTCCAGCGCGCCCTCCCGGAGCAGGACCTCGACGACATCACCGGGATGGACGTCGGCCGCGCGCTGGAGCACCGCGCCCGAGGCCAGCCGCGTCACGCTGTAGCCGCGCCCGAGCACGGCCAGCGGGGACAGGCTCTGGAGCCGACCCACGGCCGCCACGAACCCTCCGCGGCAGGCCTTCACGTGGCCGGTCCCCGCCGCCTGCAGCCGGCCGCGGAGCTGCGCCAGCACCGCCCGGTCCCTGGAGATCCTAGCCAAGGGGTGCAGCGAACTCAAGGCGCCCGCGCCGAGCGCGGTCCGGTGGGCGGCCTGGCGGTGAGCCGCCCGGATCGCCGCCCGCAGCCGGACGGACAGCTCGTCCAGGCGCCGGTGGCGGTCCCGCAGCGCGCGACCGGGCTCGGTCAGCACCCGCCGCCGCGCGAGCCAGTCGACCTGCCGCCGCGCGTGCGCCAGGCGGGCGGCGATGGCCTGGGCGAGCCGCTCCCGGAGCCCGGCCACCTCGCGCCCCACCGCGACCTTCTCGCGCACCACCAGCTCGGCCGCCCCCGAGGGCGTCGGCGCGCGCAGGTCGGCCACGAGGTCGGCGATGGTGACGTCCGTCTCGTGGCCCACCGCCGAGATCACGGGCACGCGGCAGGCGGCGATGGCCCGGGCCACCCGCTCGTCGTTGAAGGCCGAGAGGTCCTCGATCGAGCCCCCGCCCCGCGCCACGATGACCACGTCGACCTCGGGCAGCGCGTCGAGGTCCCGGAGGCCGCGCACGATCTCCGCCGGCGCCTCCTCTCCCTGCACCCGCACCGGCGCGATCACGATCCGGAGGCCGGCGAAGCGCCGGCCCACGATGCGCAGCACGTCGGAGAGGGCGGCGCCCGAGGGGGAGGTGACGATGCCGATCGTCCGCGGGAAGGGCGGCAGGGGCCGCTTGCGCGCGGGGTCGAAGAGGCCCTCGGCCAGGAGCCGGCGCTTGAGCTGCTCGAAGGCCAGCTGGAGCGCCCCGAGCCCCTTGGGCTCGAGCAGATCCACCACGAGCTGGTACTCGCCGCGGGCCGCGTAGACGTCGAGCCCGCCGAAGGCCAGCACGGCGAGGCCGTCCTCCGGCTCGAAGCGCACGCGGCGCCAGCGGTTGCGGAACAGGACGCAGCGGAGCTGGGCTTGATCGTCCTTGAGGGTGAAGTAGGCGTGGCCCGAGGCGGGCAGGCGCAGGTTGCTGATCTCCCCCTGCACCCAGAAGGCGGGGAACCGCTCCTCCAGGTGCCCCTTGATCCGCGCCGTCAGCTCGGTGACGGTGTAGACCGCCCGCTCAGCCACGGAGCTGGCGCTGGGCGGCGAGGAGCGTGTTGCGCAGGAGCATGGCGACGGTCATGGGGCCGACGCCGCCGGGGACGGGCGTGATGGCGCGGGCCCGCTCGCTCGCGGACGGAAAGTCCACGTCGCCGGCCAGCCGGCCCGACTCGAGCCGGTTGACCCCGACGTCGACCACGACCGCGCCCGGCTTGACCATGTCGCCGGTGACGACGCCGGGCCGCCCCGCGGCCACGCACAGCACGTCGGCCCGCCGCGTGTGGGCGGCGAGGTCGCGCGTGCGCGTGTGGCAGGTGGTGACGGTGGCGTGGCGGCCGAGGAGGAGCTGGGCCAAGGGCTTCCCCACCAGCCGCGAGCGCCCGACCACCACCGCCTCCGCCCCGAGGAGGTCCACGCCGTAGTAGTCGAGGATCTCGAGGCAGCCGGCCGGCGTGCACGGCACCGTGCTCGGCTTGCCGGCCAGGAGGCGCCCGAGGTTGGCCGGGTGGAGGCCGTCGACGTCCTTCTCGGGAGCGATGGCCGCCACCGCCTCGTCCTCGTCGAGCCCCGCCGGGAGCGGGAGCTGGAGCAGCGTGCCGTGGATGCCGGGGTCGCGGTTGATCTCCCCGAGGGTGGCGAGCAGCGTCTCGCGCGAGCACCCGGCGGGGAACAGGAAGTCGCGGGAGGCGATGCCGACCTCGTCGGCGGCGCGCTTCTTGTTCCGCACGTAGACCTGGGAGGCCGGGTCCTCGCCCACGAGGACCACGGCCAGGGTGGGCGTGACGCCGGCCTCGGCGCGGAGGGCGTCCACGTCGGCCTTGACGCGCAGGCGCACCGCCGCCGCGACCGGCCGGCCGTCGAGGAGCTGGGCGGACGAGGTCAGGGCAGCGGCACCTGGAGGCGTTCGATGCCGAGGCCCCGGCCCGTGTCCGGCTCGATGCGGATCACGACGCCGGAGAGCGCCGCCGGCCCCTTGGCGGGCTCGAAGCGGGCCGACATCCCGGTCAGGAAGCGCCGGAGCGCGATCTCGGGGTCGGCCCCGATCACCGAGTCGGTGGGCCCGGTCATGCCGAGGTCGGTGATGTAGGCCGTGCCCTTCGGCAGCAGGCGCTCGTCGGCCGTCTGCACGTGGCGGTGGGTGCCGACGACGGCGCTCACCCGCCCGTCCAGGTGCCAGCCCATGGCCTGCGACTCGCTGGTGGCCTCGCAGTGCATGTCCACGACGATCACCGGCGTCTCTTCCCGGAGGCGCGCCACCTCCTCGTCGGCCTTGCGGAACGGACAGTCGATCTGGGGCAGGAAGACCCGGCCCATGAGGTTCAGCACGCCGACCTTGTGGGGCCCCGCCTTGACGACCACCGACCCCACCCCGGGCACGCCGGGGGGGAAGTTGGCGGGGCGGAGCAGGAGGTTGTCGCGGGCGATGTACTCGATGATCTCCTTCTTGTCCCAGATGTGGTTGCCCGAGGTCATCACGTCCGCGCCCCAGTCGCGGAAGTCGCGGCACATCTGGGGCAGCACGCCGTAGCCGGCGGCGGCGTTCTCCACGTTGACCACGGCCAGGTCGGCGTCGTAGCGCTTCTTGAGCCCGGGCAGGAGCGCGCGCAACGCCCGCCGCCCCGGCTCCCCGAACACGTCGCCGACGCAGAGGACGGTGAGCGAGCGGCCCGTCACTTGGCCACCTCCACCGCCCGCGTCTCCCGGATCACCACGACCTTGATGTGGCCGGGGTACTGCATCTCGGCCTCGATGCGCTTGCTGATGTCCTTGGCCAGCTGGTGGGCGTCGAGGTCGGAGATCTGCTCGGCCTTGGTGATGACCCGCAGCTCGCGGCCGGCCTGGATGGCGTAGCACAGCTCCACGGGCTTGTAGGACATGGCGATGGCTTCCAGCTTGGCCAGGCGCTTGATGTAGCTCTCCAGCACGTCGCGTCGGGCCCCCGGTCGCGCCGCCGAGATGCCGTCGGCGGCCTCGGTGAGGACGGCCTCGATCGTCTCCGGCTCCACGTTCTCGTGGCCGCACAGGGCAGCGTTGATGATCTCGCGCGACTCGCCGTACTTGGTGAGCACCTGGAGCGACAGCTCGGGGTGGCTGCCCTCCTGCTCGTGGGTCAAGGCCTTGCCGATGTCGTGGAGCAGCCCCATCCGCTTGGCCAGCTTGGCGTCGGCCTTGATCTCGGCCGCCATCATGCCGGCCAGCCACGCCACCTCCTTGCTGTGCTGCAGGCAGTTCTGCCCGTAGGAGGTGCGGTACTTCAGCCGGCCCACGAGCTTGACCAGCTCGGGGTGCAGCCCGAGCACGCCGACCTCGAAGCAGGCCTTGTCCCCCTCCTCCCGGATGTGCTGGTCCATCTCTTTCTTGACCTTGTCCACCACCTCCTCGATGCGGGCGGGGTGGATGCGGCCGTCGGCGATGAGGCGCTGCAGCGACAGCCGCGCGATCTCCCGCCGGTAGGGGTCGTAGGCCGAGATCAGCACCGCCTCGGGGGTGTCGTCGACGATCAGGTCCACGCCGGTGTGCTGCTCCAGCGCCCGGATGTTGCGGCCCTCGCGCCCGATGATGCGCCCCTTCATGTCGTCGGAGGGCAGGTCCACGATGGACACCGCCGTCTCGACGGTGTAGTCGGGGGCCAGGCGCTGGATGGTGGTGGCCAGGACCTCCTTGGCCTTGACGTGGGCCGTCTCCCGGGCCTCCTCCTCGAGGCGCATGGCGATGAGCTGGGCCTCGCGGCGGGCCTCCTCCTCCATCTGGGCGACCAGCTGGCGGCGGGCCTCCTCCGCCGTGAGCCCTGCGATGACCTCGAGCTTCCGCCGCTGCTCGTCCAGGGCCGAGGCGAGCTGGGTCTCCTTGGCCCCCAGCTCCCTCTCCTTCTGCCCGAGGGTCCGGTCGCGGGCCGAGAGCTCCGCGTCCCGGCGCTCCAGGTGGTCCAGCTTCCGTCCGAGTTGTTCCTCCTGCTGGACCACGCGCCGCTCGACCTCCTCGATCTCCCGGTGCCGGGTCCGCGTCTCCGCCTCGAGCTCCCCGCGCATGCGCAGGGCCATCTCCTTGGCCTCCAGATCGGCCGCCCGCGCCCGGGCCTCGGCATCGCGGAACTGGGCCTCGGCCTGGGCCTGGGCCTGCTCGGCGGTGCGCTGAGCCCCCTCCACGATGCGGGCGGCGCGGGTCTCGGCGTCTCCGATCGTGCGGGCGGTGGCGGCCTTGTGGGCGAGATAGCCGATGACGATTCCGAGGACGGCGACGACGACGGCTTCCAGCAGCAGGATCCAGGGGGACACGCTGCCCATCCATGCCATGGCGTTCATCGATCACTCCATCCCGGGGCGAGCCCGGTGACGGCCCTCATGCGAGATTCACGGGGCGCCCTCGCCCCTAAACTGGCGAAAAGTATAGAGTCCAGCCTTGGAATTGTCAACGAAGGAGTCATTGGGACGACGGGGGAGAAGGAAGGCCCCGCCTCTGCCGTGTGCCGACGGTGTTTCGAACCTGGCAAGACCAGGTGGGGGCCAAGAGACGAGGGCTTCAGGCGTCCCCCACCAGGGGGCGTGCACACCACCCTCGGGAACGGCTCCCGCTTGTAAAGTGAGGTTGAAACTTCCCCCCGGCATCACCTGCAGCGCAGGGCCTGATCGTGTGTACCCTCGGAGACCCCGTCCGGTCAAGCGAAATCCCGGCCCTGGCCCCCGCTCGGCCGGTTGACGCCGTCCTGGCGACCGGGTAGGAAGGGAGGGGCGGTCAAGCGTCCGGACGGGAGGGCAACGGCATGCGGATCCGCGGGAATCACCGGGGGATGCGAGCGCTCGGCACGGGCTTTGGGCTCGCCTGCTGCGTCATCGGCTTCCTGGGGATCCTCGGCACGCCCGACGGGGCCGGGGCGGCGCGGGGCGGCTGGGCGGGGGCCCTCCTGCTCGGGGCCGGGGTGGCGGCCATCCTGGCCTCGCTGACCGTCACGGATCCCACCCGGATCTGGTGAAGCCCGCCCCGCCGCTGGTGGCAGCGGTGAGGCCCGGGGTCGGGCGGGCCCCGGCGGGCCCGGAGGCGGTCAGGGCCGGCTGAGGGAGTCGAGCAGGTCGCGGAGCGCCCCGAGCCGGGCGCCGGTGTCCTGGTCGGCGGCGGCGCGGTCGTCCCGGAGGCGGAACAGCTCGTCGGCGATGTAGAGCGCCGCCAGCGCCAGGAGGCGGACCGGGTCCTGCCCGACCGCGTGGCCGCGGATCTCGGTCGCCCGGCGTTCCACGTAGGCGGCCAGCTCGCGCACGTACTCCGGGCGGGCATCGCTGCGGATCGCGTACGTCTGGCCGAGGATCTCCACCTCGACCCGCTTCCTCTCCTGCGTCATCGGGCGCGCCCCCGGTCAGGCGGTCAGAGGTCGAGCTTCTCCAGCTCCTTCAGGATGCTGTCGAGCTGGCCCAGCACCTCCCGGCGCTCCTGCCGGAGGGCCACCAGCTCGGAACGATCGGCCTCGAGCGCGCGGACCCTGTCGGCCAGGGCGTCGCGCTCGGACTTGAGCTGCGCGATGGTGTCCGCGGCCCGCCGCACCGACTTCTCGAGCTGCTCGAGCCGCTGAGCCAGGTTCTCGGCCATCCCCTCCCCCGTCAGCGTCCCCGCACCTCGGCGCGGAAGCGCCGCACGACCTCGTCCACGACCGTGTCGTGGACCTCGTTGACCTCCCTGTCGGTCAGGGTGCGATCGGGCGCCTGCCAGGTCAAGCCGAACCCGAGGCTCCGCCGGCCGGGGCCGACCTGGGCGCCGGCGTAGACGTCGAAGAGCGCGATCCGCGCCAGCAGCGGCAGGTCGAGGCTCCGGATGTGGGCCTCGATGTCTCCCGCCGTGACCGACGTCGGCACCACGACGGCCAGGTCCCGCTGCACGGCCGGGAAGCGCGGGAGCGGCCGGTAGCCCGCCCGGGGGCCCGGCACGCCGACCACGGCGGTGAGCGAGACCTCGGCGACCACGACCGGCGCCGGCACCTCGGCCGCCTCGCGCGCGGCCGGCGCCACCTCGCCGAACCAGCCGACGTCGCGCCCGCCAAGCGTGAGCCGCGCGCTCCGCGACGCCACGAGGTGGCGCGGCCCCGCGCCCGCCGGCCAGGGGGCGGTGTCCCAGCCGCGGGCGCCGGCCGCGGCCAGCGCCACCTCGGCGAGCCCCTTGGCGTCGTAGACGTCGACGCGCTCGCGGGAGGCGTGCCAGGCGCGGGGCTGGCGCGCCCCCGTGAGGGCGACGGCCACCCACAGCTCCTCGTGGGCGGGGTGGTCGCCGTCCTCCACCCGGCGGGGCCCGAACACGCGCCCCACCTCGAACACCCGCGCGTCGGCCACCTGGCGGCTCGCGTTGGTCGCCAGCACCTCGAGGAGCCCCGGCACCAGCGAGGGGCGCATCACGGAGCGGTCCTGGGACAGGGGGTTGTCGAGCGCGATCAGCCGCGCGGGGTCGTCCCAGCCCATGCGGGCCAGTCGCGCGGGATCCACGAAGGCGTACGTGATGGCCTCGGACAGGCCGGCCGCGCACAGCGCCTGGGTCACGGCCCGGCTGACGACGAGCCCGACCGGCCGCGTCACGGGCACGAGCTCCCCCCGCCCCGCCAGGGTATCGGGGATCCGGTCGTAGCCCCACACGCGGATGACCTCCTCCACGAGGTCGTCCTCCCGGGCCACGTCGCGTCGGAAGCTCGGCACGACGACGCCGAGGTCGGCGCCCGAGTCGTCCAGGGCGAAGCCGAGCGCCTGGAGGATGCGCACCGCCTCCTCGCGCGGCGGACACACGCCCGCCACCCGCTCCACGCGCTCTAGCCGCAGCGTGAGCCGCGGATGGGCCCGCGGCGACGGGTACACGTCGAGCATCCCCCGCGCCACCGTGCCGCCCCCCAGGTCCGCCATGAGCTGGGCCGCCCGGTCCAGCGCCTCCCGCATGCCCTCGATGTCGGCGCCGCGCTCGAAGCGGTACGCCGCGTCGGTGTGCAGCCCGAGGGCACGGGCGGTGCGCCGGATGGACCCCGGGTCCCAGTAGGCGCTCTCGAGCAGGACGGCCGTCGTGCCCTCGGTGACCTCGCTCGACTGGCCGCCCATCACGCCCCCCACCCCGAGGGCCTGGGCCGGGTCGCACACGAGCGCCATGTCGGGGCCGACGGCCCGCTCCTGGCCGTCGAGCGTCACGAGACGCTCCCCCGGGCGGCCCCGCCGCACCACGATGCGGTGGTCGGTCACCCGGTCGTAGTCGAAGGCGTGCAGCGGCTGCCCGAGCTCCCACAGGACGTAGTTGGTGACGTCCACGAGGTTGTTGATGGGCCGGAGCCCGACCGCCCGCAGGCGCTGCTGGAGCCAGGGCGGCGAGGGGCGGACGGCGAGGCCGGTGATCACGCGGGCGCAGAAGCGCGGGCACAGGTCGGGGGCCTCGATCGCCACCCCCGCCAGGTCGGCCGCCTCCGACGGCCCCTCCTTCACGGCCACGTGGGGGAAGCGGAAGGGGGCGCCCGTGAGCGCCGCGATCTCGCGGGCCACGCCGACCACGGCGAGGGCATCGGGCCGGTTCGGGGTGACGTCCACCTCGAGGATCTGGTCGTCGAGCCCGAGGTAGGTGCCGAGATCGGCGCCGAGCGGCGCGTCCGACGGCAGCTCGAGCACGCCCCGGTGGTCGTCGCCGATGCCGAGGTCGCGCTCCGAGCACAGGATGCCCTCGGAGGTCGTCCCGCGGATCGTCGCCGCCGCCACCGGGCCCAGGCCGGGCAGCCGGGCGCCCGGCGGGGCGAAGGCGGTGCGCAGCCCCGGGGCGACGTTGGGCGCCCCGCACACCACGGCGTAGCGGCGGTCGGGCAGCGCCACCCGGCACAGGCGGGCGCCGGGCTCGCCGCCGCCCCCGGGCCCCTCGCCGACGGCCTCGACCTGGCCGACGACCACGCCCGACAGGCCCTCCACCACCGGCGTCACCGAGGCCACCTCGATGCCGGCCCGGACCAGCCGCTCCTGGACCTCGACCGCGGTCAGATCCGTCTGCACGTACTCGAGGAGCCAGCGGTAGGAGACCTTCACCGGGGCCCTCCCGGCGCCCACTGGCCCAGGAAGCGCAGGTCGTTGTCGAAGAACAGGCGGATGTCGTCGATGCCGTACTTCAGCATGGCCACCCGCTCGACGCCCATGCCGAAGGCCCAGCCGGTGACGGCCTCCGGGTCGTAGCCGACGTTCTCGAGCACGTTCGGGTGCACCATGCCCGAGCCCAGGATCTCGAGCCAGCCCGTGCGGGCGCACACGCGGCAGGCGCCGCCGTCGGATTGGCCGCTGCCCCCGCAGAGGAAGCACGTCACGTCCACCTCGGCGGAGGGCTCCGTGAAGGGGAAGAAGCTCGGGCGGAAGCGGATGGCCGTGCGTGGGCCGAACAGCCGCCGGGCGAAGAGCGCGAGCGTCGCCTTGAGATCCGCCATCGTGATGTGGCGGTCCACCGCGAGGCCCTCCACCTGGTGGAACATGGGCGAGTGGGTGATGTCGGCGTCCCGCCGGTAGACCTTGCCCGGCATGATCACCCGCACCGGCGGCGGCTGGGCCTGCATGACCCGGATCTGCACCGGGGAGGTGTGGGTGCGGAGCAGCGCGTCCGGTCCCACGTGAAACGTGTCCTGCATGTCGCGGGCCGGGTGGTCGTCGGGGAAGTTCAGCGCCGAGAAGTTGTAGTAGTCGGACTCCACCTCTGGGCCCTCGGCCACCGAGAACCCGAGGGCCTCGAAGACCTCGATGATCTCGTCCTGGACCCGCGTGATGGGGTGGGTCGCCCCCGGCGCCACCGCGCGGCCGGGCAGCGTCAGGTCCAGGCGCTCGCCGGCCAGGGCCGCCTCGTGCTCCACCCCCTTGAGGGCCTGACGGCGCTCGGCGATCCGGGCCTCCAGGGCCTCCTTGGCCTGGTTGGCCTCCTGGCCCACGCGGGGCCGCTCGGCGGGCGGCAGCGCGCCGAGCCGCCGCAGCACGCCGGTCAGCTCGCCGCTGCGGCCGAGGACGCGGACCCGGACCTCGTCCAGCTCGGACGTGGAACGGGCCCCGGCGACCGCCGCCAGGGCCCGCTCGAGGATGGCCTGGACCGAGGGGTCTGCGGTCACGCGGTCAGGAGCGCTGGGCCCGCACGGTGTCCGCCAGCTTGGCGAAGGCGGGCGGGTCGTGGAGCGCGATCTCGGCGAGGACCTTCCGGTCGACGCTGATCCCGGCCCGCTTGAGCCCGGCCATGAAGGTCGAGTAGGTGAGCCCGAGCTCCCGGCACGCCGCGTTCACGCGCACGATCCAGAGCGCCCGCGCCTGGCGCTTCTTGAGCTTGCGGCCCCGGTAGGCGAAGGCGCCCGCCCGCAGCACGGTCTCGGCCGCGGTGCGGAAGAGCTTGCGCCGGCCGCCGAAGTTGCCCTTGGCCTGCTTGAGGACCTTCTTCCTGCGATGGCGGGTCTTGGGCCCGCCCTTGGCCCGTGGCATGGTGTGTCTCCTCTCCTGGGGGGTGGCGTTCCGGGAGGCTCAGAGGTACGGCACGAGGCGGTCGAGCCGCGGCTGGTCGGCCTTCGACACCACCGCCGCCCGCCGGAGCCGGCGCTTGCGCTTGGGGGGCTTGGCCTCCAGGAGGTGGCGCTTCCAGCCGCGGTTGCGCTTGAGCTTGCCGGTCGCGGTGCGCTTGAGCCGCTTGGCGGCGGCCCGCTTGGTCTTGAGCTTGGGCATCGTCGGTCTCCCCGGGACGGTCTCAGCGCGGCTTGGGCGTCAGGATCATGTGCAGCATGCGCCCCTCCAGCCGCGGGTGGCTCTCGATGCTGGCGATGTCGGCCAGCGACTCGGCCATGCGGTTCAGCATCTTCCAGCCCAGCTCCGTGTGGGCCATCTCGCGCCCCTTGAAGCGGACGGTGACCTTGGCCTTGTTGCCTTCCTCGAGGAAGCGCCGCACGTGCTTGGCCTTGAAGTCGAAGTCGTGGATGTCGGTCTTGGGCCCGAGCTTCACTTCCTTCACCTGGATCACCGACTGCTTGCGGCGCGCGTCCTTCTGGCGCCGGGCCTGCATGTACTTGTACTTGCCGAAGTCCATGATCCGGCACACGGGCGGCACCGCCTCCGCCGCCACCTCCACCAGATCCATGTCGCGCGAGCGGGCCAGCTCCAGCGCCTGCGTGATCGGCAGGATGCCGAGCTGCTCGCCCTCCGCGCTCACCACGCGGACCTCCCGTACCCGGATGCCTTCGTTGACACGGATGTCCCGTCCGGCGGCGATAGCGGCGCTCCTTAGCTCGGGGGCGCGCTCAGGCCGAGCGGCCCACGGTGAGAGTGGCGGCACGGCTGGCGGCTTCGGCCAGGAGCTCGCTCACGATGCGGTCCACGGGGACCTGGCCCAGGTCCTCGCCGGTCCGGCGGCGCAGGCTCGCCGTCCCCGCCTGGGCCTCCCGCTCGCCCACCACGAGCATGTAGGGCACCTTGCGGAGCTGGGCGTCGCGGATCCGGTAGCCGAGCTTCTCGTTGCGGTCGTCCAGCTCGGCGCGCAGCCGCGCCTCCCGCAGGCGGGCGTGGACGCGCCGGCCGTAGTCGGCGTGCTTCTCGCTGATCGGCAGCACGCGGGCCTGGACCGGCGCCAGCCAGGTGGGGAAGGCGCCGGCGAAGTGCTCGGTGAGGATGCCGACGAACCGCTCGAAGGAGCCGAGGATGGCCCGGTGGACCATGACCGGCCGCTTCGGCCGCCCGTCGACGTCGATGTACTCGAGCCCGAACCGCTCGGGCTGCTGGAAGTCGACCTGGATGGTGGCGTTCTGCCACCGCCGGCCGAGGACGTCCTGGACGTCCACGTCGATCTTCGGGCCGTAGAAGGTGCCGTCGCCCGGGTTGAGCGCGTAGGCGAGCCCGTTGGCGCGCAGCGCCTGGTGGAGCGCCTCCTCGGCCGCGTCCCACTCCGCCTCGGTGCCGAGCCGCTTCTCGGGGCGCGTGGAGAGCTTGTAGAACGGCTCGAGGTCGAACACCTTGTACCACTCCGTCACCAGGCCCAGCATGGCGGCGATCTCGTCCTGGAGCTGGTCCAGGCGGCAGTACACGTGGGCGTCGTCCTGGGTGAACTGCCGCACGCGCAGGAGCCCGGTCAGCGTGCCCGACCGCTCGTGGCGGTGCAGCCGGCCCATGTCCGACAGGCGCAGCGGCAGGTCCCGGTAGGAGCGGAGCGCGTGGCGGTAGACGATCGTGGACTCCGGGCAGTTCATCGGCTTGAGGACGAAGGGCTGCTCGTCGACGAGGAGACGGAACATGTTGTCGGCGTAGTACTCCCAGTGGCCTGACTGCTCCCAGAGCTTCCGGTTCACCATGACCGGCGTCGAGATCTCCGCGTAGCCGGCCGCGTCGAGGGACTCGCGCACAAAGCGCTCCAGCTCCCGCACGACGGTCCAGCCGTGGGGCAGCCAGAACGGCGCGCCCGGGGCCACCTCGTCGAACAGGAACAGGTCCAGCTCGCGCCCGAGCTTCCTGTGGTCGCGCTTCTTCGCCTCCTCGAGGCGCCAGAGGTGCCGGTCCAGCTCCTCGCGGCTCGCCCACGCCGTCCCGTAGATCCGCTGCAGCATCGGGTTCTGCTCGCTCCCCCGCCAGTAGGCGCCGGAGGAGGACAGGAGCTTCACCGCGCGCAGGTGCCCGGTGGAGGGGACGTGGGGGCCCCGGCACAGGTCCACGAAGTCGCCCTGCCGGTAGATCGACACGGTGGGCGCCGCGAGGCCTCGCAGGATCTCCACCTTGAAGGGCTCGCCGCGCTCCTCGAAGAAGCGGATGGCCGCCTCGCGGGCCATCTCCTCGCGCACGAAGGGCAGGTCGGCGGCGACCAGCTCCAGCACGCGCTGCTCGATGCGGGCGAGGTCCTCGGGCGTGAACGGCGTCGACTTCAGGAAGTCGTAGTAGAAGCCGTCCTCGATGGCGGGGCCGATGGCGAGCTTGACGTCCGGGAAGAGCTGCTGCACCGCCTGGGCCATCACGTGGGCGGCCGAGTGGCGCAAGGTCGCCAACGGCTCGGGGAGACAGTCGAACTCCCCGGCCATGCTCAGGTGTCGTTCTTCTTCAGCCTGCGCCATCCGCCCTGCCCAGCTCCCCTCCCCGGAGACGAAAAAGCACCACTCGGGTGACCCCGGTGATGCTCGACGACGGCCTCAGTCGCGTCCCCCGCGTCAGGCTGACGATGGGCACCCCCCGGAACGAGTGTGCAAATGGTAGGCTCGGGCGGTTTCGAACCGCCGACCTCCTCTGCGTCAGAGAGGCGCTCTCCCGCTGAGCTACGAGCCTACACCCAAAAAACCTCGCTCAGACTACCGGATGCGCCGAAAGCGTGTCAAGCGACCCCCGGGCGCGCCCCCTCAGGGGGCGGCGGGGATCCGGCCGGCGGCGACGGCCTCCAGCACCGCCTCCACCAGGCCGGGGCCGTCCTCGGCCGCCACCAGGACCCGCCCCTCGGCCAGCATCGGGTAGTCGTCCTTGCCCCGGGCGAGGAAGTCCAGCGTGGCCACCCGGTAGGTCCGCGCCGGGTCCAGCGGGGCGCCGAGGACCCGCACCGCGCCCACCCGCCGGCCCGGCGGCGCGTCGGGGTCCACCGTGAACTCGACGCCCGCCGTCTGCAGGTAGTGCCCGGCCGGACGCGGGAGCCGATCCACCGAGTGCTCGAGCGCCCGGCGCAGCGCGGCGCCCGACACCTCGATCAGCACGATGACGTTGCCGAAGGGCAAGAGCGCGTGCACGCCCCGTCGGGTCACGGGGCCCGGGGCGATCAGCCGGTTTCCGCGGATGGCCCCGCTGTTGAGGAGCGCCAGGTCCGCGCCCATCCGGTGCCGCATCGCCTCGGCGAGGAAGCGCCCGAGCCCGGTGGGCTCCCGGCGGATCACCGCCTCCCGCCCGTCCAGCGCCACCGGCGTCGTCCCCACGCGGACGTCCAGCTCCCGCTCGGCCAGCTGCGCGTACCGGGCCTCCAGCGCGGTGACGTCGGGCGCGGCGGGGATCCGAGCGTCGACGGGGATCAGGCGCTCGCGGCGCGCCCGGACGCGCGGCCGGCATCCCCCCACCTCGTACACGACCTGGCCCACGTTGACCGCGTCCGCCCCCGCCTTGACGATCACCGCGAGACCGGCCGTCTCCAGGATGGGGTCGTGGTCGTGGCCGCCCAGCACGGCGTCCAGCCCGGCCGCCCGCGCCAGCTCGCGGTCGCGGGCGACCGGCAGGTGCGTGACGGCAACCCGCAGGTCCGTCACCCCCATGGCG
>Ga0187892_10007718_pt1 | contig 15167 bp, 15 predicted proteins | sample MA1701073metaG_FD_139345 | JGI IMG/M metagenome (GOLD analysis project Ga0187892, IMG submission 139345) | Bio-ooze microbial communities from a basaltic lava cave in the Kipuka Kanohina Cave System on the Island of Hawaii, USA - MA170107-3 metaG ... | reverse complement strand
AGCGTGAACTGACTTGATTGTCATTCAGAAAATGCCGATGGTTACGCGACAAAACGCGGATTCATGCGGTCTGACGGAAACATACCTTTTAGGTAACTTTCCGTCAGACGCTCAACTCCCGCCCCAACAACGTCCCGGCCATGTCCAAAGGCCTGCAAATATTGCGTTTTTCGTTCGACGAGCCGCACCTGACCCACTTCGGTGGCATGATCTTGATTCAGCGTTTTTGTCAGCAGCTCCACTTGCGACGCCGTCTCCAGCGCTGCCTTTCGCTCCCGCAGCGACGCGGCGAGTACCGGCCCGCCGACCTGATTCTGGCGTTGTTGTTCGCCGTCATCGCCGGCCTGCGCCGCCTCAACAAAACCGACGTGCTTCAGTACAATGGCGCTTTCCTCTCGCTGCTCGGACTGTCGGAGTTCCCGGATCAATCGACCTTGCGCCGCTTTCTCAAGCGGCTTTCGCCCGCCGTGATTCGTCAGATGGTTCGCCTGCACGATTCTGTGCGCCGCGAACTGTCGGGCCGACCGCATCCACCCAGCCGTTTGATTTTCGACATCGACTCGGTCGTGCTCACCCTCTACGGGCACCAGCAGGGAGCGCGCGTCGGCTACCATCCGAAGAAGCGCGGGCGCCGCTCCTATCATCCGCTGTTGTGCTTCGAGGCCCAACGGCAGGAGTTCTGGCATGGTTCGTTGCGACCGGGCAACGCGGCGAGCAACACCGGCGTCGGCCACTTTCTGCGGCGGTGCGTGGCGAAGGTGCCGCCGGGCTTTGCCCGCGCGCGAACTCGCCTGCGCGCCGATGCCGGGTATTTTTCTGGCAAACTCGTCCGGGAGGCCGAAATGCTGGGCCTCGGCTATGTGATCGTGGCGCGCGAATATCGTGGGATCAAGCAGCGGGCGCAAGCGGCGCGGTTTCAGAAGCTGCGCCATGGCTGGGAGGTGGCGGAGTTTCGCTACACGCCGACGCGCTGGAACCAGCCGCATCGGTTTGTGGTGGTGCGCCGCCCACTGCCCGCCGATCCGGTGGAGGCAAAGCAACTGACTTTGTTTCGCGACCGCCGCTACGCCTATCACGTGCTGCTGACCAACCTGGAGTTGACGCCGTGGCGGGTGTGGCGGTTTTACTGTCCACGGGCGACGATCGAGAAAGACATCCGCGCACTGCTGTACGATCTGCCGTTGGGCAAGATTCCGACCGAGGAGTGGCTGGCGAACGTGGGGTTTTTTCAGTTGGTGTTGTTCGCGTACGACTTGGCGCACTGGTTCAAGCGACTGTGTCTGCCGCCGGAGTACTTGCATGCGACGTTGGAAACGGTGCGTACCGATTTGCTGGTGGTGCCGGCGCGGTTGGTGCGTCGGGGCGGACGCAACGTGTTGCACCTGCCGCGGGACTATCATCATCGGGAGTTGTTCGAGGCGGCATTTCGGAAGGTGAGCAAACTGCGCGTGGGCAAGAAAAAGTGATTTTGTCAGTAAGCCGGCCACGAGATCGGCGAATTTCCAATGGTTTCTCAGCATGTCAGTCGTTGCTCACGCTTTTTTGAGGATAATGCAAACAACTTCAATGAGCCAACGTGAAAATGTCGAGCGGACGGCGGTGGTGGGGCTGGTGTTGGCGGCGAAGCGGACGGACGCGGGGGCGGACGTGTCGGCGCTGGAGCGGGAGATCGACGAGCGGGTGTATCGGCTCTACGGGCTGACGCGCGAGGAAGTGAAACTGGTGGAGGAGAGTGCGCAACGATGAGGGGAAGGAGGCTGACTTCGCTGACGCACGGCGCCGCCGAAAAGACGTCGTTGCCCGCCCTGCTGGCCGATGTGTCGCAGGTGGAAGAAGTGCGGATCATCGAGGAAGTCGGCAGGCCGAAGCAGAATGATAATAAGCTGTCATAGGGATTTGTATTACACGATGTTCGTTGCGCGATGGAACTGATTCAGAACATTTGGACGCGGTTTGGATTTCGGGGCAATCCGTTCGGGTTGTCCGACGGCACGCCGTTCCGTCAGCAGTCCCGGAATTGCAACTTTTGCACAGTGCACTGTGCAATAATTGCAGAACCGGGACTTGGCCGAAGTCAGTCGAGGTGGTCATGAACCGAAGTAAACGAGACACTCCGAGTTGGAAAGATTGGAGCACTTTGGTCGTCGCTCTCCGGCAGCGCACGACGATTTCGAGCGCGGAGTTGAGTGATCTTGTGAGTCAACACACGGATGTCTCGGCCAATTATGCGCTGCGACGGCTACAACGTGAGGGAGTGCTGGGGAAGATGCCGGGTGGGCGCAAAGCAGTGTACCTCGTTGCGAAGACCGGCTCGACAAGCTTCATCAAAGACCCCGTGGAAGCGGCACAAGCCATCTGTGGAGCGGATGTTCTTTTTGGGTATGGGACGGCGCTGTTTTTGCACGGGTTGTCGCGCTATGGGCGGTTGACGGAGACCTACGTGGTGGGTCGGCAGGCAGCACGTCAGCAGGAAATGGAAGGGCTGGTTGTCCGGACGATCAAGTCTCCATTGCGGGCGGACGTCGGTGTGGCGTCACAGCAGTATCAGCAGCGGTTGATTCGGGTCACGGACCTGGAGCGGACGCTGATTGACTGCGTTCATCGGCCGAAGTACGCCCAAGGCTGGGAGAATGTCGTTCATGCCCTGCATCGGGCGTCGGGAGTGAAACCGGAGAAGATGATCGCGTACGTGAAGCGTTATCGGACGCCGTCATTGGTGGCGAAGGTGGGCTTGTTGCTGGAGCATTTCGGCAAGAAATGGAAGGTCGCCACCGAGGAACTCGGGTCGCTGCGCTCCTATTTGCCGCGCGAGCCGGTGAAGTTTGGGCGTCAACTCGGCGGAACGCTCCACAAGGAGTGGAAACTGTATGTTCCCGAGGGGGTGTTCGATGAATAGAAGCACGAAAACCTCCGGACGTCGTGATGGGGCGCCGGTAAGCCTCACGCGCGAGGTCATCGAGAAATTCGGTGACCGATACAAAATCGAATATCCAACCGCCGAGAAGGTGCTCTGGCTGTCGCGGGTGATGCAGGCGATTTCGGTTTCGCCGCTCGCCGGCGACTTTGCGCTCGTGGGCGGCTCAGCCCTAGTTTTCCTCTACCGCGACCTCTACCGGTTTTCGACAGATCTGGATTTGGACTTCATCGGCAATCCGCAGCTTGGCAGGCGCGGTAACGCGGAGGTAACGGCGCGCATCACGAGCGACCGGGCGAAACTGAAGCAATTGGCGCATGACCTCGGGATGAGATTCGTGACCCCATCCAGGGCTACTGACCGGTTTGTTCAATACCGGCTGGAGTACCGCTCCGAGTATACACGCACCGACGCCGTCGAACTGGACTTGTCCTACCGGTATTGTCATTCGGTATTGGGGGCGGTCCATCGTCAATGGCCATTGTCGATCGAGGGATTCCTGCCCCGGTTCAAAGTGCAGACGTTGACTCAGGAGGAGCTTTACGCCAGCAAGTTGACGGCGATGGTGGAAGGCAAAGAACGCCTCGATTTCCCTGACAAGATCGGATTGATGTTCAAGCGGAAGATTCGGCATCTCTTTGACGTGTACCTCTTGGCGGATGATGTTTTAAGGGGGGATAGCCCGGTGAATCTCAAGCGGTTGCATAATCTGGTCGTGTTGTTTGGCTTGACCCGCATCCGGAATTTCGAGTTCTTCCGAGGAAATGCCATCGGCTCGTACGTAGAAGAGGATATTCGTCGGGAGTTGAAGAGCGTTCTCCCACGCGGCATGCCAATCCCCAAAGTGAAAGATATGAAATGGCAGGTGCGCAAGTTCTTCGACAAGCATTTGTACAACTGGTCGGAACGGGAACATCGGTTTGTGGAGGACTTCCGGGCCGGCAACTTCCGTCCCGAGGATATATTCGGGACGGGGCCGGTTGCCCGAGGGCTTCATGGCATGCAGTACTACAGAGAGATTCTCGAGAAGGTGCAGACAATTTAGACCTTTTCCCATGCCCACACACGACATCATTGATAACCGCAAGCAGAAGTTGGTGGATCACATCAACCGGATTCTATCATCCACGGAGGCGGCGAAGCAACTTTCGCGCGGCGCTACGGCCTGCCAAGCAGTGTCGGCGCTGGCTTGTCCCGCCGAAGACGGGCGCAGGCGGAAGCGGGACACCCGTAAACGGCACGGGGTAAAGATTGACGAGCGGGTCTGCCGCACACGACAGCGGCGTCTCGTCCGACTCGGCTATCGGCTCTACGGGCTGACGGCGGCGGAGATCAAGCTGGTGGAGGAGAGCGTGAACCGATGAACGGCTACGGCTGGGCACTCAAATGCCGGCAGAGGTTGGCAAGCAGTCGGCGGTGCCGGGCGGTCGAGAGTGAACCGATCCGGCCCAGCAAAGCGGTCGCGGGCAGAGCGACAAGAAATCCGAGCCGAATCAGAGAGGCGGCTTTCAGACCGCTGGCCGGGAAATCGGCATCGCCGGGCGCCAGCAGTTCGTCGAAGTCGGCGACGCGGTGTTGGAGTTGGGTGCTGACGCCGCAAACGAGGAAATCACCGAAAGGCGGCAACTGGCGGAGCAAGACGACCGGGCGGTTCTTGAGTTGGCCGTCGGCTTGGGGGAGTGGCGCGAGCGCGATGTCGCCTTCGGTCATGGGCAGAGGTCAGCGGTGGTGTATTCCGGCTCGGTGTCCCCGTACGCGCGGGCCAGTTGTTGCTTGGCCAACTGTGACCATTCCTCCCGCTCGCCGTCGGCCGGTAACACGACGACCATCAGCCGCGAGTCTTTCGCCAGCCGGTACGGCTCGTCCAACTCGATCTTCTGGCCGTCAAAATGAGCGCTTAATGCCACCGTTGTCATTGCGCCCTAAACTAGCGGATTTCCCCCACTCGTGCAATGGAGGATTTTATCATGCCCAACGACATCATTGATAATCGCACGACCGAAACGCTGTTGGCGACGGCGCTGAAGACCAAGCTCGGCGTGTCGGAGACGGCGAAGTTTGCCATCGGTTTTTTCTTTTTGTCGGGGTTCAAGGAGATTCAGGACGACCTCGAGAATCTCAAGGAGGTCAAACTGCTCATCGGCAGCACGACGACGAAGGACACCATTGAGCATCTCGCCGAGGCGCATAAGCGACTGGACTTGGCGGAGTCGGTGACGAAGCGGGCGGGCGCGTTGACGAAGGACGAGACGAAGGCGGCGTTGCAGCAGACGGCGGGCGATGCGCAGGAGACGTTGTCGTTAATGGAGCAGACTGACCGGGATGCGGAACTGGTCAGCAAGCTCATCAAGATGATCGGTGACGAGCGACTGAAGGTGAAGGTGTACACGAAGGGACGGCTTCATGCGAAAGCATACATTTTTGACTACCCGAAACGAGCGGATCGCTATGAAGCCGGAATCGCCATCGTCGGTTCAAGCAATCTGACGTTGGCTGGCGTAAAGCATAATACCGAACTCAACGTCGTGGTTCACGGAGACGGTAACCACGACCAGCTAAGCAAATGGTTTAATGAGTTGTGGGAAGAAGGTAAGGACTTCGATGCCGCGCTGTTGCAGGAGTTGAAGCGGTCGTGGGCGGCGCAACAGCCGACGCCGTATGAGATTTACCTGAAGACGCTGTGGCATCTGGTCAAAGACCGGCTGGAAGGCGGCGAGGACGTGCAGTTGGTGCTTGGCCTAGACATGCCGGAGTTGACGGATTTCCAGAAAATCGCGATGAAGCAGGGCATCGCGTTGATCGAGGAACACGGCGGCTGTTTCGTCGGTGACGTGGTCGGGCTGGGCAAGACTTTCATCGGGTCGGGTATCCTGCGTTACTACAAGGAGCGGCGGAAATTGAAGCCGCTGATTTTCTGTCCGGCGTCGATGGTAGAGACATGGGAAGAATTCAACGACGCTTTTGATTTGAATGCACGCGTGGAGTCCGTCGGTCAGTTGCAAGAAATCGAAGGACGCGGAATTGACCTGACGGAAAAGAAGTACGCGGATCGGGACATCGTATTGATCGACGAAAGTCATAATCTCCGGTATCCCGACACACAGCGTTACCGGCGGTTGCAGCCGTTCCTTGTCGGTAAGCGGGTGGTGATGCTGACGGCAACGCCGCGCAACAACACGGCGTGGGACGTTTATCACCAGATGCGGCTTTTTCTCCGAGACGAAAGCACACTGCAAATTGATCCGCCCGCGTTGAAAGACTATTTCGAGTGCATCGAGCCGTTGACCGGCAAGATGCAACAGAAGTTGGCGGAACACCCGGCATTGCGTCGAGAGTTGCCAAGCGTGCTGCGCCCCGTGCTCATTCGCCGGACGCGGAAGCACATCATCGAGCATTATGCCGAGAAGGATGCAAATGGTCGCCCATACATTGTGGTAGCCGGAAAGCATCGGTATTTCCCCGACCGAGACTTGGAGACCGTCCAATACCTGGTTGATAAGGCTTACGCCGGCAAGTACGACGACATCCGCGACAAGCTCATGTCGCTCAAGTACGCGAAATACGGCCTGTGGCTGTACGTCGAGCCGGCCAAACGCGACCACGAACCGTATGCCTCGTTGCAACGGGCGGGCAAAAACCTGCGCGGCATTATGAAGTCGCTGTTATACAAGCGGCTCGAATCCAGCGTGAAGGCTTTCCAAGTGACGGTGAAGGATTTGATCACTGTGCATGAGCGTTTCTTGAAGGCGCTCAATAATGGGATCGTGGCGGTGGGCGAAGAGTTGCAAAAATTCCTCTACGAAACCGACATCGACGACGAGACGACGCTAGTTGACGCGCTCCGCGCATTGCCAACGGCAAGCCAGTACAACCTCGCCGACTTCATCAAGCACGGACAGACGTTGAAGCGCGATATTGAGGAAGACATTGGAATTCTAAACGAGATTTACCGGATTGTTGAACCGCTTGGGCCGAAGCAGGACGACAAACTGCAAACGTTGTTGAAGTGGTTGCGTGGCGAGGTCAAGGAAGGCCGTGTGCTGAAAGCAAAGGATTCGAAGATTCTGATTTTTACGCAGTACGCAGAGACGGCGCGTTACCTGCACGAAAACTTGAAGCATCTTCCCGATGTCGTTTGGATTCATAGCGAGACGAAGAACCGCCTCGGTATCATTCGGCGGTTTGCACCGAAGGCGAACAACTACGAACTCAAGCGCACCGATGATCCGATCCGCATTTTGATTTCGACCGACATGCTTTCCGAAGGCTTGAACCTGCAAGATGGCAACTGCGTCATCAACTATGACATTCACTGGAATCCGGTGCGGCTGATTCAACGCATTGGGCGCATCGACCGCATTGGCTCGGAGCATGACGCCATTCACATATTCAATTTTCTGCCTTGCAAAGAAATCGAGCGCGAGCTGCACCTCTACGACAAAGTCCATAAACGGATTGATGAGTTTCAGGAAACGATCGGTGCGGATTCGCAGCATCTCGACCGCACCGAAAAGGTCAACGACAAGGCGATGTATGCGATCTATCAGAAAGACATGGGACAGCTCGACCTGTTTGATGAAGAGCAAGACATGTTTGGGCTGTCGGAAGCCGAGGAACTTATCCGGCAGTTGCAACAGACGAATCCCGAACTGATGGCGAGAATTAAAGCGTTGCCCGACGGTGTTCGCTCAGCGCGGAACGGTAACGGCCAGCAAGGGACATACGCGTTTTTCCAAGCCGACAAGTTCAAGCAGCTTTGGCTTGTCAACGCGGATGGCACGATCACCAAAGAAGTAGAGAAGGTATTGGGAGCGATCAAGTGCGATGAACGCGAGGAAACGAAGCCGCTGCCGAAAGGCTACAACGAGCAGGTCAACAAGCTCTTTCTCCAGTTCAAGGAGGACGCGAAGATTCGACTAGCCTCGTTGGATCATACCGCCGCACTTCACCACGCGCAGAAATACGTCATCCGCGAATTGAACGTGCTTTATCGCGAAACGCAGGATGCAGACTTGAAAAGCCGCATTGAATTGCTGGAGCGATTTGCCCGGCAAGACCCGTCCGTTCCGCTTTTGAAAGAGTTTTTGTACCTCAAAAAGAACGCGCTCACCGGTGAGGCGCTTGTTCAAAGGCTGACCGATCTTTACTTCAAGTATCCGCACGAGCGAACCGAGCGAACCGACGAACAGGGACGGCGGCTGGTCGCGGAGCGCATCATTTGCACCGAAGCCCTAATGTAGCGAACGCGTTCGCTTGAAGTCCGCCGACGAGTAGAATGTGGGACACCGCGACCCGGGTCCTCGCTCAAAAATACGCCGCGCACTGGCGAAAGCACGCCGCCCACTCCGAGCCGTACAAGGGCAAGCTCTCGTCGGGATGAAATCCCGGTCCGCGCCATTCCAGCTTCGGCCACCGGCTGCTTGACCCGGCAGGTGCATCGGCCACATACTGCTTTGCGTTTAGTACATACACCCCTTACGTGTTACGGACATACGCTTCTCGCAGCTTGATTGGCTCGGCCTTGCGTTTGACAGCCTTGATGTTCAGCATCTCGACGAACACCGAGAAGGCCATCGCGAAATAGATGTAGCCTTTCGGAATGTGATGATCGAGTCCCTCGGCCACCAGCGCCAACCCGATCAGGAGCAGAAAACTCAGCGCCAGCATCTTGATCGTGGGATGCCGATGCACGAAGTCGTTGATCGCCCCCGCCGCCACCATCATGAACGCGACCGCGATCACGACCGCTGCGACCATGATCTCGATGTGTTGCGACATGCCGACGGCGGTGATGACCGAATCGAGCGAGAACACGATGTCCAGCAAGATGATCTGGATGAGGATCGACGGGAACGACGCGCGCGCCTTGGCCGAGGAATGCCCCTCTTCGCCTTCGAGCCGGTCGTGGATTTCGAACGTGCTCTTCCCCAGCAGAAACAATCCGCCCAGGATCAAGATGATGTCCCGACCGGAGATGTCCTCCTTCAGCACCGTGAACAACGGCGCGGTGAGTTTCATGATCCACGTCAACGAGAACAGCAACCCGATCCGGACGAGCATCGCCAGCGCGAGGCCGGTCAGGCGCGCCTTCTTCTGTTCCTCCGCCGGCAGTTTCCCCGCGAGGATCGAGATGAAAATGATGTTGTCGATGCCCAGAACGATCTCGAGCACCGTCAGGGTGACGAGCGCGATCCAGGCTTCGGGTGAGGTCAATAGGTCCATGGGGGTCTCCTCTTTCGGGTCCAGCCGGCGCCGGCCATTTGCTTCCGCGCGGAGTTACGGCCCTGGCTTTGGTTTCTTCAGGTCCTCCCGCCAGCCGGCGACTCGGGCCTGTGCCGCGTGATGCTCGGCCTCTGCCTTCATTCCCTTCTTGATGTAGTACATCGAGAGGCTGGTATGGGTGAGTTGGTCGCCCGGTTTGATTTCCAGGGAATGCAATCCTTCGGCAATCGCTTCGTCGATCATCCCTTTCCGGTAATACGCCATGCCGAGCGCGTGGTGCGCGTCGAAGAAGTTCGGGTCGAGCGCGATGGCCTGCTTGTATTTCTCGATGGCCGAGTCGAACTCGCCCATGCTGAAGTCGAACATCGCTTCGTCGTAGAGTTCTTCCTTGGTCGGCATGGCGGAGAGTATGGCACGGCGAAGTGGATTCGCAAAGCCATCTTGCAAGCGGACGGGGTGGTGCGGTAATGGGGTGAAGCGTCGGAAGGGTGAAGGGTGGAAGGGTGGAAGAATGGAAGTATGGAAGTATGCGTGAAACGAGGACCGTAGCTGCCATGACGAAGTCATCGCCGGCGCCGTCCAGGTTTTCCATCTTCCGATCTTCCAATGTTCCTCCTTCGGTTCGCCGCTGGTTCCTCGGCGCGCTGGCGTTCACCGTGGCATTCGTCCTGATCCAGCTCTTCAGCTTTCAGGGCATCCTCCGCGCGGGACCGGACGTGTATTGGGACAGCGACCCGCACGCGCGGATATACCGGGTGGGATCGATCCTCCAGGGACACGACTGGATCGTCCGCTTCCAAAACGTCGATGGCTACCCGGAAGGCCACGCCTCGCATTGGACGCTTCCGTTCGACGCATGGTGCGTGCTGTTGGCGAAACTCACGTCGCTTCCGACGGCCGGGCTGCTTGCGTCGCCGATCCTCGGGTTGGTGTGTTTCCTCGGGTTCGCGGTCTGGTGTTTCGTCCGGCTGCCGCGCCCGGTCGCGTGGGCGGCGACGCTGCTGTATCTGTTCCAACCGTCGTTTCACTGGGCCGTGGCGCTCGGACGGCCGGACCATCAGAGCTTGGTCCACGCGCTGTTCGTACTGGCGGTCATCCTGGACCTCGGGTTTTGGCTGAAGGAATTCGACGGACGCCCCGACAAACTCCAGCCGCTCCGCGTCGCGCTGAACGGCCTGGCCCTCGGCATCGGGATGTGGACGACCGTCGAGATCGCGCCGTTGTGGGCGGTGCAGATCGCGGCCACGTTCGTCATCGCGTTCGTCATGCGACGTTCCGGCGGCTGGCGCGCGCTCGGCAAACGGGCGCTGGGCTGGCTGGTCGCGTGCGCGGTACTTGTGGTCGCGTTTGCCGTCGAGTGTCAGTTCGACCGGACGCAGATTCGGATCGGCGATTTTTCCGGCGAACTCGCCCGGCGCTGGTTCTCCGTCGTGGATGAATTCCAGCCGCTGATGACGGCGCGCGGCGAATGGCGGTTCTACGGACTGCATGGCGTGTTCGGCTTCAGTTTTTATGTGGCCCCGTTTCTAGTGTGGTACTTCGCGCGGGGCCAGACCGGCAACGCGGCCTTTCGTCTCGCGCTCGGTCTGACGACGTGCGTGTACGTGGTGCTTGCGTTCGCGCAGATTCACTGGGTGGCGAACTGTTCGGTCCTCTGGCCGCTGTGCGCAGCGATCGCAATTCAAGAAGTGCGCGAACGCTGGAAGGCGAAATCCTCAGTCCTCAGTCCTCAGTCCTCAGTCCTGTTCGTTGCCGCCGCGCTATTCGCGCCGTGCGCGCTCGGCTTCCTCGACTTTGCGAAGCGGGACGAGTTCGGGGTGCATCTACGGCCGGTGTGCGAATGGCTCCGAGCCAATACGCCCTCCAACCTCGACATGGAACGTTTCTCGATGCGCACGCCGCAGGACCGCGGTTACTCGGTCCTGACGCATTGGTGGCAGGGACCGTACGTGCAGTACTTGGCCCGCCGTCCCGTCACAGCGACGGCGTATCACACCAACCTGGACGCCATTCTCGACAGCTACCGGTTTTTCGTCTCCAGCAACTGGGCCGAGGCCGAAGCGATCCTCCGCAAACGCCATTGCCGGTACGTGCTGGTCGAGGACCATCGCATGTTCGCGGCCGACGCGCAGCGTGTCCTCGCTGACGGACGTGTCTGGATCGAGTTCAGCAAACGCCGGGCGCCCGATGGCAAGATGCGTCCGGCGTTCAAGTTCACGCCACTTTTTTACGAGACCATGTTCTGGCGGCTGCATGTTCTCAACGGCGGCGGGCTGCCACTCACGCTCGTGTATGAGAGCGAGGAACGTTCGCCGGTCGATCCCAAGCAGGCGCGATTCAAAGTGTTCGAGTACGACGGATTTCGGCCCTGAATGCCCGGGGGTGCTACTTGAAGACCAACGCCTTCGGCTCGCCGAACGATGCTTCCGCGCGCTCCACGATGTAGCCGACCCCTCCACTGGTCTCGCGGTGACGGACGTTGTGGACCATGAGCCGGTCATCCACGTAAATCTCGATACTCGGACCGTGGGCGATCACTTTGAGATCGAACTCGTCGCGCGGCTTCCAAACACGGGCGTCGATGAAGCGGTCTTTGTCGAGCGTGCCGAACTCGATGCGTCCAAACCGGCGATCGGCCATGGCGTAGAGTCCCACCTTCGATTCGTCGTTCGCGCGCAGGACGAGGCCGGCCCGTTCGCCGCGAAGGAATTGGATCCGCGCGCTAAAGATAAAGTCCCCGAACGGCCCGGCCAGAGACTTCGTCATGCGACCGCCGAGGTTCTTGAGCGTGACCGGTTCCGTTTGACTGATCGGGACTGGTTCGGTGAACGACTCGATCTTTTCGTAGTAGGTCACGTGCATTCGCCCGTCGTCGAGGAAACGGACGCGGCGCGGCGGGGGGACGGCCTTGTTCAACTGCGCCTCGGTATCGGTGTCTTCACCCTGAGGGATCAACACAAGCCAACCGTAAAGGAAATGCTCACCGTTCGGTCCGTCCACGAGTTTGGCCCCGCCCATCCGCATCTGGCCGTGGGCCGCCACCAGCACTTCGTCGTCGAGAGGGAGATATGGCCCCGTCCAACCGCGTTCCGAGACGGCGTAAAAATCGCCCGCCGTCTGGTACGGATCGGTCGTCAGGATCGGCGCGCCCCACGCGGGATGCGTCATATAGACGATGTAATGCCGGCCATCGTGCGCGAAGATGGAAGGCGTCTCGATGGTGTGGAACCGTCCGGGACTGTAGATCGGCGGATGCGATTGCCAGTGGACCAGGTCCTTCGACGTGGCCCAAGAGAGGCAGCCGCGCACGTCAGGATGCTGTTTCATGTCGCGCGCCATGACGATCATCCCGAACTCGCCGGTCTTCGGGTTTCGGATGACGAACGGATCGCGAAACCACAACCGCCCGAAATCTTTCTTCTGGTACGTCGCCTCCTGCGGGATCGCCGGCTCGTAATACCGCATGTCCGCTCGCAAGACCGGATTCCCCGCGTGCTTCTTCCAATGGATCCCGTCCTCGGACGTGGCCAGTCCAACCGCCTGTTGCTGGCCGGGCCCGGGCTTGTCCAATCCCGTGTAGTGCATGTACCAGCGCCTCTCGTGGACATAGACGCCCATGTGATAAATCGTGTACGCGTCGAATTCACCCGCCGCGCCGCAACCGAAGCAGATCGGCAGTTCCTCCCAGTGAAAGAGGTCCTTCGACACCGCGTGTCCGACCGTTCGCGTGCCGGCGAACTCCGCGCCTTTGGGCGTCTGCTCCGTGAAGAGATGATATTCGTTGCCGACGCGGACGATGTGAATGTCCCCGGGCAGATGCGCTTTGGGTGTCCAGAACAGCGAAGTCATTGCTCACTTGCCCTTGCCGGTCTTCTCGAAGAGAGCGAGCAGCAGCCGCGCGCCGGCTCCAAAGACCGGGGAGAACGGGCCCTCCGCGTTGTCCGGCTTGTCCGTCACGCGGTTGCCCCCGCATGTCAACAGCGTGAACCGCGTGCACCCCCCGGGCACGGCGCCGCGCTGCGCACCTAACGGCGGCGGGACCCGATCCACCAGCGGGGCGGCGGTGAGCACGACGTTCTTCGCGAACAGGTTGATCGTGTCATCGACCTGGTCCCACACGATGATGCTTCCGCCTTGATTGATGTAACGGACGCTGCCGTCCGCATAGGCGGCGAGCGTGTCAAGACCAAGCTCCTGCGGTTTCTCGATGACGACGCCGAGCACCTGCCGGGCAGTCTGCGCGTCCGGGGCTTCGCTTAGATCGCGGAGCGCTCGCCAGGCCCACAAGTGGATTCGCGCTTCCGTGTTCGGCAGATCGGCAGCCCGATGCAACAATTGCTTCGCTTCCTCCCGCCGCCCGTCCCGCGCCAGCTCGTTCGCGGCGACAAACAACGACCATGGATTGCCGGGCGCGGCCTCGGCGCTCGGGAGACCCTCCCGGTTCACCCCTTCGACAAGCGCCGAAAGACTCTGGTCAGCGAAGAGCAAGGCGCGGAATTCTTCCCTTCCCTCGGGTGACACTTTCTCGGTCACCCTTTGCGCTTGGGCCGGTGCGGAGGCATTACCGGCTGCCTCGGCGATCGTGTTGCAGCACATCTGGCGGACATTCGGATCGAGCGGCTGCAACACTTCCAGCGGCATGACCGGCAACAGCTCGCGGGCGTGCGAGAGAAAGCCCAATTGTTGCTGCGCCGGCAGCGTGGAGATGAGCCCGATGAATTGTCGGAACGATCCCACCGCCTCGTCGTGGCGCCCGAGAGGTTCCTGGACGCGGGCTTTGCCCAGCCAGAACACGGGGACCTCTGGGGCGAGGCGGCTGGCGTTCTCGAAGCAGGCGAGCGACTCGGTCCATCGCTTCCGTTCGGCGAGCGAATGGCCTTTGACGCCGAAAAGGCCGCTGTTATCGCCGAGCTTCAGCCCTTCGTCGTAGCAATGGATCGCGTCTTCGTGTTTTCTCTTGTCGGCGAGTTGGATCCCTTGCTGCAACCATTCGTCGGCGGTTTTGGGACGTCGTTTGCCGAAGAGATCGAGCAAGCCCATGACGGAAGGCTATGGGCCGGGAGCGAGAATGGCAAGGCTTGAGTCGGGAGAACGCCCCACTCGACCCCAGCCGGTCGGCGCGCGGAGGCACAGGCGTGCGGTCGGCTTGCGTTTGCAGTTCAAGCCTCAGCTTGTGTATCCGGTGCAATTACGAAGACAAGCTGAACTTACGAACGCTGGCGCCAGACACTCTCTGACTGCGAATCCCGGCTCATTGCCGCCTTGATCTTTCCGGCGCAAACCCGCACGCTTCGGTGCATGGGTCGTTTTCCGGTTTCTGAAGCGAAAGAATCGCAGCTTCTCCGGCGCATGGCGCAGTTGGGCGTGCGCGAGGAGGAAATCGAGGAGACGTTCACGCGTTCGAGCGGGCATGGCGGGCAGAATGTGAACAAGACTTCCACGGCAGTGGTGCTCCTGCATCGTCCCACGGGACTGCGCGTGCGTTGCGAGACGGAACGTTCCCAGGCGCTCAATCGGTTTCTCGCGCGGCGACTTCTGCTCGACAAGATCGAGCGCCATCAACGCGGGTTCGTTGAGGCAGAGCGCGCACGGATCGAAAAAATCCGCCGGCAGAAGCGCAAACGTTCCCGTCGCGCCAAGGAACGAATGCTGGAAGCCAAAGCCCGGCACGCCGAAAAGAAACAGCTTCGTGGCAAGGTGCAGGTCGAGTGAGGCCGTGCATTCCAGGTTTTTGATCGGGCTGATTCCCCACGTTCTTCCGTGGGGTGTTCAGTCTGGAGCAAGCGTTTGCATGGTGGCGCGAGCGTCCCGCTTGTCGCACTCCAAGAGCCAGCCGGCCGCGCCAAGCGGGACGCTCGCGCCACCATACAGAGTCCACCGCTCAAGAAATGAGACACACTCGTGACAGGGGCGCATCCAGAGGTTGTTGGTGCCGGTGGCAATCCCCCACGCTTGCCGTGGGGATTGTTAGGCGACTCGCTACCAACGCGCGGTCCCTCTTCGCGCGAATCCCACGGGCTTGCCCCGTGGT
>Ga0187892_10007717_pt1 | contig 15167 bp, 10 predicted proteins | sample MA1701073metaG_FD_139345 | JGI IMG/M metagenome (GOLD analysis project Ga0187892, IMG submission 139345) | Bio-ooze microbial communities from a basaltic lava cave in the Kipuka Kanohina Cave System on the Island of Hawaii, USA - MA170107-3 metaG ... | reverse complement strand
TTGGCGACAAACATTATGCTCTGTCGGAGGGAGCTTCTACTTAGTTATGGATGGATGACTGAGGACCTTCAAAGTCAGTGGCTTCCCAGGCAGGCTTACCGCGCAGCGGTTTTGTCCAATGCCCGATTATCGGATGACCGTCCGATTCTCCATTTGGCGGGTTAACTATCAACACATCGAGGCCCTTGCGATGGCAGCCAAGCGTCATGTGGGCAGTTGAATTCTAACAGTGGCCAAGCCTCCCGATCACATGAATGCTCAAGTGTAGGATTGCCGCTGCTTCCAGGCTAGCCAGTTTTGTCTCGCGTGGTCCATTGTATAAGGTCCTACCTGATATAATGGCTTCCATACGCGCGGACCTCCGAACTTCACTACGTGAAGTAGTCTTAGCCTTGGGTTTGGTAAGAGATCTTGTATGCGCTCAATGTGGGCGGCTCTAAGACTTCTCCGAGGCGTATCAAACGAAATGCTTTGAGTGGCGTCCTTTCCGAAGTTCGGCAGAACCGCTGCGTCATCTATTGGCATGGACGTTTTCGCTCTTCAACAAGATGGAATATCTAGCTTGGAATGATCTTATTGCGGCGCACTTCTTCCGGGCCGAAATGGCGGGGCGCAGGGTTCACCTATACGTTACGAACCCGATGCTTGAAGAAATCGGCCGTGGCTACCATCTAGGTGTTGACGACTTCATTAATGCTATTAAGAGTGGTCCACCTTGGGCAACTAAGCAAGGCCTTTGCCAGCGAGCGTTGCAGGCAATGGATCACTGGAGAGATAGGGACCTAACCTATCCCCCTTATATTGCCTATCTAGCACTTTTCGTGCTCGCCGCCGGACTTCAGGGCGACTTCTCCTCTAATTCGTATTACCCACGCCTTCGGACATTACTGGGTGAAGAACCAGTCATTGGGCAGCTACCTTCCTTCGGTCGTATGTGGGAACTTTGGTTTGACCTGGAAGCTTGGTCAAATCAGGATCAGGGCGGCGCTCTCGGGCTATTCTTTCCGCTCTTTGCATTCAACAAATGGATACATGTCGGTCTTCCTATTGCTCAAACGCTGTTGACGGACAGTGAGCGGACCTCCCTCCGCACCCTCTTCGCGGAAATTGGGCTAGATCCAGATTCTCCACCATCTGACACAGAGATAGGATCACTCGTAAAACGGCATGGCCGACACAAACTTCGCCAACAGACACTGAACGTACTCGAAGGTTCTGAAAACGATGAAGGACGTCATGATGTATTGATTGAGCTGATTCAAGAAGAATTGAGAGAGTGGGATGGTGTTGTCACTGGCATCGAGACTTCGGTCGACGAAGCAAAGATCTACGGCTCATTGCATTTGTGTGCCGTGTTGGACACAACCGCCGGTGTCGTTACATTCACACTACGCTGTAGAACAAGACATGAAATCCCGGAAATGGGCCTCCTTCTGACCGTCGATGGCCAGACTGGTCGGTTTCGTTGCGACGAAGGAGAGTCTGGGTGGTCAATGCCCTTAACACCTGAGTCCGGCAGTGAGCCGGTCGATGCGGCTGTATTCAATTGGGAGGAAGGCATCAGAATGAAGGATTCCGAGCAAGGGTGGCGCTTAAATTTGTCCCCATCTCTTGTGCGAATTTTTTTAAGAGGACAATCTCAAGACTTAACCGGCTTAGTTGAAGCCAGACAACTTCCAAAAGCTTCACCTTTCTATCTCGCAATTCGTAACGACGGTACAGCCCTTCTTAAGCAGTGGGGTACTTCTTCGTGTCTCGGGTTTAAGGAGCTAGCGATCAGGGAGGGACTACCTCAAGGCTGGACCATGTTTCGAGCGGATTCCGCTTTGGATGACGAGTATGTGAAAGGCGCTTATCCTCAGCTTGCGCTCCCTTCAACTATTCGACTTAGATTTGAAGGCGGAATTCGCGCTTCTCGCGCTAATCAATTCTTTAGCTTTGCGCCGCCTAGAGTTGTCGTTGAAGGATATGATACCTCCGTTACAGTCGGGTTTAATGGAATAGCAGTAGGTTGCGACGTAATGGGAGTCTGCACCTTGCCCGAAGCAGCGTCGCTTTCCAAAGAGCTGGCCATTGAAGCGATTTCTGGCAACCACATTATTAGGCGGCGCCTATATCTTGTGGACAACTTTAGTTGGCCCAGTGTGCCGCCGTTGACAAAACTTACTCCGTTTGGCACCACGTTCTCAGGAGAAACGAATGATCAGGTTGCAACAAACACAGGAGCGCTCGTTGTCAACGCGACTGTGCCGCCATTTCCGTTTATCAGCCCTGTCGGCTTGTTGGAGGGGCGAAGGGTTTTCTTCATTGGAAGGAAACCTGGTCAAGTTGTGACTTGGCCAAGGGATTCGCTTCCTAAAGAATGGTCACCCGTTTGGGCTATTCCGATGAGGCAGCGCGGTAAGGCAATCTTCTGTGGAATCCGCGTTTCGGAGTGTGTTCCACTGACGACGGAATACGCAGACGCGAAGAAGCTCAAGGAATGGAAGGAAGTTCTTTGGTACCACCGAAAGAGAATCTCGCCGCCTGAACACAAGGGCTTGAAGGTCTTATGGCTCCAATTCCAGGAGGCTGCTCGGCGTGCATAATACTGACGATAGCCTCTTGTACGTTTTATCTGCTAAGGGAGAAATGTCTTGGGCGGATTTCAAGAAGTGTTTTGATTATCTAGTTGGAATGCAGCGTGAGCCAAACGAAGTGGAGTCGGAATATTACCGTCAGCATAGAAGGCGAGAGACACTACTCGGGATGGAGGCGCTCGGACATTGTGACGCACAGTTTGAGTCGAGCCCGAGTAAGATATGTGTTGCCCCAGCCGTTTTCGTGCGTCTGCCTCAATCTGGGCTACCACAAATTGTTCTGGCCGGGAACAGGTCTCCGTCTGCAATCGAAATCTTGGATACATGTTGTAAGAAGGTTAGCCGCCAAATACGTATTCTGGTAACCGAACAAGCCGTTGCAAGGTCACTAATACCGAATAGAGTTCTTATCACGGCGGAATCTGTGGATCAGATTTCAGAAATTAGTCGATTGATCGGAGTAGCGTTTGATGAATGCCCTGCGGCTTGGTCTATCTCCACTTTCTGTGCCTCCCTCGATCAATATCTTGCTTCTCGCAATTGGTCCTCCGGCACAGAACCGAACTTGAAGCGCCGAGACTTCGATCTCGGTTCACTTGGATTTTTAGATTACAGGCGCGATAAGGAGCAGTGGCGCTTAAGCGGCTATACGGATCGGATTCGCAGCACTCAGCTCTATTTTCTCTGGAAGGATGGTTCTTACGCTCATGTGGATTTGGACTGGGGCCGTTACGCGATAGCCCAGGAGGCGGGGGTAAGTTTGCTGATTTACGATGAACGACGGTTCATCGTGGCGGTGCCAGCCGCCGCCCCATTACCAAAGCTATTCACACGCTCTCTTGCTCTGTGCTCCGGCTACACTGGCCACTTTGTTCCAAGGACGCTGCTTTCGGTTCCAAGTCCTGAGACTCGGGGCTTCCACCTATTCAAGGACATTCCCCCTCAGATTGCGGAGATGGTAGCTACTAAACTAGGTCAGACCCTGCTGCCCTATTCTATAGACATTGATTAAGGAGAAGTTCATGGACGATCCTATCGGAGCCTTTCAACAGATCCGAGAAAACTTTATCCTTTACATCAAGACTGCATTCGGCACTCAGTTTCCTTCCGTTGAGCGGGAGCGAGAGAGGCTGTTACGTAAGCCCGGCGTATTCTGTCAAGATCCCTGGATTGAACCGCTACCTCGATACCGTACCGTGACGACCATCGCTGGAATTGGACGTGACGACGTTCCGAGTCTAGATGAAGACAGCATCCGTGATTTCAAAACATTGGCCGCGTGTGGGCTCGTCGGTAACTACGAATTATTCAGCCATCAGATTGAAATGCTCCGCTGTGCCACGTCCGGCCAACACGTTGTAGTGACGGCTGGCACCGGCTCAGGGAAGACCGAGGCCTTTCTATTGCCCTTGTTTGCTTACTTGGTGAAGGAATCAGCCAACTGGGGAGTGCCTGGTCCCCAGTCTCCTCATTTGAGCGATTGGTGGTACCACGATAGATGGCAGCAAGAGTGCAAAGACAATCGGCGCTCTTCCCGTGTCCCTCAGAGAGCCCACGAGCAGAGAGAGGCGGCAGTTCGAGCGATGATCCTCTATCCCATGAACGCTCTAGTTGAGGATCAGCTTACAAGGCTACGCCGCGCGTTAGATTCGGAAGAAGTCCGCAACTGGTTCGAAGTCAGCAGGCCTGGCAACAGGATATATTTCGGAAGGTACAACGGCAATACGCCGGTACCTGGACATGAGTACCGTGCCGATGGTAGGCCAGCCTGGGACAGGATCAGCAAGCTCACCGAGCATATGAAAAATATGGAGAGTTCAGCGCGCGCCGCAGAGCGGCATTCCAGCGAGCGAGGAGATCCAGACATAAGATTCTTCTTTCCGCGCCTTGATGGAGCTGAAATGCGTTCGCGTTGGGATATGCAGGATGCTCCGCCGGATATTCTGATCACCAACTACAGTATGCTCAGCATCATGCTAATGAGACAGGCGGACGAAGACATTTTCAAGAAGACTAAAGATTGGTTAGCAAAGGACGATAGCATCTTCCATCTGATCGTGGATGAGTTGCATCTCTATCGAGGAACAGCCGGAACGGAGGTGGCTTACTTGCTGCGGTTGCTACTCAGTCGTCTCGGACTTTCCCCCAACAGTCCTAAACTGAGGATCCTTGCGTCAAGCGCATCTCTTGAACCAGACGATCCCGAAAGTCGTGAGTTTCTGTCGGAGTTCTTTGGCTCCGCCTGGAGCGCAGAACAGATCATTGCGGGCTCGTTGAAACCAGTTCCCGTTGTCGCCGGGGATCGGCGGCTTGCCAGTGAGCCGTTTATCGCACTTGCGAAAGCTAAGCATGATGGCGATGAACAGCGGATAAATGATGCGCGCCGGGAAATTTCGACTAGCTTAGGACACTACGCTAGTACTAAAGACGCGTTCGAACTCATGTGTACGGCGCTAGAATCAGAAGACAGCGGGGTAAGCGCTAGAATATTAAGCGCCTGTTCTGTTGCCGGTGAAAATCGCGCTGTGTCTTTGGCTAACTTTGCCAATAGCGTGTTTGGAGATCAGTTAGACGATGAAGATCTGCGATTAGCGTGCAGAGGTCTGTTGATTGCTCGCGGTATGTGTAACGTGAGCGGTGCCTCTCGTCTTCCTTCACTGAGACTTCACTGGTTTTTCAGAAACATCGAAGGACTATGGGCGTGCGCTATGCCCAATTGCCAATGCCGTCCTGACGAGCAAGACGAGGAAAGAACGGCTGGAAGACTCTTTAACACGGCGCGTATCCTTTGTGGAAACACGGCTGCACAACATCGCGTGCTGGAGATGCTTTACTGCGACCAATGTGGGACTGTCTTCTTTGGTGGCAGTCGGCTCACCCTTCCAGACAACAATGGATGGGAATTGCTGAATACTGATCCTGACATTGAGGGTATTCCTGACCGGCAAACAGCACGGTTCCTTGATCGTCGTACCTATCGTGAGTTCGCAGTGTTTTGGCCGGCGGGTAAATCCGGTCTGCATCCAGATGTACCACAAAGGTGGAAACACAAGTCGCTGACGGACGATTCCGACACAGAAGCCCGATGGCAGAGATCCGCACTCAATACGTTTAGTGGGCGGATTTCGCTCGGCGTCCAAAATCCCTCCGCTCCTGATGGTCCGTGGGTTCAGGGTTATTTATTTTGTCTGCCACTCACTGCGGAGCAGGATGAGGAAAAGTTTAGCGCTCTCCCATCAATCTGCCCATGTTGTGCGGCAGATTATCGAAGAAAACTATTCCGCAGGTCGCCTGTGCGCGGTTTCCGCACAGGTTTCTCCAAAGTGAGCCAACTGCTCTCTAAGGAGCTTTTCTATCTACTCCCAGAGGACAAAGAACAACGCAAGCTCGTCGTTTTTTCCGATAGCCGGGAGGACGCAGCGTCAATCTCGAATGGAATCGAACGATTGCACTACAACGACCTAGTCCGGGAAGCCATGTATAACGAATTGAGCAAGGTTGCTCTTGCTGAAGCCAGCTTGTTAGAAGATCTCGAGACTGATAACCAGCCTGTTCGCTTGATAGCCAGACAACTCGCAGAAGAATCGCCAGGCATAGTTGATGAACTGCGCGAAGCACTCGAATTTGTAAAAATAGGAATTCCCGATGGGCTAGCACCGTTACAACAAAGAAGATGGCAGCAGGACTTAGCCGACGCTCAAGCCCGGTTGAACGAAGTTCGCCAACATGGCGCAACTCGGGTCGTTCCCGTCCGCGCATTATTCGAAACCGTTAACCCGCCTGATGGTCCCGGACTTCTAATCCATAAACTAAAGAGACTGGGCGTCAATCCCGCAGGTAATGATGTCCTGTATCAGGACTTCAACTACGACCAGACGTGGCATCACTGGACAGAGTTCTTTGATTTCACTTCTAAGAGCGCTTGCTGGCGCGACGATATTTCCCCTGCAGCCAGAGACCGACGAGAAGACAAATTGCGCGGTAAGGTAAAGTCGGAGGTTCTTGGTGTGCTGCTTGACAGGCGGTATTTTGGCTTCGAAGCCGCCGGCCTTGGATATCCGTGCTTGAATACTGCATCCGACAGACTCAATACCATCGCCCAAGGTTGTGGTGCGGCGCCTGATGTCTTCGTCAGCATATGTAATGGATGCCTGCGAGTAATGGGAGATTTGTTCCGTTACCCACAAGAGCCTCAGGAGTATCAACTCGATGACTGGCTCGACTGGGTTCAAGCTCGCGCTCTCTTGCGCAACTATGTTCGCCAGTGCGCTGCAAGAAACTCCCTTGCACCTTCTGCTCTACTCGATGCGGTTTGGCAAGCGGTATGCGTTGAAGGTCAACACGAATACTTGAAGATCGATCCGCGAAAGCTATGGGTTAAGATTGCCTTGCAGGACGACCCGGTCTGGAACTGCCCATCGTGCCGTCGGCCCCATTTGCATCGTGCGGGAGGTATTTGTACGCGTTGCTTGGGCGAACTTAATACTGCTCCCGATGCAAGCTGTTCGTATCTTCACGAGCGAAACTACTACGCCAAAGAGGCATTTGACCAACGCGTTCCAATTCGCCTTCATTGCGAAGAATTGACGGCCCAGACCGATGATCAGGCAGAACGCCAAAGGCTTTTCCGCAACATTATCGTTGACGTCGGTAGCGGGGCAAGAAGGCTGTTTCCAGATGTGGATACGATCGATGTTCTGAGTGTCACGACAACGATGGAAGTTGGCGTTGACATCGGGAGCCTCCAAGCTGTCATGCTCGCCAACATGCCGCCTATGAGGTTTAACTACCAGCAGCGTGTGGGCCGAGCTGGTCGAAGGGGACAAGCTTTTGCCGTAGTCATCACTCTTTGCCGTGGCCGGAGCCACGACGAGCATTATTATAATTTTCCCGAGAAGATTACCGGCGATAAGCCTCCAGTACCATTCTTGTCACTCTCGCGTAAAGAGATTGCAGAGCGACTGATGGCCAAGGAGTGCTTGCGCCGCGCTTTTTATGCCGCTGAAGTCAGGTGGTGGGATAGTCCTGTTCCTCCTGACAGTCACGGCGAGTTTGGAACCGTAACAGATTGGTTAACAAATGCAGACCGCCGAAAGAAGGTAAAGGACTGGCTAAACAATGCACCCGAGGTCAAGAGCGTGGCAGAGGCCCTCACCATAGGATGCAGTGAACAGATCAACTCCTCTGACTTGGAACAGTTTGCACGAGGAACGCTCTACGGAAAGATTGATAGTTGTGCAAACAATAGCGAGTTGGGTGGGGAAGGTTTGGCGGAGCGGATAGCCGAAGGTGCTATCTTACCAATGTTCGGTATGCCATCGCGGGTTCGGGAGCTGTATCACGGCATCCGCCAAAAGGAATGTTTGACGATCGATCGCGATTTGGATCTTGGCGTGACAGAGTTCGCCCCAGGTTCTCAAAAGACTAAAGACAAGCGCGTCTACACGGCCATCGGGTTTACCGCTCCATTGCTTTACCAGAACAGGTGGGTAGTCGCGAGTGATAATCCATTACCCTGGCGACGCTGGATGGAGCGATGCGAGTGCTGCCACTATACGAAAACACATGAGCAGAAACCCGATCGAGATGCCTGTCCTGAATGCGGCTTCAGTATGGACCAAGGGACAGGTTCGGCGTTCCGAGTGTTCCAGGCTGCTGTGCCGTTGGCTTTCAGAACTGCGCTAAGCCGCGGGAAAGATGCGAAGGAAGATAATGAGGTGCTCGTCAGCGGGGCTGGGACAGTCGCTGAGTCTGATCAGAGTTCTAGCGTGCCGGTCACCGGTACAAACAGTTCTACAGCTTTTTCTCCTTCCGGTAGAGTATTCAAGATTAACACTCGCAGAGGACAACTGTTCAGCGGCGAAGTCGGAGTAGCCTGGCTAAATCCGAATAAGTACCGGTTTCCAAGCCAGTGGATCGACGAACGGTATCAAGGCGGTGGCGAAGATGGCGTTCAGTTTCAATCAACTGGTCAAAGGGAACGGATCGCGATTGCCTCTCCCAAGACAACCGATCTCCTACGCATAAAACCCGCGTTTGGGCCGCGGGGGCTTTGCCTCGATCCCCTCAAAACAGGCGCGGCGGTAAAGGCTGCGTACTATTCTGCCGCCTTCATGATCCGGGCCGTCGCCGCTGAACGACTTGACATAGATCCTGAAGAGATTGACATCAGCAACGTGCGCTACGTAGAAGAACCTGATGGTAAGAGGGTGGGAGAAATTGTTATCAACGATCACCTTCCCAATGGCGCCGGGTTCACCAATTGGATCGCCGATAACTGGAAATCTATTCTGACGTCTGCAGTGGACATCGCGCCTCCTGCCAGTTCATTTGCCGGTGCAATCGTTTCATCGTCACACAGAAGCTGCGATTCCGCATGCCCTGATTGCCTGAGGCATTATAGGAACATGAGCTATCACGGTTTGCTCGATTGGCGGTTAGGACTTTCATTGCTTAGAGTTCTTGCGACGGACAACTTTTTGTGCGCGCTGGATGGTAATTTCTTAGCACCTGACCTAGACGGTTGGATTGAGAACGCAAGAGCCCTACGCGACATGTTCTGCCAGTCTTTTACCCTATGCACGGCAAGGAATTTTGGTCCACTGTTCGGATTTGATGTTGGCAATCGAAGCGTAATCATCATTCATCCCCTCTGGGACCAAAACAGTCCAGTCGGATCTCTAGCTGAAGCGAGAGCGTCTCTCGAAGCGGATGCCCAAGTCCGATATGTTGATACATTCAACATTCTCAGGAGGCCCAGCTGGGCTTACCAGCAGATCGGGAAATAAGGTGAACGCTGGAATACTGCCAGAATCCGGGCCAGTACTGCCTCTCAAACGCATTTCTCCCAGTCGATATACCGCGCTCAAGGAGTGCGCACTACGTGAAATCTGGAGTGCCGCGAGACAGCAAGCGTTGTTGCCCCCTTCACCGACAGCGAAGTTGGGCGGAGCCATACATAGACTGCTGGAAGAAGCGGGGAGAGAGCGATTCGTCACTATGCAAGCGGTAGAAAAGAGATGGGCATCGTTGGTAGATGAAATCGAAGAGCAGATGGCGCAATCCTGGTTGGAACGACCTCTCATTCCACTGAGAATTATGGTTCCTGACTATGAAGTGCGGAAGATACGCGCTTGTCGTAAGGCTTTCGAGATCTCTCAAGAATCATCTTTTGTACCGCATGGGACTAAAGCACGGCCCGGAGTCGGATTCGAGGTTTGGGTTCAATCACTCGAAGGTCTCATCGGGGGCTTTATTGACCAAGTTCAGGAGAGCAGTGACGGTCCGGTTCTGCGCGACTACAAGAGTGGATACGTTCTCGCCAAACGGGAGGCAGATGGAGAACCAAACATCAAAGGCGAATATGAAGCTCAGCTAAGACTGTACGCTGCCTTATATCAATCGGCGTTTAAGCATTGGCCGGCTCGTTTGGAGATCATTCCGCTGCAAGGCACGAGTCGGGTTGTTGAACTCCAATCGACCGAGTGCGCAAGGTTGTTGGACGAAGCTGGTGCTTTACTAAAACAGATAAATGCACAGATCAGGGAACTAACCGCACGTTCAGCAGAGGATAAAGAATTCTGTTTAGCTAGTCCCAGTCCTTCTATATGCAGATATTGTCTGTTTCGACCAGGATGCCGCGCGTATCAAAAAGCTCGCGATGACACTAGCGAGGCACCATGGCCCGGAGATGTATGGGGGATGGTGATCGAAGTCCGCAAGCTGGGCAACGGCAGAACAAACATCGGCCTTCAAGTAACGAAGCGTCCCTATACAGTGGCGCAGATCCGTGGCTTGAATTCGGATCCCGGACGCCACCCTGCCCTGCAAGTCATTCGCGTGGGCGATCAGGTTGCCTTATACAATCTTCGGGGATCTACTGCAGGCTCTTACTCTGAAACATCGTCAACAGTCATCTATAAGCTTTCGGAAGAATAAGCGAGGGTCGTCTGCGTTCTTTCTCCGGGAGCATGTCCTCGAGAGTTGGGGGGAGAATCGACTGCTAACCCGATACTTGCGATTACTTAAGAGCCCGAGAAGAGGACCGCTACTTACTACGATGAAGGCCGTTTTGATGGGGGCGAAGAGGGCTCAAAGCTTTCCTTCCGTAATCACATTCTTCGCGAATAGGGCACTCCGCACAGTTCGGTTGCCGAGCGGTGCAAATAGACGCGCATAGATCAAGGGCGGCGAGATTGAAATCTCTCGATTTACCTTTGGGCACCAGCGTTGTTGCCATGTCAATAAGTTGCCTCTTCCTTGCAGGGTTGCTCGGCATCGGGCCTGCAACGCCGAAGACGCGATGCAATAACCTCGCGATGTTCGTATCTACAACCGGAACATCTTCATCATATGCAAATGAGAGAATGGCTCTTGCTGTATAGTCTCCGACACCTGGCAAATCAAGTAAGTCGTCGAGGCCTTTAGGAATTCTGCTCTGCTGAATGCGAACTATTGTTCTTGCTAACTTGGGAAGCTCATCTGCGCGATAGCTGAAACCGAGGGGAGCGATAATTTGTCTCAAAGCTTTTGGGCGAGCATTCGAAAGCGACTCCACCGTTGGGTATAAACGAATAATCTTTTGATAAGCAGAAACCAGCTGTTCAGTCGCACCTGTTTGTTGAAGCAGCTTCTCTGCGATGAGGATTCTGTAAGGATCTTTTGTCCTGCGCCAAGGAAAGGAACGATGATTTTCCTTAAACCAACCAAGTAGGTTTCTCTGAATTCTTCCTATTCGTTCATAAATAGCGCCTCGAATGGCTCCCGCCATCGCGCTAGCCAACGGCGGTGGGACCGCGTTTGAGACTTGCTCAACCTGCTCTGATAGATTCCCTCGGAGCTCGAAGCTTTGTGGAAAGCCCTGAAGTAACATCGCCTCGAAAATGCTAACACGTCTCGTACCACGAGGGTGGACATGAATTTCCCTGTGTCCATAAGCTACTGCCCAACTAGGCTGATCCCACTTAAGTTTCCTGAATGATCTTCCACTCTTGCTTGACCCGTTCGTAAATTTCGGAGACTTTGGATTCATCGTCCAATGATTCGAATGACAGGGGATCTCCTTCCGTTTGATACCGCGCTTGAAGAAAGCTGGTTCTGGCAAGCTCGCGATCGCATCTCTTACCGTCATCAAATGGTCAAGGTTACCACTAGGAAACTTGAACTGAACATTGGGATAGAGCTCATTATTAATTCCCACGATGAAAACACGCCGGCGGTTTTGCGGTACTCCAAACGCGTTCGCATTGAGAGCTTGCTCAAATACATTGAAGCCCGCTTCTTGGAAAGATGTAACAAAATTGCTGAAGAGATGTTTGTGTTTGTCCGATTTGAGACCAGCCACGTTTTCAAAAACAAAAAAGTCTAGCTTGAACTCTGCGTTGAGAGCTTTGAGAATCTCTCCGTAACGGAGCGGTAGTTCAGTGCGGGGGTCGTTTTGCTTTCGGTGGACATTGCCGACTGAGAAGCATTGACATGGTGGCCCACCAATCACTCCACGTAATCTTTCGCTTGGAGCGGCTTGCTGAACAAGCCTTACAATATCGTCAGCTGTTGTTGTTGAGAGGTCTTTAATCTGCGCAATGCGGCGTTTGTCATTCCAGTTGTAACTGTCAATCGCGGCCTGATTGATGTCAATTGCTAAGACGGGAATAAATCCCTGCCTGCGGAAACCAAGGTCCATACCACCGCAACCAGAAAACAAACTCAAAACAGGAATCAACTGGCGAGACATTTAGAGCGAGAGCATCGAACATGCAAAACTTCTGAAACGACAAACCCGTGGCAGGGCTGAGTTCGCTGCCCTCCCTCAGAATCTTATAGACACGGGCGCCACGTGCTCGCACTGAATAGGTGCAGGTGAATTCTTGCGCGATGGAACAGGAGCCACAGTGCCTCTCTAACTACTCCCCGAACAAACCGGAGTCTAGCGCCGACGGCACGATCAAATCAGAACGAAAGCAGTATACAGGCTTCGTCAATAGCAGCGTACTGGGGAGACTACCGAGCGTTTCGAGGAGATCAAAAGCCTCATCAAATCCGCTGACCGGCTGCTACCAAGCAAAGGCAGTCATTTCCAACCGCATTGAAGGCTTAACGGTCGACCTATTTCCCGCTCTCGGGCGATCGAGACGAAAAGAAGGCCGGAGCACCTTCCGTACCGTTCATTCGACCCTCCAACTTGTTTCTGTGATTGGTTACCATCCGGAGCCGTCGTTTGCTGGTGTGCCCAAGAGAACGCCTCTTGAGAAATGAAATTCCCTAATATTGCTGGAAACCAATTCCAGCTTTCGCGGATCAGCATGCAGCGAATCCAAGAAGCGATCTATGGCGGTTCTAACGTCTCTCCGTCAATTACACGACCACGTCGGCTCAATCAGTTTTGCCAAAGATTCATGGGCCAGAACCTATCTCAACGCGCTCTGTCTATCTCATTTCATGATTACAACAAGTCGACATGACGTTCGCCAAATAAACTTGATTCTCATCGAGATTTAGAGAAGAATCGCGGTCGCTATCTCATATGTGTTATTCCCGTCGTTAATGAATGTTCTTCGCAACCAACCTCGCGGATTTCCTAGCTTGCCAGCATCTCACAGCGCTTGACCTCGCTGAAGCTGCTGGAGAGATCGAAAAACAATACTACGACGATCCCGGCCTTGAACTGCTCAGAACCCTCGGTCTCAGACACGAGCAGGCGTACCTGCATGATCTGGAAAGTCGGGGTTTGACGGTGGTGCAGATCCCTACTGACATTCCTTGGGCGGACGCTGGGGCCCTGTCGCGCGAGGCGATGCTCAACGGCGCCGATGCGATCTATCAGGCGACATTCCTTGACGGACTATGGGGTGGTCGTGCCGACTTTGTAGTGCGCGTCGCCATCTCAAGCGATCTGGGTGCGTGGTCATACGAAGCAATCGAAACCAAACTCGCGCGCTCCACTAAGGCGCGGGCGCTGATTCAGCTATGCCTTTACTCCGACTTGATAGCGAGGATTCAAGGCCCCGAACCAAAGTGGATGCACGTAGTGCTCGGCGGCAGAGTGAAGCCCGAGAAATTTCCTGTCCAACACTATCTCGCCTATTTCCGCAAAATCAGACGCGACTTTGAAGCAGCTATCGCAGCGAAACCAGAGACATATCCTAAACCTGTGGAGCATTGCGATGTGTGCTCTTGGTTTCCGCGCTGCGATGATCAGCGTCACAAAGACGATCATCTATCGCTGGTCGCCGGGATCACACGCAATCAGCGTAAGGCGCTAGTTGCGCGCGACATCAGTACTGTTGCTGAACTCGCTTCTCTCACCCTTCCCCTTGTTCCGAAACTTAGACGGATCGCTGAGGCGCCGTTGCGCCGCATCCGCGAGCAGGCACGAGTGCAGGTGCAGGGTCGAGAAGAATGTCAGCCAATTCACGAGTTGCTCGAACCTGTTGAAGCAGACAGAGGCTTGGCTATGCTTCCGCAGCCTTCGCCGGGAGACTTGTTCTTGGATTTCGAAGGTGATCCATTCGCCTTTGAGCAAGGCCTGGAATATCTGATAGGTACAGTAATCATCTCTGAAAACGAAGAACCGACTTACGAGACTATTTGGTCGTTCGATCGCGCGACGGAAAAGAAAGCCTTCCAAACATTCATCGATAGGATCAAACAACGTCGCAGTGCTCACCCGGACATGCACATTTACCATTACGCTCCGTACGAGCCTACAGCGATCAAGCATCTTGCGGGACGACACGGAATCTGCACTGATGATGTTGATGAGTTGTTGAGGGCTGAAGTCTTTGTCGATCTCTATCGCGTGGTACGGCAAGGTTTGCGCGCTTCAGTTGAAAGCTATTCGATTAAGAAACTCGAACCCTTCTACGGATTCACGCGCTCCGTACCTCTGCGTGATGCGACCGCAGCGTTACAAGCATTCGAAACTGTGCTGGCCCTCGGTGATGACCCAGAAGAGGCCGGCGAGATTCTTAAGACGATAGAAGAATATAACCAAGACGACTGTATCTCGGCGTGGCGGCTCCGCGAATGGCTTGAAGGTTTAAGAAAGGAATTGGAAGCTTCGTCGGGAAATGCCTTGCCGCGCCCAGAACTAAAGTCAGGGCAACCAACGGAAAATCTCGCAGCGCGAATTACAGAAGTAACTGCTCTCAAGGAACGGCTGCTTGCAGGCATTTCAGATGAAGAGAATGAACGAACGAAAGAGAAGCAAGCGCGGTGGCTCATGGCTCAGATGTTGGAATGGCATCGTCGAGAGGACAAGTCCGCCTGGTGGGAGTATTACCGGCTTTGCGATCTCTCCGATGATGAATTGATAGAAGACAGAAGCGCGTTGGGTGGGCTCGTGTATTTGGGCGGAGTGGACGAGACAAAGAGATCGATCATTCACCGCTACCAGTTCCCGCCGCAGGATCACGCGATAGATCGCACGGACAATGTACGCGATCCTCGAACAAAAAAGGGTGCCGGCTGCGTATTTCACGGAAGATGAACGGTGATTTCACGTGAAGGTGAACACCTGTTTCACGCGAAGGTGAACGGTCTTCCGCAGTGGCGGCGCGGAGTGCGGCTATTAATGCTCGGTGTTCATCA
>Ga0187892_10007715_pt1 | contig 15168 bp, 5 predicted proteins | sample MA1701073metaG_FD_139345 | JGI IMG/M metagenome (GOLD analysis project Ga0187892, IMG submission 139345) | Bio-ooze microbial communities from a basaltic lava cave in the Kipuka Kanohina Cave System on the Island of Hawaii, USA - MA170107-3 metaG ... | reverse complement strand
GCGGCGCAGGTCGAAGCGGTCGGGCGGGAAGAGGTACCGGTAGCAGGGCTCGGGCCGGAGCGCCCGGATCCCGTGGGCCTCGGGCGCCGTGTACATGGGCGAGCCGCGGTCGGGGCGCGCGCGACAGATCACTGTTTGCGCTATGCAGCAGGTAACCGGTGCGCTCCGGCCGTTGATAGTGGTGACGGAAGTCCGTACGATCCGCCCGACTGGCGATGACCGAGCTTCTACCCGGCACCCAGGTCCTTGCCCGCGGCCTCCGGTGGGAGGTCGTGTCGTCGCAGCCGGCCGGCGACCAGCGCCTCTACCGCCTCCGCGGCCTCGACGGGGCGTTCCGGGGCGCCGAGGTCGACCTGCTTTCGCCGTTCGAGACGCTCGCGCCGCTCACACGCGAGATCGATCCGACCCGGGCCGCGCCGCCCGGGGCGTGGCTCGTCTACCACCAGGCGTTCCTGCTCGAGCAGTCGCTCGGCGCCGGCGTCCTTCTCTCCGCGCAGCCGGGCCGTCTCCGCCTCGAGCCGTACCAGCTCGTGCCGGTCGTCCGCGCGCTTCGCATGGGACGCGTCCGGCTCCTCCTCGCGGACGGCGTCGGGCTCGGGAAGACGGTCCAGGCAGGCCTCGTCGTCTGCGAGCTCATGGCGCGCCGGCTCGCGCACCGCGTGCTCGTCGTGAGCCCGGCCGGGCCCCTCCTCACGCAGTGGCAGGACGAGTTCCGCGAGCGCTTCGGGATGAAGCTCGAGATCGTCGATCGAGCGCGACTGGAGGAGATCCGTCGGGCGAACGAGCTCGGCACGAACCCCTTCGACCACCTCCCCCTCGCGCTCGCGTCGATCGACTTCCTGAAGCAGGAGCGCGTCGTCGAGCAGCTCGAGCGCGCCTCCTACGACGTCGTCGTGGTCGACGAGGCCCACCACTGCTTCGACCTCGGCGCCGCGGGGGAGCGCGAGGACTCGCAGCGGCGCAAGCTCGCCCTGGTGCTCGCCCGGCGCTCGGACGCGCTGATCCTCGCGACCGCGACGCCGCACGACGGGAACGACCGCTCGTTCGCGTCGCTCGTCGAGCTGCTCGACCCGTCCCTCGTCGACGGGCGCGGGGCGCTCCGCGGCGACCGGTACAAGGCGCACGTCGTCCGGCGGCTGAAGCGCCACGTGCGCGACCCCCGGACGGGCGAGGCGCTGTTTCCCGAGCGCCGAGTCGAGCCGCGGCCCGTCTCGTTCTCCGCCGCCACGCACCCGGCCGTCGCTGCGCTCCACGCGGGGCTCCTGGAACTCGTCTCGCCCGAGCTGCGTCGGGCCCTGCGCACGCGGGAGTACGGAGACTTCCTCGCCTTCTTCGCGCTCCTCAAGCGCAGCGTCTCGACCGTCGCCGCCTGCCGCGCCACGCTCGGGGCGATCGCCGAGCGCTTCGACCGCGCGCTCGCCGAGCGCGCCGAGGCGGACGACGCCCGCCGCCAGCGCCTCCGCGCCCTTCGCGACCTCCACGTGCGCCTCGGCCGGTTCGGCGCGGTGTCACCCGAGGAGGAGCGGGAGCGCGAGGACCTCGAGGCCGAGGACGTCGCCCGGCGGCTCGCCGCCCTGGAGCGGGAAGCCCGGCGCGAGACGCGCGAGAAGGGCCGCGAGGCGGGCCTCCGCGAGCGGCTTGGCGCGCTGATCGAGACGGCCGACCGGGCGCTCGGGGAGGAGGACCCGAAGCTCGCCGCCCTCGCGGCGGAGGTCCGGGAAGTCCGGGAGCGAGAGCCGCGCGCGAACGTGCTCGTCTACACCGAGTACACCGACAGCCAGGCAGCCCTCGTCGCCGCGCTTGCCGCCGCCGGGATCGGGAACGTGCTCTCCCTCTCCGGGGAGGACGACGAGGCGCGGCGCAAGGCTGTCGTTGCGCGCTTCTGCCGCGAGGACGGCCTGATCCTCGTCAGCACGGACGCTTCGGCCGAGGGGTTGAACCTCCACGCGCGGTGCCATCGCCTCCTCCACCTCGAGCTGCCGTTCAACCCGAACCGGCTGGAGCAGCGGAACGGCCGGATCGACCGCTTCGGGCAGCGGCTCGCCCCCGAAGTGCGCTACTTCTTCCTTCGCCGGACGTTCGAGCAGAACGTCTTCCTCCGCCTCGTCGCCAAGTACGAGCGGCAGCGGGCCCGCCTCACGCTCGTGCCCGACACCCTCGGCGTCTCCGCGGCGCGCGACGCCGTGGCCAGGGGCCTGATCGAGGGCCTCCTCGCGAGCGAGACCCGGCATGCGGCGCCCACCGAGCGCTTCCTGTTCGACCTCTCCGCTCCCGACGATCCCTCCGCCGAGGAAGCCGCGGTGCGCGACCTCCTCGAGGAGATCGACCGGAGCTTCCGCGGCTTCGAGCGGGCGGCGAAGACCTACGCGTGGCTCGGCGAGCAGGGTCTGAACGCCGAGGCGCGCCTCGCCGACGAGGCCGAGCGCGCGCGGGCCGCCGGCAACGACTCGGTGGCCGTGCCGCTCGAGACCTTCGTCCAGGACGCCGTCCGCCTCGACGGCGGCGGGGCCTCCGCGAACGGGACGATCGAGCTGACACTTCCGCCCGCCTGGTGTCACGGCCTCGACGATCTCCCGGGCTTCGATCCCGAGCGCCGCCGGGTCCGGCTGACGACGGACCTCGACCGGACGGCGGACGCGGATGGGCGGCCGATCGGCTTCCTCGGCCGATCGCATCCGCTCGTGCGGCGGGCGCTCGAGCGCGTACGGCGCCTCTCGCTCGGCGGCGATCCCGGCCGTCGCGATGCCCGCGCGAGCGGCATCCGCGCCCCGGCGGCGAGCGCGGCGGAGGAGATCATCTTCACCTTCCTCGGCCGCGTGTCGACCGGCACCGGCCCGGCCCTCGAGCAGGTCCTCGCCGTCCGCGTGCCGAGGGCCGGGGAGCCCGAGCCCCTCGACGCGCCTTCGCGCTGGCTCGGGCTGGTCCAGGCCGGCGCGGGCCTGCTCTCGACGGACCTCTGGGAGCGGTCGTTCAAACCGTGGGGGCCGGAGGCCGGCGCGCGTGCGCGCGCGGCGGCGGAGGCGGCGTTCGGGCCGGTCGCCCGCGGCTTCGCGGAGGAGCACCGGAGGGAGGTCGAGTCCGAGCGCGTCCGGCTCCGGGAGTGGGTCGAGCAACGGTCCCGCGAGGTGACCGGGGAGGCGTCTTCGCGTCACGTGACGCGCGGCCTCTTCGACGGCCTGGACGCCCCCGATCTCGGGCCCGTTCCAGCCTGGGCCCCGCTCGAGCACGGCGAGGCGCGGCTCGCCGCGTACGCCCAGGACCGGGCCGAGCCGGGCGCGCGCCGGAGCGAGGCGGATGGAGTTCTATCGCTCTACCGGCGGCGCACGGCAGACCTCGACCGGCGCGCGCGCGTCGGGGCGCCCGAGGTCGAGCCCCTGGGCCTGCTCATGGTGGTCCCGGCCGGCGCGGCGGAGCGCTGACGGTGGCGCTCGACCTGCGCGACTGCCAGTTCCTGGGCCCGGGGCTGCCCGAGCCCTTCGTCCAGCACGAGCTCGAGCGCGAGCTCCAGAAGCGCGGCCTTCTCAGGCGAGCGGTCGGCGAGGAGGGCGAGGCGCTGCGCCGGTCCTGGGACGTGGTGCGGCGCCGGCTCCGCGACCTCGGGACGCGCGGCTACGCGCAGCGCGTGTGGAACCACGTCGTCGCGCCCGTCGCCGAGGCGGCCGGCTATGCCCCCGGCGCCGATGACGCCGGCGTCGTCGAGACCCGGGAGGGCCGCGAAGATGGCGGCCGCCTGCTCGCGGCGGTCGCCGCCGGCGGGGCGCCGGCGCGGCTCCGCGCCTTCTCGACCGACTTCGAGGAGGACCTGGACGCGCCCGCGCGCCGGGGGCAGGCCTACCGCTACAGCGCCATCCGGGCCGCGCTGCGGGTCCTCGGGGCCGTGCGCGAGCCGGTCGCCTTGCTGACGAACGGCGTGGAGCTGCGGCTCCTCTACACGGACGGGATCCGGCCCGAGACGCACGTCGTCGTCGCCATCGATCCGGAGTGGAAGCGCCGGCGCGAGCCGCCGGACAGCTTCCGGCTCGTCCTGGCGCTCGCCTCCCCGGCCGGCGTCCGCGCCCTGCCGGAGATCGTCGAGGCCGCGCGCCTCCAGCAGACGCGCGTCACGACCGAGCTCAGGAAGCAGGCGCGCACCGCCGCCGAGCGCTTCATCCAGGGGCTCCTCGACGAGCCCGCGAACCGGGACGCGCTCGTCGCCGCGGCCCCCGACCGCGACGCCCTCGCCCGCGCCCTCTGGCGCGAGGCGCTGATCGTGATCTACCGGCTGCTCTTCATCCTCAAGCTCGAGACGTTCGACGACCCGGCGCGCGCCTTCAGCTTCGCGTCGGTGAGCATCTGGCGGAACACGTACTCGCCGGCGACGGCCCTCGCGCGCGCCGCCCGCCGCCTGCTCGACGACGGCGCCGACACGGGCCGCTACCTCGAGGACGGCCTCCGCGCGCTCTTCCGGCTCTTCGTCGAGGGCATCGAGACGAGCGAGCTGCGCGTCCGCCCGCTCGGCGGGGCGCTCTTCGGCCCCGAGGCGACGCCCGTTCTCTCGACGCTCCCGCGCTTCGGCGAGCGGGCCGTTGCCGACCTCCTCGACTGCCTCCTCTGGACGCCTGCGCGGCGCGGCGCTGCACAGGGGCGCGAGCGCGTCCACTACGGCCCCCTCAACGTCGAGGACCTGGGCCGCGTCTACGAGGCGCTCCTCGAGCTCGAGCCCGGGATCGCCGGCGAGCCCATGTGCCGGCTCAGGCGCCAGAAGCTCGAGGTCGTCGTCCCTCTCGCCCAGGGCGAGCGGTATCGCGTTTCCGCGGAGACGCCGGCTCCGACGGGCAGCGCGCCCGAACCGGACGGCGGCGAGAGCGAGACGGAAGCGGACGGCGGCGAGGACGAGGACGCGCCGGACGACGCCCCGGCCCGGGGCCGGAAGACGCGCGTCGAGTGGATCCAGGAGATCCGCCCCGGCGCGTTCTACCTGCGCGTCGGCCTCGGGCGCAAGGCGACGGGCTCCTACTACACGCCCGACACGTTCGTCCGCTTCCTCATCGAGGAGACGCTCGGCCCGCTCGTCGCGGAGCGGAGCCCGGAGGACGACCCGCAGCCTGCGCGGATCCTCGAGCTGCGCGTCCTCGACCCGGCCATGGGGAGCGGGCACTTCCTGATCGGCGCCTGCCGGTACCTGGGCGCCCGCCTTCACGAGGCGGCCGCGCGCTGCGACGAGCGCGCCGAGCAGGCCGAGCGGCACGCCGAGCGGGCGAAGGACGACGTCGAACGGCACGCGGCCGAGGACGGGGTGCGCCGCTGGCGCTCGCGCATCGAGGACCTCCCGGACCCGGACGGCCTCCTCGCCCTCTACCTGCCGAGCCGCGCCGCCGGCGGGTCCGAGGCGGGCGTCTCGCGCTGGCGCGCCGAGGCGATCTGCCGCCGCCTCGTCGCCGTCCACTGCCTCTACGGCGTGGACAAGAACCCCCTCGCCGTCGAGCTCGCGAAGCTCTCGCTCTGGATCGAGTCGCACGCCGAGGGGCTCCCGCTCACGTTCCTCGACCATCGGTTCCCGGTCGGCGACTCGCTCACGGGGCCCCTCTTCCGGCACCTCGCGACGCAGCCGAGCGACCAGGAGCCGATCCACGACCTCTTCGCCGAGCGCCTCCGCGAGCGGCTGGACGTCGCGCTCGCGACGGCCCTCCGCGAAGTCGCCGAGCTCGAGGCGACGATCGGCGCCACGACCGCCGCGACCGTCGCCAAGGTCGAAGCGAAGGCGCGTCTCGACCACGGGCTCGCCCCGTTCCGGCTCCTGGCGGCGGCCTGGGCGGGCGGGGTCATGCTCGGGGAGAAGCGCTGCGACGACGCGGGCTACATCGCCGTGGCCGGCGAGGTGGCGCGGACGGGCGCGGCCCCCGCCGAGAGCGAGATCGAGAGCGACCGGCTGAGCGCGATGATCGAGCGCGGGCGGGATGCGCTGCCGTTCGACCTGACGTTCCCGGAGGTCTTCTTCCCGGGCGGAAGGGTGGCGGCGGGGGCGGGCGGGTTCGACGCGGTGATGGGCAATCCGCCGTGGGACGCGATCCAGCCGCTCGCGAAGGAGTTCTTCGCGGCCTTCGACCTGCGCGTCCTCGACGCGCCTACGCGCCGCGAGCGGGCAGCCGTCGAGCAGCGGCTCACGGCCGACCCGGTGGTGGCGGGCGAGTATCAGGGCTACATCGATGCGTTCGATGCGGCGAAGCAAACGATCGACGCCCTGTACGAACACGTCAACCGGTCGGCTGGCGGAGCGCCGAGCGGCGCGGTGACCGACATCTGGCAGGCGTTCGCCGAGCGGGCCATGCAGATCGTCGCCCTCGCGCGGCCCGTCGGGCTCGTCCTTCCGTCCGCGTTCCACGCGAACCAGAGCGCGACCGGGATCCGGGACCTCTACCTCGAACGGAGCGCGCTGCGCGCGTGCTACTCGTTCGAGAACCGGCGGAAGCTCTTCGAGATCGACTCGCGGTTCAAGTTCGCTCTCGTCGTCGCTTCGCGCGGGGGCCGGACCGAGGCGTTTCCGTGCGCGTTCTACCTCCATGACGACGAGTGGCTCGCGACTCGTACGGACCCGCCGCCACTGAAGTACGCGCGCGCGTTCGTCGAGCGGACGGGCGGCGCGTACTTCACGCTCCTGGAGCTGCGCGCGCCGGCCGACGTCGGCTTGGCCAAGATGTGCTACGCGAGCGGCGAAGCGTTCGGCGAGCGTTGCGAGCGGTCAGGTATCCGGCTCGGCCGTGAGCTTCACATGACCGACGATGCTCGCCGGTTCACGCCCGCCGATGGGCTCGTCGGCCCTGGCGATCCCCGCGAACCCGAGCACGCTTTGTCTGTTCGGGCCCGCGGCTACGCCCCCCTCCACGAAGGCAAGACGTTCCACCAGTACGACGACCGCTGGGAGGCCCCGCCTCGCTACCTCGTGGCCCTCGGCGCCGTCGCCGACAAGCCCGCCTGGCTGCGCGCGGCGCGGCACTACCGGCTCGCGTTCCGCGACATCGCCAGCTCCACGAACGAGCGGACCGGCATCTTCGCGCTCCTGCCGCCGGGCGTCCTCTGCGGGAACACGGCCCCGTGCGAGCGTGAGCCCGAGAGCCGCGCCACGAGCGGCGCGCTCTTGCTCCTCGCGCTCGCCAACGCGTACTCCTTCGACTGGACGCTCCGCCAGAAGAGCGCCGCCCACGTGAACCTCTTCATCCTCGACGGCTGCCCCGTCCCGAAGCTCGACCGGCCGCGGCTCGCCCCCTTCCTCGCCCACTCCGCCCTCCGTCTCACCTGCAACCACGCCGGCTACGCCCCCCTCTGGCGCGAGCAGGTCGGCGACCTCTGGCGCGAGCCCTCGCCCCCGCACACCTGGCCCGTCCTCGCCGGCGACGACGCCCGCTGGGCCGTGCGCGCGGCGATCGACGCCGTCGTCGCCGACGCGTACGGCCTCTCGCGCGAGCAGTACGCCCACGTCCTCTCGACGTTCAGCCACCGGAGCTACCCGCGGGCGCCCGAGCGGTGTCTCGCGGCCTTCGATGAGCTGAAGGCGATCGGTCTCGAGGCGTTCGCGCGGAAGAACGACCCCTACTTCGACGTTTCGCTCGTCGAGACGCTGCCGGAGCCCGTGATCGAGCTGCCGGTGCCGGGAGCGGGCGAGGCGCTGCCCGCGCCCGCCGGCGGGGCCGGAGCGACCGCGCCGACGTCCCCGTCTCGCCCCGTGCGTCGTGGGGGCAGAGGCCGAGAGGCTGCGCCCGAGGAAGCCCTGCCGCTCTTCCGCGACGTTTCCGCGGAAACGCGACCGGCGTCGCCGACGCTCCCCACGGCGGCCGGACCCTCGGGCGCTCCCGCCGCCGCCGTGATCGCCGCGGCGCGGGCCACCCAGCCCGGAGCCCCGGACGCCGCGCCTCCGCCGCCCGAGAGCGACGACTTCGCCCGCCTCCTCGCCCTCCTGCGCGAGCGGGAGACGATCGCCAGCGAGGACGTGCAGCGGCTGCTCGGAAGAGACGCGGCAGGCGTCCGGCCGTTGCTCAAGCGGCTCGTCCGGGACGGCCACGCCGTCAAGGAAGGGGAGCGGCGCGGCACCCGCTACCGGCGGCGGGGTGGGGCCTGACGCGTCAGGCCTCCTGGCGCCGGCGCCGCGCCGAGGCCGCGGGCTGGCGCACCTCGAGCGTCTTGTGGCGCACGGTGACCTGCGGGAGGATCCCGAGCGCGTCGATGACGCGCGAGACGAAGTTCACGTCCGCGAGCTGGTACTCCTGCTCCTCGTGCTTGTTGATCGTCTGCCGGCTGACGCCGACCATCGCCGCGAGCTGCTCCTGCGTGATCCCGAGCGCCACGCGGAACTTCGAGAGGTGCGCGACGAAGTCGCGTGGCGTCGCCAGGTCGGGAAGCCGGATGACCCCGCGCTTCAGGTCGCCGTACTCCTCGATCTCCGCCTCGAGCTTGGCGATCATGCCCTCGTGGCTCTCGACGACGGCCTTGAGCGCCTCGGCGGGCAGCGCGCCGGCGCCGCCGGCCTCGATCTGCCGGATGGCGTCCGTAAGCCCCGCCACCTGGGCCCTCGTGCGCTCGAGCTGAGCGTCCGTCTTGATCATCGCGTTCGCGCTCCTACGCCCGGATCACTCGGACGTACCCGCGCTCCACGCCGTCCCGGCTGTGGGAGAAGAAGGACGGGAAGTCGGCGTCCGGCTTCGCCCACATGATGGGGTGAATGAACAGCTCGACCCCGAGCTGGAACCACATCGGGAACTTGGGCTCGCGGCCCGCCGGGTCGTTGACCCGCGAGAAGTCGAGCAGGATCGGCGGGATCGCCGTCATGTCCACCGCGGTCTCCCATACCCAGAAACCGTCGATATCGCCCGGCTCCGGCTTCGCCGTGACGAAGCTGCCGTCGATCCGGAGATCCCGCACGCCCGCCGCGAAGAGCCGCGTCGCGGCCCATTCCAGGCCATCCACGAGCCGCAGCCGCTTCGGCGTGAACCCCAGGACCGCGCGGACCTCCGCGAGGGTCGCCTCGTGGAGACCGGGCGGCAGATAGCCCGTCTCCGGATCGAAGAGCGGGATCGGCATGGCGTCGCGCCACGTCAACGATACTTGACAAAAGCCGACATGTCAAATCTTCCCTCGGCCCGGCGCTCTATGTTCAAGGCCCTAAGAAGGACGGCCGACGAGGGCGCCGGCAACGGGTCGCGTCGTCCATTGCCGACTGTCGGGGCCCGGTATACGATCGCGCCGCCGTACCTCGGAGGAAGGGGACCGGGAGCATGCTCAACCCCGTCGTGATTCTCGACCGGGTGATCGCCGAATACCGGGACTACCTGCGCTCGGAGTTCCGCGCGAGCGACCCGGGCCTCCGGGAAGCGCTCGAGCGCGAGCTCGACGGCCCCCTCTTCCTCGCCCAGGAACCCTTCTTCCAGGCGCACCGGCCCTTCCGGACGGGCGCGCCGTGGCGCGAGCTGGCGCTCGATCCCCAGATCGCCGCGGCCATGGCGGCCCGGGCGCGCCGCCAGGGTGCGACCGAGCCCGAGCGGGCCTACCTGCATCAGTCGGAGTCCATCGCCCACCTCCTCGGCGCGGCGCGCGGGCCGCTCGTCGTCACGACCGGTACGGGCTCGGGGAAGACCGAGTGCTTCCTCCTCCCGGTGATCCAGAACGCGATCGAGGACGCGACCCGCTTCCGGCGCGACGGGATCACGGCCGTCCTCGTCTACCCCATGAACGCGCTCGCGAACGACCAGGTCGGCCGGATCGAGTCCCTGCTCGACGAGAGCCGGCTCGCGGGCGTGATCCGGGTCGAGAAGTACGACCGCGGGACGGGGCCCGCGAAGCGCGAGGAGCTGCGGCGGCGGCCGCCTCACGTGCTCCTCACGAACTACATGATGCTCGAGTACCTGCTCACGCGCCCGCGCGACCGCGAGGACCTCTTCGCGAACCACCGGTGCCGCTTCCTCGTCCTCGACGAGGTCCACACGTACCGGGGGACGCTCGGCGTGCACGTGGGGCTGCTCGTGCGGCGGCTGGCGACGCACCTCGCCCGGGCGCGCCAGGACTGGGACACCGAGATCGCCGGGGCCGACCGGGAGCGCCGGTTCCCCGCGCTCGTCCCCGTCGGCACGTCGGCGACGATCAAGAGCGCCGGCGATGAGACGGGCGATCCCGGCGCGGTCGCGGCGCGCCGCGACGCCGCCGTCCGCGAGTTCTTCGCGCGCGTCTCCGGCGCCGCCGAGCCGGCCATCCGTGTCATAGGCGAGGCGCTCGCCGAGGTCGCGCCTCCGACCGGCGCAAGCTACCCGCCGGAGCCCGCCGCGGTCGGAGCCTTCGACGCGGCCAACCCCGCGGCCGTCGCGCGCGTGGTCGCCGCCCTCGCCGGCGTTTCCGCGGAAACGTCGGTGCGCGATGCGGCCCGTCGGGCGCGGATCCTGTGGGACCTGGCCGTCCTGCTCGTGCGCCGGCCCATGTCGGTCGGCCAGATCGCCGAGCGCATCCGGCGCGACGTGCCCGCGCGCCGCGAGGCGAGCCTCGACGCCGTCCGGCGGGAGGTCGAGGCGGCGCTCGCCGCGGGCGCGGCGCTTCCGGACGACGTCCCGGGCGCCCTGCGCCTGCGCGCTCATCGGATGCTCCGTGGCGGCTGGCGTTTCCACCGCTGCGTCGACCCGGCGTGCGGGCGGCTCTTCCCGAAGGGCGAGGAGCGCTGCACCTGCGGGCGCGTCGCGGCGCCGCTCCTGCTCTGCCGGAGCTGCGGCGCGGACTACCTGAGTCTCGCGGGCGCGAAGGAAGACCCGGCGGCGCTCCATGCGGGGCGGCCGTCGGTCGAGGGCGGGGAGGCCGAGTGGCTGGTGTTCGACGAGGCGCGCGCCGCCCGGCGCGCCGCGACCGAGGAGCAGGAGGAGGACGAGGACGCGGGGGCAGGCGAGGGCGAGCGCGAGAGCGAGGACGAAGCGGACAGGGGTGGCGAGGTCGAGAGCCGCGGGCCGAGGAGCGCTCGATCGCGGGGAGGCCGTCGGGGCCTGGGGCGGGTGAACGAGGTCCGAGGGCGGAAGGTGCTCTCCGGCTCCCTCGACCCGGTGACCCTCCTGTTCAGCCCGGACGCGCGCGCGTACGCCCGTGTCATCCAGCTCGCCCCCGAGCGCAGCAGGTGCATCGCGTGCGGCGGGACGGCGGGGAACCGTGCCGTCATCACGCCCGTCTCGCTCGGCACGTCGGCGGCGGTCAAGGTCATGGGCGAAGGCCTCGTCGAGGCGCTCGCGGACGCCCACGCGACCGAGCGCGATCGCGCCGACCGCAAGGAGCGGCTCCTCATCTTCAGCGATAGCCGCCAGGACGCGGCTCACCAGGCGCGCTTCCTGACGTTCGCGGGGCGCTACGACCGCATGCGTCGGGCGGCCGTCGAGATCCTCCGCCGCGAGGGGACGCCGCTCTCCATCGGCCGGCTCGTCCAGCTCCTCGGCAACCGGGCCGGTGAGACCCGCGACGGCAACCCGCACGTCCCCGATCGGACCTGGATCCCGGACGAGGCCCGGCGTCGGATCGAGGCCTGGGAAGAGGCGCCGCTCCTCGACGACATCGCTCTCTCCGCGGGCTACCGGGGAACGCTCCTGAACCTCGGCCTCGTCGGCGTCGATGCCCACGGCTTGCCGGCCTTCCTCGGCGAGCGCGGCCTCGACGTCGCGCGGCGCCTGGGGGTCGACACGGCCGGGCTGGAGCTGATCGTCCGGGCGATCCTCGACGAGGTGCGCCGGCGCGGCGCGCTCGACCGTGAAGCGCTCCGCTATCACCGGGCCAGCCCGCAGTGTCCGGAAGCCGTACGGGCGGCCGGCTGGGAGCGCCGCATCCAGTGGGCCCAGGGTTACGCCGCGGACGAGCGGGGACGTCCCGTCGCCTACCTCCCGGCGGAGGCAGTCCCGGCGGGGATCCAGCGGCACAACGTCTGGCGCCGCGACGGCCGGGGGAGGGCCCCGAGCATCGAGGCCATCGTGGAGCGGCTGCACGGCCTGCGCGAAGGCGCGAAGCCGACCGCGGCGGACGCGCTGGCCCTCCTCGAGCTCCTCTGCGAGGGCAGCTATCTCACCGCGACGAAGCTCTTCGGGGCGCGGACCTCGCGCGAGCTCCTCCAGGCGGGAGCCGAGCAGGTGCGACTCGTGCTCCTCTCCCGGAGCGAACGACGCCGGTGCGCGGTGTGCCGAACCCCTCAGCCCTTCCGGCCCGCGGGAGCACCGTGCTACCGCTACCGGTGCGAGGGGCGGCTCGTCGTCTGGGAGGACGAGGAGGTCGAGGCCAGCCGGTACGTGCGGCGCCTCCGCGAAGGCCGCGCCGCGGTCCTCCACGCCGCCGAGCACACCGCCCAGGTCCCGGGCGCCGTCCGCGAGGAGCGCGAGGCCGACTTCAAGGCGCCGGCCGCCGAGCGGCCGCTCAACGTCCTCGCCTGCTCGCCGACGCTCGAGATGGGGATCGACGTCGGCGGCCTCGACGCCGTCATCCTCAGGAACGTACCGCCCCGGCCGGACAACTACGCCCAGCGCGGCGGGCGGGCCGGGCGCCGGTCGCGCGTGGGGCTCGTCCTCGGGTACGCCCGCAGCACGCCGCACGACCAGTACTTCTTCGACCGCCCGGAGGAGATGATCGCGGGCGAGGTCCCCGCCCCGCTCGTGCCGCTCGGCAATCGAGACGTGATCCTGCGGCACGTCGCCGCGATCGCGTTCGGGCTCGCCGAGCCAGGGCTGGCGGGCCGGATGGTCGAGTACGTGACGACGCAGGGCGAGCTCGAGGCGGAGCGCATCGAGGAGCTCTGCACCGCGCTCCGGTCCCGGGCGGTGGAGGCCCTGACCATCGCCCGCGAGGCCTTCGGTCAGGCGCTTCTCGCCGGCGCGGGTCTGGACGAGGGGGCGCTGGCGGCCCACCTCGACTGCGTCGTCGCGCGAACGCGCGCCGTCTTCGAGCACACGGCCCGCCAGGTCCAGGAGCTACGGCGGCCGCTCGAGAGCTTCGCCGAGCGCCTCGAGAACCGTTACGCGGGGACGCGCTCCGCCGAGATGGTCGCCCGGCTCCTGGGCCTCCCGCCCGAGCGAGGTCGCGGCGCCCCGGCGGGGGGGGCCGCAGCCGCGGCCGAAGCCGACGACCGCTCGGCGGGCTATCCGCTGCGGCGCTTCGCGGAGTTCGGCATTCTCCCCGGCTACGAGTTCCCCTCCGAGCCCGCCGCGGTGCGCCTCCTCGGCGACGACCACGAGGAGGAGCCCGTCACGGTCGGCCGGCGCTTCGGCATCGCCCAGTTCCAGCCGGACGCCAACGTCTACGCGCGGGGCGCCCGCTGGAAGGTGATCGGGCTCGACCCGGCCTCGCCGTGGAACCAGCGCGGCGAAGCTCCCGCGTGGCGATACCGGTTGTGCAGCTCCTGCGGGCTTCGGTTCGACGACGGGCAACCGCGGTGTCCGCGCTGCGGGGCGGCCGAGGTGGGGCCCGACCTGCCGGCGTACGAGTTCGCGGGGTTCGTCGCCCGCCGCGACGAGGCGCCGGTGCTCGACGAGGAGGAGCGCTTCGCGGTCCGGAACCTCGTCCGGGCCGAGCCGCAGTGGAACGGCGAGGTCGCCGGCCGCTGGACGACGGCCGACGGCTGGCCGCTCAGGCTCTCGCGCCGCGAGGAGGTGCGCTGGCTCAACGAGGGCTGGCCGCCGCCGCCCGCCGCGCGTAACGCCGACAACGCGGCGCCCGTGCTCCACGTCGCCGCGAAGGGCTGGCTCCTTTGCGGCGCCTGCGGCCGGATGCTGCACCCGGCGCCACCTGAGGACGGACGGCGGGGCCGGCGGCGCGCGACGACGACCGGGACGGACGACCGTTTCGGGCACGGGTCGCGCTGCCCGCGCGCCGGAACGCCGCCCGTGGCCATCGCGCTCGTGACCGCCACGCAGTCGACCGTTCTGCGCCTCATCGTGCCCGTGCCGTCGGCTGCGCCGGTCGAGGACGTGCGCTCGTGGGGGCTGTCCCTGGGGTACGCGCTGCGGACGGGCCTCAGGCGCCAGTTCATGCTCGAGGGCGCAGAGATGGAGTTCGAGCTCGAGGGTCCCTACGAGATCCGGGACGGAGACGCTCGCGGGCGTCGTGTGGCGCTCTCGTTCATCGACCCGAGCCTCGGCGGGAGCGGCTTCCTCGAGCGCATGGCCGACGGGCTCGGCCTCGTCGCGATGCGCGCCCTCGAGCACCTCTCCCATGCCGACTGCTCGTCCGCCTGCTACCGGTGCCTCAAGTCGTACCAGAACCAGCGCTATCACGACCTGCTGCACTGGCCGCAGGTCGTGGACGGGCTGGAAGGGCTGGCGCAGGCGCCGCCCGCGCCGGCCGCCGCCGAGCCCGGAGACGACGGCCGCGCGGCGGCATGGCTCGAAGCCTACGCGGCCGGTGTGGGCTCGCCTCTCGAGCTCCGGTTCTGGCGGCTCTTCGAGGCGAACGGCTTCACGCCGCAGAAGCAAGTGCCGATCGTGCTCTCACCCGGGGCGCCCGCCGCGAGCGTGGCGGACTTCGCCGTTCCCGAGAGCCGGCTTGCGATCTACGTGGATGGGGCGAGCTTTCACGTGGGCGGGCGCTTGCGGCGCGACCGCGCGATCCGGGAGCGGCTGCGGGCCGAGACCCCGCCGTGGGATGTCGTGGAGCTGCGGGCCGCGGATCTCCAACGCGGCGCGGCCCTCGTCGAGGACCTGAAGGCGCGCCTCAATCCAGCCTGAGGGGCGCTCGGTCGCGAACTCGAGGAACGAGACGAGCGGCGCGCGTGGCGATGCCCTTCCCCCCGGTGCTCGCGCGCCACGCCGTAGGTGACCTGGCGCTCGCCGGACCGGACCCAGGCGATCGCGTATAGGAAGGGCGATCTTCTCGTGCGTCCCCGGCGCATGGTCCCCGAGAACCCGGCGGGCAAGCCTAAAGTCTTTGTTTGCGATAGGGTTGCGAGGGATCGACGGTGTTCGCGACGAGCCTCGCCAGCGCCCCAGGATCGTGTCGCCCGTGACGACGCCGGCGACCTCGTCCAGGGCCTTGCGGCCGAGTCGTACGGCGATCCCGGCCAGTGTGCTTCGTTCACCAACCTCGCCCTCGAGCACCAGCTCGCGAAGCCGGGGCCGCTCCGCGGCGCGTTCGTGAACGACCACCAGTGGGACACGCCGGGGTTCACGACCGCCCTCTACCTCGAGGGGATCGGGGCCGCCG
>Ga0187892_10007714_pt1 | contig 15171 bp, 13 predicted proteins | sample MA1701073metaG_FD_139345 | JGI IMG/M metagenome (GOLD analysis project Ga0187892, IMG submission 139345) | Bio-ooze microbial communities from a basaltic lava cave in the Kipuka Kanohina Cave System on the Island of Hawaii, USA - MA170107-3 metaG ... | reverse complement strand
CGCAAACACGATCCAGAACGTGCCGAGTGCCTCGGCGACCAGTCGTTGTCCCATCGTCCGCCCTCCCTCCCAGGTGTGCTCCGGCCCCGCACTATGCACGCCGCCGCGGCAAAGCGCAAGCCGCCATCCGTCCCCAACGAGACGGACCATCTTTTCTTTTCAACTTACGGTCTGGCTTCCAACACCAGATTGAACGGAGTCTGCGTCGCGCGGCCGAATCGTGCGAACTCACCGTTCATGACCACATATCGCAACCGTCCTTCCCCTGGTTGGGTGCCGAGGGCTGAGACCTTGTGCACCAGGGAAGCGGGTACGCAGATCATTGTCGATGCAGCGGGAAGGCTCTACCCACTGGATTCAGAATGTCTTCCACTGATTGACCGCCGTGATGTACCTCGCTCGGAATAATTCGGCGCATTCTTTGCCAGTTATTCACGGCTGTCAAGCTGGAACGAAGAGAGTAGAATGCTTCTGTGCCCACGTTCACGAATAGGCGAAGGAGGCACCAAGCATGAAAGAGTATCGCGTCGCACCGGGCTCGAGGCTCAACTTGAATACGTGCAATCCGGACGATACCGGTGAGTACAGAAAAACGGATCAAGACAAAGAGAAAGCTAAGGGGTTGACTGCGGAACTGACCCGACGGCTTGGCAAGCTCCAAGAAAGACTCTATGCCAACGGGAACCGATCGTTACTCATCGTGTTGCAGGGGATGGACACCAGCGGTAAGGACGGGACGGTCAAGAGCGTAATGTCCGGCGTGAATCCGCAAGGTTGCAAGGTCGTGTCCTTCAAAGCTCCGTCGTCGGAGGAGCTGGGGCATGATTTCCTGTGGCGTGTACATCAGAACGCGCCGTGCCATGGCCAGATCGGCATCTTCAACCGCTCGCACTATGAAGACGTCCTGATTACTCGCGTTCACGGATGGGTGTCGGACAAGGTGGTAAAGCAACGGTTCGATCAGATCAAAGAATTCGAGGAATTGCTCCATGAAAGCGGGACGACAATTCTCAAATTCTTTCTCCACATCTCGAAGAGCGAGCAGAAGGAACGGCTGGAAGAACGGATTCGGGATCCGGAGAAGCGCTGGAAATTTAACGAAGGAGACCTCGAAGAACGGAAACTGTGGAAAACATACATGGACGCGTTCGAGGACGTACTGTCTGCTACGAGCACTGGCCATGCCCCCTGGTATATCGTGCCTGCCAACCGAAAATGGTATCGGAACCTTGTGGTCGCGGATCGTGTGGTTGAGGCGTTGGAAGACATGAAACTCAAAACACCGCCCGCTCCCTCAGGGGTCAATTTCGATACCTTGAAGATTGTGTAACGAGCCGGTAGCCGTAACGTTTCAGACTTTGAAACGATGCGCAGCCAGCCTGGGCCATTTCTTGACACCTTGGGCAGGGCTATATTAGCATGCGCATCCAGTTCGATAGGCGCGTAGCTCAGGGGGAGAGCGCTACCTTGACACGGTAGAGGTCGACGGTTCAAGACCGTCCGCGCCTACCACCTAGGCAAAGGGATCGGCGTGCCATTCGCATGCTGGGTGGCGGGGGCGTTTCTCATGTTTAGCCGGATGAAAGTGTGTCATGAAGGTTACGCTCAAAAATGGCAGCAGCCAGGAGATGCCGGCAGGCCAGACCGTTGGGTCAGCTTTGGCGACTCTCGGCATGACGCTCGGTCCAAATATCCTTGCGGCAAAGGTGCATGGTCAGACCGTTGATCTTGCGAGCACTTTGACGGAGGATGCTGAGATTATCCCATTGCAATTCGACAGTGTTGAAGGCCGTGAGGTCTACCGGCATAGTAGTACCCACATTATGGCTCAAGCCGTCAAAGAAATCTTTCCTACCGCCCAGCTGACGGTAGGCCCGGCGCTCGAGGACGGATTTTTCTATGACTTTGCGTTTGAGCGACCATTTACTCCGGAAGATCTCGAAAAAATCGAAGCGCGGGCGAAAGACATCATCAAACGAGCCCTTCCTGTAAAACGGTCGGAATTGTCGAAGCAAGAGGCGGTGAAGTTGTTCCAAGAAATCGGGGAAACCTACAAGGTTGAATTGATTCAAGGGCTGGCGGACGGGGAGACCATTTCAGTCTACAGCCAAGGTGAGTTTACCGACCTCTGCCGCGGCCCGCATCTCCCGACGACCGGTCATGTCGGGGCATTCAAGCTCTTGAGCACGGCCGGAGCGTACTGGCGCGGTGACGAACGCAATCCCATGCTGCAGCGGATCTACGGGACCTCCTTTCCGACCCAGGCCGAGCTCGATGCGCATCTTGCGCGGTTGGAAGAGATTAAGCGGCGAGACCACAGAAAGGTCGGCAAGGACCTGGACCTAATTTCGATCCAGGATGAAATCGGTCCCGGCCTGGTGCTCTGGCACCCGAAGGGCGCGACGATCCGGCTGTTGATCGAAAATTTTTGGCGCGAACAACATATTCAAAACGGGTACGAATTGGTGTATTCCCCTCACGTCGCCCGGTTAGACCTATGGAAGACCAGCGGTCACGTCGACTATTACCGTGACAATATGTTCGTTCCCATGAAAGTTGAAAATAGCGAGTACCAGCTGAAACCGATGAACTGCCCGTTCCACCTCATGATCTACAAGTCGCATCTCCGCAGTTACCGAGATCTTCCCATCCGCTATGGCGAACTAGGAACGGTTTATCGGTACGAACGGACAGGCGTCCTCCATGGCCTGCTGCGGGTTCGCGGCTTTACACAAGACGACGCGCATCTTTTTTGCCGGCCAGATCAGATAGAGAGCGAAGTCAGCCGTGTCATAGACTTCACATTCTCTATTCTTGGTTCTTTCGGGTTCACCGAGTTTGAAGTGTATCTCTCGACCAAGCCGGAAAAATCCGTCGGCTCGGAAGAGCGGTGGGCTCAGGCTACGAGCGCGCTCGAAGCGGCCTTGAAGGGACGAAATATCTCCTACCAGATCGATCCGGGGGAAGGCGTCTTCTACGGACCGAAAATCGACATAAAAATCAAGGATGCTTTGGGACGATCCTGGCAATGCTCAACCGTTCAAATCGACTTCAATAACCCCGAGCGATTCGAATTGGGCTACATTGGGGAAGACGGCAAAGTTCACCAGCCGATTATGATCCATAGAGCCCTGATGGGGTCGATCGAACGGTTCTTCGGCATTCTCATTGAGCATTTCGGAGGCGCTTTCCCGACGTGGCTTGCGCCGGTTCAGGCGATGGTCATGTCCATCACAGACAACCAGCGGCCCTATGTCGCCGAGGTTGTGGCCCAACTGAAGGCCGCGGGCTTCCGCGCTGAGGCAGATGTTCGGAATGAAAAGATTGGGCTCAAAATTCGAGAAGCGGAACTGGGGAAAGTTCCGTTCATGTTTGTCGTCGGCGATCGAGAAGTGCAAAGCGGAACGCTGGCCATACGGGGCCGAAGCGGAGCCAATCTGGGCAGTATGACCGTCGCAGGGGCACTCGACCTGCTCCGTGCGGACCTCAGGCAGGCTGGGCAGCAACATTCACTCTCACAATAAAGAGGTGGTTTATCGTCCCCAAACTTCGAGTTAACCGCGAAATCAGAGTGCGTGAAGTCCGAGTCATCGGTCCTGAGAGCGAACAACTTGGCATTCTCCCTACGGTGGATGCGTATAGGCAGGCGCAGGAACAGGGGTATGACCTTGTCGAGGTCGCCCCCACGTCAGTACCGCCCGTATGTCGCATCATGGACTACGGGAAATACAAGTTCGAACTGAGTAAAAAGGAACACCAGAATCGGCGACATCAAAAGTCGACACAGGTAAAGGAAATCAAGTTACGTCCTCGGACAGATAAGCATGATTTGGATATCAAGATTCGACAGATCAAAGGGTTTCTGGCAGATGGAAATAAGACCAAAGTTCTCCTGACATACCGAGGTCGGGAAATGGCGAATCAGGAAATGGGCCGAGCGCTCATGAACACGGTCATTGCAGAGTTGGAACAGGTGGGGACGATCGAGTACGCTCCGCGAATGGAAGGGCGAAGCTTGATCATGATTGTCGCGCCCAAGTAGACCGGTTGACCTCAACCACATTAATCAAGGAATTATGGATCATGAAACGGAAGATGAAAACGCATAGTGGAGCCAAGAAGCGGTTTGCCCGCACCGGTTCCGGAAAATTGACCAGACGGAAAGGGGGGAAACGACATATCCTCACCAGCAAATCACAGAATCGGAAGCGCCGGTTAAGCGGCACGGTTCTCGTGGACAAGACCAAGACTCAAGCCTTGGATCGCTTGTTGCCCTACAGCTAAAAGAGAATATTCAAATCACGTTAACCAGAAGGAGTGTTGACTCATGCCTCGCGCAAAAGGTGGTCCTAAAACAAGACATAGGCGGAAGAAGCGGCTGAAGTTGGCCAAAGGACAGTATGGAGGGAAGAGCCGGTTATTTCGCACCGCAACGGAGTCAGTCGATAAGGGACAAGCGTACGCCTATACGGGACGGAAAAACCGGAAGCGAGATTTCCGCGTGTTGTGGATTGCGCGCATCAATGCGGCAGTTCGCGCGCACGGACTGACGTATGGACGGTTTATCAATGCCCTGAAGAAAGCCAACATTCTCTTGGACCGGAAGGTCTTGTCCGATATGGCGATCAAGGATGCTACAGGATTTGAGCAGCTGGTCGGTCTTGCCAAACAGCACATCACGCCTGCCGGAGCATAAGTGAGGTTGCCTGCCGAGGACTCACCCCGAACCATTGCTACGAACGTAACGTTAAAGCCGTTCAGCGAGTTCCGTCAGATCGATTTCGAATGCGACAACCGGGACACCAATCTGCCAGCGCTCGAGAACTTCGGGGTGCAACTCCCCGATGAGACCGATCTGTTTTTCTTCGGAAATGATGCTCCCCGCCCGTCCTGCGAGAAACGAAGGATGCTGGATCGGCTCCAGACCGTAGGATTGATTCACATAATAAAACAGCGTGTCCAGGCATGAATGGGCCTCGGAGAAATGTGCCTCGGCATGAGCAATCATCCCGCCAAGCACTGTCACGGTGCGTGACCCCAGAGGCTGTGTGAGATCCTGACGCGCCACTTCGCCGGCTTCGAATGTCCGATGGGGATAAAATGCCCGGCTCGATGCAGCTTCCACTCGAAGCAGCGACGGGAGCATCCACTGTCTGAGCGCAGAAAAGTTCTGGGACATCACATTGTCCACTTCCACAAGCCGTCCCCACTCGGTCTCTTTTAAGCGCATCGCATCACGAAAGTCCTGGGGAGAGCCGAGAATATTGGAAATAATTTCCTGGAAGCCCATGCCGATCATGAGGGTTCTCACACGATTGGAGACATCTTCGATTCTCAATAATCCCCCGACCGTAAATTGCGACGGCATCACCGGGAGAAAACGTCCATACCCACGGCTGATGGCGACATCTTCGACCACGTCCATCGCATGCATGAGGTCTTGTCGATAGAACGGAAGCGTGACCGTCACATTCTTACCTTTCGTCTTCACCTCGTAGCCGTAAGCCGTCAGGGTTTTCGCGACTTCGTGAGCGCCGAGCGCCTGGCCGAGGGCTTGTTCGATCGTGCTGACGGGAAGCTTCCTTGACCTCTCAAGATCTTGCGGGGTCATAACCCCCATCCCGAGCGCAGTCTTGTAGGGATACCGTACTTCGATCGGCTCAATAACTGCGCCACGGTCGGCAAGGTTGGCTGCTAAAATATTGAGAGTGAGGATGACCATCGAAAGGTCGGTGCCGGTCACCTCGAGGAAAAGCGCATCGTCTCCCACCCGCACTTCTCCGGCCTCCCGACTGTTGATGATCGGGGGAAAGGAAAGAGCCTGCCGCCTCGCATCACACAGGAAGGGGAGGCGATCATGCCCCGCGAGAATCCATCCGAACTCCAGACCCTTGGGATGAATGAGCAACATTTCCCCGAGTGTCATCACCGTATCCATTCCCAGCGGCGTGAATGACGCTTCGTTCGGTTTTACTAAATCATAGGTGACGGGAAACTCAATCCCTGCGAGCCGATAGAGTCCGATCGATACGGTTCGGCGCTTACGACCGAACACTTCGGCGAGTTTCTCCTGGGTCTGAATCAGCTGTGCGAGACCCTCCTGGGTCACGAGATAGCCGGTCGCAGTGCAGGCGGCTACATAGGGCCTGACTTTCTCTAGGCCGTGAGCCACGGTCAGTCGCTTCGGCGACTTTAATTTTGACGTGAGAAAATCGTACTGTGCAGGAGCCCCCTGCCGCTTCACGCGAAGCTGCCGGGCGATCCCTTCGCAGCACCAGAGGTCAGGGCGATTGCTATCTTGCAACTCAATCCGCAGTTCGCCCGTTTCGGGATTCTGCCCTTTCAGTTCACCCTTCACGAGCATCAAGGATTCTTCGAGTTGCTCCAGAGTGATCGGTTGAGCGCTCTCCCCCGGTGCTGTGAGCAATCCCTCGAGGTCCTGCTTAAAAATGGTAATCGTGGGCATGTGAACCTAGAACGTTCCTCTGGTGGAACGAATGAGATCAAGATCATCGGTGAACAACTCGCGAATATCGTGGATACCGAGCGCGACCATCGCCATGCGATCGAGTCCCAACCCCCATGCGATCACGGGAACAGTCACTCCCAGCGGAAGGGTGACTTCCGGACGGAACAACCCGGCCCCGCCAAGCTCAATCCATCCGAGCTTGGGATGGCGCACGTGCAGTTCGACCGACGGTTCGGTGAAGGGAAAGTAGGCCGGAAGGAACTTGACTTCCTTGGCTTGTGCCACTTCACGGGCAAATAGATTCAGCAGTCCGAGCAAGGTGCAAAAGTTGATTTCTTCTCCGAGCACGATTCCTTCCACTTGGAAAAAATCGGTCGCGTGAGTCGCATCTACTTGGTCATAGCGAAAACAACGGGCGATAGAGAAATATTTCCCGGGAACCGCGGGCTGCGATGCCAATGTATGAGCCGAGACGGCCGTCCCTTGGCTCCGCAAGACCAGCCGGCGCGCACGCTCTGCATCGAAGGGATAGTTCCAGCCGGTTGAACCGGTTTCACCGCCGCTCTGGTGCGTGAGGGCGATCCGGGACAAGAAGGGTTCTTCAATCGACGAAGCATGGGACGGTTCCTTTACGAAGTAGACATCATGAATGTCTCGTGCCGGATGGAACTGTGGCATGAAGAGAGCGTCCATATTCCAGAATTCAGTCTCCACGAGAGAACCCCGCATTTCCTGGAATCCCATGCTGACGAGTTGCGTCTTCACGGTGTCGAGAAACTCGCGATACGGATGCCGTTTGCCCGGTGCGATCCGTGGCGCACGAAGACTGATCGTGTATTTCCTGAATCGCTTTGTTCGCCAGCTCCCATCTTTCAACAGATCCGGCGTCAGTTGAGAAACTTCCTCCGCCGTTCCTTGTCGAGAGAGTTGCTGGACGGCTTCGATACCGGACGCAGAGAGCTTGAGCTCTCTGGCTACCCGATCGTCGATGCGGAACGGTTCCTGTGCATTCCCTCGTTTGACGGCGTGGTCGTGAATGACCTGCCGTTGTGTTTCAGGAAACGCCTGAATCTCACGAGGTGCCCCATGAAGTTGTTGCAGCAATCCTCGCATTGCTTCCGCAGTCTGGCTCGGTCGACCGGTCGATTCTATGCAGCCGCCTTGAATGATGAGGAGCGCGCCCTCTTTCTTGAGTTGTCCAATCGTACGGCTCACCTCCGTCGGTTCGAGCCCCTCCCGGGATTGAATGTCCTGAATGGTGAGGCGCTTGCCGGTTTTAGCTGCATCGCGAGCGACAGAGAGCACCCGTTCGATCGGCGAGTACTTTTCGAAATAGAGTTCACCGACCTTTGTAAGTGAGACGATGGGCGTTACGGTTTCGGTGTCCACAACCAGCAATGACTTGGCGAGCAGCCATTCGATAGCCATACTGAGCTGGGAGGGCTCGAGCCCAGTGGATTGCGCCAGAAGTTCCGTCTTCAGGGTTGCGGAGGGATTCGCCCCGAACGCCGAAAGGACTTTGACTTCAAGAGGATGGAGACTATCGATGAGGGAAGAAATATTCACCCGCGAGGCCTATCGGTGAGCGGAGGCGCCCGACGATGTCGTTGAAGAAGGTTGGCCGGCTGAGCGCAGCGCGGCGATCGTCCCGGCATAGTCACGACTGGAAAAAATGGCCGACCCTGCGACCAACACATCGGCTCCCGCGGCCAGCACCTGAGGCGCATTCTCGATCTTGACCCCGCCGTCCACCTCGAGCAACGCGCGACTTCCGGCTCGATCGATCATGGCCCGAGCTGAGAAAGTCTTCCGAAGACAGGAGGGGATAAATGTTTGGCCGCCAAAACCGGGATTGACCGACATGATGAGGACCAAATCGACATCGGGAAGAATTTCTTCGATCGTACTGAGCGAAGTGGCCGGATTCAGGGTCACCCCGGCTTTGACGTTGTGCTCTTTGATCGATTGCACCGTGCGATGAAGATGCGGGCAGGCTTCCACATGTACTGTGAGATAGTCCGCTCCGGCCTCGGCGAATTCGCCGATATAGGTGTCAGCGTTTGTGATCATGAGATGCACGTCGAGCGGCAACTTGGTGACCTTTCTAAGCGCTGCTACGATCGGGGGTCCGATGGTCAAATTCGGTACAAAATGCCCGTCCATGACATCGATATGAAGGAAGTCGGCACCTGCCTTCTCCACGGCTGCCACTTCGTCGGCCAGTCTGGCAAAATCGGCAGATAAAATCGATGGCGCAATACGAATGTGACGTGCCATCACAATACCTTCTTCAGTCGCGCAGCGTAAAATCCGTCCATCGAGAACCGGTTGCCCTCTGTAGAGAAGGCGCCATGCTCCGTTACGAATCCCTGTGCCGAGGGCGGGAGCCAGGGAGCGACGGACTCACGTTTGAATTCCAGATGAGCTCGACAGAATTGCTCGACGACGTCTTCGTTCTCTTCCGGTTCTGTGGAGCACGTACTATAGACCAGCACCCCGCCGGGCCGCAAGCACGGGGCAACCGCCTCAAGAATCTGATACTGGAGCGCGTGGTGTCGAGGGAGTGCCTGCTCGCCTTTCCGCCACTTCGCTTCTGGATGTCGTCGGAGCACACCGATGCCGCTGCACGGGGCGTCCACTAAAATCCGATCAATAGGCGACTTGCTCACTCCACTCTTCTTCAAGGAGGGAAATCCTGCAGCTTGGATAACGGGGATCCATTCATGCGATTGTCGAACATCGCCGACGATCGGAACAACATTGTGAACCCCGAGCCGACGGCAATTGTTTTGCACCAGATCCAGCCGGCGCTGTTCTCGATCAATGGCGTAGATCTTTCCTTCATTATGCATGAGAGCGGCCAAATGAGTCGACTTTCCTCCCGGTGCTGCGCAGGCATCGAGCACGATGTCACCGGGTTGAGGATCGAGGAGAAGGGGAATTAATTGCGCGGCTTCATCTTCGACATAGAAGGCCCCTTCTTGAAATTCTGGAAGTAAGGGCACAGATCTTCCCTCTTGAAGCAAAATACCGAAAGGGCTCACGCTGGTCGGTTTAGCCGCAATCCCCGCTTGTGAGTATCTTTCGAGGAATGATTCTCTTGTCGTGATCAGCTGGTTCACCCGGAGCGTCAGCGGGGGCGTGACGCTAACTCCCTCGCAGGCTGCTTCGGCAGTGGCTAGGCCCAGACGCTCCACCCATCGGCGGATGAGCCAGGCTGGAACCGAATACCGCACGGCAAGACTCTGGGTGGCGTCAAATTCCATGCTGGGCCATGGCTGAGGCGGATGGCGCAGGAGGGCGCGCAACACCGCATTGACGAACCCACTCCAATCTCTACCAACTGTGCCAGCGAAAGCCTTGGCCAGATTGACCGATTCATTGACAGCGGCTGATTTTGGAATACGGTCTAGAAACAAGACTTGGTAGGCCCCAAGCCTGAGCACCATCTGCACGGCTACGGGAAGGCGGGCGAGCGGCTTCTCCAAGACCGGTTGAAGACGCCAATCGATGGTTGCAAGGCGCCGTAAGACACCATAGGAGAGTTTGACCGTAAGAGATCGTTCCCTGTCATCGAACGAGCACCGGGCGAGCGCCCGATCTAACAAGACATCGACCCCCTCCTTGCTCCTGTCGGACTGCAATAGCACGGAGAGAGCGATAGAACGGGCTGATGGTGCGGTCTGAGCGGTGTAAAAGGATCGGGAGCCGGCAGCCATAGGGGACTCAGAACGGAGATGCCATATCTTGTTTATGAGGGGGGATGCTCCAGACAGGCTCCTAGGAACGATCCGGCTCTCCTAACCGCACCCCAACAGCAACTGGATGACCTGCCAGATATTGCGATACGGCCATGCGACGGCTGTTAGCCGGTTGCAATTCCGTCACCGCGAGGACTCCCTCACCTGTCGCCACATGAATAGCTTTGGTAGTGACAGCGACGATTGTACCAGACGACTCCGTCACGAGGTCAGGAAGCACTAGGGCTCGCGAGATCGTCCAACGGTCACCTCCCGTGACATGTGTGTAGGCTCCCGGCCATGGAGAGAGTCCACGAATCCGATTGGCTAGAACAACGGCCGGCAAGGCCCAATTGATTGCCCCATCTTCTTTTCTCAACAGCGGCGCTAGGGTTGCCTGTGACGCATCTTGGGCGCGCGGTACGAGGGTACCGGCCTTGAGTTGAGTAATCGTCTCGATCAACAGTCTGCCTCCGAGTACGGCTAGGCGCGCCGAGAGAGTACCTGCGGTATCGTCTGGTGCAATAGGGATAGCCTCTTGGAGCAATGTCATACCGGTATCCATCCCCTCATCCATCAACATGGTCGTAATTCCGGTTTCTTTCTCACCGTTGATGATGGCCCACTGGATCGGACCGGCGCCGCGATATTTAGGAAGAAGAGAACCATGCACGTTGATGCAGCCTTTCGGAGGAAGCAAGAGTATGGCCGGCGGCAGAATGCGCCCGAATGCCGCAACCACAATCAAATCCGGATTCCATTCAATCAGAGCGTGGAGAAATTCAGGATCCTTCATCTTGGGTGGTTGCAGCAGCGGGATCTGCTCACGCCGGGCGAGAAGTTTGACTGGTGACGGTGTAAGGATTTGCTTGCGCCCTTTTGGACGATCCGGTTGGGTGACAACACCGACAACGGAATCGCTCGACTTCAACAAGGCTTCAAGCGAGGCCGATGCAAAATCCGGCGTGCCCATGAACACGAGTCGCATGCTATCGCTTTAGCATTGCAGGTGAGCGAAAGCAACTTGAATGCACGGTCGCTGGCTTGACTTGCCATTCTTCGCTTGTTAGCATCCGCGCGCGGGGTGGAGCAGCCCGGTAGCTCGTTGGGCTCATAACCCAAAGGTCGAAGGTTCAAATCCTTCCCCCGCAACCACACCTTCTCTCTTTTCGCTCAACAGCTTACAACAGATTCGCTTCCGGCTCCGGCCACAGTGCAATTCACCAGGTTGTGCTAAAAACAATTTCAGGATGGGGGCTTGACAATATCTACTTGTATATGCAATATTATGCCATGACGAAAACGGGAACACATAAAGGGATGAATCAAGGTAACGAGATCATTGATCAGATCGCGCAGGAGTGCCTGCTGATGCGCGTGCGCAAGCTTGATCGTGTGCTCACGGGTATCTACGATGCTGAACTCCGTCCATTTGGCCTGAAAGCAAGCCAAACGAATCTTCTGGTTCTTGTGGCAAAGGCTGGCCCCATTCGACGTATCGAGATTGGGAAGCGTCTGCGCCTCGACCCGTCCACCCTGACCCGGAATCTGAAGATCATGCTGACCAATGGTTGGATCCAAGAGATTGCGGATGGGGAAGACGGCCGGGGCCTCCCCGTACAGATTACTGTCCAAGGTCGTGCCCTGCTGAAGCAAATAGGTCCGTCTTGGCGAAAGGCCCAAACTCGCACGGAGAAGTTTCTTGGGGATGATGGTGCGACACTCTTGCGAAGGCTTGCTGCAAATAGAATGGAAGTACCGTCAGGGTAGGTAGGAGGATCGCAAAATGATCGGTACATTTTCATCCGCTGATAGCGCCTTCTTGCTCATCGACCAGCAAATTGGAACTGTAGGCACTGGTGTGTCTGCGCATCTGATTTCAATACGTGGGGCAGCGAAGATGTATACGGATCGCGCCTCTCAAATTGTGGCGGGCTTAAAGCTCAAACACCTGTGGCGTGCACTCGATGACTCCGAGACCCGGCACCGTCTTCGTCATCAGGTTTCTCACACAGCCTTCAACAAGTGCCGATCTTTCGGCAATGTGCCGTCACATCGGCAGATCCTTCTCGGCACTTCTTTTTTTCGCGTTAAGACGTTCCCAAACCGCGTAGCTCCATCTCCTCTAGTTTCAGCGACATCGAGATCCAGGCCGGGCGGGAGCCTGCTGGAACGCGAGTTGCGATTAAACCTCGTTAGAAAATGGCGTGCGGTAAACCAGTGGATCAGTGAGGGAGGGATCGGATGGGTACGGCGCCGGCGGTAACCAGCTTTTTTTTGATCATATAATTGTATATGCAAATACATGAATTCCATTGCTTGTCGTTCCTAACCACAAGGAGCTCATCATGAACATCACCCGACTCAGCCGTACCTATCCCGCCACGTATTTCGTGGGTGTCTTCCTTGTGGGATTGATGACCACCCTGGGATGCCACCATCAAGACGAGCAACCCCTGCAGATTTCTCGCCCCGTGAAGGTCGCCCGAATCGTGGATCAGACTGACAGTGTGATGAGTTTCGCCGGGGACGTACGAGCACGCTATGAGACGATGTTGTCCTTCCGCGTGCCCGGCAAATTGTTGGCACGACACGTCGATGTGGGTGACCGCGTGCGCAAGGGACAGGCATTGGCACGGCTGGATCAGAACGATTACCGTCTCGCCGTGCAAGACCTTCAGGCGCAGCTGGCCTCAGCCGTCGCCGATCGGGACTTCTTACGCGACGATGTGGCGAGATACCGTGAGTTGTTGGCGCTAAAGGTCACCAGCCCACCTGAATTCGACCGCCATCACACCGCTTACACCACGGCGCGAGAACGGGCGGCGGCGCTCGAAGCCCAACTGGGCCATGCGCTCAATCAATTGGCGTACACCGAATTGGCGGCCGACCGGGATGGCGTGGTCACAGCATTGGAAGTCGAAACGGGGCAGGTCGTGAGCGCCGGTCAGGCCATCGTCAAGGTGGCTCAACTCGACGAAAAGGATATCCACTTCGATGTCCCCGAGCATCGCCTGCCGGGACTCAAACGTCGGCAGGCCGTGAGCATCACGCTATGGGCCGATCACGACAAGCGCCTGAAGGGCCAAATCCGCGAGATTGCGTCGGCTGCCGACCCGGCCAGTCGTACGTATCGTGTCAAAGCCGCACTGCTTGAGGGTCAGGAAGCCGCGCAATTGGGCATGACGGCGACGGTCTGGATTCCTTCGAACACGCCCGCTCGCATGGCCGTTCCGCTCTCGGCCGTGTTTACCCCGCAGAACAAGCCGGGACAACCCCATGTGTGGCTGGTGGATGAGCAGACCGGCACGGTCAGATCCGTGCCGGTTCAGGTCGGTGAAACGCTGGATGGGGACCGCATTGCCGTCACGGGACTCGCGTCGGGACAGTTGCTAGTCAGCGCCGGCGTCCAGCGCCTCGCGGAAGGACAGGCCGTGCGTGTGCCAGACGCGATCGCATTGGCGATGAATGGAGAGAGCGCCGAGAACAGGAGGCGTCAGCCATGAAAGACTTCAATCTGAGTGAATGGGCACTCACACACCGTGCGTTCACCGGTTTTTTGATGGTGCTGGTGCTGCTGGGAGGAATGTTTGCCTCAGTCCGGCTGGGACAGCGAGAAGATCCGGAGTTTACGTTTCGGGTGATGGTCGTCAAAACCCTGTATCCCGGCGCCACCGCGCTGGAAGTGGAACAGCAGGTGACCGACCGGCTGGAAAAGAAAATTCAGGAACTGCCTAACCTGGACTTCTTGCGCAGCTACTCGAAACCCGGCGAATCGGTGATTTTTGTCACGCCTCGTGAAGATACACCGCCCACAGACATTCCCGAACTCTGGTATCAAGTGCGCAAGAAGGTGGGCGACATCCGCATGGCGCTGCCGCCCGGCATTGTCGGGCCTTTTTTCAATGACGAGTTCGGTGATACCTACAGCCTCCTCTACGCATTTTCTGGCGAAGGCTACAGCTATGCCGAGCTCAAACAGGCGGTCGATTCGACACGTCAGCAACTCCTGCGCGTCAAGGATGTCGAGAAAGTCGATCTCATTGGCGTGCAGGATGAAAAGATATATGTCGAGTTTTCCGACAAGAAGCTGGCCGAACTGGGACTGGACGCCTCGGTGGTTGCCGAGGCCTTGCAGGCGCAGAACGGCATGACACCGGCCGGAACGGTGATTTCCACACAGCGCAATCTCCCCCTACGACTCACCGGCTCCTTCGATTCGGTGGAGAGCATGACGAACCTTTCCGTGCGTGTCGAGGGCCGAACCTTGCGCGTCGGCGATTTTGCCAAGGTCACTCGGGGCTACATCGACCCGTCCGAATTCAAGATGCGCTTCAACGGCAAAGAAGTGATCGGCCTCGGCGTCACGATGAACAAAACCGGCGACGTGCTGGAATTAGGAAAGGCGCTGGAAGTGACCATGAGCCGAATCGAGGAGGGACTTCCTGTCGGGATCGAAGTCCAACGAGTCGCTGATCAATCGCGGGTGGTCAAGACCGCCATCGGCGAATTCACGCGCACCTTCTTCGAGGCCTTGGCGGCGGTACTGCTCGTCAGCTTTCTGAGCCTCGGCTTTCGCACCGGTTCCGTGGTCGCGCTCACGGTGCCTCTGGTTTTGGCCGGCACGCTCTTATGTATGCTGCTGTTTGGGATGGAAATTCATCGTATCTCGCTGGGAGCCTTGATCCTTGCCCTTGGCCTCCTGGTAGACGACGCGATGATCGCCATCGAGATGATGGCACGCAAACTCGAAGAAGGCTGGGATCGGATGCGCGCCGCGACCTATGCCTACCGGGCCACGGCGTTTCCCATGCTGACCGGAACCTTAATCACCATTGCGGGCTTTCTGCCGGTCGGCCTCGCGAAGTCCGCAGCCGGTGAATACACGGTGGCGATTTTCCAGGTGGTGGGTATTTCGCTGTTGCTGTCGTGGATCGGCGCGGTGGTCTTCACGCCCTACTT
>Ga0187892_10007712_pt1 | contig 15172 bp, 13 predicted proteins | sample MA1701073metaG_FD_139345 | JGI IMG/M metagenome (GOLD analysis project Ga0187892, IMG submission 139345) | Bio-ooze microbial communities from a basaltic lava cave in the Kipuka Kanohina Cave System on the Island of Hawaii, USA - MA170107-3 metaG ... | reverse complement strand
CTCGACCAGCTCGCGGGCGATGCCGCGCAGGGTCTCGTCGCCGAGCACCTTCACCGCGCTGTCGTTCGTCTCGAGGGCGTCGTAGAAGGCGAGCTCGTCCTCGGTCAGCCCGAGCTGCTCGCCCCGCGCATCGGCCTCGCGCATCTCCTTTGCGAGTCGAATCAGTTCCTCAATCACTTGGGCCGCCTCTAATGCGCGGTTCTGATACTTCCGGATCGTCTGCTCCAGCATCTCGGCGAAGGAGCGGGCCTGCACGACGTTCTTGCGACGGCGCTCCTTCAACTCGCCCTTCAGTAGCTTCTGCAGCAGCTCTACCGCGAGGTTGCGTTGGGGCATGCCGCGCACCTCGGCCAGGAACTCGTCCGACAGGATCGAGATGTCCGGCTTCTCGAGCCCGGCCGCGGCGAAGATGTCCACAACGCCTTCCGGCGCCACGGCGCGCGAGATGATCTGGCGCACGGCGTGGTCGAGCTCTTCCCCGGGGCGAGCGTCGGCCGGTGCGCGCTTGGCGAGCACGGCCTGCACCGCCTGAAGGAAGGCCACGTCGTCGCGGATGCGGAGCGCCTCTTCGTGCGGCACGGCCAGCGCGAAGGCCTGTGAAAGCTCGCGCACGGCGCGGATGCAGCGGTCCTTGCCGTTCTCCTGGGCGAGGATGTGCTCCTGGGCCGGCGGCAGGAGGCCGAGCCGCTCCTGCGGCGTGCCGGCGGTCCACTTTCCGCGGTCGAAGCCGTGGAACAGCCCGCAGCAGACTTCGTATTTCTCCAGCATCACGGCGACCGCCTCGTCCTGGTCGAGGGCAGTCCGCCCGGTGCCGCCGCTCTCGGTGTAGGTCGCGAGTGCCCGCTTCAGCTCGTGAGCCAGACCGAGGTAGTCGACGACGAGCCCGCCCGGCTTGTCCTTGAAGACGCGGTTCACGCGGGCGATCGCCTGCATCAGCCCGTGGCCGCGCATGGGCTTGTCGACGTACATCGTGTGCAGGCTCGGCGCGTCGAAGCCGGTGAGCCACATGTCGCGCACGAGCACCATGCGGAGCGGGTCCGGAGGGTTGCGGAAACGGTTGGCTAGCGCCTCACGCCGGGGCTTGTTGCGGATATGCGCCTGCCACTCGAGAGGATCGGATGCCGAGCCCGTCATCACGACTTTGATGAGACCCTTGTCATCGTCCTCGTGAGCCCAATCCGGCCGAAGCCTCAGGATCTCGCGATGCAGCTCGACGCAGATGCGCCGGCTCATGCATACGACCATGGCCTTGCCGTCCATCGCTTCGAGGCGCTTCTCGAAATGCTCGACGATGTCGCGCGCCACGACCTTGAGCCGCTTGTGCGAGCCCACCACGGCCTCGAGCTGCGCCCACTTGGTCTTGAGCTTCTCCTTGCGTTCGACCTCCTCACCTTCGGTGGCCTCCTCGAAGTCGGGGTCGATGCGGTCCGTGAGCACGACCAGGGTCGGGTTCTTCATCGCCGGCTTGCGGGATCAGGCGATCGACTCGGAGGTGAGGATTGCAGCGAGGTCGACCTGCAGCTGCGCTTGATCTCTACACAGCCATTGCTTTGCCTTTTCGGTGTCGCTGCAAAGGCTCTGCACGGTCAGCCAGAACTTCGCCGAGTGATTTGGGACAGCCAGATGCACTGTCTCGTGCGTCACGAGGTACCTGAGCACGTAGTCGGGCGCGAGGATGAGTCTCCAGTTGAAGGAAAGGTTCCTGAGCGCCGAACAGTTGCCCCACTTGGTGCGTTGGCCCATCACATAGAGGCGCTGCGGATGCTGACCCAGGCGGCCCGTCACCGCCGCGAGATGGCGCTCGATCGCTCGGCGGGCCTCACGACGTAGCCAGCACTCAAGGCTGTACGCGACAGGGGTGCGCGAGTGTGGGCCGCGCGACACGACGATCTCGCTATCGACGAAGCGAATGAGGTTGCCTGCTGAGCGCGATTGGGTCATCTCGACCCGAACCTGGGTCGGCTTGCCTCTGAAGAGGATCTCGCCGACACGGCACTGCACCGGCCGCCGTACGCCGCGCAACCGCTCCGCTCGCTCGAGCTGATCGAGGATCCAGTCCCTCTTGGTCGAAAGGAACTCCGAGACTTCCTCACCGTTGCGCGTCCTCGGCTGCACGACCTCGACTCCGTTCGGCCCCACCCGGACGCGCAGCTTGCGGGCGGCCTTCGAGCGGACCAGCCGGTAGTCCACCACGCGGCCGTCGAGCCGGATCCGGTGTTGGGTCGAAGACTGCATGGCGTCAGCCCACCCCATCGGACTTCGCCAGCTCGCTCACGGCAGGCTTGAGGAACGCCGGATCTGCCGCATCGCGATCGAAACCGAGCTGTTCGTAAGACAGATTCCACGACTCCGCGAGCAGCGATTGCTCGACGCGCATCCGGCCACCGATCGAGTTGCTCCAACCCGTTCCGAGCAGCCCGTTCGTGCGCAGGTGCGCGACTATGCGCCGGGCGCACTCGGCGACGTAGCCTTCCGCGGTGCCGGGGACATGGGCGCGCAGGATGGTGAAGAGCCCGTACTCGCCTGGCTGCGTCAGCCCAAGTCTTTCCGGTTCCTGCTTTGTCGCCGCGGCTTGCGCTGCGATCTCCTCCAGTTCGCGCAGCCGTTTCGCCATCGCTTCATCGGAGGCATCCTTGCGCTCCTTCAGGCGTTGGAGGCGCTCGCCGAGCTGGCGGTAGATGAAGCTCGGGTCGTCCTCCGACAGCTCGCCGGTCAGCATGGCTTCGAGCGCGGCGGCCTTGTCCGCGGGCGTGGGCAGCTCGTCCAGCTTCGCCATGTAGTCCTTGTCGATCTTGAACACCGGCAGCGCCTCGGCGATGTCGAGGAACGTGGTGTTCTCCTGGACAAGCTGGCGCGTCTTCGCCGACAGTTCGCCGTAAGTGTCCTTGCTGCCGCGCTGGCGGCGCCGATGCGCGACGTAGATGCCGCAGAGCCAGTTGTACTCGTGACGGTGCGGATACAGGCACGGGTCCGGCGCGATGGCCTCCCACAGCCTCTCGAGACTTCGGAAGTTCTGCTCGAAGTTCTTGGCGGCATCGGGGTCGCGCAGGCGCCCGAGCGCCGCGAGCAGGCATTCGCGGGTGTCGGCCCGCGTGATGCCCTTGAACGTCTCCATGCACCGGGCCACCTCGCCGGGCACCAGCGCCCGCAGCGCGTCCCAGTCGATGAGCGACTCCTCGCGAATGCTCTCGTCGAAGTTGAGCGCCTTCTCGAGGTTCGTGAACAGGCCGAAGTAGTCTACGACCACGCCTGTCCGCTTCTTCATCGACGGCAGTGGCCGATTGGTGCGCGCAATGGCCTGCAGCAAGTTGTGGTCGCGCAGCGGCTTGTCGAGGTACATGACCTGCTCGATCGGCGCATCAAAGCCGGTCAGCAGGCGGTCGCAGACGATGAGGAACTTGAGCGGCGGCCGCCACTTGCTCCGGTCGTCCCCGTGGCGCTCCCGGTTCCAGGCCGCCCACTCCGCGGGCGTGAGCTTGAAGTAGTCGATAAGCTCGTCCTGCTTCGCCTTCGCGTACTCGAAGCGCTCGACTTCCAGCTCGCTGTTCTGCGCGGACGAGATGATCACGTCGGACCATTCCGGCGGCAGGCCACGGGCCACGAGCTTCGCATCGAGCGCGGCCTTGTACGCGGCGCACGCCTTGCGGTCGACGGCCACGAGCTGCGCCTTGAATCCATTGGGATCGGGGTGCTCGAGGAAATGTACGAGCATCTTCTCCAGCACGATGTCCACCCGGTCGGGATGCCGTGCCAGCTCTTTCCATTGGGAGCGTTGGCGCTGAACGAAGTCCTTCGCTTCCTCGTCTTCGAGCTCCATCTCCTCGCAGATCTGCTCGAAGCCGAGGCTGAGCGGCACCTCGTCCACCTTGAACGGCACCTTGTCGCGGAGGTAGTGCACCTCCAGGGTGGCGCCGTCCTGGATGGCGCGCCGGATGCCGTAGTAGCTGAGATAGCGCTCTTGGACGCCGTCCTTGACGGGGCCGAAGTCGCGATGCGTATTCTGCATCGTCCGGTCGATGGGCGTGCCGGTGAACCCGTAGCGGAAGCCGTTCGCCAGCTTCACGCGCATGGTCATGGCGTAGCTCTCGGTGCCGTCGCCCTTCTGCGAGCGGTGCGCCTCGTCCACCATGCTGATGATGTTGTCGCGCGTGAGCGGCGCGAGCCCCTCCATCTTCTGGAACGACTGGATGGTGGTAACCAGCGTGCCCCGCCAGTCGGCGCGGAGCTTGCGCTTCAAGTCCTCGACGCCTAGCGCTTTCTCGACGTTCGGGTAATCGCAGGCGTCGAAGTCATCCGAGAGCTGCGTCTTCAAGTCGCGCCGGTCGACAACGATGAGCACCGTCGGGTTGCCGAGCGCCGGGTGCCGCCGGAGCTTCTGCCCTGCGAAGATCATGGTGAGCGACTTGCCGGAGCCCTGCATGTGCCAGACGAGCCCCGTGCGCTCCTGCGCGTCCACGGGCCGGCCGGCGAGCGACACCGTGCGGTCGACCAGCTCGTTCACCGCCTCAAACTGCTGGTAGCGCGCCACCTTCTTGGTCGTGACGCCCTTCTTCGTCTCGAAGACGACGAAGTGCTGCAGGAAGTCGAGAAGGTGGGCGGGCTTGAGCCGCAGCAGGCCCTTGACCGGCACCTCCAGCGGATCGTCGGGGTCCTTCGACGCCGGATCGTTCCACCACCCGTGCTGCTCGGGATAGAGGCTCAGCCAGCGGCTCCACCAGTCGAGGTGCCGCTCGATGTCCTCCTTGCTCGCATCGTGGAAGAGGACCGTGCCGAGGCGGAACTCGTCCTCGTCGGCCGCGACGCAGAAGACATTGGGTGTCAGCGTGAGCGGCGCCTGGCGCTGGTAGCGGTGGAGCTGGTGGACCGCCTCGCGCCAGTCCTTGCCGCTCGCTAGGTAGCTCTTGTACTCGGCGATGACGAGCGGGATGCCGTTGACCAGCAGCACCGTGTCCTCTCGGCACTGCTTCACACCCTGCACCCGGTACTGGTTGGTGGCGGTGAAGTCGTTCAGGTGCTGGCGGTCCGGCTCGAAGGCGATGAACTGGACCGTCCTCGCGCCCGCGCCCGGCTCCAGCACCACCTTTGCGCCATCGCGCAGCAGGTCGAGCGTCTGGCGGTTCGTGGTCAGCTTGTCCGGCTGCGACATCGTCTTGCGGAGCGCCGCCACCGCGAGCTTGGCTTGCGCCTCGGTCGTCACGCCCCGGTTGATGCGCATGATCGCCGCGACGAGCAGCTTCTCCACCAACGGGTCATCAAGCGCGCGGTCGAAGGCCACCATCGCCGTCTCATCGCGATAGGTCCAGCCGAGGCCCCCGGCCGCGTACTCCGGCGGTTTGGATTCGCCGCAGAGCCAGCGGAGGATGGGCTGCTCGACGTAGCGGTACTCGCTCATGCACCGCTCCGATCTGAGCCGCATTCGAGCAGATCGCCGGTGGGTATCCTAGACAGCACAGCTTCCGAGACGCGCCGTGCGTCTAGGCGAATGGTTCCAGTCATCAAGTCGGAGAGCAAGCCCCTACGGACGGTCGCGTACGCGTCGATAAGTGAGCGACCGTTTGTACTCGCCTTTCCAAGCCTCACGCTTCCCTGGACCCGGAGGATAACTTCGTCTATCGCGCCGAGCACCTTTCCAATAGCAATCTGTTCCTCATGAGGAGGGACGGCGCAGCGAACTCTGCGGATATCGCGCTTGCTCACCTCAAGAAAGGTCGTCCCCGCCGCAAGGCGAATAAACACCGGCGTAAGGTGCTCCAAGAAGTAGTACAGGAAATTTCCGTCGACATCTTCTCGCGGAATGAAGCTTGCAAATCCCTGATTTGTCGTTACTGCTGTTTTGGCGATCGCTTTTGCGCCGATGGTAGCGCGACTCGTGTATAGGATCGTTCCGGCAGGCAAGAGTGAACAAGCACATTCCTCCAGAGCGCGCTTCGTTATGCGCTCCTCGCTATCCTGAACCCACTTCTGAGCCTGCCCAGTAATGTCGCTCGGTGTGAACCACGGGATAGTTCCGCCCGCCCAGTAGCCGTACTCGGTCCTGCTCGGAGTCGCACCACCAACCACGTGAGCCAAGCCGTCGACCACGGTCGTGCTCCAGCCTGCCGGAACGCCGAATCTATGGAGCAACCACCCAAGGGCGCCGACGCTATTGCGCATAACCACACTTCCGAAGGAATAGGGTGAACTCGACATTCAGCCGGGTAACTCCGGCAGCCGCGCCGTCGAGAGCCCTTAGGGCTGGGCCGAGGTCAACACTAGGGCACTCGGGCGTTGTGTCGACGTAGCGCGGAATGTTGAGGTTGAACTCGTTCTCCTCGATCTCGTCGAGGCCGACCACGCGCGCGTGCTTGAGCAGCTCATCGGGATCGGCGTAGAGCGCGCCGAGCTCCGCGCCCACCTTGTCCACGTCGCTCCGGTCGGCCGCGGCGCGCCGTCTGACCTCGGCAATGCGCTCGTCGCGCTCGGCGAGCTTCGCGGCCAGCTTCTCACGCTGCTTCTCGATCTTCGCGATGGCGGCCTCGGCCTTCGCCTTGCCCGCCTTCGTGGTCGCACTCTTCTCCCGCCCGCGCGCGCCGGCGAGCTCTGCATCCAACGCCGCAAGCTTGTCCGCGTGGGACTGGTACTCCGCGTTCAGGCGACCGATCTCGTCCTCCTCCCGCAGATCGATCTGCTTGCGGATGCGCCCGCTGTGCTCGGCGACGAGCCCTTTGACTTTCGCCCGGTGCCCGTAGGCGTGGTAGTGGACGAGCATCCGCATCACATCCTGCGGCCGTAGCTCGTTCTGCGCCGAAAGTTCACGAAAGTGCCGCGCGGCGTAGATCAAGAGCACTTGGTTCCGCCGCGCGGGCGGCCGCTGCTTGCGGAGGATGAGCAGGCAAGCCGGAACGCCCGCGCCGTAGAAGACGTTGAGCGGGAGCGAGATCACCGCGTCGATCAGGTGCGAGTCGAGCAGCGCCTTGCGGATCAGGTGCTCGTCGTCCGCCTTGCGACGCTTGAGCTTCGGGTTGCCGTCCTCGTCGAACTCGCGCGTCTCCTCCTCGACTTCCGGCTGCCCGCGAAAGAGCACGCCCTGCGGGCACACCACCCCGGCCCTTCCGTCGTCCGTGAGCGAGGCTAGGATGTGGAGGATGAAGGCGTAGTCGCCGTAGCCGGCCGGCGGCGCTTTGAAGCCGGTGCCGCGGCCGAAGCGGCCGAAGGGGTCCTTGAATCCCTCCTTGCCGAAGATCTCCTTCTTCAGCTTGTCCTTTTTCTTCTTGTCGTCGGTCTGTTGCTCCGGTTTCAGCCACCAGAACTCGTCGGAGAACGGGAAATTGGCGAGGACGAGCGAGAACTGCTTCACCTGCCCGCTCTCCAGGAACTGCGGGTCGGTGATGGTGCTGGTGCCGGCCTTGATGTCCGCCTCGAGCCCGTGCAGCACCGAGTTGATCTTGCCGATCGCCGCGTTGCCCCAGTTCATCTCCTGGGCGTAGTAGCGCGCGCTCGTGGCGTGGTGGCCGTGCTCGCGGAGGTAGTCAGCAGTGTGTACCAGCATGCCTCCGGAACCGGAGGTCGGGTCGTAGACGCTGTCGCCCGGGCGCGGCTCCAGGATGCGCACGAGGGTGTCGACGACCTCGGGCGGCGTGAAGAACTCGCCCGCCTTGGCGCCGGCATCGTCGGCGAACTGCTTGATGAGGTACTCGTAGGCGCGGCCAAGCACGTCGGAGGGGACGCTCTTGTTAGAGAGGTCGTGCTCGTCGAAGTGCTGGATCAGCGCGTGGACGACCTCGTTTGGGATCAGCGGCTTGCCCGAGCCGTCCGGCGCGGGCTGGTTCCAGTCGACGGTGAAGACGCCGCGCAGCTCGTCGTTGGCGTCGGCCACGGCGCGCATCGCCTTGGTGAGGACCTCGCCGATGTTGGTCGACGCGGACTTGACGTCGCCCCAGCGCGAGCCATCCGGAATCTTGAACCGGTGCTCGCCGCGCTTGCGGAAAACCGCTTTCTCCTTCTCGCTGAAGGTGCGCTTCTGCTGGCGCTCCAACTCGGCGATGGCGTCGTCCGCCTCGCCCTCCCACTGGTCGCAGAGGCGCTTGTAGAACATCAGCGACAGGATGTAGTTCTTGTAGTCTTGCCCCGCGGTCTTCCCCCGCAGGATGTTCGCCGCGCCCCAGAGGTGGGCTTCGAGCTGCTGGAGCGTGAGCTTCATCTGGATGAGTTCCCTTCGTTGCACTCGAAGCGGGCCAGGTAGGCGGCATAGTCGATCGCTGGCGCCGTGGCCAAGGCCTGGAGCTGCTTCAGCAGCCGCATGAAGAACTGCACGAGCGACCGGGGACTTTCGCTTGTCGTGAGTTCGAGGTGGCCGCCGTCCGTGTACTGTGCTTCGAACGCGCCGTGCAGGAGGGCGCAGCCCACGTCCAGCTGCTCGTCCGCACCAAGATCTGCGAGCGCGGCCCTGAAGGCATCTCCGAAGGGTGGCGTCCAAGAACTCTGGTAGGTGAGGAGGCCCGCCACGATTCGCGGTAACGGGCGCGGCCTCGCAACGCCCTCGACGTGAGGGACGGGCGCTGAAGTTCGATGCAGACGGCGAACCGACGCCGCCTTCTGGCCTGCGTACAAGACATGTTCGCGACTCAGGTCCTGTTTGACCTCAAGTACTGCGTACACGCTCTCGGCCGGGATATAGCGCTGGTTCGCCTGGTTGTAGAGAAACGGCGAGTACTGACGGTCATAGATCACGACGTCGATCTGCTCGCTGCACTCGCCCCGCGAGTCAATCACGAAAGCGCGGTCAGACTGGTATCGGCGTGGCAAGTGGTCGTTCAGGACACGCAACCAGTCCTCCTCTGCCGCCTCGCCGCGTGCACCTGGGTGAGTTACCGCAGCGCGATTGCCGCGCAGATCGCCTTCGAGCCGGGCCTGAAGGCCGTCGAGTATCTTCGCGAGTCGGTCCGGGGCGGGATTCGTCACCAGATGATCCTCCCCCAACTTTGCTCCCGAGCCGACTGGGCTGCGAGAGTGGCGATCCGCTGCTTCTCCGCCTGCGTCAGGTCGTCCGACAGAATGTTGTTCGTGTTGGCGGGGTCCTCGACGCGAGTTGATGTGAGCGACGTGCCGATGGCCCTCAGTGCGTGCAGGACATTCTCGGCGAGCGTTGATCGAGAGCGCCCGGAGAGGGATTGAATCGTGAACAGCTCCAGGTACAGCGACGGGAAGTCCAGGTTGTTGAGCATCCGCCAGATCTTGACGGCTCGAATCTCCTTCAGACGGCCCGAGTTGTGGACGGTGTCGACGTGCAGCGCCACGTTGGTCTGTGTCCAGGAATCACGCTTGCGGAGATAGAGGCTGTGGTAGTTCTGCTGCCCCGCCTGGACCTTGCCAGGCACCAGATCCCCACGCGTCCCGCTGACCGAGACGCCCACAGACACGTTCTGACGGCGCGGCGACCATCCGTTGGTCTGCGCGAGCGAGAAGAGCTTCTCGTAGATCTCTTTGAGCGTGTCGCTCGTGTCGGACTTCAAGCAGATAAACACGTCCACGTCGGAGATGCCGCGGACGCCGGTCTCTTTGGCGTAAGAGCCGGAGTAGCGGAGCTCATTCAACTGTTGACCCGCCCAGGTCCGCAGCGGGGCGGCGACCGCCGTACCGAGCTGTTCCGCCGGGGATTGCGGCCCACGCGGCACAGCGTACTTCGCAAGCACGATCTCAACGTACTGATCGGGCGTCATCTCAGCGCCTCCGCACAAACAACAGCGGAACACTCCGCAGCGACCATGCAGTCCACGACGTCGGCCTCGATCAGGCTCTTGCGGATCTCGCCCTCGCCGGACTGGTTGGACGACATCGAGCCGTTGGCGAGCACGAACCCGGCCACTCCCGCGGGCGCGAGGTGGTGGACGATGTGCTGCACCCAGGCGAAGTTGGCGTTGCCCTTGGGCGGGGCGCCGTACTGCCAGCGCTTTTCGCCGGCCAGGCGCTCGCCGCCCCAGTCGGAGATGTTGAAGGGCGGGTTAGCGAGGATGAAGTCGGCCTTGAGGTCGGGGTGGCGGTCATTGTGGAAGGTGTCGCCGTAGGCGATCTGGCCGTCGATGCCGCGGATGGCGAGGTTCATCTTGGCGAGCCGCCAAGTCGTGTAGTTCGACTCCTGGCCGTAGATCGAGATGTCGGCCTTTGCCTTGCCGCCGCCCGCTTTGCCGCCGTTCCCGTTACCATTCGCGTGCGCGCGGATGAACTCCACCGACTGCACGAACATGCCCGAGGAACCGCAGCAGGGGTCGTAGACGCGGCCGCGGTATGGCTCGAGCATCTCGACCAGCAGCTTGACCACGCAGCGCGGCGTGTAGAACTCGCCGCCCTTCTTGCCCTCGGCACTCGCGAACTGCGAGAGGAAGTACTCGTAGACGCGGCCGAGCACGTCCTTGGCGCGGGCCGCCTCGTCGCCGACCTTGATGTTGCTGATCAGGTCGATGAGCTGGCCGAGGCGCGTCTTGTCGAGCGCAGGGCGGGCGTAGTCCTTGGGCAGCACGCCCTTGAGCGTCGGGTTGTCGCGCTCGATGCCGGTCATGGCGTCGTCCACGAGCTTACCGATGGTGGACTGCTTCGCCTGGGCCTTCAGGTGCGCCCAGCGCGCCTCGGGCGGGACCCAGAAGATGTTCTTGGCGCGGTACTCGTCCTGATCCTCCGGATCAGCGCCCTTGGGCTTGTCGGCGATGAGAAGCTCATGCTGCTCCTCGAAGGCGTCGGAGATGTACTTGAGGAAGATCAGGCCCAGAACGACATGCTTATATTCGGCAGCGTCCATGCTGCCGCGAAGTGCGTCAGCCATTTGCCAGAGCTGGGCTTCGTAGCCTATTGGTGCGTCTGGTGAATACTTGGACTCAGATTTTCCCAAACGCCCTTTTCGAGCCATTGATTCTCCCCCTGCGATCGTGGTCCGGTGAGTGGTCTGTCGCGTTAATTCAGCAACGTTTGGCGCGTCGCATCGTCCAACGTTCTAGAATTTCCGGAGACGGGCATGCGCCTAGGATTCAGAGCGATACTAGTACAGGGAACCGAGCCCCGGTCCCGTCTCCGCACCTAATCTACAAGCTGCGCTGCTCGCCGCCGTCATCTTCCCCCTCTCCGCCTGCGGCGACGGCGGCGGCGTCATCCTGACGCCTGGCGACGACGACAACAACCCGCCTCCCCCTGACTACAACGAAACCGCCTGCGGCGAAGTTCGCATCGCCCTGACCGACGCGGACGGCGACTTCCTCTCTTATGTAGTCGATGTTGTCTCGGTTCGCCGCGAGAAGTCCAACGGCGATTCGGTGCAGACCCTGCCGCATCGCCACCGCGGCGATTTTGCCGATCTGGCTGACGTGTCGGAATTCGTGATCGCCGCGACCATCCCGGACGGCACCTACGTCCGCGCCGTCATCCGCATGGACGACACAGACGCCGCCGTGAGCGTCGAGGTGGATGGGTCGCCGACCCCGGCCGAGGTCGTGGACGCGCGCATGGTAATCGAGGCCTGGCGACGGGAATACAACCAGGAGACAGAGGAAGTCACTGGCCGGGCTGACGCCCGCTGGGAACGCAAGACAACTGGCCACGAGGCCGATTGCCGGAATACTCTAAATCACTCCGCTACTGAAAGTGGGGGGACGTCGGCGACTGTCTAAGAGAGCATCCGGCGCTCTGAAACTAATTTTGCACGCGCCCGAAGAGCCTTTTTTGTATCGCGAGTATGCGCCCGGGTCCATGCGCAGCCGCGAATAGCAAGCCCGCAAGAAATGAGAAATGATCGACGAAGAACCCGAACTCGGTCTGGTTTCCCTCCCAATGAGAGGGTCCATGGAACGCAAAGCCGAGGAACACCACATAGGCAGCCGCCAACAACGCGGCCTCTGAAAAAAAGGCGCCGGTTAGGAAACACGCGATAAGTGCGAGCTCGAATAAGGCAGCGAGCCAAGCCAGTAGCTTGGGCAAAGGGAACCCCGCCGACGCGATGTAGCTTGCCGTTGCGTCGATATCCATGAACTTGAAGCTCACGGCCACGATGAACACCAAAGCGAAGATCAAACGCCCGATCAGCACTGCCACCGAGGTCCAACCGGCATGCCTTGCTTCAATAGTCATGGCCTTCTCCCGCAGATTCACTCGATGAAGGATACTCGCGCAGGAGCGTATGTTCCGGGAATTCAGTGCTTCACGGGAAATGGTGGCCAGCGGCCGCAGAAGAAAGCAGCGGCTCACGGACCTGCTCGCAGCCAGGACGGAACTCAATCAGCCGGCCGGCGCCATGCCGGTGTTGATCGCCAATTGAGCGGCGAATGCTCGCTTGTAGGCGGGCCGCGCTTCACCGCGGGCGACATAGGCAGCCAGGTTCGGAAATTCGTCCAGAATTCCCGATGATCTCAGCCTGAGCAGTACCGACACCATCATCAGGTCGCCCGCGCTGAACCCACCATCGAGCCAGTCGGCATCGCCCAGGCGAGCAGAAAGTTGGTCTAGTCGGTTGCGGACGCGATCCTCGACCAGAGGCAGGCGCTCCTTGCTCCAGGGTTTATCGCCCTCCAGAAGCCTGGCGTTTGCGAACTCGAGGATCGGCGGCTCCACCGTATTGAGCGCGGCAAACATCCATGTGATCGCGCGCGCCCGCGCATTGGCATCCTTTGGCAGCAGGCCCGCATGGTGCTCGGCGACATGGAAGACGATTGCGCCGGTCTCGAACAGAGCGAGCTCGCCTTCCTCGTAGGTCGGAATCTGGCCGAAAGGATGAAGCGCCCGATGAGCGGGTTCCTTCATCGCACGGAACGATACAAGGCGAACCTCGTAGGGTTGGCCCACTTCTTCAAGCGCCCAGCGAACGCGCGTATCACGCGCCAGACCCTTGCCGCCATCGGGCGATCGTTCAAAGGCGGTAATGATGATGGTCATCGTGAGGCTCCTCCTGGCGAACATCATCCGCCGCCGGGCTGGCAGACTGTCAAGGCAAACTCACCGAGATTGAAGACGATCCCGTTCCGTGTCCGGTTTGCCCGCATAGCAGATCTTTGCAGACTCAAATTCCATCTGACGTGACATCGTGATTCAAGCGCGGCAGGAGGACCTGCCGATGTCTGATCAATTCTGGCTGACTAAGGCTCAGCTTAAGCGCATCGAACCCTTTTTCCACCGGACGCGCGGCATTCCACGCGTGGACGACCGGCGTGTGGTTAGCGGGATAATCTATGTGATCCGAAATGGTCTGAGATGGCGGGATGCGCCCGCAGTCTATGGCCGCGACATGGAAGTTATTGAAAAGATGGTGGTCAGGGGCGGAATCGAACCACCGACACGCGGATTTTCGGTCGCAGACACGACCCTATGGAACTCCCGCAAGCCGAAGACCCAACAAGGCTAATTTTTGGGTATCGCGGGCGGTAGGGTACTTGAGAAAGCTACGGTGCAAACCTGGTACCAAGCGACCCATCAGCGCCTGCGAGCCACCCGTGTCACAGGCTGAACTCAGCGGTCGGCAAGCTCACTCAGGATGACACGAATATTCTTGCCCACGAAAATTTGTGGATTCGAGAATCCGTCGTCCTTCTTCTCCTCGCTCTCGCGTTGCTTGATCACGGGTACAGCCGCCTTGAATGCTTCTTCGAATGAAAGAGTCTTGCGCAATTGCTCGTCGAACAAGGCACGGCCGAAGAAAGTCAACTCAGATTTCGATCCGCATCCGTGCGACGTGTGATCCTTATCGGCAGCCGTCATGATCAGTGTGTCCTCGTTCTCCAGTGGCCCGATCCACCCGCCCGAGTAACACGCGGAGACTGCAATGACGCGGTAGCGGATGCCGACCTCGTCTAGCATTGCCCGCAACTGATCCGCTGTTAGTTCCTCGACTTCCAGAGGCCAGTTCATTGCGGCGAGCTTGAAATCAGCTCCGCCATGCGAGGTGAGATACATCACCAGGACATCACGCTCAGTGTCCATCGCCCCGGCCGTAGCCCGGAGACTGCGCTCGAGATTCAGGGTGGTCGCCCACGATAGCTCGGCGGCAGTTGCCGAGTTGTTTACGAGCCGAACGACGCGTCCTCGAGCGCCGAACCGCTCTTCAAGCAGCTGTTGCACCATCGCACTTTCGCGAAGAAAGACATCCTGATCGTAGGGTGCGTAGACCAGACCGTACACTTGCCTTTCGCTTTCTGCAGAGGGAGTGATCGTCTGCAACGCATCCTTCAGCAACGCCTGCTGAGACTCGAAAACCTCCTGGCTGAGTCTGAATGAGGGGAACTCCTCGTCGGAGTAGGACTCCACGGGCTGCCACTCGTCCGTCTGGAGTTGCCAGCTGGAGAACATCAGCACGACGAAAACGTACAAGACGACACTCGTGGCTACACCCGTCGAACGAGTGACTGCTGGCGAGATGCGCCATGTCGTGATGACGATCCAAACCATTAATGCCGCATAGACCGCCCAGCCAAACCAACTGCCGCTCGACCACCACTGCGACATGTATCCGCGCGATTCCAAAACGCCGACTGCGACTCCGGTCAGACTAATCGGAAGCATGGCGATCGAAACAAGCAAATACCAAGCAGCTACTGGGGAGGCATGCGTGGTCTTCTCGCGGACCCAGTTGAGCACGAGCCAGACGCCGAATATTAGGAACGCATCAGGTGCAAAGCTGAACAACCACGAGCGCAGGTCGAATGATGCCGGATCATCCACTTCAAGGCGCGATGCGCCACTGACAATGACCGTCACTACGGCGACGATAAGCAGCATCGACCATGCACCTGGACCTTCCGGCAGAATGTGCACCGACCGCAGCGTGGCGGCTCTAAGCCCCTGCCGAATCCATTCGACCCAGCTGTAGGTTGGCAATGAGCGCGGCGGAGCCGATGCCATGAATGGATCTAGCTCCCGCGGTGCTGCGTCCGCACTGGCCGGGGAGTCAGCGGGGGTGGTCTGTTCTTCCATTGCACTAGTCTAGGTATGTTCCTTGGGCGGAACCGTACATGCGCCACGGTTCACAGCTGAGACTGTGTCAGATGTAGCCCTGGCGCGAACTGCACGGCGCCGTACGACAACTTCTAAGTGGAGATGATGGCCAGGGGCGGAATCGAACCACCGACACGCGGATTTTCAGTCCGCTGCTCTACCAACTGAGCTACCTGGCCATGTTCGGGGCTGCGTATTAGACAAGGCGGCTCGCGCGGGCGTCAAGAAT
>Ga0187892_10007711_pt1 | contig 15173 bp, 10 predicted proteins | sample MA1701073metaG_FD_139345 | JGI IMG/M metagenome (GOLD analysis project Ga0187892, IMG submission 139345) | Bio-ooze microbial communities from a basaltic lava cave in the Kipuka Kanohina Cave System on the Island of Hawaii, USA - MA170107-3 metaG ... | reverse complement strand
GACCCAGTTCGTCCAGTACGACTCCGAGTCGGAAAACCTCGGCCTCAACAGCCGCTTCCGCTACATCATCGAGGACGGCCGGGAGCTCTTCGTCGTCCTGAACGCGGCGTTCGACGAGGGCTCGAAGCTCGATCTCGCCGAAGGAGAACTGACGGTCAAGTTCGAGTACACGTTCCGGTTCTGACCCGGCTCACTCCTCCACGGCCGGCTTGACGAGCAGCGACGCGACGACCGAGCCCGCGAGGAGGGAGACGACGACGCCGAGCGAGACCGCGGTCGGGAGGTGGAACCAGGGACTGACGAGCATCTTGAAGCCCACGAACACGAGGACGAGGCCCAGGCCGACCTTCAGGTACTGGAACTTCCCCATCACTCCCGACAGGAGGAAGTAGAGGCTCCGCAGGCCGAGGATCGCGAAGATGTTCGACGTGAAGACGATGAACGGATCGCGCGTCACCGCGAAGATCGCCGGGATCGAGTCCACCGCGAAGACGAGGTCGGTCGCCTCGACCATGGCGAGCACGAGGAGGAGCGGCGTCGCGAAGAGCCGGCCGTTCTCCCGCACGACGAACCGCGACTCCCTGTAATCGGAGACCATCGGGACGAAACGCCGGAAGATCTTCAGGACCGGGTTCTTTTCGGGCCGTACTTCCTCGCCCTTCTGGCGGAGCACCTTGACGCCGGCGTAGACGAGGAACGCGCCGAGGGCGTAGATGACCCAGTGGAACCGCTCGATGAGAGCCGTGCCCGCGAGGATGAAGAGGAAGCGCATGACGAGCGCGCCGAGGATCCCCCAGAAGAGCACGCGGTGGTGGTACTCGCGCGGCACCGCGAAATACGTGAAGATCACGATGAAGACGAAGATGTTGTCGACGCTGAGCGCGTACTCGATGAGGTAGCCGGTCACGAACTGGAGCCCGGTGTCGACGCCGTACCAGTAGAAGAGGCCGGCCGCGAAGACGAGTGCGAGCGAGACCCAGACGCTCACCCAGGCGAGAGCCTCGCGCATCTTGACGACGTGCTGGCCGCGGTGGAACACGCCGAGGTCGAGGGCCAGCATGACCAGGACGAAAGCGGTGAACCCCGCCCACAGCCAGGGCGAGCCGACGCCGACCATCATGGAGAGGCGCTCCGCGACGACGCGAAAAAAGGTCCCAGGCACGCGAAGTATCCGGTGTCTGGAACCTCCGAGTTCGGGCGCGGATTCTAGCCCGCACTCCCCGCGAAACCGAGCGGTTCTGGTCGGATCTCGGCGCCGAGAGAGCGGCCGCGGCCGGCACCGCCTCAGAGGTTTCGGCGCCGATCCCCAAACCGGATGCGCGCTTTGGCCCTCGTGGAATCCTCGGGTCCCCTTCTTCGGTGCGATTTGCGGCCGTTGTGCGCGGTTCCGCCGTCGAACTCGTGAATCGAGCGGGCGAGCAGCGCCGCGACTTCGATGCCGCGCCCACGTGACGGCGTTGAACGGATCGTCGATCGGGATGACGTCATCGTGTCGCGGCGGCCTCTCCCCGGGCCGGAGCCTCCGCGCCGCGCGGCCGTCACGTCGAGAAGAACCGGCGATGCCGCTCGAGAATCGCGTGGCACGCCGCCGGGTCGGGCGTCGGGTCCGAGACGCCGTGCTCGAACGTCCCGCCGAGGATGACCGCGTCGCGCCGCGGGAAAACGTAGCCGCCGCGGTGCGACAGGAGATAGGGAAGGTCCTCCGGGAAGAGGTGCACGAGCTGTCCCCGGACCGGCTCGACCGCCGCGTCGGAGAAGACCTCGCCCGCGCCGAGCCCCAGGCAGTCGACGATCGCGGGCTCCCGAAGCTCCGCGAGATCGTCCGGACCGCGAAACGTCCGCGCGGCGATCGTCGCGCCGGAGACGAGGACGTCGCGGAGAAGCGCCGGGAGGTAGACGGGCGGCTCGATGAGGAACGTCTCGCAGGCGACCCCGCTCCGCTCCCGCCCGGGGAAGGGGAGCCTTTCGATCGAGCGCCGCGTCGCCGCGAGCTCAGGCGGCAGCGCCGGGAGCCCCTCCGAGTCGTAGAGGGTCCGGCGCACGACGCCGCGGCCGTCCTCCGAAGCGAGGTCGGCGAATCGGCGCCACGAGTCGGCCGCGATCCGAAGGTAGCGTTCGCGCGCGGCGGGCGACGATCCGGTCTCGACTCCCACCGGGAGCCAGACCGCCCCGGAGAGATCCGAAGTCGTGCGCGGCGGGAAGTCGCGCGCGAGGACGCGCACCGGGTGTCCCCTCTCGAGAAGGATCTTGGCCGCCGCGAGGCCGACAGCGCCGCTTCCCAGAACCGCGACCGGCGCAGCCGGACCGGCAGCGTCGCGGACGAGGTCCGCGGCGGCGATCGCCGACCCCCACGAGAGCGTCACGCCGGCGCCCCCGTGCCCGTAGTCGTGGACGACCGTCTTCCGGCCGATCGGCTCCGCCTCGAGCCGGATTCCGCCCGCCCGATACGGGCGGAGCCCGGCCGTCCGCCGCACGATCCGCGCGGGCTCGAGGGTCGGAGCGGGAAGGAGAGCCGCTCGGCGCTCGTCCCCGCCGCCCCCGCCGAGAGCGCTCTCCCCCGTCATCGAGGTCGCCGCGGCGGCGGCGGCGGTTGCGAGGAACGCCCGCCGTCCCATGAGGATGTCAGGTCGCGCCATGGCCCGTGTCCTCCGGAACTCCTGCGAGGCGCGCGCTCTCCTTCCAGAGGCGCCGCGCCGCATCCTCGTCCCTCGCCGCCTTCGAGGGCTCGACTGCGCGGTCCTTCACGAAGTACTTCCCGCTCACGTCTTCAACCTCGGGCGACGACGCGAGGTAGACCGGCGTCCGCGCGCCTTTTTCGGGCGTGAGCGCGACGAGGCGAGTCGCGAAGCCGAGGCTCCGCGGCAAACCCAGGAAGTCGAGGAGAAGCCCGGTCGCGACCGATCCCGGGTGCACGGCGTTCGCGGTGACTCGCGTCCGGCCGAGCCGCCGGGAGAGCTCGAACGTGAAGAGGAGGTTCTCGAGCTTCGTCGCCGCGTAGACGAGCATCGGCCGGTACCTCCCCCTCTCCGACTGGAGGTCGTCAAAGTCGACCCGGCCCCCGCGGTGGGCTCCGGAAGCGACGACCACGACGCGGGACGGGGCCGACTCTTCGAGACGGGGGAGGAGGAGGCGCGTGAGGAGAAAAATCGCGAGATGGTTGACCGCGAACTGGCGCTCGAGGCCGTCGACGGTCGTCTCGCGCCGCCGAGTCACGACCGCGGCGTTGTTCACGAGGACGTGGAGCGGCGCTCCCGTCGCGAGGACCTCCGTTGCGAGGCGCCGGACCTCCGCCATCGAGGAGAAGTCCGCGAGGAAGAGCGACGCGGCGCCGCCCCCGCTCTCGTCGCGCACGAGATCGAGCGCCGCCCGTCCGCGTAGAGGATCGCGCGCGGCGAGGAGGACGTTAGCGCCCATCCGGGAGAGCGCGCGGGCCGTCGCGAGCCCGACCCCCGCGCTCGCTCCGGTGACGAGGCAATTGCGTCCCTTCACGCTCTAGCCCGCGCCGTTCCCGGCGCCGTCTCGTTCCGGTCCCGCTCCAACGCCGATCGCTCCGGCCGGCCTCCTCGGACTCGACGCCGGTCCTTCGGCCCGCGACGCGCCGCCTCTCCCGTCCGAAAGAAGGCTCCGCTCCGTCGCAACGATCGGCCGCTCCTCCGTGCGAGGCCGCCGCGGGCGCAAAGACCGGAGCGAGCCGGCCGTCACGGCTTTTCGAAAAAGGGGTTCGAGAGGTACGGCGTCTTCTCCTGCTCGAGCCCCGGCTTCGCCATTTCCAGCTCCTCGACGAGGAGCGACGGGCAGACGATGGACACGGGATTGCCACGCCGCGTCGTATTGACGACTCTCCGGGCGTCGCCTGTGAGGCACACGTCGCGGAGAGTCCGGAGCGTCACCGACTGGAACTCGCCGCCGCGGATCGGCTCCTCGCGCCCGTCCTCGACGTACACGCGATACGCGCGGATCGGCGCGCCGAGCGAGACGTCGCCGCCGCCGCCTCCGAACCGAGCTCCGCCGGGAAAGCCGCCCCGGCCGCGGCGCCCGCCGCCGCCGCGGAACGCGCGGCCGCCGCCGCCGGACGAAGCGATCGACTCGACGCGGATCGCGTACGGAAGCTCCTGCTCGCGCGCGTTCCGGAGCAGCTCCTCGCGGAGCTTCGATTCGGGCGCCGTCTCGCCGGACGACACGAAGACGCACCCCGGTCCGCCGACGCCGCCGCGGCTGTGCCCGTTCGTCCTCTCGATCTCGCGCGTCGGCACGCGGCTCATGTACCACGCGAGAAGGCGGCCCTCCTCGACGAGCGTCACCTTCTCGGCGGGGAAGCCGTCGTCGTCGATCGCGTACGCGCCGAGGAGGGGCTTGCCCCCGAACGTCGCGACCGTGGGGTCGTCGATCACCGTGAGGAAGGACGGCATGACCCTTTTCCGGAGGCGGTTCCGGAACGGATTCGTCCCGCCGCCCGGCCCGCCGCGCATTCCGAGGGGCTCGCGCGGGTTCGACAGCTTGTCGACGAGGAGCTGAAGGACGAACTCGGCCGCGGCCTCGCCTTCGAAGAGAACGGGACCGATGTACTCGTCGGCGGTGTCCGCCTTGGCGCGAAGCGCGAGCCCGCGCGCCATCGACTCGACCGACGTCGTCATCTCGGCGAGCGGCGGCAGATCGCTCGCGAATCGTCCGACGAACGAGAGCGAGTCCTCGAGCGGCATCCCGTCCTCCGCCTGCGTCGAGGCGGTGACGTCGATCCGGAACGTCGTCCCGGACGTCCGGTTGCGGAGCCCCTCGCTCGTGAGGAACGTGTGGGTCCGCGAGCTCGCTCGGAACGTGACGCCGCTGTCCTGGATCTCCTTGAACTTTCGGAAGACCGCCGACAGATCGGTCGCCGCCGACGCCCATCGGGCCTCCTCGACGACGAGATCCGCCCGCGGCGAGTACGGCGGCGCGAGGTCGCGGGGGAGGTCCGTCGAGAGGTCGGGCGGCCGGTCGGGGACGGTGTTCGACTGAAGGAAAGCCTTTTTTCGGGCGAGCGTCTCGAGCGCCGTCTTGTACGCGTCGTCGGTCGCGAGCCACGCCCGCTGGCGGATCGCGGCGTAGTCGTCCTCGTCCGGAAGCGGCGTACCGCCGAGCCCGCCGAGGCCGAGCGCGAAGAAGATCGCGCCGCCGCCGCCGCCGCCCGCGAAGTTCGAGTTGTCGAGCTTCGGATCCCCCACGCGGACGTCCGTCGAGAGCGAGCGGCTCCGGGAACGGTTCGACCGCTCGAGAGCGCCGAACGACGCCTCGGCCGTGAACGTCTCGACGTCTTCCGCCGTGTACGCGATGCGGTACGGCCCGTCGAACGGCTCGAGCTTCAGCCGGCGCATGGAGCGGTCCATCTCGTCGGCGAGAGCGCGGGTCAGGACGTCGCCCGCCGCGTCGCCCGTCTTCTCGTCCGAGGCGAAGCTCGCCGCGGCAAGCGCGGCGGCAAGCGGCGCGGCGACGAGCGCCGCGGCGAGGGTTCTCGTTCTCAGGCGCTTCATCGGAGGCCTCCCTTCGAATCGTCGCGCGGATCGTGCGCGGGCGCCGGCAGGAGCGGCGGCCGCACCTGCCCTTTCTCCTTCTTCTCGATCTCGATCTCGCTCACGAGGAGGCTCGGCGCGATGGCGCTGACCGGCACCCAGCCCGACTCGGCGCCGCAGACGCCGTTGAAGACCGCGGGATCGTCCGCGGTCGCGACGATGCGCGAGAGCGTCGCGAGGGGCGTGCCCACGAAATCGACGCCGCGGACCACCTCGTCCGGCCTTCCGTCGACGAAAACGCGCTCGACGAAGAGCGGAATGACCTTGAACGCCTGCGGACCCGAGCGCTGCGTGGTCGTGAAGCCGCCGGAGATGTCGTGGAAGACGTAGCCGAATGGCTTCCCTTGGCGCTTCAGCTCCTCGACGAGCCGCTCGCGGAGCGTCGCGAAAGGCACGGCGCCGCGCGCGGTGGCGATGAGGTTCCCCTGGCGCGCCACCGGGGCCCGGCCGGGCGAGCAGCGGCCGTGGCCGTTGCTCCGCGGGAACCCCTCGATCGGCGTCCGCGACAGGAGGAACGACTTGAGGATCCCGTCCTCGACGAGGGCGACGCGCTGCGCCGGCACGCCCTCGTCGTCGAACCGGTAGAAGCCGTTCAGCGGCAAGTCGCCGAACGAGCGCATCGTGGGGTCGTCCGCCACCGAGAGGAACTCCGGCATGACGGGCTTTCCGACCTTCTTCGTGAACGTCTGGCCTTCCTCCTCGCTCTTCTGCCGGTGCCCCTCCATCCGGTGCCCGAAGATCTCGTGGAAGAAGACCGCGGCGGCGCGGTTCATGAGAATCGCGGGGCCCGCGTACGGCTCGACGAGCGGCGCCGATCGGAGCGCGAGGAGCCGGCGCGCGAGGTCGCGCGCGCGGGCCTCGAGGGCGTCCGCGCCCGGCAGGTGCTCCGGCCTCTCGGCGTCGATGATGTCGGAGAGCGAGAGGTCCATGCCGTCGTCGGCCTTCGCCTCGGCCTGGATGACGAACCGGGCGTGCACGTCGAACGTCTCGACGCGCGTGCCCTCGCTCGTGAGAATCGCTCGCCGAGTGGACGTGGCCGAGATCGCGACCCGCGAGTCGAGGATGTCGGCCTCGTCGCGGAAGAGGGCCGACACCCGCTTGAGGCGTGTTTTCCAATCCGCGCGGTCGATCGCGAAGGAGGCCGCCGGTTCGAAGGCGCGGACCACCTCGGCCGGCGAGAAATCGTCGGACGCGTCTTCCTCCTCGACCTTCACGCCCCGGTTGGTCTTGACGCGGACGAGCCGCTCCTGGGCGGCCTTCAGCGCCTGGTCGGTGGCGAGCCACGCGGCTGCGCGGATCGCGGCCTCGTCGTCCTCCACCGGCAGCGACGCCGAGACGACGCCCCCGGAGTCGAAGTCGAAGCTCTCGCGGAGGGCGTGAGTGTTGTCGAGCTGCGGAGAGCCGACGCGCGCCTCGACGTCGAGCGAGCGGCTCTGGTTTTCGCTCTCGTCGTCGATGACGCCGTAGCTCGCCACGAGCGAGACCTGCCGCTCCTCGGTCGCGCGGTATGCGAGGAAATAGAGCGGATCGTCGCCTGCGCCGCGGAGCTTCCCCGCGGAGCGGACGAGCTCTGTCTCGAGCGCCGCGACGAGCGCCGACGGCCCGCCGTCGTCGTTCGGCGGTCGGGCGGGGCTCCGCGACGCGAGGAATAAAAGACCCAGTGCGGCGAGCGCGTGTCGGCGTTTCATGCGGTGATCTCGATGGGCTCGAGGCGGCGGTCGCGTCGATCCGGCCTGGCGGGCGGACATTCTATCGCGCTACCGGGAAATCGCGGCCGAGATCACGAGCGCGGCGGCGAGGAGCGCGTAGCTCGCGAGGTTCGCCCGGAAAGAGAAGCGCCGAAGGCGCTTCTCCTCGATCTCAGGCGCGACCATGAGCGCGACCCTCCACTCGATCGCGTAGGAGACGACGAAGAACGGCGCGCAGAGGATCGCGGCCGCGAGGAGAACGGCGCTCGGTCCGAAGTCGACGAAGGGCGGGAGCCAGAACGGCCAGAAGGCGACGTAGAGCGCCGGGTGCAACATCGCCAGCGCCAGGGCCGGAACGAAGAAGACGAGCCACGCGATCGGAACGCCGAGGATCGCCGAGACGGCGTTCGCCGCCGCCGACAGGGCGATCGAGCGTCCGAACGAGGCTCCGAGGATCGCTCGCGCGACGATCGCCTCGACCGCGATGACCGCCGGCGCGAGGACGATTGCGCCGGGCCAAGCGACGATCAGCATCGGGAGCCCCGTGTCCGCGAGCGCCGGGCGCGCGGACGCGAGGACCGCCGCGGCCGCCGCGAGGCTCGCCGCGCTCCGGCGCCGGGAGTCTAGCCGTACGGGCCTGTCGGGCTCACTTCCCGCGCGGACGGGCGGTCGGGTCGGTTTCGTTCGTGGCGGAATCCGAGCCATGGAGAATCCGATCTTCGTCTCAGATCCGAATGGAGCGTCCGCGACCGGCGCTGACACGTGTCCTGACAACCGGACATCGCCGGCACCCGGATGACGGTCGCACGCGCGCGCGAGCCGAACTCGGCTCCGGACGATCGATCGAGGATCTTCTTGCGGCTCGTCCCAGGCTCGCTCGCGAGGGAGCGCCGGCGGCTCCCGGGTTGCGATGACCATCATCGCTCCGCGCGAATTCGAGTCCGCAGACGTCGCCGGTGAAAGCTGGGCCCGGACGAACGGCGCGTAGCGCCGGCGCCTCACGAAGTCGCGGTCGTCCTCCCGTACGTCTCGCAGAGGTACGCGAGCCATCCGCGCTCCGCGTCGCCGATCTTTCCCGGCGCGAGCCGCCAGCGCCAGTTCCCCTCGCTCTTTCCGGGCGTGTTGAAGCGCGCCTCGGCGCCGCCGCCGATCACGTCCGCGATCGGGAGAATCACCGTGTCCGCCACCGACGCGAAGAGCCACCGCGCCAGGTCGCGCTCGATCTCGCGCCCGTCCGTCCCGGTATACGCGAGGACTCGCGCGCGCTCCCGCTCGGATAGGCCCGCGAACCACGATCGAGTCGGCTCGTTGTCGTGCGTCCCGGTGTAAGCGACGCAGCGCGGCACGAGATTGTGGGGAAGGAACGGGTTCTTCGCGTCGTCGCCGAACGCAAACTGGATCACCTTCATCCCCGGGAAGCGGAAGCGGTCGCGCAACCGCTCGACTCCGGGGGTGATGAGCCCCAGGTCCTCCGCCCAGAGCTCGACCTCTCCGAGGGCGCTCTTGACCGCGTCGAAGAGCTTTCCGCCCGGCGCTTTCACCCACTTCCCGTTCACGGCGTTCGGCTCGCCCGCGGGGACTTCCCAGCACGCCTCGAAGCCGCGGAAATGGTCGAGGCGAACGGCGTCGCAGCGAGCGAGCACGGCTTGGAGCCGCTCGATCCACCAGCGGAAGCCCTCCTCCGCGTGGGCCGGCCAGCGGTAGATCGGGTTTCCCCAGAGCTGTCCCGTCTGGCTGAAGTAGTCGGGCGGCACGCCGGACACGACCGTCGGCCGGCCCTCCGCGTCGAGCTTGAAGAGGTCGCGCCGCGCCCACACGTCGGCGCTGTCGAGCGCCGCGAAGATCGGAACGTCGCCCACGATCGAAAGGCCCCGCTCGCGCGCGTAGCCGCGGAGCGCCTGCCATTGCCGCTCGAAGAGAAACTGCGTGAAGCGGTGCCGCTCGATCGGCGTCTCGAGGTCGCGCCGCGCCGACGCCAGCGCCGCGGGTTCGCGGAGCCGAGCGCCCCGGTCCCATTCGAGCCAGAGGCTGCCGCCGAAGCGCTCTTTCAACGAAAGAAAGAGCGCGTACTCCTCGAGCCAGGACGCCGCCCCCTCGCGGAACTTCCGGTACTCATCGCGGAGCGTCTCCGGAGCGCCGGCGGCGAAGCGCCGGTGCGCCGCGTCGAACATGGGCGCGCGCGAAGCCTCGACCGCGGGGTAGTCGACCGGCCCCGGCGGGACCGCGGGCGGCAGCTCGCGCGAGTCGAGGAATCCGTCCTCGACAAGCGTCTCCGGGCTCACGAGCAGCGGATTCCCGGCGAACGACGAGAGCGCGGAGTACGGCGAGTCGCCGTACCCGGTCGGTCCGAGAGGGAGGATCTGCCACCGCGAAAGCCCGGCCGACTGCAGGAAGTCGGCGAATCGCCGCGCCTCGGGCCCGAGGTCGCCGATGCCGAACGGGCTCGGCAGAGCGGTCGGGTGGACGAGGAGTCCGGCGGATCGGGAAGCGGACATGGGCGGGGCAGTCTAGCGTTCCCGCTTTCCCGCGTTCACACCGACGCGATCCTCCCCCCATCCACCGGCAGCGTGACGCCCGTCACGTAGCGCGCGCGCGCCGAGCAGAGGAACGCGACCGCGTCGGCGAACTCCCCCGGGGTGCCGAGGCGCCCGAGCGGGATCTCGGAAGAGGTCTCTCGGCGCACCTCTTCGACGGACTTCCCCTCGTGTTCGGCCTTCGCGCGGTCGAGCTGCTCGACGCGCTCGGTGAGGATCCGCCCCGGCGCCACGTTGTTGACCGTGATCCCGAACGGAGCGAGCTCGAGGGAGAGCGTCTTCGCGAGCCCGACGACCCCCGCGCGGATCGCGTTCGAGAGAATGAGCCCGGGGATCGGCTGCCTGACCGACGTCGACGCCACGTTGACGATCCGGCCCGCGCCGCTTTTTTTCAAGTGAGGCACCGCCTCGCGCACGAGGCGCACGACCGAGAGAAGGTTCAGCTCGTACGCCTTCTGCCACGCCGCGTCGTCGAACTGCTCGAACGTCCCCGGCGGCGGGCCGCCGGCGTTCGTGACGAGGACGTCGAGGCCGCCCATCGACTCGACCGCGGACGCGATGAACCGCTTCACGTCGGCTTCGTCCCGGACGTCGGCCGCGATGGGCGTCACGCGCGCGCCGGTCGCCGACGCGATCTCCGAGGCCGCGGCCTTGATCTTCGCCTCGTCGCGGCTCGCTATCGCGACCGACGCCCCCTCGCGCGCGAGCGCGAGCGCGACCGCCTTCCCGAGGCCCCGGCTCGCAGCGGCGACCGCGGCTCTCTTTCCCGTCAGCTCGAGATCCATGTCGTCCTTGTCATCTCTTCAGGCGCCGATCGTCCGGTCGAGGACTCGCGACAGCTCCGCGCGCGTCGCGTCGTCGATCGCGGGCGTCGGCGGCCGCACGCCCGCGCACGCGATGGCGCCACGGCGCTTCAGGATCTCCTTCCGGAGCGCGATCCCGATCCCGATCTGGCCCTCGTACACGATGAGAGGGAGCCACCGCGCGTACTCGGCGGCCGCACCCTCGCGGTCGCCCGCGCGGAACTTCGAGTCGATCGCGACGAGGTGCTCGGGGTAGGCGTACCCGGTCATGATGCCGTCGGCGCCGCGTTCGAGCTCCTGGAGGCACGTGACGCCGCCCAGCCCGCCGAAGATCCGGAGCCGCGCGGCGTCGGGGAAGAGCGCTCGGAGCCTCCCGATTTTCGGCGGCGTCGGCGGGTCCTCGAGCTTCACCGCGCGCGCGGTCTCGATCTCGCGCGCGAGCTTCGCGAGGAAGTCGACCGGCATGCGGACGCCGGTCACGGGCGGATAGTCCTGCACGAACATGGGAATGTCCGTCGCGGAGCCGACGTCCCGGTAGTAAGCCGCCACGGCGTCGAGGTTCGGCGACGGGCTGAACGGCGGCGCGACGAGGAGCGCAGCCGCGCCACGGTCCTTCGCCTTGCGCGCGAACTCTGAAGCGACCCGGGAGCCGCCGCCGCCCGCGCCGACGACGACCGGCACGCGGCCGGCGGCGCGCGTGAGGACGCGCGCCATCACCCGGTCGCGCTCCTCCTCGAGGAGCCGCGCCGCCTCGCCCATGACGCCGAGGACGGTGAGCCCGCTCGCCTTCCGCTCGAGAGCGAAATCGACGAGCGATTCGAGGCTTCTCTCGTCCACGGCGCCGTTCTCCGCGAACGGCGTGACGAGGACCGGAAAGACTCCCGTGAATCCGCGCGATGGCATGCCCCAAGACGGTAACTCGGCGCGGCCGGGCGCGCTAACGGCCTTTCGCGCGGAGGCTTCTCCCGCTCCGGCCGCGAGCCCGTTCGAGCGTGCCGCCACTACCTGCGGAAGCGGATCCGCAGCCGGTCGATCTCGGGGCGGAGGTCCTCTCTCGCCGGATCGATCTCGAAGAAGATCACGAACCGGATAAACCGCATCCCGTCGACGAGGGTCACGTCCGTCACCGGCCCGAATTCGGTCGAGCGATCCGGACGGCCCGGGTTCAACGGATCCTCGTTCGCGCCGAAGAACTCGATCCGTGCAGACGTGCCGCCCGGGATTCCGCCCGCGAATGCGACGTCGCGGACACGCGACGACGCGCGGAGCTCCCCGGTGCGGGGATCGGCCGCATCGAACGCGTAGCGCGGGCTCGGCGCGAACGTGTCGTAGTGGGTCGACGCCGCGAACGTGCGTCCGAGGCTCTCGACGGCGAGCGTGCCGAGGCTCGGCGCCGGGAAGTAGAGGGCTCGATCGAGTCCGACGGGCGGCTCGATCGTCTCGATGCGGATCCGACCTCTCGCGCCCGAACCCCCGTCGGCGTCGTCGGAGAAACCGGCCCCGCCCGGGCCGCCGAGGCACGTGATCGCCGCGGGCCCCGTCACCTCGAACGACGTCGCCCGGATCCGGACCGCTCCCCCGGAGCCTCCGCCTCCGGCGGAGGAGTCGCGCGACCTCGAGCGGCCCCCGCTCCCGCCGCTCGCGCTCAGGCGGCCGGCGAGGACGAACGTGCCCAGCACGTCGATGCCGAACGCTCCTCCCCCGCCGCCGCCGCTCGCCCCGGGGAAGTCCATCCGATAGTCGTCGGGATTCGCGAGGTTTCCGCCCGCGCCGCCGCCCGATCCGCCAAGGAGAGCGGCGATCGTCTCGCCGCCGTAGGCGGTCCCTCCGAATCCCTCCCCTTCCGTCGAATGACCGCCTCCTCCACCGCCCGTCGGACGCTCCGCTTGCCGTGCGCCGCCGCAGCCGCCGCCCGTTCGCGGCGTCCCGCATGAAGGGCACGTTCCGGCCGGTTCGACCCCGGGCGGGGACGCACCCGCCGCGCCGCAGGGAGAAACGCCGAGCGACCCGCCCGGGTTCGCGGCGCCGCCGTCGCCGCCCCCCGCTCCGCCAGGCCCGCCCGCGATGACTGCGCCGCGAGTGGAGGCCGAGATTCCGCTCGCGCCGTCGCTCCGAACGGAGCCCTGGATCCGAGCGTCGCCCAATACGCGAACGAGCGCCGGATGAGGCCCCTCGAACAGGACCGTGCTCTCGGGCGGCACGATGAACGACGTGAAATCGAAGAGGCCGCCGTTCCGCGTCGTGTCCAGGACCGTCCGTGATGTTCGCGCGACGAACGCGCCGTCCGAGCCGTTGCCTCCGAATGCGACGCCCGCCGCGAGGACGCCGCTCTCCTCCACGTTCCAGAGCGCCGTCGACGTTCGGTCGAGCCGCGCGGTGTCGGAGAACTCCTCCTCGATCGCGTCCTCCGCCCCGGGAACGGCGGAGCCGGTGCGGAAGAACGCTTCGAAGCCGGGGAGAGCGAAGGCCGGGGTCGCGAAGTCGACGGCGCCCTCGTCGATGACGAGCCGGTGCAGTGCGTCCGGCGCGAGCGGCGAGAGCGGCCGGAACGTGAGGAGCGCCCGGTGCCGCGGACCGAACGGATCGTAGCGAACCGAGTAGGAGAGCAAGCCCGGCACGTTCACGCCGTCCTCGTCCTCGATCCGAACGCGTTCGAGGAGCGTCGACTCAAAGAGAGGCTCCGAGAAAACGATCGCGATCTCGGTCGGCCGGCGCAGGAGACCGGGGGGGACGCCCGACGCGAACGGGACGCGCGAGAAGCCGAAGAACTCCTCATTCTCCGGCGTCGAGGCGAGACCGTCTCCTTCGGCCGCGCCGTCGCCGTCGAGATCGACGACGACCGCCTCGACGAAGGGGGCGCCGAGGCCCAGATCGCGGAGCGGAGCGGCGTCGTCCCGCACGCGGAACTTCGCATCGAACGCGTCGCGCTGGCGGCGACCCCTGCGGCTCGTGACCGTCGAGGTCGCGCCGAGGCCTGGCATCCGGATCCGGTACACCGCCCCCGGCGCGAAGCCGGCGCCGGCCAAGTCCCCGGGAGATTTCGGCAGCCGCGGAAGGAACACGATCCAGGGCCCGTCGACGCGGACGTCCACCTCGGGCCGCTCGCCGGCGGCGCCGGCGCGGAAGAGATCGACCGTGTCCGGCGTCACCGACTGCGGCAGGACGTCGGCGCTCATCAGGATTCGGACGGGATCGTTCGCGTACGCGTTCGCCTGGGGCAGCACTCGATCCGAGTCGAGAGAAGCTCCGATCACGAAGAACTCCGCGCCGCGGCCGCCGCCGCCGCCGTCGCATGCGACGGGCGCCAGGGCGACGAGGGCGACGGCGAGCACGCGGGTGAACGTCTTGTTCTTTCTCATGGACGTCACTCCGTGCGGAACCGGACACGCAGCCTTTCGATCTCGAAACGGTGCGGGAAGAACGGCTCGTCGCTCGTCTCGAACTCGATCTCGAATCGGACGAACGGCAGTCCGTCGAGGCTCGCGACGTCGGTCACGGGTCCGGTCTCGCTCGACTCGTCCGGGAAGTACCGCCGCGACGGATCCTCCGGGGCGCCGAAGAAGACGATCCGCGCGCTCGATTCGTCCGGCGTCGGGCGCGCGAGAACGAGATCGCCCGTGCTCACGGGCGAGAGCGCTCCGGTCGCCGGATCGCTCCCGTCGAACGCGAAGCGCGGCGACCTCGCCCCCGTCGCGTAGTAGCGCGACCGCGCGACCGAGAAGGGACAGTCGAAGGCCGGGATCGTCCCGACGCTCGGCGCGGGATCGAACGCGAACGACCGCCGGTCGACGTCGATCTGCCCGCTCGGCGTTTCGACTCGGATTCGTCCGGCCGAGCCTCCGCCGCCCGGTCTGCCGGGCGGTGAGAGGGTGCCCCCCACGCCGCCGCGCGCCGTCACGCTCCCGGCCACGAGCGGAGCAACTCCGAAAGCCCTGATCCGGATCGCGCCGCCCGCTCCGCCTCCCCCCGCGCCCGACTGGCCGAACCCGTTGCCGCCGCGCCCACCGTCGGCGTTCACCACTCCCGAGATCTCGAGAAGACCGCCGACCTCGAACGCGATCGCGCCGCCGCCACCGGCGCCCGCCCCGCCGGGATCGTCGCTCGCGAAGGGAAGGCCGTCCTCGTCGTTCCCGCCGCCGCCGCCGCCCGCGCCGCCCAGGAGATCGGTGATCGCCTCGTCGCCGTAGTCGATCCCCCCGAGCCCGGAAAACTGGGAAATAACGTTGTCCGAACCTCCCCGATCGCGGTGCCCGCCGCCGCCGCCGGACCCGGAACCGGACGAAAGCCGGACTCCCGAGCAACCTCCCGCGCGCGTCGCCTCGCCGCCGTCGCAGGGGAGCGTCGTCACGAGACCCGGAGGTCCGTCGCCGGGCTCACCCCGGGGCGAGAGCCTCTCCGTGCCCCCGGGGTTGCCGTCCCCGCCCCGTCCTCCTCCCGCTCCGGCGGCTCCGCCCGCGGTCGTCTGCCCGCGAAACAAGGCGGTCTGCCCGTCGGCCCCGCGAAGGAGGATCTCGCCGGCGATTCGCGCGTCACCGGCGACGTGGATGCGGACCGGTGCCGGCCCTTCGCAGAGAAGCTCGGTCCGTTCCGGCAGATCGAACG
>Ga0187892_10007710_pt1 | contig 15173 bp, 13 predicted proteins | sample MA1701073metaG_FD_139345 | JGI IMG/M metagenome (GOLD analysis project Ga0187892, IMG submission 139345) | Bio-ooze microbial communities from a basaltic lava cave in the Kipuka Kanohina Cave System on the Island of Hawaii, USA - MA170107-3 metaG ... | reverse complement strand
GGCAAACAAGCAACCCCCGAAGTCAAAGCCGAATGGACCCGGGCCTATAACATTTATTTAAAGGCGCCCGGTGACCGGTTTGACAAAAAGAAAGATCGAACCTCCCGCATTGACTTCGTAGCTCAGGAGTTGAAGCTTACTCGTAAACAAGCAAAGCGAAGAGTACGAAACTACGAAGCCTGGCAGCGCAACATCAAGAAAGGATTAGTGATTCCCTGACCTCGCGCTAAAACATCGATGAAGTCGTCCTGCCAAGTAATGAACTAGTTCCGCACGTTATAGTTTTACAGAGAGCGAAAAATTGAATCATTCTGATGCAGCCGTTAAACTACTTGTTAGGTCCTGAGTCCCGAGAAAATCCAGTGTTTAACCGCGGGTTTTCGGCCGCACAGCACTGATCCTGACTTCTGACCGCGGGCTGGCACGGTCGTTGCCGCTTATCAAAAGCAGTGGCTTTTGAATTTGGTGATGGACGGTTGGTGTGTGTGTTTTTGGCAGCTAACCCTTATGCTTTCTTGAAAGGAGAAATTTGAGATGCTGTGGACTATTTTAGTGATCCTATTGGTGCTTTGGTTGCTGGGATTCGCAACTAATGTTGGCGGTGGCTTGATCCACCTGCTACTGGTTGTGGCCCTGGTTGTCTTTCTCATCAACATTATCAGCGGACGACGAGCCATATAGTTGCTTGGCAGCACGGCCAATCGATTGGCCTGAGGAGAGTCTTTCGCTGATGTTGAACTAGAAGCACGGTGAACTGTGGCACTCTGCTTCTTAAGAAGCCCTGGTGGCAACACTAGAGCACGTCCACAGCAGGCAACGCTTCTTCCAGGTTGAAGGGGCGTTGCCATTTACTTTAACGTCTGCTTAGGACTGCGCAGAAACTGAATCGCCGCAGCCACCGTCAGCACAATTGATCCAACAAATCCGAGCCAGAACCAGCTTGTAGTCCGAACGTCTACCAACACTTCGTTGTCCAGAGCTCTAAGTCGTTCTCGATACATAAGAGAACTGCTGATGAGACCGGCAAAAAAGGCGAGTAGGGCTCCAAAGTCAAGTTTCCCTCTCCAACTCCGTATAAAGACTCCACCCACGGTTAGCACCATTAACACGGGAATGAACCAAAGCAAGGGGCGACCTTCACTGAGTAGGTTTAATCCCGAAGCCGAGTCTTTTGAAGCCCCACAACTAACCTGAATCCAGGGTAGAAAGAAACACACCAGGACGATCAGCGCGGAGCTTAAGGTTACCTTGCGAGTCGCGTTCATTTCGATCACGCAATTCTAACTCGAAGAGTCAACTGTAGGGGTGGCCCTCCGTGGCCACCCCTCGTCGCATTGCGTTCCATAAACCGGAACATTTAGTTTGCGCGACCGGGGCGGTCACCTCCCGAGAAACCACCCGGTTGCGCGTTTGTGTGATTCCTGTGATTTTCGTCTGCTTGCGTCGCAAAAGATCCGATCCACGAAATCACACGAAATTACACGAAACCACTCTAAACGCAAACTCCAAACTAATTCAAAATATTATAGAATGCTACTTCGCTCATGAAACCGTCGACGGCCCTACTCAAAGACCCGCATGCTTCTGTTTCCTTGAACTCGATGGATTCCGTTGACCAATTGTACCCGCTGCCACCTCCTTTGAAGTGGGCTGGCGGGAAACGATGGCAAGTACCTTTCGTCCAAAAATATTGGCTTGCGCACAAGCACAGGAGGCTGGTCGAGCCTTTCTGTGGTGGTTTGGCTTTGAGTCTGGGACTGAGACCAAAGCTCGCTCTTCTGAACGACGTCAATCAACATCTGATAAATTTTTATCTCTGGCTGAAGCGAGGACTAAGCCTGTCAATAGAGATGTGTAACGATGAGCGCCGTTTTTATTCTTCTCGCCGAAGGTTTAATCAACTGTTGCTTGAAGGAAAGGAATCATCGAAGGAAGCAGCCTCCCTTTTCTATTATCTAAATCGAACCGGATACAACGGTCTCTGCAGATTCAATCGCAGCGGCGAATTCAATGTTCCCTTTGGCAGGTATAAGACCATTAACTATCGCCGTGACTTTCGTCCGTACCAGCCGATCATCTCATCCTGGGACTTTGTTAATAGCCATTTCTTCAAGCTCTCCCTTGAGCCGCAGGATTTTGTCTATGCAGACCCACCTTACGATGTTGAGTTTACCCAATATTCCAAGGAAGGCTTTGGTTGGAACGAACAAGTTCAGACGGCAGAATGGCTTGCAAAGCATTCCGGGCCGGTCGTCCTTTCAAACCAGGCAACAAAACGCATCGTGGAGCTCTACCGGGAGCTGGGATTTCAGCTGCGTTATCTCGATGCACCACGCCGAATTAGCTGCACCGGTGATCGTCGACCAGCAGCGGAAGTGTTAGCTCTCAAGAACCTCTAAACCGGATATAAACTACTGGGTTAGGCCGGGCGGCGCAGGTAGGATCTCAATTGAGGTGGCGTCGCCTTGCGCAGCAGTGCTGCTTTTCCCTTCCACTCCATGGCTCTACTCAGTTCGGACAGAAAACGTGTCTCGCCAGATTCCAGCACGGCCAGAGGTTCACCATCGCGATAAAGGAGACGATTTGTTGCGTGCGCGCTGAGGCGGTTGCCGGGGGTGATGATGCCAATCAGATTAAGCGGATCCGCAGCACTCACAGAGATCAAGCTTTCACTCTCGTTGGCCCGGGCGCGACGAATCGAGCGCAACATACCAACGGCCTCAGGAAGTGCAAACTGCTCGCCAGAAACACCAGCCACAAATCGGCCGCCGCGAATCTCACCTCGGGCCTCCAGGCGATGATAAGTTCGCAGCAGGACGCGCCACGGCAAGGTGATTCCCTCACGCTCAAGCAGGCGCTTAAACACTACGCCATAGCGTTTGAGGAGGGCTCGGCCCACTTGCTCTGCAAGATCACCTTGAGCCGCGATGTCGGTAGCTTCAGAGTCCCGATTGAGAATTGACCAGCGACCGGCGCTGGCCATCTGGTACACCGGTTCCCGGTGCCGCCTCCGGGCACCTGCCTGCGTCTTTCTAGACGAGGGAGTGAGCAGCGCCCGCAGGCCGGTGAAACTGTCAGAGACTACCAGGCCAGCCGCGACCAGATCGGCCAGAGATTCTTCAACCTGACTTTTGAGCAATTTGGTCGCGTCCACAATATCGTTGAAGAAGGACGCGCCACGCGACTGTAGATACTGGTGCACAGACTCAGTAGTTCCAGAAAAGCTTAGGGCTTCAATTGTGGGTCGCGGAAAGACCGAATTCCAGGTGCTGAAGTTTTTTCGCCGAATCAGGCCAATTGGAGTGGTTCTGACAGGGCCACCTCCCCGAAGTTTCTCCTGTCCATTCTTGTTTTGTGGAGGAGTCAGCCGGGCCCAAAGCACCTCGCCAGCCAGACACAAAGCATCCAACCAAGCCGGATCGTATTCGACCATTCGGCTGGGAAAGATCTCTCCCTCCCAGGCTGCGGCGGGCGCCTCCCATCCCTCGAGTTGTTCAATGATTGCGGCCAGGCTTTCTGGGCCTTCCATCTGGTTCTCTGGTGTTACTTTTTGCCAGGCAAGCAGGAAGCGAATGAAGTCAGAAGACGAGACTGGTTCAATCTCCTGCCGCAGGCGATTCAGGGTATAACTGTGAATTCTCGCTAACAGCCTGCGCGCACACCACTCAGTCTCTTCAGCGCCAGGAGTGAATCGGCCTCTAATCACAAACCCTTCAGCCTCGAGCTTCAACAAAGCACCTTCAATCTCTGTCGCTTGAATGCCTGATGCGGCTGCCAAAGCTTTTACCGTCACCGGTCCCAGGGCTTCCAGACGCCCACGAAACACCTCCACGAGAGAGTCTTCTCGCGACCAGTTCGACTGATTGTAGGACTCGGGCGCTTTAATCGGTGGGGTCAATTCGACGGAGGGAAAAATCGCTTGTAGCTGAGGTAAACGCTCCGCGGCCACCCACAGTGCTGGACCTGCCTGCGGGCGCAGCACCGCGGCCCTACTGTCTAATTCCAGCCCTTTGAGGAGCTCCTGCCACCCAAATTGACTCGCATTTGCAGAATCTTCACAGGCTGGCTCGGTCTCTGGAGTTACCGGAGCAGCCAGATTGCCCAGCACTCCTTCCGACTCAGTTATAAACCCAAGCTCCACCAGCGCATCGTGCAATTCGTCGGGATTTTCAGGTTGCGGCCAAACCTCTGTGCGCACTCGATCAATCGCCGCCTGATCCAGCCTGCCAATGTCGGCGGCCGTTTGGGGGTCGAGCCAGCGACGTTGATAAACGGCGCGTGTCCGTCTTTCCTCGAGCGGTGCGTCGTCGAGGTAGGCATAAGGCCGGGCGTTGAGGATTTCGGTTGCCAGCGGCGAAGGTTCCAAAACGTCTCTTCCAACTAATTTGAGCTCGCCGGCCTCGATTCTGCGCAACAACACCTCCAGACCGTCGATGTCCATGGCTTCCTCGAGACAATCGCGAACCGTCTGGCTGACCAGGGGATGTTCGGGAATTTCGCGCTGGCCTGCAAGATTCTCTGCGCAAGCAACCTGATCTGGAAAAACTGCCGTCAGCAGATCTTCCGCATCCATGCGCTGAAGCTGGGCGGGAATCTTCTTCCCGCCTCGTCGTCGGAGCACAGCCAAGGCACGAGTCACATTCCAGCGCCAGCGTATATTCCACATCGGCGCATCAAGCAGGGCCTGACACAACAGCTCGCGCACAGTTTTTGAATTTAGGTAGTGAAAGACATCTTCCAGCGGGAAACTATGGGTGGGCCCCAGCGACAAGACAATGGCATCCTCGCTGGCCGCGGCCTGTAACTCGAAATTAAACTTGCGGCAGAACCGTTTACGCAGCGCCAATCCCCAGGCGCGATTAAGGCGACTCCCAAAGGGCGAGTGTACAACCAGTTGCATACTGCCGCTGTCATCGAAGAATCTTTCCAACACAATAGTCTCGAGAGTCGGCATAACTCCGAGGGCCGCCTTGGCTGCGGCAAGATATTCTGCCATCTGCTCGGCGGCGAACTCTGAAATACCTACTTCTTGTGCTAAGTACTCGACTGCCTTGGAGTAAGCGACCGGTTGCGGTGGCAAAGCTTCGTCGCCGGATTCCTTGTTTTCCCTAATCTCCACCCGTTCAGCAACTTCGCCGCGCAAACGAGATACCTGAGCAGACAGCTCGTGGGTTCGGGCGGGAGCCTCACCCAACCAGAAAGGAATGGAAGGCGGCTGTCCATGGGCGTCCTCAACCCGAACTTTACCCTGTTCGACGCGCAAGACACGCCAGGAGGTATTTCCAAGCTGAAAAATGTCGCCCTGCAAGCTTTCAATCGCGAAGTCCTCGTTCACTGAACCAATTACCAGACCACTGGGTTCCAGGACCACAGCGTAATCCGCCGTATCCGGAATGGCTCCGCCCGAGGTGATAGCAGCCAGCCGAGCTCCACGTCGTCCTCGCAGCCGCTGATTCACGGCGTCGTGGTGTAAGTAAGTCGAGCGGCGCCCACGCTTGGTCGAAAACCCTTCGGCCAGCATACGAATCACCGCGTCGAAGTCCTTTCTGGCCAAGTGTCGGTATGGATAGGAGTTTCGGACAGTTGCAAATAAGGCCTCTTCGCTCCACTCTTCAGCGGCAACTGAGGCAACAATCTGCTGGGCCAGAATGTCCAAAGGTTGTTCGGGTATAAAGACCTGATCGAGTTGCCCCAGGCGCACTGAGTCAATCAGTGCTGCACACTCGACTAACTCGTCGCGGGATAGCGGAAAGATTCTCCCTTTGGGAAACCCTTCTACGGTATGATTTGACCTGCCCACTCGCTGCAGAAAGCTGGCAATCGATCTGGTGGAGCCAATCTGGCAGACTAAATTAACCTGACCGATATCAATGCCCAGCTCCAGGGACGCCGTCGCCACCAAAGCATTAAGCTCACCCGCCTTTAATCTCTGTTCGGCAGCCAGTCGCTGTTCGCGAGCCAAGCTGCCATGATGGGCGGCAATGTTTTCATCGCCAATGCGCTCGCCCAAATGCCGGGCTACTCGTTCAGCCAACCTCCTGGTATTGACAAATATGAGGGTGGTGTCGTGTTGGCGAATAAGCTGTGTTAAACGATCATAGATCTCTTCCCAAACCTCGCCGGACATCACTCCTTGTAAAGGCGATTCGGGTAACTCGATCGCCAGATCGAGTTTGCGAATGTGTCCGCTGTCGATCAGTGTGCAATTTGGCTGCCCGTCCGGGAGGATATTCCTCGTCCCTATTAGAAACCGGGCAACTTCGTCGAGGGGACGCTGAGTTGCGGAGAGGCCTATGCGGACCAGGGCTCGAGCTTCAGTTAACGGCTCGGAACCTGGTATCTCTTTATTTGCCGACTGAACCAGCTGCTCCAGGCGCTCTATGGAGAGGGCCAGGTGCGAACCTCGCTTGTTGCCCACCACGGCGTGAATCTCATCGACTATCAAAGTACGAGTGGTCTGGAGCATCTTTCTTCCACCCTCACTCGTGAGCAGAATGTAAAGCGATTCCGGCGTTGTCACGACGATGTGCGGGGGGCGCTTGGTCATGGCAGTGCGTTCGGCGGCGGGAGTATCCCCGGTCCTGACCAGCGTGCGGATGCTAATTTCTGGAAGTCCCAGCCGACGAAGCTCGTCCTGGATTCCCTCCAGGGGTTTTTGTAGATTTATTTGGATGTCGTTGCTAAGCGCTTTTAGCGGTGAGACATAGACAACGTGAGTGGTATCATCGAGGTTACCGTCCAGACCCCGGCGCAGCAGATCGTCTATTGCTGCCAGAAAGGCAGCCAGCGTCTTACCCGACCCGGTTGGAGCTGCTATCAGCGTGTGCTGTCCGGCCTTAATGGCCGGCCAGGCTTCCTGTTGCGGAGTCGTCGGCGCGGCAAACTGCCTTTTGAACCAACCAGCGACGGCTGGATGAAAGATTTCCAGGTTCATGGGACGCCCCATTATAGACTGCTGATGTCTTTATTGCACGTATAATACAGCAACCCAGCAACGATACAGGACTATTCGAACTGCTTTTTGAAATCCCCAAATTGCTGTTGTAACAGATTTATCTCTGTACGAAGGGATTCAACCGTCTGTTCCAGGCGAGATAATCTATCCGGATCAGCCCGGCTCGTTCTTGGCGCAGGTTCTGCCTGAAGCGACTCGATGTCCGGCTCACCACACAATAAGTGAACAAAACGAGCTTCCTTCTGGCCCGGCTGTCGCGGCAACCTCATGACCAGCGGATCCGGATCTCTTAAACTGAGGGCGTTGAGCGTGGCATCAACCTCCTCGAGGCTGGAAAACTGGTGAAGCCGCGCCGCTCGATCACGAAGTTCACCCAGAGTCTGAGCGCCTCGAAGCATTAACACACAGAGCAGCGACAATTCCTGTTGGTTCAGCTCCAGCACCTCGGGCATGACGTGTTTGTACTTCGGCACGCGGCTGGTGCTACCGTAAAACACGTACACCAGATTCTTTTCCCGGAGGCTCTCCAAAGCCTGCATGACCGAATTATCGTCGTAGCTGGTGGTGGGATGGCGATTATTCTTCTGATTACAACTCAAGACAAGAGCATTTAAAGTCAGGGGATAGTATTCGGGCGTGGTCACCTGCTTTTCTACCAGAGACGCCAGCACACGTGCTTCAACCTCGTTTAGCTTGGTAGTCATTGCGTCGTTTAGGACCTGAAGGTGGATTCAAATGTCTCGAGCGCAACGAAAGCCGGAGATCATCCAGCGCTCGTTGGCATGAAAGAAGTTGCGATATGTTGACCGGACATGCAACTTTGGTGTCGCGAACGAGCCTCCACGCAAAACCTTTTGATTAACAAACCACTTGTCGTTGTACTCGTCAAATTCTGATTTGAAACCCGGATAAGGTACATAGTCGGAGGATGTCCACTCCCAAACATCTCCAATCAATTGCTGGCAGCCCAAGCCATTAGCTCCGTCTGGCAAGGCACCCACCGAAACGACGCCCCAGTGCGAGTTCTCAAAAAGGTTTGCCCTTGCAAAGTTTATTTCTCCGGATCCCCAGGGGAAAGCTGTGCGTTGCGTTCCGGCCCCCGAGAGGCACGCAGCCTTTTCCCACTCAGCCTCCGTCGGCAAGCGCTTTCCGGCCCACTTCGCAAAGGCCGAGGCTTCGTAGAAGCTGACATGATAAACAGGTTCATTCGCTTTACTTTCGGCCGGTGACACGCCCTGAAAATCCCTGATCAACCATTGCCCGTCCTGGTTTTCCCAGTACAAAGGTGCCTGCCATCCCTCGCGATTCAGAGTCTCCCACCCCTCCGAAAACCACCAGCGATAATCCTGATAGGCCCCATCTCGTATGAACTCCAAAAAATCGCCATTGGTTACGAGTGCCCGATCAATTGCAAAGTCCTGCAGGAAAACCTGGTGAGCAGGCTTTTCATTGTCGAATGCAAACTCGTAGTTTTTCGAGAGGCCATCCGCGCTCAGCTCTCGGCCGTAGCCCAGCCAGAAAGGGCCACCCTCAACCTCCGCCATTCCCTCGACTTTCTGAGCCGATGGTGGCGTTGGTTTGATCTGTGGCTGGTAAAGATCCGCTAGCAGGTGCTTGATATCGTAAACCAGCAACTCCTGATGTTGCATTTCGTGTTCAAGGCCCAGGCGAATAAGCGAGAGCACCAGCGTGGCCTGGGGGTGTGTTTCCAGCGAGCGAATAAACTCAAGCATTAGTTCATCAATCCGCTGTCGATAGGCAACGGTTTCACGCACCGTTGGTCTTGAGCGTGTACCTCGCTTGGGCCGTTCAATCCGAGACCCAAACCCCTCGTAGTAGGAATTAAAGTAAAAGAGAAAATCCTCAGAATAAACCCGATAATTGGGTTTATAGGCCTGCAGAACCGTCTCGAAAAACCAGGAAGTGTGGCCGATATGCCAGCGCGGCGGACTCATAAATTCCGCCGTCTGGATTACGTAATCTTCAGTTTCAAGAGGGGCCACAATGCGCATCGTTTGCGCGCGGACCCGTTCGTAGAGGTCAATGATCGCCGTTAACCGCGACAGTTCCATTTGAATACCTACGGCCATTATTTCACCTGTCTGAGACCAAAATAGATTTTTTGGTTACACGGTCATGATAAGCCACTCGTAGCCAAGGGAAAAGTAATCAAGCCGTGTCTACCGCAACTTGCTGTGTCCATTGAATATACTTTTGTGCTTTGAACTTGCGACCGGTGCTCTCAGAAGTCATGTATCTGATCGTGCCGTAAATGTCGCGCTCCGGCCAGGGGCGATCGTGCTTCCCGAAACACCAGAGGATACCAGCGTAGGAATTCGGATCTCGACCATCCAGGGCGTACTTATTGTTCAGGTGCACCAGCAGCTCAAAAGCCATTTCGTAACTTCTTTGCCATTCAATCAGGCGCTTCCCCCAAAGCATGCGCACATAGTTATGCAAATGACCTGTGACCAGCAGTTCTCGCTGGGCGGCATTCCACAACTCGTCGTACGTTTCGGCTTGTTCAATTTTTTCCTCCGAGATCAAGTCTGGTTTGGGGTCGTCGGCGTGTTTACGCATTGTTTTCTGCACCCAGTCTGGAAGGGCTTCTAATGAGTCGTAATTGGGGTTATGGCTGGTGAGGTTAAAGGACAGCTCGCGTCTGACAATAGCCTGCTCGAGGAAGGCCTCCTTGGCAACTTTCCCGACTTTGGCTCTCTCCACTTTGTCGACAACCTCTTGAATCGCCAGAAACCCGAAATGTAAATAGGGGCTCAGCCTGGAGCTCCCATCCATTGAGGGCTCATTACGAGACTCGTGGTACCGCGGTAAGATCTGTTCAACAAAGTGTTCTAACCGGGACCTTCCAGCTTTGCTCCCACCCCGATACAACCCTGACGGTTTAACTGTATGATCGATGTCACACTCGCCGACCAGCGCGGAAATCTTTTCTGCCGTTACCGTTGTCTCAGGACAGTCGATTGTGAGATTTGGTTTCGTATTTTCGAGCGACGGCGTATAGATTCTGCGAGGCAGATCCTCCAAAAATCTATTGATCTTCGGGCGGATAGTTCGCGCCGCGTACTCTTCCTTGTCAAAGAATGAAAGAGGCACCATGCCATTCGCGTCAACCGCGAAGACGGGAAGGTCAAACTGGCTAACTGTTTCATTGTGACCCGGGATTATGAAGCACGGATAATCATCCGTAACCAGAACAAGTGCTTCACGAGCTAAACGTCTTACGGTACCTTTCGGGTCCCGTTTGTTTCGCTGTAAATAAAAGACATAACGAATCCCACGTTCAGCAAATTCACTCTTTTTTTCCTCGACCCCCTCGAGGATGAACGTGTGAATGCGGTCGTTTGCCCACGGGTAGTAATATTTCAGTCCCTCATAAACCACCAGGGGAAGGTTATGGTCATTCGCCAGTTTGATAGCAAAGTTAAGTGCATAATTGTGACTGGCTCGTTTGAACATCTGCATCCAGTACAACACATAACGCCGCCCCTTGGCGTTTATTGGTCGGTTGTTTAATCGTGTAACCCGTTGGTCGAGACTCATTACGGTTTGGAAAATGGCTTTTAATCCAAGTAGGTTTTCTATCTTAAAACGATCGAGTGAGGTCCGGGCTCTACAGCTCGCCCAATAATCGCAACCCTCGGGTAGGACTGCTTTAATTTGGATACCAGAGACTCAGCGCGTTCGGCTGCGATAGCCATCAAAATCCCCCCAGCAGTTTGCGGATCGAACAGCACTCGCAGAAGGTTCGGATCAACTGATCCCGAGACCTCGACCTTAGCTCCGACGTACTCGCGATTTGTTTTGTCGCCACTGGTAAGCATTCCAGCGCCGGCCAACTCCAAAGCTCCTTCCAGAATTGGTACAGCCTGAGCTTGAATCTCGAGCGTCACATTACTTGCGGAGGCCATCTCCCACGCATGGCCGAGTAGGGAGAATCCGGTGACATCGGTGGCGGCCCTGACCTCAAAGTCCCTCATTGCTTCCGCGGCCTGTTTTCCAGTTGTAAGCATTGTGGCAACTGACCCAGCTACGATTTCTTCCCTGGCTTTTCCGAACTTAATAGCGGTCGAGATCACCCCCGTTCCAATGGGCTTTGTGAGTATGAGCACATCACCGATCCTGGCACCTGAGTTTTTGGCTACTTTGGCCGGATCGATTAGTCCGGTGACGGCGTAACCAAACATGATTTGCTCGTTATCTACGCTGTGGCCACCCAAAAGCGTGACGCCCTGAGCGGTTAAAACTTCCAGGCCGCCCCTCATGATCTGTGTCAGGATGTTCGGGTCGAGGCCCTTTTTGGGAAAGCAGGTGATGGCCAGGGCTGTCAACGGCGTACCGGCCATTGCCCAAACATCATTGATCGAGTTTAGAGCGGCAATGCGACCGTATTCGTAAGGGTCATCGACAATAGGGGTAAAGAAATCGACGGTTTGTACCAGAGCCAGGTCGTCCCGAAGGCGGTATACTCCCGCGTCGTCGGCTGTATCAAAACCGACAATCAAGTTGGGGTCAAAAGGTTGTTTAGGTAGCCCGCTCAAAACCTGAGCGAGTAAGCCAGGGCTAAGCTTTGCCGCTCAACCAGAGCATGACACCATCTGCGTCAAACGCATCTAAGAACCTCCTTTGGAAATCTTGAACTACACTTTGATTGTTGTTTATATCACCGTTTGCTTCGATTCACCCATTAGTGGCGAACCTCGAGGGGCAGTTTAGTAGGTGAGGGGTGATCACAGGTAGACTTTCAACAGGTTGATCTCGACCGAAGTGAAGAAAGGCATGGCGAATCGAGTCCTGATTGGTCCCGCCGGCTGGTCTTATAGAGACTGGAACGGCATCGTCTATCCTGTTTCCCCGGGAAGTAAGTTTGATCCCCTGAAATACCTGGCGAGATTTTTTGACACGATCGAAATAAACAGCAGCTTTTACCGGCCGCCAGCAAGCTCCACCAGTGCTTCGTGGGTCAGGCGAGTCGCCAACAATCGAGGTTTTAGATTCACCGCCAAGCTTAACCAGGTGTTTACACACGAACGTGGAAAAGCCACAGCGGCTGATGAGAAGGCCTTTAAAGAGGGGATTGAGCCACTATTCAACGAAGGAAAACTAGGTGCGTTGCTGTTACAGTTTCCCTGGTCTTTCAAAAACACTGGTGACGAAAGAGTCTATCTGACCAAGTTACTGGACTGGTTTCGAGACTATCCGCTAGTGGTAGAGGTGCGACATGCATCATGGAACACCCCGCGAGTACTTGAATCATTGGCCGAACGCGGTGTCGGAGTATGCAACATTGATCAACCTTTGTTTTCAAAGTCGATCAAACCTGCCGCCGTCGCTACATCTGCCGTAGGCTATGTGAGGCTGCACGGAAGAAACTACCAGAACTGGTTTCGCGAGGAGGCGCCGCGAGACGAACGATATAACTATCTGTACTCTCTTGATGAACTGGATCCCTGGATCGATCGAATTAAGGATTTAAGTACGCAAACAGACGAGACTTACGTAATCTCAAACAATCACTTTCGCGGTCAAGCAGTGGTAAATGCTCTTGAGATTAAGGCAGCGATTGAGGAAAAACGAGTACCGGCGCCCGAACCATTGTTTACCGAATATGGTCGACTGCGAGAGTCCGCTACCCCTCTGGAGGCGTCCGGGTCAAACCCCACCCTGTTCTAAGCCTCGCCATCCAAACAAGATTGGGACTGAAAATGGTCAATGGAAATAGATCGCGCCGATAAATATGCCTGGTTACCGAAACTTTATCAGGTCGGAACCTGTGTTTGTTCGCCCGCCCACTTTGCAATAGTTTGGGCAAAGGAAATGGGCAGGCCGTCCGGGTCGACGCAAACTGCCAATCTTATTCCCTCGTTTTCACGTTGACTCGGCGGCATCACGAAAACTACACCTTTGGCTTTCAATTGGCGGTAGGTCATATCCACGTCCTCAACATTAAATCCGATTGAACACGTCCCGGCGAATTTTGCCTTGTTTTCGTCAGGATTGTCTTGGGAAATTCCGCCGCCGTGCAAAGCCAGGGTTGTAGTTCCAGTATCAAATTCAGTCCATTCGAGAGATTGAAATTTAAGCGGGATTCCCAATCTGTCTGCATAGAACTCTACTGAACGGGCCATGTCTGAGACCATGATCATCGTATAATCGACCTGGTTGAACATGAAGAACCTCCTGCCAAGGGACTATTTCTTTCGAGCCTTACCGCTGCCCATGGCCATGATAACCTCATATTCGTCCTTAGTAAGCGGCATCACAGACAATTGTGATTGCCTGATCAGCGGCAAGGCGCTTAGGCGTTTGTCGTACCGGATTGCGGGCAAGGGCACAGGATTCTTTAAAGCGCTGACCGGCTTAAGATCCACCGCAATCCATTGCTCATCGTCGGCCGTGGGATCCGGATAGGCAGGTTTGACCACCTCGGCCAGCCCCACTACCGCTTTTTGCTTACCCGAATGGTAGAACAAGACGCGGTCACCCGTCTTCATTTCTCGCAAATTGTTGCGCGCCTGATAATTTCTCACCCCCGTCCAATCGGTTTTCCCGTCGCGAACAAAGTCGTCCCAAGAATAGGTTTCCGGCTCTTGTTTTACCATCCAGTAAGCCGTCTTTGTTTTTGTTTTCATCTGCCCCTCAAGTCTAATCTTGTTTATGGTGGACGCTGACTTTAAAATTCACTCCCATTCAATCCAAAGGAGTTTTTAAATGCTTAAGCCAGGAGACACTGCGCCAGCCTTTACCACGACAGATGCTGCGGGACGCACCATCAAGTTAAAGGACTTTAAAGGTCAAAAGGTAGTTCTATACTTTTATCCGAAGGATGACACGCCAGGTTGCACCAAGGAGGCTTGTTCCTTTCGCGACGAATTCGCCGTCTTTAAGAAGCGCGGCATCAATGTGCTCGGCGTGTCGCCGGATAGTGAGGCATCACATAAAAAATTTGCCGACAAATACAAGTTGCCATTCACTCTGCTTTCTGACCCTGAGCACGCCATAGCTGACGCCTACAGCACCTACGGCCAGAAACAGTTCATGGGCAAGACCTACATGGGAGTTCTGCGCACCACTTTCCTGATAGATGAGAAAGGAAAGATCAAGAGAGTCTTCGAAAAGGTTAAGCCTGACGAGCATGCTCGGGAGGTCCTGGACGCCTTTGACAAATAGCTGGTTGTACTTGGCGGTTAGGCTGCCACCCAACCGCCAATTTTCTCTGGTTCGCCTTCTGGGTTCTTGCCGGGCATTAGTCCTTGTAAACAGCTAAACGAACTTGGAACATCTCGCTTACGCCTGGGGACAGTTAGGCTGTCCTCAGCGATGACCGACTCCGGAGTTTCGTTGATGAAATAAAGTCGCGTATTATCAACTGTTTCCGTCCGAATTTCGCGAGTCCAAAGAAGCAGGTTGGCAAGGGCATCCCCGATCTCGTCCTTTCCCATTTTAGTATCCTGAGCAATCTCCTTTTGTGTTCGCGCCCCCCGGCGAATAGCATCGCGAACTCTTTCAACAGGAGACAGCCTGCTAACCAGCCTTGATCCATAGTTTCCTGGTCCTCTTAGGTCGTCTCCGTTCGCGGTGTAAATCGAACTGGCCTCGAGTTGCTGAGAGATGTATTTCTTGCGCGCTGTTTTGTATTCTTTTAGCGCACGCCTACTGTCAGTAACTTTTTTCCGTATGCAACTTTTACAGTAAAGATTGCGCCCGTCCTTACGAGCTCGACACACACCAAACTCACTTAATGGCAGGAGTTTGGCACATATTGGACACCGCTTTTGCTCACACATTAAGTCAGCTTCAGCTTTCATCTGCATGCTCCGTAATTCCCAACAGGGATTGAGTTGCCGCAAGCTGAAAGCAACACTTCGCCTCAGGCCGGGGTACTTCCTTACCGGACTGCCATGCCAAGTTTGGTGATTGTTCGGCGAAAGGAACCCTGTCGGGCAGGGCGATCGCCTAAGATTGCCAGGGCAAATTCAATTCAACAACAAGCTGTTCCCACCACTCGAATTTCCTGAATTGAATTTCTCTCAGCAGGTCTCCAGCAATGCGAGATAAAAATATGAGAGCGAGTAAACCTACTGACGAACTTGCTCAGGATTTCGACTCTTCAGCTTTTGCTTTTGGCAATCAATCGCTTTCAGCGAGGGACTCGAATTATAGTGATCGAAGAAATTTTTGCAATACCTTTTTGACAACT
>Ga0187892_10007709_pt1 | contig 15173 bp, 16 predicted proteins | sample MA1701073metaG_FD_139345 | JGI IMG/M metagenome (GOLD analysis project Ga0187892, IMG submission 139345) | Bio-ooze microbial communities from a basaltic lava cave in the Kipuka Kanohina Cave System on the Island of Hawaii, USA - MA170107-3 metaG ... | reverse complement strand
TTTGGAGCGTAGATTCCGGACGCCGATGGGATGTGGAGATGTCGCTCAGACTCTACGCCGATGTGCGCGCGTCCGGTGCGGTGCCGGACACCTGGTTTCCGGTCCGCGGCGGCACGATCAAGTACCCGGTACGCAACCGGGCCGTACTGCGGGAATTGCGGAGACTGCGCGAGGGGCGTTGGAAAAAGGTAATCAAGCTGGGCAGAGTGGGCGAGGTACACTACTTCGAGCATGAGTCGGGTAGTGTCGCCGGGGTCAAGTTCCTGCAGAAATCGGAGGCCCGATGAGAAAGAACAAGTCAGCGTGGATCGACCTGCGCGGAACGCTGCGGAACGCAACCGAACCGTTGGCGATCTTTGCACTGGTAAATCTCGGAATCGTTCAGTCACTGGTGAGTGGTGTAGTGACGCCCGAGGATGCGATCAAGGCCTTCTACAACGCCGGGAATTGCCTGTTCGTGCGACGGGAGATTCGCAACAAAACCGCTGACGCCATCATGAGCCGCGGCGCACAGCTCGCCGACCTCTTCGCGGTCCTGCCCGAGCCTGAGGCCCGACGTGAGTTCTACGCCGAGATCGAAGCCATTCGGTCGCTCTGTTTGAAGCTGCTCGGCAGGTCGCTCTCGGCAGGCCTCGGCACGCGGGTTGCCGCATAGAGCCCTGTTGCCTCAGAGCGCTGTTGGCGCAAACCTGCCGCGGTGTTCATTTGGCGGTCGGTACCCCGTGCCAGGCCCTTCGTCCGTTTGTAGACCTGTCCTGAGTAGCGCGCAGCGCGTATCGAAGGATCGGCAGATGCTCGGTCTGTGCCATGTGCCCCTCCCCTTGCTGCCGAGATGCAGATCTCTGGGGGCTGTCGCCCCCAGACACCGAATCAAATCATCAAGTTCTCAAATGACCCCAATGATCGACCCGTCCTGCGTAGCGCCCGGCGCGAAGCAGGATCACAAGCCGCCCCGCACCCCACGCACGTAGTCGTTGAAGCTCTTAGGGAAGCTGAACGGGGTACCGTCGTTGAAGTCCACGACCCACGCGTTGCTCGGGAAGCCGGCGTGGGTAGTAGAGGACCAGTAGTAGGACGCCGGCGTGGGCCCGAAAACTGCCCCGATGCAGGGGCTGCCAATCCCACAACCGGCAGCAGTCAGATCGACGATGCTGTTCAACTCCACGATGGTCGGCAAGCGCCAGTCACAATGGCCCGCAAAGCCTCCGGTCACTGATGTGACAGTGGCACTGGTGCAGTTGTTCAGCTTGTCCAGGAAATCCGTGAAGGCGGTGCCGTTTGGAGTGGTGCCCAAGGGTGCGGTGTTCCAGGTATACGTGTTGTCGGCGTCGTGCGGGTTGCTCAAGTTTGTGCCGCCACCCAAACTGTCCTTCTTCTCCCACATCAGCCCGGTGAGCGTGTCCGACACCGTGCCGTCACCGTTGTCGAAGAAGCGTGTGTTCGAGAACCATTTTGGCAGCGCGTTGTCCGGATCGGAGACACCATTCACCCGCGCAAAGATCGCCGCCGCATCCCCCGCCGTCGGACACGCTGAGCCAGCATCGATGGCCTTCTGCTCCGCCTTGGTGAACGCGTCGGTGAGCTTCGTGGCACAGCTGGCAAAATCCGGAATCTTGCCGCCGATCTCCTTGCCGCGCTGCGTCGAGATGCATTGCCCGTACTTCGCGGCCGCCTTGTTCTTCGTCTTCTCGCACTTCTGCGCCGGCGTCAGCGCGCCATGGGCAACCTCCGCAGTCAGCATGGCGCTTACGAGCGCCGCAAAGAATATGGACCGATATGTTCGCATGAATGCCTCCCTTCGCGCTGGTGCGCGCTCATGCGGGAGCGTGGCTCCCATCGCGAAGCTCGCACGCTGATGAGAAGGGACCGTTGTGCCCCCGAATGCGGGCTAGGAACGTGGCAGATTGCCGAGGGTAGTCAGTGCGGAGTATCGCACAGGCCGGGGGGGGCGCAAATGCGAAACGGGCTAGTTTCAGAATGGCAAATGAGGGGATTTGCCGAGGGACGTAGGTTGCGGAGGTTGCGCAAGCGAGGCTCCGCACCAACCGCAACCTACGTCCCCCCTCTGCTGGATCCGCACCCGGATCACTCAGCGGTCGGCAAGGTGTGATGCCCAACGCCGCACGCCCCTCCTCGACGGGGGTCGATGCTGAAAGGTGCGGCGAAGTAATCCCGCTCTGTGGCGGCGCGGAACGACGCCGCTCGCTGCGGGCGTCGAGGAGCAGGACCGCACATCCATGTGCACTGGGTTGGGCCGCGCGCGCTCCGTCTCATGCATCGAGGCCCAGGAACCAGCGAAGGCCCTCGTTCACCCTATCGAGGAGGCGCGAAGGAATCTTTCCCGCGAGCGTATCGAGATCCTCTACCCACTCCGACCCGACCCCCGTACGACCGCCTTCGTGCGGCGCCGGAACGCTCTTGCCGCTGGATCCTCACCGGGTTGTCCGGCCTTCTCGATCGCCCGGTTCCATGCTTCGGTCGGATCGGGGGAGCGACGGCGCCGTGCCACGAACTCACGAGCGGCTTGCGCCAACAGGCCGCTGCGCGTCAACCGCAACTCTCGAGCGCAGGCGTCGATCGCTTCGGACAGCTCGTCGGGGAGGGAAATAGCGGTTTTCATGGCGCCGAGTATAACCAGTAGTACCAATCGACAGCAAAACCGCCGGAGGTACGTTGAGCCCCATGTGAAGCGGGAGCCTTCATGGACGCAGCACGCACGCGCCCGGCGCGCGCACGGCATCGTAGCGCTCGCCGTTCAGCACGTGAGCGCCGTGCAACCCCCTTACCCTTGCACCCGGAAACGTCTCGTCCCTACACTGCCGCTGCCCAATGTCGAACGCCGCACACTCGTCGATCGCAAGAGGACGTCGTGTCACACTGCCGCGGCTGGTCTCCGGCTGGAGCGCTGGGGTGATCCTGTTGGTCGAGATCGCCTTCTTTGCGGTCGTCCTCGCGCCGCGCGACGGCGGTCCGCACACCTTCGCCAACGCCGAGAACCTCGCACTGATCCTCAAGTACTCCAGCATCTACGGCATCGGCGCCATCGGCGCCGCCATGATCATCGGCGCCGGCGGCATCGACCTCGCGCCGGGATCGATCATCGCGCTGGCGTCGGTGATCACCGGCTACCTGTTCGTCAGCGCCGGGTGGCCGCTTGCCGCCGCGTGCGCTGCCGGCCTCACGATGGGAGGGCTCTGTGGCGGGCTCGCTGCCGCGCTGATCGTCGCTGGCCAGCTGCCGCCGTTCATAGCAACCCTCGGGGTCATGGGCATTGCGCGCGGCGCCGCGTTTCTCATCACCGAGGGGCGGTTCTACGACTTGTCGCAGGGGCTTCCAGCAGACACAGCGCCGCTCGGCCTGCCCTTGGCCGCCTGGCCGGGTGTGTTGATGATCGTGCTGGCGGTCGTCTTTCACATCTTGATGGTACGCACGGCACTCGGGCGTCACGTCCTGGCAATCGGCGGCAACGAGCTGGCGGCGGTTTACGCTGGCGTGCACGTCGGCCGCGTCAAGACATTCGTCTATGTGACGGGCGGAGCGCTGGCGGCGCTTTCCGGCGTCGTGCTCGCCGTGGTGCAAGGTCAGGGCAAGGCTGATCTGGCCACCGGGTACGAGCTGGATATCATTGCCGCGGCGGTGGTGGGCGGTGCGTCGTTGTCGGGTGGCCGCGCATCGGTGGTCGGGGCCGTCATCGGATCGTTGATCTTCGGCGTGTTGCGTAACGCGCTCGCGCAGATCCCCGGAGGCACGTTCGCCGATCGGCTGATTCTCGGCGTTGCGGTGCTGGTCATCGTCGTGATGGACCGGTTCGCTACGCGAACACAGCATTGAGGTTGACCACGACCGAGTGCAGGCGTCCCGTTGACCGCGATCGCCCCATGCACTACGCTGTAGTGCATGGCGAAGAGCGAAGTCTACAGCTGGCGAGTGTCCCCCGAAGTGAAGGTGGCGTTGGAGCAGGCGGCCCGCAGCGAAAACGGGAGCGTCGCACAGCTGCTCGACCGTATCGTTCACCAGTGGCTGCGAGGCGGGCGTCGCGGGACCGGCGAGGATGCCGAGCAGGCTCGCCTGCACGCGACCGCAGCCCGAGTCATCGGCACCATTCGCGGTGGCAATCCCCGACGTGCCGAGGAGGCGCGCGGTACTCTCCGCAGACGGTTGAGGCAACGCCGTGCTGGTTAGCAGCTTGATCGACACCGGCGCGATTCTCGCACTGCTCGATCGCGACGATCGTTGGCATCGGGCCTGTATTGAAGCGTTCCGCACCCTGCGGCTGCCGCTCGTCAGCTCGGCCGCCGTGCTGACCGAAGTGTTCCATCTTGTCGGTGACCATCGACACGAGGTGGCTGCCGCGTGGAAGTTCATCCGCTCCGGCGCCCTCACGGTAGCGCCCATTGATGATGCAGATTTGCCGCCGCTGGATGGCCTGATGGTGCGGTATCATGACCGGCCGATGGACTTCGCCGACGCAACCTTAGTGCATCTGGCAAAGCGAGAGTCGCTCGGCACCGTCTTCACCATCGATCATGACGACTTCGAGACGTATCGCATCGAGGGGCGCCGGCGGTTCCGGATCGTTCCGCCCCGCTGAGCGGTCTTCAACATGGACCTCCTCGGCAAGGTCGCGGGACGCGTCGGCTTGCCCACTAGCATCTTGCGTGCTACTCGATGCGCATGAAGGCGACTACCATCAAGGTAGAAGGGGACCTCCTTCTAGCGCTGGAGCGCGCCAAACCATCGTCGCAGAGTCTCACCACCTACGTGCGATCGATTCTCCGGGACGAGCTGCACCGGCAGCAAATGATCACCGCCGCCGAGCGGTACACGGAGTTCCTCCGGGAGCATGCTGATGAGCGCGTCTGGTTGGAACAGTGGGATCGCGCCGACCTCGCACGCCCCCCGAAACGCAAGCGGCGATGAGACGCGGCAGCGTCTACTGGATCAACCTGGAGCCCGCGACCCCACCAGAGCAGGGGAAGGTGCGACCCGCCCTGGTGGTGTCGAGCTCGGTGTACAACGAACGGCTCGCCTCGGTTGTCGCGGTCCCCCTCTCCACGCGCGCGCCCGAGATCTGGCCGCTCCGGCTGCGGATCGCCGTACCGGGGCTGCAGGCGTCCTTTGCAATCGTCCCCGGCATCCGCCAAGTGAGTAAGACACGACTACACGAATTGATCGGCCAAGCCGCGGCGGCCGAAATCGCGCGCGTGACCGAAGCCATCGCTCTCTACCTGAGCTGACGAATGGATCGGCGCAAGGCGCGACGGATGGTCGCCCGATCTGCCATCTGCAATGTTCTGCTTGCAGTCGTTCTGGCATTGGGAGTGCCCGGTTGCTCCGACACCGCGCGTCAGCCGCGCAAGCTGCGCTTCGCCGTCATCCCAAAGGCATTGCACATCCCGGTCTTCGACTACGCACGCACCGGCGCTGAACGGACGGCGAAGCAAATGGGCGATGTCGAAGTGCTCTGGCGCGGCGCGGAAACCACAGATGAGATCCGGCAGAAGGAGATCCTCGAATCGTTCATCGCCCAACGCGTGGACGGCATTGCCATCTCGTGTCTCAACGGTGACCTGCTGACCGACGCCATCAATCGAGCGGTCGACAGCGGCATCCCGGTGGTCACCTGGGACTCCGACGCACCGAAGAGCAATCGGCTCGCGTTCTACGGGGTCAACGACGTCGAGGCTGGGCGCGCACTGGGCGACGGTCTCGCGAAGCTTCTGAATGGGCGTGGTCGCGTTGCCTTGATTACGTCGCTGGGCGCCGACAACTTGCAGAAGCGACTGGAAGGTGCACAGCAAGCGTTGCAGGCCTATCCGGATATTCAAACCATCGAGGTGTTCGACGTGCGGGATGATGCTGTGCGCGTAGCCGAGGTCATCGCCTCGGCCTCGCAGCGTTATCCCGACTTGGACGGCTGGCTGTCCGTTGGTGGCTGGCCCGTCTTTGTGCGCAACGCGCTTGATCCGATCAATCCGGCCCGCACCAAGTTCGTGGCGTTCGACACGATCCCTCCCGCCCCCGACATCCTGCGCGCCGGGAAAGTGCAGTTGCTCGTGGGCCAGAAGTACTTCGGCTGGGGCGAGGAGTCGGTTCGGCTTCTCAAGCGGATCGTCGGAGGTGAGAAACCCACCGATCCGTATCAGTACTCCGGGATGGACCTCGTGACGGCAGAAAATCTCGACGCGTACCTGGCTCAGTGGAAGCGGTGGGAACAGGGGTCCGGGAATTAGTGACTGCAGCACCGCAACACCATCGCTGGCAGGTCATCCTGCGGGGGGTGCAGATCGCCTCGACATGCGCGCTAATTCCCATCCTCCTAGTGCGGCAGTTGTGGTCGTTGCGCGGCGCCGATGCACGGGGAGTGCGCGCTCTAGGACGCGTCGCGGTGCGCGTGTGTACTCGTCTCGGCGCTACCTTCATCAAGGTCGGGCAGATTGCATCGACGCGAGGCGACATTCTGCCACGACCCTTCGCGCAGGAGTTGACAGCGCTGCAAGATCAGGTGCCTCCTTTTCCATTCGCCACCGTCCGCGCCACGATCGAGCAGGAGCTCGGCAAGCCGCTCGAGCAGGTCTACGCACACTTCGACGTCGAACCCGTTGCCGCCGCCTCCGTCGCACAGGTCCATCGTGCGGTCTTGCGCTCCACGGGTGAGACCGTCGCGGTAAAAGTGCGCCGGCCAGACATTCTTCAGAAGGTCCAGCTCGACCGCGCCGTCCTCCTGTTCATAGCGCGCCGGCTCGAACGTCTCGTACCGTCACTGCGGCTGGTGTCCCTCGAGGTCGCGATGCAGAATTTCTGCCTCGCAGTCGAGCAGCAGATTCACCTGACCAACGAAGCAGAGCACAATCGGCGATTCACGGCTAACTTTGCCTCCGATCCCGACATTCACTTCCCGCGTCTGGTCCCGGAGGCGTGCTCCGATGCAGTCCTGACGATGGAGTTCATTGAGGGCATCCGCGAGCCCGACCTCGAGGCACACGGCGCCGATTTGCGCGCCATCGTCGACGCCGGGATGCGCTGCGTGTGCCGCATGATCTTCTCGCACGGCTTCGTTCACGCCGACTTGCATCCCGGCAACATGCGATTCCTGCTCCCTGGGAGGGTCGTGCTTCTCGATCTCGGTTTGGTGGGGCAGCTGTCGGAGACAGACCGTCTCATGACGGCACAGACGTTGTTCGCGTTTGCGACCGGTGACGGGCGCACCGTGGCCCGTCTGTTCTACGAGAACGCACCGTACAAGGCAGTGGCCGATTATGCCGCGTACGAGGCGGAGATCGTCGCGCTGGTCGATAGGCTACGGCACCGCGATCTGAAGACCAGCCAAGTCACCATGGACGTTGGTCGCATCTTCGATCTGTTGCGACGCCATCGCATCCAGGCGCGAGGTCACATGACCATGATCAACTTGGCGTTGATGACCGCCGAGGGCCTCGGGAAGCGACTCGATCCCAGCCTCTCAATCGCCGATGCGACCCTGCCGTATCTCGCCGAAGTGGTGGCTCCGAGTAGCGTTGCGCCCCTACCCGTGCCGCCCGTCCCCGATACTTGAGATCACCGTGCGTGATGACCAGGCAACCCTCGGCGGCGCAGAATGAGGATCGGAACGACGAGCAGCAGTGTCGTCACGGTCCCAGGCGACGGGTCGACGCTACACCCGCCTCCCCCTTCGTTTGCCACCTCGATAGCCGATGCCCCGCCCGCAGCAGCCGCATTGCTCGACGAATGGACGACGATCACACCATCTTCACCGCCGAGCGCCAGGGGATTACCGTCAGGATCCGACGCCAGCATGTTCGATAGGAGGAGTGGATACTCCCCCGCCACGGCGTTGTCAGCGATGCGGACGTTGCACGTGTAGAGCAGGGACCCATCGGGAATCGAATTGCTATCAGTCAAGCTCAAGACGATGGCACGGACTTCGTTGCAGCGCTCCCCGTCGGGTCGGTAGCCCCCGAAGCAGGGATTCCCATGGTCGCGGAAGGCGACCGCAGTTTGTTTGCCGACGTCACGATTGGACGTACAGTCGGGCCGATTGGCATCAGTGATCTCGAGCGGCGTTCCCGGATGGAAGGTGATGTCATTCTGAATACCAGCTATGGCCCGCTCTCCTGTATGGAGCCGGACTTCTATCACCACTTGGTCGCCCGGGTTTCCACTCGTCGCGCGGATGTCCAGAACCGGACAGGACTGGCACGGAGCCGCGGTGTTGGTCGGGTCCGCTGGCGCTGTGGGGGGTAGAATCGGTATTGGGGTCGGCGTCGGTGTTGCGGTCGGTAGGGTGCCGGTAGCAGTCGGCAGGCCTGGTACGACAACGACCTCGCCTTCGCGACAAGAGGCGATCAGGCGTACTCCATGTGGACTCGACGCGATCGGCTCAATGCACGCCAATGGGTAGCGACCGGCGGCGGCGTCCGCTGGGATGTCCACATTACAGGTGTACAACACCTCTCCATCGATGAGTGGATCGACCCGGTAAATGCCGAAAACCAGCGCCTGCACCCACAGGCAGTCCACGAGCGGTGTGCAACCCGTTGGACGAAATGCGAAGTGCTGTTCAGGGTGCAAGTAGTGCGGCGGCAGCCGACAGTCGGGACGTACGCCAGAGCCGGTTGTGCGCAGCCCCAATGGCACACGCGGATCGAGCACAATATAGTTCTCTACGCCCGACACCGACGTACCCCGTAGGCGGACTTCGAACGTTACACGTTGACCGGGCGCGCCGGTTACCGAACCGATCTCGACGGCCGCGTAGCACTCCGGCTCGGCGGCGCATTCCGAATCGAGGCAATCGAAGTCGGCGTCACCGTCGTTGTCGAGACCGTCAAAGCAGTTTTCGGATCGAGAGTCCGCGCTCAGACATGCGAGGAATTGGGGGGTCTCGGTCCACCCGCACGCACCGTCAGCTTGCCGTTCGCAAAGTGCTTGGCGATAGCACGCATACTCAGGACGCCACTCGCAATCGCCCAGCGTGTGCTGTTCGGCGCAGAGCTGGCCGCTGCAGCCAGTCACTAAGCAGTCATCGGCGGTTGCCGCAGCAGAGCTCAGCGTCAGAAGGAGAGCAATTCCGAAGCTAGAGACCACACGTGTACAGAGTGCGGCTGGCATGAATAACCCTACGTGAGGTCAAGAGAATAGAACGGATTGAGTGAGTGTGCAACGCCAACTCCCTCGGTGTCACATGGCTAGCGACTGGGATCGGTTTGCTCGGCGTACCGTTCTAGGACGCGCAGCGCGGCTGGTTCGGCTTCCGGTACCACAACGCCAGCAAACAGCCACCAATGTTCCGGCAGGACGAGTTCCTGGCCAGGCTCGATCGTCGTCAACGGCCCGAGATTCTCAAGCTCCAGAAATTCGGCGCTCGAGTAGACCTCGACCGTCGCTCCGCCGTCGATGTACTCGCCTTGCGGGTCATACGGAAAGCGTTTGAAGAACAGCGTATTGCCGTGCTGGTAGGCTGCCCAACCGGCCGCCGAGTCGACGCCGATCTTGCTTTCGTCGTCGCGCCGGCCTGCCTGCCCCTGCCGCGCGGGTTTGATCTTGGCGGAGTCGATCACCACCAGTCGATCGCCGAAGCGATATCGAGGATCACCAAACTCGGCATAGCTCCACAGGATCAGCCGGCGGATCGCATCGAATGCAGTCAGCGATCCCTTGTCGAGTGGCACAAAGGCGCGGCCCCCAGGGCGCAAAACTGGCAAACTCCATGCAGCGTAGGTGACCGGACGGTCGCCAATGTTCTTGATGCGCGCTTGAATGCGAAGCCGCGGTTCGCCTGGCGCCAGACTGACCTCGACTTGCTTGCGAATGCCAGCGGCAGGCTGTGGCGGTGCGGTCACCCGGACCATGCGTTGATCGACAACTTCAGCCGTACACGTTTCGTTGTCGAGCGCATACGTGGTTTCCTTCGTTTCAGGAGCAACCCACAGCCGCCAGCCGCCGCGAAATACCCATTCCTTCTCCCCCGCTTTGCCGATCTCCGATTCACGCAGGTACAGCACGTTTTCTCCGCCGACGCGGCGAAAATCGATTATGCGTGGACCGATGTCCGTGGCGACGCGGGCCTCCACTATCCCGTTGCTGAGCCGGTAGGTGTTCGCCCAGCCGCGGAAGTCCTCCTTGACGATACTGACCGGTGTCACGTCGGGCGCGCTCTCTGCGGCCAGCACCACCGAGCCCACCAGTGACCAGAGGGCCGCAACCAGCAACACTATCATATGGCCTTTGCGTATCATTGAGTCATCCCCTCTCAACATTGTCAGCGTGCGGCCGTCTCGGTGAGTCACTCGCCGGCCTCTGCAGTTCGTTGCATCACGCAGAGGTGGTGGGGTGTCAAACCGCGCGCGAGCAATGGCGAAGCTGGCAACAATCCGCTATCTGCACTCCCCATGCAAATTGCCATCATTGGCGCCGGGCCGGCCGGCCTCGCCGCCGCGTACGACCTGACTCGCGCGGGACAAAAGGTGTCCTTGTTCGAAGGCGCGCCGAATGTCGGCGGCCTGGCCGCCGGATTCAAAGCGCCGCACTGGGATTGGTCCCTCGAGAAGTTCTACCATCACTGGTTCCAGTCCGATGCCGCCATGTTGGGGCTCATCGCCGAGCTTGGCTGGAGCGATCAGGTACTGTTTCCTCGGCCGTACACCGTGATCTACTACAAGGATCACTTCTATCCGTTCGACCACATGTACACCAACATGCCGGCGTTCCTGCTGCGCCGCTTCTCGCCGATCGAGGTCGTGCGCTTCGGTCTCGTAGGCGCGTACCTCAAGTTTGTCGCCGACTGGCGCTCGCTCGAGCAGCACACGGCGGACGAGTGGATGCGCCGCTACTGCGGCCCGGAAGTCTACAAGACACTCTGGCGCCCGATGCTGATCGGCAAGTTCGGCGAGGAGAATCTCGGGGTCGTGAACATGGCCTGGCTCTGGGCACGCATCAAAGCGCGGACGACACGCCTCGGTACGTTCGTTGGTGGGTTCCAGGCGTTCATGGACAAGCTCGCTGATGTGGTACGCCGACAGGGCGCTGAGATTCGACTCAACACGGCGGTGACGGGGATTCGCAAGGACGGTGGCGGGACGATCAGCATTGATGCGGGCGGCACGACGTCCCGCTTCGATGTCGTCATCTCGACCTCGTCGCCTGCGCTCACCGCACGGCTCGCCCCCGATCTCCCCGAAGACTATTCGGCGAAGCTGCGCTCCCTCAAGTCTATGGGAGCGGTGGTGCTGATCCTCAGCCTCAAGCAGCGCCTCACGCCGTACTACTGGCATAACCTGCCCAAGGATGCGGGGTTTCCGTACTTGGCAATGGTGGAGCATACGAATTTCATCGGACCGGAGCACTACGGCGGTGATCACATCATCTATTGCGGCGACTACCTCGACACCGCTCACGAAAATTTCACGCTGTCGAAGGAAGCACTCGTCGAGCGCTTCTTGCCGTCGCTGACTCGCTTCAACCCGGCCTTTGATCGCAGCTGGCTGAAGGATAGCTGGCTGTGGCGGACCAACTACGCGCAGCCCGTGCCGCCCGTGAACCACTCGAAGAACATTCCCGACCTACGGACGCCGGTGAAAGGCCTTTACTTCGCCTCGATGAGCCAGGTCTATCCATGGGACCGCGGCACCAACTTCGCCGTCGAGATCGGGCGGAAAGTCGGCACGATGGTTCTCGAGGACAACCGCTAGAATTACGATCTTCAGCTTCGGGGCGCTCGTCGCATCCGCGGCCACACCCCTGCACCGTCGGAAGTAGCGGCGCGACGAGACCAGCCGCGGCGCCCCGGCTATAAGCCTCGGTCGGACAACACGCTGACCAAGTTCCATAACCCATTGTCGATTCGCAGCTTTCCGAGACCTCGTCGCATAAGACCCGGATCGGGTGGCGTCTACGACTAAAGTCGTACGGGCGGAGCCCCAGGGGGAGAAAATCAACCGTGCGGACGATCCAGTCTCACCCGCGTTTCACGCTACTGTTGATTCAGAAGATGAAACCCCTGCCCCGGACCACACCCCTTTCCACGCCCGAGTCTGCATCTGCTCCCGCGAACAGTAGCGTAGGCAGGGGCATAGGCATGGGTGGGCGAATGGCCTCTGGCAAGGCCGCGACCACGCTCGCTCATCGTCCCCTCACCACGTTTTGAGACAGGAGTCACCATGCCCAGGCGCTCTCACAGCACATCAACCGATCATACGATTCTGGTCGTCGATGACCAGGAGGAAGCTCGCGCCTCCGTCCTTCTCTTGCTGCAGCGGCGGGGCCACCGGGTGCTCCAAGCCGACTCCGGTGAGTGTGCGCTGGATCTTTTCAAGCAACATCAGGTCGACCTGTTGCTCGTCGATCACATGATGCCGCGGATGGACGGTCCGGAGCTGGTTCGACGCATCCGCGGTCTGGACCCGTTCGTCCAGATCATCATGCAGACAGGCTACGGTGGGAATCAGTTGGCATCGACCACACTGAACGACCTTGGGATTCAGGGGTATCACGACAAATCGGATGGTCCAGACAAGCTCCTCCTGTGGGTCGAATCGGCGCTCGCTTCGCATGCGACGATCAGCGCGCTGCGGCGCCGCCTTCAGCCATTGGAGGGAGTCGCATCGTCAGCCTGCATTCTTGTCGTGCGTCCGGCGAGTACCGCGACTGACGCGATGGTCGCCCAACTCACCGCACACGAGTATCGGGTCGTCACTGCTCCCTCTTGCGACTCGGCACTGGATCTCTTCGTCCGCGAGTGTCCCGACGTCGTGGTGGCCGACGACACCATCTTGAGCACTGATGGCGCGGCATTCGTGCAGCGGTTGCGTGCAATTGATGCCGGAGTGCCACTGATCTCTCACAGCACCATGGAGCCGCAACAGGACCGTCTCGCCACGATGCGTCGACTCTCACTGCACGGTATTGTCGACGGCGATCAAAATCCCGAGGCGTTCCTCGAGCTTGTGCAGTCGGCAGTTGCCGGAATGCGTCGAGTCCAATGGACGCGCGCCACGCAGGACCTGCGCGGATTGGTCCTGGCAAAGCTCTGCCATGGCTTGCGGTCGCGCCTCCATGTGATTCGGGGATACGTCGACGTCCTGGAGACCGATCCAGCAGCGGCACCGGTCCAAGACGTCATTGGACGATTGGCCGGGGTCAGTGACGCCACGGCCGGAATGGTTCAAGAGTACCTCGATTTGGCAAGACTCGAGGCCCCTGGCGTCGTCGTTCGCCGCGATGTGGTGCCGATCGACACACTGCTCGACGAACTGCGTGGTGTCGCGGACCGCCAGATCGGCGCCCGGCCACTGTCGTTGCGCACGCAGGTCGCGGTTCCTGGTGCCGCCGTATGCACCGATGGCGAAAAGTTGCGCGCGATCCTCGTGGAGCTCCTGATGAATGCAATCAAGTTTAGTGTCTCAGGCGAGATCGGGTTGGACGTGCACAGCAGCCACCAATGCACCGAGTTCATCCTGACCGATACAGGACCCGGGATCGACGCGACGGAGCTCTCGGCCTTGGTTCGACCGTTTCGGCAGAGAGGCGATGCCGAGCTGACGAGTGTGCCGGGCCAAGGCGTGGGTCTCGCTCTGGTGCTCCGCCTGAGCGCTCTCATCGGCGCATCACTGACCGCCCGGGCCGCCGAGCCTGTCGGTACGACCTTCACACTGAGCCTCCCCACCAACCGCCCCCCTGCGCCCACCGTGCACTGAAGCACGACGGCTCACCCGAAACCGAGGATGCCTCATGGCACGCAAATCGTTACGACCCCCAAGCGGGGACACGATACTGGTCGTCGATGACATGGAAGATACCCTGATCTCGGTACGCAGCCTCCTCGAACGCGAGGGACACCGGGTGCTGACGGCCGAGTCCGGTGATCAGGCACTGGCGTTGCTCAAGGAGCACGACATTCAGTTACTGCTCGTGGATTACTTCATGCCGCGGATGACCGGTGAGCAGCTGGTGCGGGAGATTCGCCGCTTCGATCCCTTCGTGCAGATCATTTTGCAGACCGGCTACTCGGGTGAGAAACCACCCCGCCTGATGCTCGCCGATCTCGACATCCAGGGATATCACGACAAGGCGGACGGGCCGGAGAAACTGTTGATCTGGGTCGATGCCGGGTTGAAGGCGCATCGCATGATTCAAACGCTGCGGGAGCGTGAGCGCCTGCAGCGCGAGCTCGTCGCCAACGTCTCGCACGAGTTCCGCACACCACTCAACATCATCTGTGGGTACACCGAGCTCTTGCTGGACGGCGCCTTCGGAATGCTCCCGCAGACCGCGCTCGAGCCCCTGCAGGAGCTGGCAACGGCAACCAGCAGTCTGGCCGACATGGTGTACGACTTCTTGAAGTACGCGCGGGTCGAAGCGGGCGTGCTCGAGGTCACCGAGCAGCCCGTCAAGACTGCCGAGCTAGCCCGCGAGGTCGAGCGGCTCGCGGGAGTGCTGGCCGCGGACAAAAACGTTCGCTTTGTGGCTCGTCTCGATACCGCCCCTGAGGAGCTGGTCGCTGACGGCGCGAAGCTGCGAACGATCCTGCGTAACCTCCTCACCAACGCCGTCAAGTTCACGGCCCAGGGAGAAGTGGCCTTCTCCATCGCGCAGGAGGCGGCGACGGTGCGATTCGCCGTACGCGATACTGGCGTCGGGATCGATGCCGCGCACCTCGAGGTCATCTTCGACCCATTTCGGCAGGTGGATGGGTCGTCGACACGCGCCCACGGCGGGATCGGCCTCGGGCTGGCTTTGTCCAGAAAGCTCGCACGGTTGCTCGGCGGCGACATCGAGGTGGAAAGCGCGCTGGGGATCGGGTCGGCGTTCACGCTGGTGCTGCCGATCGCCGGGCGTGACGAGCATGCCACCGGCCGGTACCCTCAAGATCCCACCGGAGAGATGACGCCGACACCGCGTGCGGCCGTCGGATTCTGAGGCGCAGCAACCATGATCGCGTCGATCCACGCTGCGGCGCGACACCCATGTGCGCCCGCAGCAAACCCGTCGCGCCGGACCGCGTGCCTCCACGCTAGCGTACTGCCGGCCCGATGCGGCACAAGGGAATCCGCTCTGTGATCACGCGCTCCCGAGCGATTTCTTGCATGATTGTGGCCGGCGCGTTGCTGGCCGCTCTCGTTGTCGTGGTGACGGTCCACACAGTGCCGTGGATTGGCCGGCCGTTCCCCGGCTTC
>Ga0187892_10007708_pt1 | contig 15179 bp, 12 predicted proteins | sample MA1701073metaG_FD_139345 | JGI IMG/M metagenome (GOLD analysis project Ga0187892, IMG submission 139345) | Bio-ooze microbial communities from a basaltic lava cave in the Kipuka Kanohina Cave System on the Island of Hawaii, USA - MA170107-3 metaG ... | reverse complement strand
GCGGGATGGTCGTGAACCCCGGATCCGACGCGGCGATCCCCCTCTCGGCGGTCGCCTCGCTAGAGGTCGTCGAGGGGCCCGCGGAGGTCCGGCGGATCGGGAACCGACGCGCCGTCGTCGTGACGGCGTCGAGCCGCGGGCTCGACCTCGGCGGGCTCTCCCGCCGGATCGAGCTCGAGCTCGCCGGGATCGATCGGCCTCCCGGCTACGCGGTCGAGCTCGGCGGGCAGAAGCGGGAGATGGCGGCCTCGCTCGGGAGCATGCGCTTCGCCCTCGCTCTCGCCGTCTTCCTCGTCTACCTGGTCATGGCGGCGCAGTTCGAGTCCGTCCTCCAGCCGCTCGTCATCCTCCTCACGGTCCCCCTCGCGCTCGTCACCGTCGTCCTCGCCCTCGACGGGTTCGACATCCCGCTCTCCGTCGTCGTCTTCCTCGGGATGATCCTCCTCGCCGGGATCGTCGTGAACAACGCGATCGTGCTCCTCGACCGGGCGAACTCACGGCGTCGCGCGGGGATGCCGGTCCAGGAGGCGATCCTCGACGCGGCGCGGGCGCGGCTGCGCCCCATCCTGATGACGACGGCGACGACCGTCCTCGGGCTCCTGCCGATGACCGGGTGGCTCGGCGGCGTCCCCCTCCTCGGGGGGCTCGGCGGAGGCGAGGGAGCGGAGCTGCGCACCCCGATGGCGATCACCGTCGTGGCGGGCCTGACGGGGGCGACCGTTCTCACCCTCGTCGTGATCCCCGTCGTGTATCGTCTCCTCGTGCGCGAGCGCCGCAGCTTCCCGCCGGAGGACGGACCGTGAGCGACGCGAGGCAGAGCTTCCTCGCCCGGATCGTCACCCGCCCGGTCGCCGTGGGGATGGTGTCGCTCGCGATCTTCGTCGTCGGCGTGATCGCGGCGATGCGGATCCCGATCGCGCTCGTCCCCGACGACTGGGGGGACCAAGCTCTCTCGGTCTGGGTCCCGTTCCCCGACGCCCACCCGCAGGAGGTCGAGGAGCAGGCGATCCGCCCCCTCGAGGAGGAGATGCGCACGATCGCCGGCGTGAAGTCGGTCTCCTCCACGAGCCGCGAAGGGGTCGGCTGGATCCGCGTCGGCTTCACGGGACAGACCGACCTCGACCTCGCCTACGCCGAGGTCCGCGATCGGATCGAGCGCGTGCGCCCGACCCTGCCGGAGAGGATCCCGCGGATCGGGACCTGGCGCTTCAGCATGGACGACCTCCCCGTCGTCTGGTGCGCCTTCCTCTTCGACGCGGGAGTGGAGGGGGCGACCGACGTCATCGAGGACCGCGTCCAGCGCCGGCTCGAGGCGGTCGACGGCGTCGCCCGCGTCGAGGTGTGGGGCCTTCTCGACGAGACGGTGCGCATCTATCTCGACGAGGACCGGGTGCGCGCCTCCCAGCTCGATCTCCGGGGGATCGTGGGGCGCCTCGCTTCGGACAATTTCGCCCTTCCCGCGGGCAAGGTCGACGAGGGAGGGAAGCGGTTCCTCCTCCGCACGGACGCGAAGTACCGCGAACTCGAGGAGATCGGCTCCGTCCCCGTCGCGCCCGGGCTCCGGGTCGACGACCTGGGCGAGGTGGAGCGCGTGCGCTCCGTGCGGCGATGGCTCTTCCGGGTGAACGGGCGGGAGGCCTTCCACGCCGGGATCTACCGGGAGTCGAACGCGAACGCGGCCGACGTCTGCGGGCGGATCCGCGCCGCCCTCGGCGAGCTCGAGGCGGAGATCCCCGGATTCGGGGTGCAGGTCTTCTTCGATCAGGGGGAGATGATCGAGAAGAGCCTCTCGAACCTCGGGGAGACGGCGGTCATCGGGGCCGCGCTCGCGGTCGCGGTCCTCTTCGCCTTCCTGCGGCGCTTGCGCGCGACGGTCCTCGTCACCGCCGCGATCCCCGGCTCCATCCTCATCGTCCTGCCGTTCCTCTACTTCCGCGGGGAGAACTTCAACCTCCTCACGATGATGGGGATCACGCTCGCCGTCGGGATGCTCGTCGACAACGCGATCGTCGTCGTCGAGAACGTCTTCCGGCTGCGGGGGCTCGGGCTCCCGTTCCGCAAGGCCGCGGTCCAGGGAACGCGGGAGGTCGCGCTCGCCGTCACCGTGTCGACGATGACGACGGTGATCGTGTTCGCTCCCCTCATCTTCCTGAGCCGCGAGCGATCCGTCCGGCTGGCGATGAGCGCGATCGGGGCGCCGCTCTGCGTCTCCCTCGTCGCGTCGCTCGGACTCGCCCTCTTCGTCCTGCCGACCGCGATCCGGGGTCTTCTCTCCGACCGCCCCTCCTGGTTCGAGCGGCGGACCGCCGCCATTTCGGGAGGCGGTCCTCTAGCGCTCGCCCGGCGCGTGCAGGCGGGCCTCCTGCGGTGGACGCTGCGCCACCGCCTCCTCGCCTTCCTCGCGGCGCTCGCCGTCCTCCTCTCGTACGGCGTGCCGATGTCGCGCCTCGCGAAGGTCGGGGATCAGGGGGACGAGGACGCGCAGCTCGAGTTCGGCCTCGACCTGCCGCGGAACCTCACCCTCCCGGAGGCGGATCGGGAGGTCGCCCTCTACGAGCGCTTCCTCCTCGATCGGCGCGACGACTACGGGTTCGACGACCTCGGGCTCCGGTTCGATCGAAGCTCGGCGAGGATCTCCCTCTACTACGATCGGGGCCTCGCGGTGGAGGAGGTGCGCCAGCTCGGCGAGAAGCTCCGCGAGGAGATCCCGAAGCGCCCCGGGGTGGACTTGCGCCTCCGCCTCCCGGGCGAGGAGATGGGAGGAGGGGGCGCCGGAAAAGAGTCCGACTCGATCCGCATCGCGATCGTCGGGCGCGACTCCGAGGCGCTCCTCCCCCTCGCGGAGGAGGTCCGTGCGCGCCTGGCCGCGGACCCCGGCTTCTTCAGCGTCGAGACGGACCTCGAGCGCGGCTTCGAGGAGATGCGGGTCACCCTCGATCGGGAGCGGGTGCGCGAGATGGGCGTCGACCCGGGCGGGATCCGCGGGACGATCGAGTGGTCGCTTCGGGGCTTCCCCCTCCCGCGCTTCGAGGAGGAGGGGCGGGAGCGGATCCTCCTCGTCCAGTTCGACCCCGAGGGGCGGGACGACCTCGCGCACTTGCGCGACCTCTCCATCTTCACCGAGAGCGGCACGACCCTCCCGCTCGCGTCGCTCGCCCGGTTCGAGGGGGGGAAGTCCTACCGGGAGATCCGCCGCAAGGACGGCAAGACGCGGCTCGTCGTCACCGCGAAGACGATGGAGAAGGACACCTTCACGAACTGGCGGCACGCCGCGGCGGCGCTCGCCGGGATGGAGTTCCCCCGCGGCTACGGGTGGGAGGAGGACGAGGGGGCGCGCGATCTCGAGGCGGTCTTCCGCGAGCTCTCCTCCACGCTGCTCCTCTCCGTCGTCCTCGTCTACCTGTTGATGGGGATCCTCTTCGAGTCCTCGATCCTGCCCCTCTCGATCCTCTGCACGATCCCCTTCGCCGCCCTCGGGGCGATGTGGGCCCTGTACCTCACCGGCACGCCGCTCGACCCCGTCGGGTTCATCGGGGTGATCCTCCTCGTCGGCGTCGTCGTGAACAACGGCGTCGTCCTCCTCGATCACGTGAACCGACTGCGGCGCCAGGGCGGCCTCGACCGGACCCGCGCCGTCCTCGAGGGCTCCGCCGACCGCCTGCGCCCCGTCCTGATGACCGCGGTGACGACGATCCTCGGCCTCCTCCCGATGGCCCTCGCCACGTCGAACCCGAAGGAAGGGATCTCGTACAAGGCGCTCGCGATCGCCGTCTGCGGAGGCCTCGCGACGGCGACGGTGTTCACGCTCTGGGTCGTCCCCCTCCTCTACACGCTCGTCGACGACCTCGCCGCCGCGCTCACCGGAGCCATCCGGAAGGCCGCTTCTCCGGCGCGCCGCAGGTAGAATCCACCCCGATGCGCGAGATCTCGCCGAAGCCCCTCGGCGCCGGCCGCCGCGTCGGCGTCGTCGTCGCCCGCTTCCACGGGGAGGTCGCGGACCGCCTCCTCGAGGGGTGCCTCGAGGGGCTGCGCCGCCAGGGCGTCGCCGAGGATGCGATCACCGTCGTCCACGTGCCGGGGGCCTTCGAGGTGCCCCTCGCGGCGGACCGACTCGCCGCCACCGGCGAGATCGACGCGCTCGTCGCGCTCGGCGCCGTCGTCCGGGGCGAGACGGACCACTACGAGCTCGTCGCGCGCGCGTGCGCGGAGGGGTGCGCCGCGGTCGCGCGAGCGCGAGGCGTTCCCGTCGCCTTCGAGGTGCTGTGCGCGCCCTCCCTCGAGCACGCCCTCGCCCGCGCGGGGGGCTCGAAGGGGAACCGCGGCTTCGACGCTTCGCTCGTCGCGCTGCGGATGGCGGATCTCCTCGCGACGCTCCCCGCGGGATCCGGGAGGCGCGCGTGACCGTCGCGACGCGCCGCCGCACCCGGGCGCGGGAACTCGCGCTCCACGTCCTCTACATGGGGGACGTCAAGGGACCCGAGGCGTTCGAGGAGGCGGAGGAGCACTTCGCCTCCCAGGCCCGCGATCCGGAGATCCGCGCCTACGCCCGCCGCGTCCTCGAGGGGGTGCGCGAGCACCAGGCCGAGATCGACGAGTGGATCCGCCGCACGGCGAAGAACTGGGATCTCGCGCGAATGGCGGCCCTCGACCGCAACCTCCTGCGCATGGGGATCTACGAGCTCCTCCACGAGGAGGGAGTGCCGCCTCGCGTCGCGATCAACGAGGCGATCGAGCTCGGCAAGCGCTACTCGACGACCCAGTCGGGCGCCTTCATCAACGGGATCCTCGACCGCGTGCGGGTGCTCGCGGGCGTGGGCGACCGCGGCGGCCCGGCGCCCCCGGCCCGGCCCGAACCCGCGGAATAGCCTCGGTGCTCCGGCGGATCTTCGCGGGGCTCCGCAAGACGCGGGAGCGGCTCGGCGAGGGACTGCGCGCCGTCCTCTCCATCGGCCGCGATCTCGACGAGGAGACGATCGACCGCCTCGAGGAGACGCTCTACACCGCCGACCTCGGGCCCGCGGCGACCGGGGTCGTCGCGGAGACGCGCGCCGCCTGGAAGCGCCGCGAGATCCACCGGACAGACGAGGTCCTCCCCTTCCTGCGCGGCGCGCTGCGGGCCCGCCTCGAGGGCTGCGGGCCCGCCCTGGCCTTCGCGCCCTCCCCCCCCACCGTCGTCCTCGTCGCCGGGGTCAACGGCTCGGGGAAGACGACGACGATCGCGAAGCTCGCGGCGCACATTCGCCGCGAGGGGCGCTCCGTGCTCCTCGCCGCCGCCGACACCTTCCGCGCCGCGGCCGTCGAGCAGCTCACGATCTGGGCGGACCGGCTCGACGTCCCGATCGTCAAGGGGGCGACCGGCGGCGACTCCGCTGCCGTCGCCTTCGACGCGGTGACCGCCTCGAAGGCGAGGGGGATCGAGGTCGTCCTCGTCGACACCGCCGGGCGCCTCCACACGGACCGCAACCTGATGGACGAGCTCGCGAAGGTCCGCCGCGTGCTCGCGGCGCAGGTCCCGGGCGCGCCGCACGAGTCGCTCCTCGTCCTCGACGCCACGACGGGGCAGAACGCGATCGCGCAGGCGGATCGATTCCGCGCGGCGATCGAGGTGACGGGCCTCGTGCTCGCGAAGCTCGACGGCACGGCGAAGGGAGGGGCGATCTTCGGGATCCGCGAGCGCCTCCCGCTCCCCGTGAAGTTCGTCGGCGTCGGGGAGGGGCTCGAGGACCTCGAGCCCTTCGACCCGGGCGCGTTCGTCGACGCGATCCTGGCGCCCGCGGCGCAGACGGCTTGAGCGCCGCGGCCGGCCTCCTCGTCGCGATCGCCGGCCTCTTCTTCTGCCCGATCCTCCCCGATTTCGTCGCCGCGAAGGCCCACGTCGCGGGCCTCCTCCTCGCCGCGCTCCTCGCCGTCGAGACGATCCGGACCGTCCGCTCCGGCCTTCCCCCCCGCGTCCCCTTCGCCGCGCCCCTCTTCGCGCTCGCGCTCGCCTTCGGCGCCAGTCTCCTCTCGGCGCCGAACCGCCACGAGGGGACGCAGTCCCTCCTCGCGCTCGGCGGCGGGATGCTCCTCGCGGGCGCGATCCGGCCGACGGGTCGCGGGACGCGCGCCTTCTTCTCGGCCGTCCTCGCGACCGCGCTCCTCGTCTCGGCGTACGGGATCCTGCAGCGATTCGGGATCGACCTCCCCGGGGTCCGTCGCGTCTACGACAGCGCGCGCTATCCCGTCTCGACCTTCGGCAACACGAACTACGCGACCGAATTCGTCGTCCCGTGCGTCGCCGCCGCGGCCGCCTTGGCGGGTCTCGCCCCTCGCCGGATCGGGGTCGGCCTCCTCCTCCTCGGCCCCCTCTACGCCGGAATCGCCGGCACGCGCGCGGGAATGATCGCGCTCGCCGTCGCGCTGGCGTTCCTCCTCGCGAAGGAGCGCCGCCTCCGCCTCCTCCACCTGGCGCCTCTCGCCCTCCTCGCCGCGGGATACCTCGGACTCCGACCCTCCGCCGCCGCGCCTCCGCCGGCGGCGGCGGCCCCGGCTCCGTCCGCGGCGGTCCCGGCTTCCTTCGAGGTGCGATGGAGGATCGCGCGATCGACGCTCGCGATGCTCGCCGACCGCCCGGTCTTCGGCGTGGGGGCCGGGAACTTCGCGATCGCGTTCCCGATCTACCGCGATCCGGAGGAGATCCGGATCTCGACGGAGAACTTCACGGCCCCCTTCGAGAGCGAGGTCGAGACGGCGCACGACGATCCGCTCCAGCTCCTCGCGGAGACCGGACTCGCCGGCGGCGCGGCGCTCCTCTTCCTCGCCGTCGCCCTCGCGCGGGCGATCCTGCGAGCGAAGGGGCCGGCCGCGCTCGCTGCATCGACCGCGCTCGTCGCCGTCGCCGCGAACTCGCTGTTTCGCTCCCCTCTCCTCGACAACCCCCCCACCCTCCTCCTCTCCTTCGGGCTCCTCCCGTTCCTCGCGCCGCGGAGCGCGACGCCGGAGCGATCCTCTCCCGCGGTGCGGCTCGGCGGCGTCCTCTCGATCCCTCTCCTCGCGATCGCGGCGTACGCCTCGGCGCGCGGCCTCGCCGCCGACTTCGCGCTCGCGGACGCCTACCGATCGGGGTTCACCGACCGCGCCGCGCTGGAGCGGGCGCATCGGCTCGCGCCGCGCGACGGAAGGATCTCGTCCTGGCTCGCGCGCGACCTCGACGGTCGCGATCCGCGCGATCCCGCGCGGGCGCTCCATCTCTTCGACCTCGCCCTGCGGCTCCGCCCGAACGATCCCGCGGCGCTCGAGAACCGCGGCATCCTCCACGCGAAGGAGGGCCGCCTGGAGGCCGCGCGCGCCGACCTCGAGCGCGCGCGCGACCTCAACCCGCTCCACCCGCGGATCCGGGCGAACCTCGAGGAGCTGGAGCGCCTCGAGCGGGACCGCGGGTCTAGACGGGGATGAGGGGGGCCCGGCGCGTGGCGAACACCGCGGCGACCAGGAGCGCCGCGAGGGAAAGCCCGAGGCCGATCCGGAAGGAGAGCGGGCGGTAGGCGAAGACGACCTCGTGATCGCCGGGACCGAGCTTCACGGCGCGGAAGGTCCAGAAGGCGCGCAGGAGTTCGGCGGGCTCGCCGTCGACCTCGACCTCCCAGCCGGGGAAGTGGTTCTCGAGGAGGACGAGGATCCCCTCGCCGTCGAGCGACGCCCGCACGACGACGCGGTCGGGCTCGTGGCGGACGACGCGCGCGCTTCCCTCCCGGAAAGGGCTCGCGATCTCGACGGGCTCCTCGAGCAGCGCGGCCCGCGTCGGATCGATCGACTCGATGTCCCTCGCCTCGCCGGGACGCTGGACGGCGGGAGCGAGGATCGCGAGGCCCCGGAAGTTCTCGTTGCGGTAGACGCGCGTCTCGCCGTCGAAGACGAGCCGCAGATCGGGGCGGTCGAGGATCCGTGGAGTGACGACGACCTTCACTCCGAGCAGTGCGAACGCGGGCGAGTCGGCGTGGAGATCCTCGAGCGTCCAGCGCGCGGGAAAGAGCTCGGGGCGCCGGGAGAGCGCGAGGAAGACGTGGGCGAACCTCTCGAGGTCGATCGCGTCGTAGTTGCGCACGTCGAGGAGACCGATGCGCGTCGCCGTGTTCGGCGGGAAGGCGCCCCCCTCCGTCCAGATCCTCCCCTGGCGCTGCGGGCCCCAGAGGTCGGGGTCGGAGCGCAGGAACTCCTCGGCCCCGGTCGGGGGGAAGCCCTCCCAGCGGGCGACGGTGGGGTTGAACCCGACGCCGAAGAGCGCGAGGTCGACCCCCGCGACGAGGAGCACCGCGAGAGAGCGCGCGCGGCTCCGCGCCGCGAGCAGGATCGCGAGCGCCGCGAGGCTCGCCCCCGCGAGGAGGATCGTGCGGTCCGGGATCGAGGCCTCCCTGCGAACCTCCACGACGCCCCCGTCGAAGAGGACGGGGGATTCCCCGGGCCTTCCCACGATCCGGCCGCGCCGGCGGTAGAGGCCCTCGGGGAGATCGCGTCGAGCGAACTCCGCCTGGAACCCGGCGAGCGTCGCCTCCGGAGTCCCCGGCGCCGTGCGCAGCGCCGCCGCCATGCGGAATCGCGCCTCGTCGCCGCGGTCCAGCTCGACCTCCACTCGCTCGCCCGCGCGGAGTCCGGTCACCCATCCTTCGAAGCGGAGGATCGGGCCTCGGCCGGGACCGCCCTCGTGGAATCCGAGGACGCGCCCGCCGGGCGGCGTCACCTCGGCCGGCGCGGGGCCGGGGAGGCTCGTGCCCCCCGCGAGCAAGGCGAAGCCCGTCGCCACGAGAGCGGCCGCGCCGAGCCCGGCGAGGAGTCTCCGCGCCGGCGCCGCGCTCGCGAGGATCGCGTCGAGGGCGAAGGCCGCGAGGATCGCGCAGGAGAGGTTCCAGAGGGGGGCGACGCGGCTCGGCTCCGCCAGCGAGAATGGGGGAAGGGAACGCATCGCGCTCGCGAGGAGGGGGACGTTCCAGAGGAGGACGAGCGAGGCGATCGCGGTCGCCTTCCAGCGCGCGTGCCCTCTCGGCACGACGAACAGGCCGACGACCGCGAGAACGAGGGGGAGGACGCCCGTGTACGACGCGGCGGTCTGGACGTAGGAGCTGGGCCCGTGGTAGCCGGGCGGACGCATCGGGTGCCCGAAGAGGTCGGGGGAGAGGACGAGGAGCGCGTGGTCCGAGAGCCCGATCTTCCGGCCGAGGGCCCAGCCCGCCCCGATCGCGACGCCCAGCAGGGCTCCGGCTCGCATCGCGCCGGCGGCCCGGGGGGCGCGCGCGAGCCGGAGCGCGGCGACCGCGCCGACCGCGACCGCCGCCACGAAGGCGGCGAGCGTCCCGATTCCCGCGGACCACGGCCACTCGACGTCGAGGGTCGTCTGCCGCATCGCGCGCGCGACGCTGTGGTGCAGGTACTCGAGGGTCGGCAGGAAGGAGATCGCCGCGAGCGCGACGCCGAGCGCGAGCCCTCCGACGCGGGCGACCATCCACCGAAATGCCGCGCCCGCGCCGTCGAGCCACGCGTCCGGGAAGGACGCTCCGAGGACGTGGAGCCCCGCGAAGGCACCGACGAAGAACGCGGTCTCCGGGTGTCCGCCGAGGATCGAGAGCCCGAGCGCGAGGGCGATCCCCGCGATCGCACGCAGCGAGGGGCTCCGCCGGTGCGCCTCGAGAGCGAGGAACACCCAGGGGGCGAAGACGGCGGAGTCGGACAGCGGAAAACCCAGCCAGAGCACCGGATACCCCGCGAACCCGAAGGCGATCCCCGCCAGCGCCGCCGCCGCGACGGAGCGGCCGAGCGTCCTCGCGAGGAAGTAGGCGCCGAGCGCGGCCGCGGCGAGCTTCGTCCACGCCTGGAAGGCGTAGGAGCGCTCGACCGGCATCGCGAGCGCGAGGGCGCGGAAGGGGGAGAAGTGGCCGAACTGCGGGTTGCCGAGAGCGGGGATGCCGCCGAACTGATGCGGGTTCCAGAGGGGGAGCCCGCGCCCCTCCGACACCTCCCGGTGCAGGAACCGGAGGAAGGGATCGAACGCGAGGGCGTGGTCGGCGAGCTCGGGGTTTCGGGGGAGGAAACCCTCGGCCCGCGCGGACCAGGGGAGATGGCTCCTCGAGTGGTCGAGCGAGGCGAGGATGCGGTCGGGGCGGAGGACCGCTTCCCCGAGGAAGGCGCCGGCGAGGAGGGCCGCGAGGGCGGCAGCGGGGAGAGTCTCTCGGAGACGCAGCGGGACCCGGGCGTGCGGGGCGCGGAGTATAGCCCGGCGGCGGAGGAGGAGGACGCGCCGAGTAGAATCCTGCACATCCGGCCGCATTCGTGCTCAGCGTCGTCATTCCCGCCTACAACGAGGAGGCCTGTCTCCAGGAGAACCTCGCGAAAGTGTGCGAGGCCCTCGCTCGCGCGGGGGAGCCCTTCGAGGTGATCGTCGTCGACGACGGGTCGAGGGACGCGACGGCCGCGATCTCCGCCGAGGCCGCGCGCGCCGATGCGCGGATCCGCCTCGTTCGTCTTTCGATGAATCGCGGAAAGGGGGCGGCCGTGCGGGAGGGGGCACTCCAGGCCCGCGGCGACTTCGTCTTCTTCCTCGACGCCGACCTCTCGACGTCCCCGGAGGAGATCGGGAGGTTCCTCCCGGCGCTCCGGGACGGGACCCCCATCGTCCTCGGCAGTCGGCGCCGGGAGGGATCGCGCATCCTGCGCCACCAGAGCCGCCTGCGCGAGGGGATGGGAAGGGTGTTCACGCGCCTCGCGGCGTGGCTCGCCGGGCCGGGCGTCACCGACTTCACCTGCGGGTTCAAGGGGTTCTCCGCGGGCGCGGCGCGCGAGATCTTCTCTCGGCTCACGATCGATCGGTGGGCCTTCGACGCCGAGATCGTCGCGATCGCCCGCGCGCGCGGCATCCGGATCGTCGAGATCCCCGTCACCTGGACGAACGACCCCGGCTCGCACGTGCGGATGCTGCGCGACGCCGTCGTCTCGTTCTTCGCCCTGCTGCGGATCGCGCGCGGCCGCCTCGCCGGCCGCTACCGCCGATAGTCGGTCTGGTGGATCCGCGCGAAGTCGAGGCGATGGCCCGGGTCGAGGAGACCCATTTCTGGTTCCGCGGGAAGCGAGCCGTCGCGCGCCGGTTCCTCGCCCGGATGGGACGCGGCGCCCCGATCGGCCCCGCGCTCGAGGTCGGTTGCGGAACGGGCGCGAACCTCCGCCATCTTCTCGCCCACACCGTCGCCGTCGGGCTCGACGGGAACGAGACGGCGCTCCGCTTCTCGCGGGAGCGGGGCGCGCGGCGGCTCGCGCTCGCGGACGGCGCCTCGCTCCCCGTCCTCGACGGCGGCGTCGGGCTCGTGCTCGCCTTTGACGTGCTGGAGCACCTCGACGACGACCTCGCGGCGCTCGTCGAGATCCGGCGGGTGCTGCGCGCGGGCGGGCATCTCCTCGCGAACGTCCCCGCCTACCCCTCGCTCTGGTCGGCGCACGACGAGGCGCTCGGGCATCGGCGGCGCTACCGCCGCGGCGAGCTCCAGGGGAGGGCGCGGGAGGCGGGCTTCGAGATCGCCGCGTCGAGCGGTTGGGGGGCGCCCCTCCTCCCCTTCGTGCGGCTCGCCCGAGCGCGCCGCCGCGCGGGATCAGGCTCCGACGTGCGGCCGATGCCGGCGCCCCTGAACGCCGCGTTCGCGGCGCTCCTCTTCGCGGAGCGGGCGTGGCTCCGGATCGGATCGCTCCCCGCCGGGCTCTCCTGGATGGTCCTGGCGCGGAAACCGTGAGCGAGTCTCCCCGCTACTTCGGAGCGTCCGTGCCGCGCCGGCGGCCGAAGGCCTCGGGCGACCGTCGCCTCGAGGCGATCTGGAGGCGTCTCCACGAGCGATTCGGACCCCGGCGCTGGTGGCCGGCTCGCACCCCCTTCGAGGTGGTCGTCGGCGCCGTCCTCACCCAGAACACGTCGTGGAAGAATGTCGAGCACGCGATCGAGAACCTCCGGCGCGCCCGCGCGCTGTCCCCGCGCGCGATCTCGCGGGCGCCCCGCGCGCGGCTCGAGAGGTGGCTGCGCCCTAGCGGGTACTTCCGGGTCAAGACGAAGCGGCTCCGCGAGGTCGTCCGGTGGCTCGGGGCGGACGAACGGGTCGAGCGACTGCGTCGCGGGCCTCTCGCGGCGTTGCGCGCCTCCCTCCTCGAGGTGAACGGCGTGGGCCCCGAGACGGCGGACTCGATCCTGGGGTACGCGGGAGGCCGGCGGACGTTCGTCGTCGATCTCTACACTCGCCGCGTCCTCGCGCGCCACGGCCTCCTCCCGGCGGACGCCGACTACGAGCGGACGCAGGCCTTCTTCCACGAGAGGCTCATGCAGAGCCGCTACGTCTACGAGGAGTTCCACGCGCTCTTCGTCGCGGTCGGCAACGCCCACTGCCGCGCGCGGCCCCGGTGCGAGGGATGCCCCCTCGAGCCGCTCCTCCCGCCGGGTGGTCCGCTCCCCTTCGGCGAAACGAAGCGGCGCCCTGTGGTACCCTCCCGCGCCTCGCGCTCCTGAACGCTCCGGATGTTCCTGTCCTGGAAGGTCTCCGTCGTCGTCCCCGCCCACAACGAGGAGGAGACGATCGGCACGGTGATCGACGACTTCCGCGCGTCGTCGCACGTCGACGAGGTCGTCGTCGTCGAGAACAACTGCACGGACCGGACGGCCGAGATCGCGGCGGGGAAGGGAGCGCGCGTCGTGAAGGAGACGCGGCCCGGCTACGGGGCGGCGCTCCGCGCGGGGCTCGAGGCGGCGAGCGGGGACGCCCTCGTCCTCGTCGAGGCGGACGGGTCGTTCCGCGCGCACGACCTCGTGAAGCTCCTCTCCTACCTCCCCGATTGCGCCATGGTCCAGGGGACGCGCACGACCCGACAGATGGTCGAGCAGGGGGCGAACATGGGGTGGTCGCTCCGCTGGGGGAACGTCGTTATGGCGAAGATCCTCGAGCTCCTCTGGTACGTCCCCCACGAGCCGCGCCTGACCGACGTCGGGTGCACGTACCGGGCGCTCCGGCGGGAGACCTGGGAGAAGATCCGGGGCGGGCTGACGGAGACGGGCCCCTCCTTCTCCCCGGAGATGATCTGCGAGGCCTACCGGCACGCGCTCCGGGTCATCGAGATCCCCGTCCACTACTACCGCCGGCTCGGGGGGACCTCGAAGCACTCGGAGTCGTTCTCCAAGGTCGCCCGAACGGCACTCGGAATGTTTCGCACGATCCTGCGTAAACGCTTCTTCGGATAGCCCGGGAGAACTCCCCATGGTCGACGGCGCCTTCGTCCCGATCTTCGCGATCTTCGTCGGCCTCGTCGTCGCGGCCATCGCCATCCGGTCCGGCCAGCAGCAGCGGATCGCGAAGCTCCGCTACGACCTCTACGTGAAGATGCTCGATTCGGGCCGCGTCACGAAGGAGGAGATGGAGGAGATGCTGCACGGGGTGGGTGGCGCGTCGCGGCGGCGGCCCCGGGAGGATTCGGCCCCCCACGGGTCGTTCGCCCGCCTCCTCGTCGCGGTGGGCTGGCTCGGCCTCATGACGGCATTCGGCCTCTTCATCGCCTCGAGGATCGTCACCTCGATCGACGATCGAGAGCCGATGACGCTGGCCTCCGTGATCGTCGGGGCCGTCTCGCTCGGCCTCGTCGGCCTCCCGATCGGAATCCGCGAGCTCACGGGCGGAGCGCGAAGCCGGGAGGGATCCGCCCGGTAGCGGGCCCTCCCGGCGAGTTCCGACCATTCAGGTCGGGTATGCTTGGAAAGTTGGCTAGTTGCCCGGAGGGCGGTCGCCGCGACGGCCGGCGCCGCGGCCCTGGTGGTCGAACTCCTTGAGGAGGCCCTCGACGAGGGCGCGCCCCTTCTTGTCCTCCTTGCGGAGCTTCGCGATCACCTCGCCGGCGCGCGTCTGCTGCTGCTGCATCCTCTCCTGGAAGCCGCCGGCCCCGAACCCACCGCCGCGGCGCCCTTCGCCCTCGCCTCCGGCGCCCTCGAAGCGGGCGGTCATCTCCGCGACGCGCTTCTCGCGCTCCGTCTGGATCGCCGCGGCGAGCGCCTCTCCCTTGAGCCCCTCGTCGAGCTTCTTCGTCACGAAGGGGCCGAGCGGCTCCATCCGGCGGAACGCGGTGCGGGGACGCTCCCCCTCCCCGCCCGGGGCGTCGGCCGCCGGGCGGCGCTCGGGAGTGGGACGCTTCGCGCGGGCTTCCTCGACGAGGAGGATGCCGACGAGGCCGTCGTCGATCTCCGCCCCGAGGAGACGATCCGCGTACTTGGCGAGCTCGTCGAGGTCGGCCGGCTTGAGGCCGAACGGGGCCGCCGGCTCCTGGGCGACCGGGGTCTTCGGCTCCTCCTTCTTCTCGTCCTGCGCGAGAAGGGGAGGCGCCATCACGAAGAGCGAAGCCAGGAATGCGAGCGAACGCATCGAGTCTCTCCTTCCGCCTCCGCCCTCGCGGGCCGGCGGCGACGACGGTGTGCCGCAGTGTAACCGCAGGCCCGCCGGCGGGTATCGCCGGGCTACCGGGACGGAGCGGAGGTGCGGGCCGGCGCCGCGGAGGCGGCCTTCGGCCCCGGAGTGCCCGGAACTCCCCGGAAGGGGTAGGAATCGAAGAGTCGTCCCCACTTCGTCCCCTTCGCCCAGCGGAGGTGCTTGCGCCCGTGGACGTTGATCCAGTAGCCGTTGTAGTAGAGGTGGGAGGCGAGGTAGGCCCACGGCACGATCCAGGTCTTCATCAAGAGGTTTTCGATCGGCTTGAGCCAGCCGCCGTAGATCCACTTCTGCCCCTTCGAGGCGAAGTTGTCGTTGGCCGCGAAGCCGAAGTCGACCTTCGAGACGTCGTCGCCGACGATGTCGATCTCGCGCAGCTCGCCGACGCCGAGCCCGCGCTCGTGGGCGAGGCGGATGCACTTGATCTTCATCGGATCGAACCCCATGAGCTTGCTCGCGACGGCGTCGATCGCCACGGGGTCCGCGGAGGCGAGGATCACGTCGCACTCGTGAGGGGTCATCGAGCGCGGGCCCGCGCCCGAGCCGCCGAACGTGCCGTCCATCACGGCGAAGATCCCGGAGAAGATCTCCTTCTGCTCCGCGAGGAGGTCGACGAGGGTCTCGTGGATGCAGCCGTGGGCCCAGTGCCGCTCGTGGTGGAGGAGCGCCCCGAAGGCGTTCTTCATCGCCCCCGTCATCGTCGTGTGGACGTGG
>Ga0187892_10007707_pt1 | contig 15180 bp, 7 predicted proteins | sample MA1701073metaG_FD_139345 | JGI IMG/M metagenome (GOLD analysis project Ga0187892, IMG submission 139345) | Bio-ooze microbial communities from a basaltic lava cave in the Kipuka Kanohina Cave System on the Island of Hawaii, USA - MA170107-3 metaG ... | reverse complement strand
TTGTCTCGGTCGCGCAAGACATAAACCGTCCCCTTTTCTGCGCTATCGCTGAGCAACACTTCCCCGCCTGCTCCTAGAGCCATGAAGCGAGGTTTTTCAAACCCTTCAGAATAGACTTCAGCGGCAAAGCCCTTGGGTAAACTCAATTCGGCCCCATCGGGACGAGGGATGACCTTCGGAGCATTGCTCGCAGAAGGGGTGTGGTAGGGCGCAGGAAGCTGCGGCGATTTCCCCTGAAATGCCAGAGTCATCGAAGCGAGGCCGAGCAATAGAAGTAGGGACCGTGAAGAGACAATCCATTTCGTCATACGCATTCCTCTTGTGTGTTAAGTGGAAGCTGCTGGAAGCCGCTAAAGCAGATTCATGGAAGCGTCCATCCTACACGAAGCTCCGCCAAACTCAATCAGATTCCGGCAAGTTCGAACAGTGTGCCCACTAGCGCTGGAGCAACAGGAAGCCGAGACTCTCATGAGGCCTGTAGGCTTTGGCAGGTGCGGCAAGGCGTTGGAGATTCAAGTGCGAGGCGCCAGGATTTCGACCTTCCCTTTCAAAGCTTCATAGAGGCGCATATCGTTTAGCGGATGGATTTCGTATTCGGTAATGAGGAGGAGTAAGACGAGTTGTTTAACGTCCTTGCCCGCGCAGAACTCCATGATGCGGTCTTCGTTCCAACGGGGGCGGTGCGACTTGACCATTGAGTAGAACAAATCGAAATCATTGGACCCCGGATTCTCCTTCTTTAGTGAAAGGTAATCGTCAAAAAGAATCCGCGCCATCGCGGAGTAGGGGTCGTGCCGGAACAGCAGGAAACCCAGCATCAAGGTCAAGGTTAGAGCTGTTATTCCCAAAGCCGGATGTTGACAGAGCACCACTGCATATCCTGCTACAAACAAAACTATTCCCAGACTGGGCACTCCCCAAGTGAACCAAGCAGCTTTGGAGAACAGCGGCCGCTGCGCCACCGATAGCCGGCGAATGCTCAGCGGCCACGCAATCAAGAAGCCACCGAGCACACCGGAAAGAACGGCCAGAAATGTCATGAAGGGGAATTGCCTATTCGGTATCTACTTCCTTGATCTTTCGGCCGTCGCTGTTAAAGATCAGGAGCTTCAAAAGGGGTTTGATCGGACCCAGACTCTGATCCCCACTGTTCGTTAGCGTTGGGAAACGATACCCGGGAATCACCGCCGACAGATAGAGGTATTCGCTGCCTTGGGTTTCCAAGGCTTTCACTTTCAGAGACTGAACGTGCCCTTCGAAATCGGCCTGGACGATTGTGTTCAGATTCTGGGTACCTTCCACAATTGAATCGATTGGCGTTTCCAAGTTGACTGGAACCGCGATCGACTCCAGTGTCGCACCCAACACTCGTGGCGGAAACGGCGTCGGAATCACATAAAGACGCGATTTTGGGGTCGGTACTGGAACCAGATTCGTCGTGCGTCCCGTCGCGATAGAGACCTCAGGGATCACGTTCACAACGAGATACAGTCGATTGTCTTTCCCAATTCCGAGCTGCGAAGCCAGTCCTGCAAAGGCAATGGAATCCACCGGACGCTTCGAGTTCGGGTCGAGGTCGATGGCTTCCAAGATCGAAGACGGCGGGGGTGGCACCACCGCTGGACGAACAGGTAGTGACAGATCCCCGAAGTCCGTTGGGTACAGCGTTACGCGCCGCACACGGTAGAACATTCCGTCTGAACCCACAACAGAGAGGTCGTTGGCAAGAGGTCCTCGAGCAACAAAGACGTTGGCGGGAACGCGAGTGGCAGGGACGGAAGGCGCGTCCTGCGCGTGTCCACTGATGCTGACTAACATCAGCATCAGGATAGTAGCAGCATGGCTGAGATACCGTCTCATGAAGGTCTCCTTGGGTTATGGAAGGCCGGAACAAACGCTGCCCGAGCGATCCGGCGGATAAATTAGCGCGCAAGGATGGGATTTGCAAACAGGAAAAACCCGGCGCTCGCAGCGTCCTGAAGCTCTGGATGGAAGGACCCCTCCGTCGGGTTGCTTACAATTCTTTACAATCTGCTCTTCGGCAGGTCTCCGGCGAAAGAACGTCACCCCGGCAGATAGCAAGCCGGGGCCGGAATCCGATTTTGCATTGGGTTCCTACCCCGGCTTTCGCTGGGGCGACATTCTTTGTCGGGGAGAAATGAAGGGGAGGTGTGGTTCTTCTGTTGCCGCTTAGGTGCGCGATCGGGAAGTCGTACGTCGAGTCCGTCCGTACTTACGGGCAGAAGTCGATTTGGCTTTTCTAACAACTCTGCGGCGCTCAGGCGCTTGAGCCAGGGTTCCCCAATACTCGGAAGGCATCCATGCAGAAGCCATCCCGTCGGCATCCTCGTGGGCCGGAAGATACTCACCAAGTCCGCCGTTTTCTTCGATGAAGTTTTTGAGAAAGTTGTCCTGCCAACGTCGATAGGCGTTGACACTACCACGCGAGTTTAGGATCGCATAAAGCACAGGACCGTGATCACGCGTATAGGCCAGGCCGGCCAGCGCGCTGACACCGCCGTCTTTGGAAGGATTGGTACCGGTCTTCCCAAGGACGCCGCCGCGGAAATCCGGATCTCGAAAACGCCCATACAGCGTGCCTTCATCCAGGCCGGCCACAGGCATAATGTCCTGCAGCTTCATCTGATGCTCGTTGAGCCAGAAGTAAAGGGCCCTCATCATCTTTACCGCAGCTCGAGCGGACATCCGGTTGTACTCAAGGCCTGACGGGCGGTCGACATAGATCTGGTTCGTTTCGAGGCCGCAGTTGTCAATCAGGAATTGCTGGACGGTGGCCGACCCGCCCAAGAGGTTACCCAAGCGATCGGCAATCTCGTTCACGCTGTGGGCGTTCTGTTCCCAAAGGATGTCGCGAAGCCTGTCAGAAGTATGCTTCAGATAGAGCACTCTCGAACTCAGGCTCACAGAATCAACAGCTTGAAGAACCGTTTTACCCTTGATGACTATGCCACTACGGGTAAGTGCACGGCGAAGCTGCTCAGCGGACTTAAGCGTGGTAAAGCGATCGTCAAGGCAAAGCGGCCCAATCACCACCAATTCGCCTTCCACTCGACGCAACCCTCGCCTAACCAGCGATCGAGACAGTGCGGTGGCTTCCTTCTTGCCAAAGACAGGGTTGCCATCACTGTGGATGTACAGCTTGCCTAAGAGGCTCTTTTTCTTTGTATCCAGTTCCGAGTCCCCGTAGACCGACGTCTGAAACCGATGGTCTGGACCGAAATGCGTCAGCGCAACAAACGAAGTTGCCAGCTTCATAACGGACGCAGGGTTGAACGTCACATCCGCGTTGAACTCAGCCAGAATCTTGCTCCCGTCCAAAGACTCGACCAGGACACCCTGGTTCTCACGGCTGTAGCGCCTTCCCTTCAGCTTGGCCAGAGACTTCTCCAGCGCAGCGCTTTCCGTGCGCTCCGGCGTTGTCAGCACGCTGACGCCGTGGCTGCCACCACTCAACTCATTGGCTCGAATTGGCCAAAAAGATACCAACACCATCAAGAAAAAGAACTTCCCCTTCATTCCACACTCCCGCGCTAGGCAGCCGCAGTACTTAGTCTTGTACATCTCTCAGAAACCAACTCATGAGGCAGGCTGGCAATATTAGTCATAAGACCAAATCAATGTAAAGCCGAATCTTCTGAAAACAACTGATTCAATACCCTTTAAGAACCAATGGCTTGAAGCGCTCGCTACCGAGCCCCAGAGCCTCTATCGACCTCACCAAAGCAACACGTTAGAGCCCCAACAAAAAAGGCCGGGAAGAGACTACCGGCCTTGAATACTAAAGACTTATAGTGAACCGACTGATTCATGTCAAACCTTCAGCCCAGCCCTCGCCAAGGCAGGTCGCGATGCAGATCGCCAGAACCGTCGCGCCGGATGTCGATCACTTCTTCAAGGGTACTGCGTGTTGCTTGATGTATTCCTCCACGCGCGAGCCTCGCCCGCCCGACCCCGGGCCAATGTAATGAAACGCCTCGGCGTACTCGACGCCATACTGCCTTCCAAGCTCGCGATTGCGCGCTAAGACGAACTCCTTAATATAGGTGCGATCCGCTGTTGCATCGTCGTCGCCGAGCAGAGGCAGCTGCAGATTGCGCTTAGCCAGTTCTGCCCGTAGTCGCGATCCGTTTGTCCCCGCTGGCCCCTTGGCCACATTGGCCCGATTGGCCTCCACTTTCTTGTCGATCACATGGCTGATGTCCACCACGCGCGTGATCTCAGGCCGGCGTGCGAAGTAATACTTGTCAGTCACCGTGTGTGCCGTAAGTCCCGCAGCAAGCTGTTCCGGATAGTCGTGGGCGCGACCCGCAATCCAGCAAGCTGCCTCGACTGCGCGGGCCGTCATGTGGTGATCGGGATTCTCCTCGTCGTGCGCCCACGGGTCCCAGGAAACCACAGTATCCACCTTCAGAAGGCGGATCAGGAAGATGAGCCGGCACATCAGTTCGTTGAAGGCAACGCCCCCCATATAGTGGTTGTTGTAGTTGAGGTCGAACTTGGACTTTAGCCCGAGGATCGGCACGAGTTTGGCGTTGTCCCGCTCGTTTCCGAGCACGTGCTCCCCGATAGTGCCTGGTGTTCCGAGTCCCGGTGCGTCGCCCATGTCGTCGTTCGTGGCGCGCACCAGGTAGCCGGTGTAGCCTTCCTGCACGAGCTTGGCTACGGTCCCCGCCGCCGACAGCGGTATGTCGTCGGAGTGTGCTTGCACTGCGAGCAGCACTTTGTTCTGGTGCGGCGTTCCCGCCGCCGGGCGCTCGACTACGACACCTTGGGCCCTAACCTCCTGCGCAGCCGCCTTCATTCCGGCGAGCAGAACGCCACTGGCGGCAACGAATTGCGTCACGAAGTCGCGTCGTTTCATATCTCTCCTTTCATTGTTCTCTTGCGTTTATCTTAGGGGGATTCTTGAAAATGGTTGTTGGCAAAGCCACGCGCTATCATGAGCATTCTCAGGTCACGCTTTTCACGTCTACCGTTGCCAAGAACTTTGGCGGGCGCCTTACCTTCGTCGCCTGCTCAAACGCGTAAGCCAACTTGATCAGTGTCGGCTCGCTCCAAGCGCGCCCAAAGAAGGAAATCCCAACCGGCAACCCGTGAATGAAGCCCATGGGAACTGTCAACATGGGGTATCCAGCGAGTGCGGCCGGCGTTGCACATCCCCGATCCCTAAAGAGGTTCCCATTCACGATATCGGTGACGGTTGCGGGTCGATCGTGGGGGGCCACCAGCGCGTCAAGGCGATAGGTTTTCATCACCAGATCAATGCCTCCTTCGCGCGAGAGACGCCACTTCTTTTTCAGAAGACTGCGATAGGACTCCGATGACAACGGTCCCTTTGCTTCTGAGCGAAGAAACGATTCTTGTCCTTCAAAAGGTTTTTCCCTTTCATGATTTCGCTCGTTGAATTCAATGATGTCCTTGAGCGATTTCACTCGTGAGGAAGGTCCGAGCATCGAGAGATATGAGTTGATGCCAGCTTTGAACTCATACGTCCAGCTTTCAGATTCCCAATCCGGGAATCGCAGCATTGTGGGCAGGTTGGCCGGATCGATGATCTCAGCGCCGAGCTGTTTCATCACGTCAAGCGCCGATTGCGCCATTCGATCCACACCAGGATGAAATCCGTAAAACTGACGGGGCACGCCGATTCGCGCACCCTTGAATCCTGCGGGATCCAAGAACTGCGTAAAATCTGTGGGCGACTTTCCCTGACTGGCCTTGGTGGCTTCGTCCAGGGGATCCAATCCCACCAGCGCGCCTAATAGAAGTGCGGCGTCGCGCACCGTTCGCGTCATCGGGCCCGCCGTATCTTGAGTCATCGAAATCGGAATTAAGCCAGAACGGCTGATCAACCCAACCGTCGGCTTGATCCCGACGAGTGCGTTAACTGTGGACGGCCCGTTAATCGACCCATCTGTTTCAGAGCCGATGGAGACAGCGCACAGATTGGCGGCGGTCGCCGCACCTGAGCCGCAGCTGGACCCACCAGCATGCCTGTCCAAGACATAAGGACTTCGGCACAAACCTCCCTTTCCTCCGTCCCAACCTCGACCGCTCCATCCACTTAACCCGGGCTTCACTCCACGCCACCCCGCAAACTCGGTCATGTTGGCTTTCCCGAGCAGGATGACTCCTGCGTCGCGTAGTTTCTGCACCAGAAAAGCGTCACGCGGTGCAATCGAACCCTCAAGGGCCAGAGAACCTGCGGTAGTCGTCATTCGGTCCGCAGTTGCAATGTTGTCCTTCAGCAAAACAGGAATTCCATGGAGTGGACCTCGAGCCCCTTTTGATTTACGTTCAGCATCCAGCTGGTCAGCGATTGCGAGTGCATCTGGATTGGTTTCGAGCACCGCGAACAGAGCAGGCCCTTTCTTGTTCGTGGATTCAATCCGGTCTAAATATGCTTCCGTGATCGAGCGCGCAGTGTATTTACCAGATTGCATTCCTGCTTGAAGGTCGGCAATCGTGGCTTCTTCCAGCTCAAACGGTTTGACAATCGGGTCCGGCGGCGTTCGATTCAGACTTTCTGTCTGATTCTGTGTTCGATTGGACTGACATCCGCCTGCGTTGAGTGTCGCGACTCCAGCACCCAGAATTGTCCGCGCAAATGATCGGCGATCCATGACTAGCCTCCGTGATTCGTGGAACGAAACGGTTGGTCGGGCTGCAGTGGTCACGAACAAGACCTGGAAGAACGGCCTCCGCGGCGCCTTCGCAGCCAGAAAACAAAAAAGGCCGGAAGAAAACTCCCGGCCCCTAAAGAACTTGCAAGACTACAAGAAGCTATCAGAACTCAACCTTTAGACCGAACTGCATCTGTCGAGGGATGTTCCCTTGGCTATTGACCAACCCAAAATTCGGGTTCGTAATGTCCGAGGTGGAGGGTAGACCCCAACGGACGCGGTTGAATGCGTTGAACATCTCCCAACGAAAATCCATCCGCACCCGCTCGGTGAAGCGGAAAGTGCGAGCAACAGAAAAGTTCTCTGTAAGCGTCCAGTCTGAGCGTTCTTTCGGGTTCCGCTTGGTCGCATCTCCGTAAACGCTCTCCAGAACATAAACCTTCACACCGCTCGGAGCGGCTTGCAGGCGGGCTGGATTCACGACCGCTGCGTTCCACCAGCGATCGACGTAGGGATCGAATTCGCTTCCCTTTGGAGTGGCTCGCCAACCTTCGTAATCGGAAACCGATACGCGATTGTTACCAAAGAGAGGCAAGTTGTAGCCAGGTGCCAGCGCAAGAGGGATGCCTGAATAGTAATTCTGAATACCGGCGATGCGCCAACCACCAATGATCTGACCAAGAAGCCCAGAGTTGAGGTACTTCCGGCCAGGTCCCCACGGTAGCTCGTAACTATAGTTGAACTTGATGTTGTGAGTCTGGTCGTTGATCGACAGCGATTTCTCCAGGCTGCGGTTGTAGTGATTCATTGCCGCGCCCGTTGCCGCGTTGGCGGTCTCCGCATCCGTGAAGAACTTGGAAATCACATAGGAACCCAGCACTTGGAGGCCACTTGAGTACCGCTTTTCCAAAGTGGCGACGAGAGCATGATAACTTGAGTTGCCGCTTCGGTCGCCGCCGTCACCGCCGGTGTTAATGTCGCCATATTGCGGGAAGGGACGAAACGACTGAGCCACTGAACCGTTGAAACCCGTGTAAGGAACGACGATTCCGGCGGCTATCGCTGCTGGAGAGGTGGCGGATCCACGAAAGAGACTGTCAGCTGCGCTGAAGCCTAGCCTACTCACATAACTGTTAAAGATCGCCGGGTCGAGCTGATTCATCGCCACAATGTTGGTCGTAAGGTGATGGCCCACAGTAGCGTTGTAACCTACCGACGCGACCCAACTGTTCGAGATTTGCCGCTGGATGTTCAGACTCCAGTTGTAAAACTCCGGCATTCTCGCGGAGTCCTTGGTTTGCCAGTAAGGAACATTGCCGAAACCCGTTCGGTTCAAGTAACCAGGATCCAAATTGTTAGGATCCGGCCGAGGCCACGCGCAGCCGGCACAGTAACCGTTGTCCCAATTGAATTCTCCACCTTTTCCGGTGGCCTGGCTGGTGAACGGAACGTTGTGTTCTCCGATGAAGCCTTGCCAATGAGAACTGCCACCCGTATTTCGAACTGGGCCAAACGACCGGGAAACGCTCATTCGGAGAACGGTCTTGTCGTCCCAGCTGTAGGCAAGTCCCAAACGCGGACTGATGCCGCCTCTCCAAGCCGGGTACATGGAGCGCGCTCCAATGCGGCCTTGTCCAAAGCCAGCGTAGTCCATCGCCCCCAAGCGACCGGGAGCGTATGGGTTTGGCTTGGTTGGATTGAAGTTGGAATATCCGTCAGGGAAACGCCCTTCCACGGTGGGCGGCGTGTACTCGTAACGTACGCCGTAGTTCAAGGTCAACTTGGGATTAACCCGCCAGTCGTCCTGGGCATAACCCGCATAATACCGCCACTGATTCGAAATGATCCTGTTCGTTGTAATGTCAGCGGTGTTAACCTCGCCTAGCAGCCAGGAAGCGAAAGCATTGCCTGAAGCGCTGGACTGATCAATGCTTCCGTTCGGGAGGAATGCCGAGGTAGCTCCGCGGGTGAAGTTCCATGTGCCAGTGGCTGTATGCCAACCGTAGCCGTTGTAATGATCTTCCTGGAACATGAACCCGAACTTGAGGGCGTGGCTGCCCTTCACCCACGTGAGGTCGTCCGCGAACGCAAAGTTCTTGTTCAGAGAACCGCCCCATTCTGACCGGCCCCACTCCTTGTAATCCGTCATGTTCATTTGCGGGAAAAGCCAGTCGGGGTTTGGAACATTGGTAATTCCAATCTTGGTTCCCCATCCCTGGTCCCATTGTGAATCCTGGGCTCGACGGACCTGCCACCAGTTATTCACGCCACCGCTGAAGTGATTCAGGACCGTGGGCGAGATGGTCCGATCCCACGTTACGCGGTAAACATAGGTATGCGTGTCCCCATACTGGAAATCTTGATTGAGCGGAGACGGTAGTCCAGGAGGCGTGCCTCCCACGGGCAATTGCAGGGTAACTCCATAGTGGTAGAGAAATCCGATCTTGTCTTTCGAGGTCAATTGATGGTCAATCTTCACATCGAACTTGTCCCAAGGATCTGTTCTAGCCCCTATGGTTGTCACGAAATTGTTGCGTGGACCCGGAAGATTCGGCCGCATGGTCGCCAAAGGGATAACATTTCTGGAAACCCGGCTGAATCGGTCAGTCGGAATTCGGTTTCCTGGGAAGGGATCGCGAATGAAGCCCGCTCCGCTTGGATTCGGACGAGTCGTTCTCGGATCGTAGATCGGAATCATGTTTCCGGCAGCATCTCTCCAGTTAGAAAAGTCCCCGTTGTACATCTCCGGCAATGGAATGGTGTAAAAATTGGTTGGAGCGCTGGTTCGGTTCCTGAAATATTCCAGAGCGGTAAAAAAGAACGTCTTGTTCTTCCCGTTGTAAACCTTTGGAATCCATACCGGGCCGCCAACGCTGAAGCCGAAATCATGCTGGCGGAGCTTTTGCTTGGGTCGCCGTCGCGGATCACCCTCCGGGAAGTTGGTGGCATTGAAGAAAAAGTTGCTGGCGTCCAGCGCTTCGTTCCGTAAGAACTCATAGACAGAGCCGTGCAATTCGTTTGTTCCCGATTTTGATACAAAGCTGATCGCTCCACCGCCCGCTCGACCAAACTCAGCTTTAAAACCGTTGGTGTCCACGGAAAACTGATCGATCGCTTCAACCGACGGTGTATTGATCATCGTCCACAGCCGTTGTTCAAACGGGGCGGCAGGTGCCGAAGAAAGACCATCCAGTGTGGCATCCCAACCACCTTCTTGACCACCACCGAACTGCAGATTAAAAGTTTCACCTGGGGCTTTGGTGTTGACCTTGGCCTCCGGCGTGATGAGCGCCAAATCCAAAGGAGACCGGAGTTGACCGCCGACGACGAGCGGCAAATCGTTCACAAACTTTTGCGACACCGCGGTGTTGATCTTGGCGCTGTCGGTTTGCAGCAGCGGCGCCTGAGCCGATACCTCGACCGTGTCACTGACTTCCCCGACCGTGAGGCTGCCGTCCACACGCACAGTGCTTCCCGGCGTGATAACAATCTCGTTGCGGACGAGGGTCTTGAAACCCTTGGCTTCAATCTCGACGCGATAGGTTCCTGCCAGCAACGTTGGAATGGTGTAGTCGCCCGTTGCGGAAGCGGTCGTGGTTCTTTCGGCATTCGTGCCTACCAAAACCGCTTTCACTTTGGCTTCGGGGACGACTGCCCCACTTTGGTCTGTTACCGTGCCGGTGATGGTGCCTCGGTCGGTCTGGCCCCAGGCAACTGTGCCGAGCACGAGAACCAGCCCCAACAATCGGATCATTGATCTCATGGTTAACTCCTGTGTAGAGTAGATTCTATTTGGATACCACTCGGACGTCGTGGTCCGGACCGTGGGTAAGACTTGTGACATTGAATTTTCGACGGTGGTGGGCGAAACCAGCGACGTGCTAAATTCAGACGCGAATCATTTTCAGGCTTGTGGAGGTATTATATTCAGATCAAAAGGGATGTCAAGGCGAGAGTTAGCGCTCTGAGCCGGTTTCAGTCGGGCCGGCTGACTCAGAATAGCCGTCCCTGGCGGTTCAGGCTTCGCTCGTCACCGGTCGAAACCGCCCTTACCGCAAAACGAATCGGGGATGACCCAAAGCAACCACCAATACAAACCTAGAGACCTATGCGCACAACACTCTCGGAAGGTCGGACCACGATCCGGCGGTATGACACTGTGGACGTACCCTTCTTGTGCGAGGCAGCGCGCGAATCCTCGGCGGAGGTTTCAATTTGGCTGCCCTGGTGTCACAGGAACTACTCCATGGAGGAAAGTCTGGAATGGATTCTCCGGTCCGGAAAAAGATGGGATGAGAAGCGTGAGTTTCATTTCGGGATCTTCGATTCACAAAGCGGGGCTTTGCTGGGGGGGGTCGGGCTCAACGAGTACAGGCCTGAGCATCGGCTGGCCAATCTGGGCTATTGGGTGCGGACCCCATGGACGGGCCGCGGTGTCGCTCCTTCAGCAGCCCTTCTGGCAGCGAGGTTCGGCTTCGAAGATCTCTTGCTCGACCGGATTGAAATCCTGGCAGCCAGCAGCAACACGCGAAGCCAGCAGGTAGCTCGGAAGCTCGGCGCCACCAATGAAGGCGTGCTCAGAAACCGGCTGGTGATTCACGGTCAACCGCATGATGCGGTCTTGTTTTCCTTGATTGGTTCAGAACGGCAAAATGGGACACGCTTCGCACAACAGAAATTTGATACACCGTCAAATTCAGAGAAGGATAGGACAACGCAGATGACCCCGATGAATCCAGCCCCAATCACTTTGAAAGGTGAGCACGCACGCCTGGAACCACTGGACGGGAAACACGCCGACGGATTATTCGCCATAGGCCAGGATGAGAAGATCTGGCGTTACCTGTTGCGGCCCAAGCTGGAGAGTGTAGCCGATGCCCAGAGCTTCATTGAGGAGGCTCTCCGAGTGGCCGCCGGCGGCTCACAGCTACCGTTTGCTATCGTGGACCAGAAAAGCAATCGAGTGGCAGGCTCAACGCGATATCTGGACATTCGCGCGAACGATCATGCTATTGAGATTGGCTCGACGTGGCTGGGAGGGGACTTTCAACGTACCGCGATTAACACCGAATGCAAGTACCTGTTGTTGCGACATGCTTTTGAGGATCTCGGTGCCGTGCGAGTCACTCTCAAGACGGATGGGCGCAATGAGCAATCACAACGGGCCATCGAACGACTGGGTGCCGTCCGGGAAGGAGTTTTACGGAAGCACATGGTGATGTGGGACGGGTACATTCGCGACACCGTGTACTACAGCATTCTCGATTCAGAATGGCCGGCGATTAGGCAGCGTCTGGAAGGGTTCCTGAGATGATGGCCTGTTTCCGCCAGTCCGGCGGAAACTGAATTCAGGTGATCTGTTGACTGCGTGGTAGGCTTGCCCCGAAATCAAGAATAGCAGCGGACTTTGCAGCCTGCTTCCGTGCTCCAATTCAGCCGCTTGTTTCTTCCACCTCCAAAAAAAACCCTGCCAGTCTGACGCCGGCAGGGCGAGTTTCAACTGTGTTACTTCAAAATTCAACCTTCAGAGCCAACTGGAGGCTGCGATTGTCAGCCACGGTGCTGGTAATCCGTCCCACGGTTGGAGATCCAATGGCGGCATTGGGAAACCCGAACGCCGGGGTGTTGAACATGTTGAACATCTCGAAACGGAACTGAAGATTGAGCCCTTCGCGAATCGGCGTGTTTTTGACTAATGAGGTGTCAAAGTTGACGTGCCCTGGCGAATACAGAACGCCACGGGCGACGTTGCCGTAGGTGTTGGGCGCAGGCGCCACGAAGTCGGCCGGATTGAACCAGAGGAAAGGATCCGGATTGTCCAATTTCCCGCTCCCAATGCGGTTGGGCCAACTGGGAGCGCCGTTGTTCACGCCGTTCGCCAACGACACGTTGAAAGGCCGCCCGGTCGTCAGCGTGCTGATGCCACTCAGCTGCCAGCCACCCACAATCTTGCCAACCACAGCATTATCTGCCAGCCAGCGCTTTCCTTTTCCGAAGGGCAGTTCATAGACGTAGCTGGTCACGGCGCGGTGCTTGACGTCAAAGCCGGAAGGGCCACGGCCGCAACGCAGACAAGTGATGGTCTGGGGGTTCCCTGTCGAGCCGCCGCCCGAACCTGCTGAACCACCGAAGTCAAGGCTTTTCCCGTACGTGTAGCTGAACAGGAATTGCAATCCATTCGAGTAACTTTTGACAACCTTGTTCTGCATGCTGTGAAACGTTGACATATTGCGAGGTGCGAATATGTTGGTGGCTGTGATGTTGTCGAGTGGTTGGATCAGGCGGCGGGAAGCCTGTGATCCAAGTCCCGGTTGCACTTCGTTAAGGGGTAAGTTGATCATCACGTGTATGCCACGGCTACCGGCATAGGCCACTTCCCACAAAAGATTCGGGAGCAGTTGTCGCTGGATGTTTAGGCTCCAGTGTTGCGCGTAACCCGTCAGGTTGTTGTAGTCGTGCCCCTGCGCCGATGGATTGGCTGCGTTGTATTCAGCCGTTGTCCTGGGCTTCACGATCTGAATCGCCGGGAACGGCTGCTGGATTTGAGGCACGCGCGAGAAATCCGTAGGATTGACTTCGGAAGCAAAGTTCTGCGAGAAGAGGTAGGGCACCTGAATACCGAGTTGCCCGTTAGCTGTGACGGGTTCTGGAAAGTAGCTCAGCCCGTAGCCTCCGCGGAGGATCGTCTTCCCGTTGCCAAACATGTCATACGCGAACCCGAAGCGTGGCCCGAGGTTGCCATACTGAGTGGATTTGTTAACGGCCCGCGACACACCATCCTCTCCGGCATATACCAGCTTCAGGCCAACCCGGTCGACATTGACCAACCGGTCACGGATTTCGACGTCGGGCGTATAGATTTCGTATCGCACGCCGACGTTCAGTGTCAGGCGCTGGGACAGTTTCCAGTCGTCCTGCACGAAAAACCCCCACTCAGTGTTAGTTTGATAGTAAGGCTCGAGCAAAGCACCCCGACTGCCGGCGGTAAGGTAGCCGGTCAGCAGAGTCGCCATGCCGCTGCCACCTGTGTTGGTAGCCGGATTGTTGGTGAAGTTGTTGTTGAAGGTCAGAGTTCCACGGGGCGAGGTGTTGGTGTAGGGCGAATTCAGCCGCCGAACGTAGTGCTGGCCGAATTTCAACGAGTGCCCACTCCTGGTCCAGAAGATATTGTTGTCAAACTGGTAATGCGTCTGTTTCGGGTTGACCGGAAGAAACGCAGGACCACCGCTCAGCCCGGTAAATTCCTGAACGTTGATTCCGGGGATTCCGCTTGTAAGCTGGCTGATGTTGATGCCCTGAATGCCAAGGGAGGTGGCGGCATTCTTGCCGAAGTCCGAAGCGACTGTGATGGGATTGGTCCGGGCAAAGCCGAGCCGCAGTTCATAGAGCAGGTTAGGCTGTATGACATAAGTGTTATTCAGCGCCGCGCCTTGGGTGGTTAGACGCGTGTCCTGCAAGCCCGCCACGAAGGGACCCAGCTCGAACCGCTGGGCTGCTTCGGAAGGAGTCGGCAGACAGCAATTCGCTTGGCCCTGCGGCGCAACCAGTTTGTAGAGCTCATAGCTGTACCGAAAGAACATGGAGTCCTTATCGTTGAAGCGATGATCGACACGGGCGTTGAATCCGTTGTCGTCCACTTTGCGATTGACGTTGATCGTATAGTTGTTGAAGTTGCCCGCTTGGTTCGGCAGCGGATAAACGCTAGCCACGTTGCGGCCCACTGGGTTGATGCGATTGGCCGGGATAATGTTGCCGGCGTACGGATCACGCAGGAAAAAGCCTGGCCGGTTGGGATCCGGACGTGTGGTGAGCGGGTCATAAATGGTGATCAGACTGCCTGGAGTTCGCTCGTACTGGCTGAAATCGCCGTTACGCACCTGTTGAGTGGGCACGGTATTGACGAAGGTGAGGCCGCGGGTTTCACGCAACCCAAAGTAGTCGGCAAAAAAGTGTGTCTTGTTCTTGCCGTTGTACAGTTTTGGCAGCCACAGCGGCCCGCCGACGGCAGCACCAAACTGGTTGCGGCGAAGCGGGGCTTTTGCCTGTGTGGGTGACTGGAAGTAATTTTTGGCATCAAGCTTGTCGTTGCGAAGAAAGTTGAACACGTTCCCGTGGAACTCGTTGCTGCCAGATTTTGTGGAAACTGACACGACACCGGCTCCGCGACCAAACTCAGCAGAATAGACACCCGTCAACACCTTGAACTCGCGGACCGATTCGATGGAAGGCTGTACAATAACCGTGTTGAAGGTGTATTCGTTGTTGTCGATTCCGTCCACCAGCCAGCCATTGGAATTGCCGTGATGTCCGAGGGCGTTAAAATTGGAGCCGGCCCGAGGATTGAAAGTGCTCGCACCTGAGAGGTTCTCGCCATTCTGGCCCGGAGTCACCCCAGGAGTCAGATAAACCAGTTGGGCAAAGTTACGGCCATTCAGCGGCAACTCACGAACGGCGCGCTCTTCGATGACTTCCCCAAGCTCAGAACTGTCCGCCTTGATAATAGGCGAGGCTGCGACAACGTCGATGGTCTCAGTGA
>Ga0187892_10007706_pt1 | contig 15180 bp, 15 predicted proteins | sample MA1701073metaG_FD_139345 | JGI IMG/M metagenome (GOLD analysis project Ga0187892, IMG submission 139345) | Bio-ooze microbial communities from a basaltic lava cave in the Kipuka Kanohina Cave System on the Island of Hawaii, USA - MA170107-3 metaG ... | reverse complement strand
TGGTGCCGATGGCGGCGGCGCCGGTCGCACTGGCGGTGGCGGGCGTGTACCAGCTGACGCCGGCGAAGCAGGCGTGTCTGCGGAAGTGCCGTGGGCCCGCGGACTTTCTGATGCAGCACTGGGGCCGCGGTCCGTTGCGGCTGGGCCTGGCGCACGGCGTCTGGTGTCTGGGTTGCTGCTGGGCGCTGATGGCGGTACTCGTGATCGTGGGGATGATGGGGCTGTGGTGGGTCGTGGGGCTTGCGGCGATTGTGGCGCTGGAGAAGCTGACGCGGCGCGGCGTGCTGGTGTCGCGCGTGACGGGCGTGGTGCTGCTTGGGGCAGCCATTATGGAGGGGGTCCGGTGAGCGAATGGCGAGTGGCGGGCGACATCGTGATTGCGTGCAATTGCGACTGGGGCTGTCCGTGCAACTTTCAGGCTCGGCCGAGCCGGGGCAAATGCGAGGGCGGCTGGGTCTGGTCGATTGGCGAGGGACACGTCGGGGGAGTGCAGCTGGGGGGACTGGCGATCGCGCTGTATGCGGACTGGCCGGGCGCGATCCACGAAGGTGGCGGCCGTGCGGTCTGCTACGTCGACGACCGGGCGGATCCGGCGCAACGGGTTGCGCTAACTCGCCTGTTACGAGGGGAGCTCGGGGGTCCGTGGGGCATCTTCATCACGACGTATGATCTGTCGGGGCCCGAGCCGGCCCGCTTCGAGGTCGCGCCCGGCGGCTATGACACGTGCATCCGGATTGGCGATGCGGTAGAGCTGGAGCTGCAGACCATGCGCAATCCGGTGACGCAGGCGGCAGTGCACCCGGAGATGGTGCTGCCGGAGGGTCTGATCGTCAAAGGAGCGAAGCTGGCGGCGTCGCGCGTATTCCGGGTGCGGGGCGGCAGTGTTCAGTACGCGCACCCGGGGCAGTACGCGGCGTTCGGTCCGTTCGCCTATGCATCGGCGTGACGGTCACTGCGCAACGCCGTCGGGTGGCAGCTTCACGAGCGCCACGGCGTTGATGCAGAAGCGCAGCCGGCTGGGGGCCGGACCGTCAGGAAAGACGTGGCCGAGGTGCGCGTCGCAGGTGTTGCAGATCGTCTCGACACGCACCATCCCGAAGGAGTGTTCGCCGCGGTAGGCGATGACGCCCGGCTCGACGGGCTGCGTGAAGGACGGCCAGCCGGTGCCCGACTCGAACTTGGTTTCCGCGTCGAAGAGCAGCGTATCGCAGCACACGCAGGCGTATCGGCCCGGCTCGAAGAGGCTGCACATCTCCGAGCTGAACGGCCGCTCCGTGCCGTGCTGGCGCGTCACATGGTACTGCTCATCCGTGAGCTGTTCCCGCCACTCCGCGTCGGTACGCTCGACGCGTCGCCTGGGCGGCGGATTGCCGTTCTTCGCGAGTTTAAGGATGTCGTTCCAGTTCAGCACTGTTCCTCCAGCGTCAGATGACGCGTGCGCCGTGATCGATCAGGAGCTGCCTCAGGATGGAGCGGTGGCAGCGTTCTTCCTTCTCGCAGTAGCAGCCTACCGAGAAGTCCGTGGTGTGCGAGAGCGCAGCGAGAAGCACGAGATCATGACTGCGCTCGGGCGCCGCCATTTCGGCCCGATATTTCTTCGCGAATGCGGACCACGCGGCCGCCGTATCCGCCGCCAGGCCGAGTTTCAGGGTTTCGGCGCTGGGCGCGAGATTCGGGAACCACACATCGTACCAGTTCTGCGACGCGAACTGCGACTTCGGCACGCCGCGAGGCGGCCGGCGCACGGTACCGATGCGGATGCCCTCACCGGCAACGCGCGCGCTTCCGAGACGCACGACTCGCACACTCATTCACGGCTCCGTCAAGGCTCTTCAACGTACGTGGCGACCCGGGGGTTCCCGGCTCCTCCCGCGATCAGGACGCGCCGCGAGCGCGTCTGCCACTGCGAATCCACGGAGTCCGTGCAAGGTTTCGGGCCGTACCGCCGGCCGGCATGCGCGTCGATCAGGCCCTGGCCAACGATGGATGGCAGCATCGCCTCGAACGCCGAGCCGGCCGCGGCCGAGCCGGATTTGTGGCAGAATGCGGCCATCAGCCCAGTACAGCCGACCACAGGGCGGCAATCGTGGCTGCAGGGCCGGCGCGGCCGGTTTCAGGTGGGAACGCGGCGGTCAGGCCGATCCGGCCGGTCTCGGGGCGTCGAATGCGGCCGCCGCTGCCCGGATGGTTTCACGGCACGGCGACTTCGGCCGCAGGCAGGAAGATGACCGCGGCCGAGCGCGCTGCGGACCTGGCGCTCAGAGCCCCAGCTTCCTGCCGGTCCAGGTCACCACGTACTGACAGGTCGATGGCTCGGCCTGACGCTTCACATCCACGGTAAGACGCGCGTCCACGCCGTCGGCGCGGAACGTGCCCGCCAGCAGCGCGCTCAGCTGCCAGCCATCCGGATTCGTCGCAGGCACGGCTGCGCTGGCGAATGCGCCGCCAGTATTCAACGTGGCGACGTACGTGCCCACACCGTCGCGCAGCTCGAGCCGGTCGGGGGCGAGCTGCGCCACGAGCAGCTGCGCGGGACGCGGCTGCAGCGTGTGACCGCAGGTGTTCGAAGCCAGCGCCTTCGTGACGGCATAGCTGCCCGGCGCGCCGGCGGGCGTGACGCCGAGTTTGACGTCCACACTGTAGGCCGCGTCGTCCCACTCGATCCGCAGGCGGCCGTCCTGCAGCTCGAGCGCGAGCCGCTCGACGGGAACCGGCGGCTCACTCTTCATGAGCGGGATGCGCGCGTAATCCTGCGCGCCGTTGTAGTTCGTGCCGAAGATCCCGCTCTGCCGATTCACGATGAGCTGCGGGTTCGTGCGGGACGGCAGCATCCAGAGCGAGTACGTGCCGGCGGGCACCGGCACGCCGCCGATCACGAGCGCGGCCGGAGTGCTCAGGTGGGTAGCGAAGTCGGCGCCGAGGCGCCAGACCTCGTCCCACGGGACCAGGCTGCCCCAGATCGTGCGCCCGCGCTTCGAGGGACGGCTGTAGTCGATCCAGATATCGCGGCCGCCAACCTTGCCGCGCGCCGTGTCCCGCGGCGAGTACACGCCGAAGCCGCGGCCCGCCGCATCCTGGGACGCCCACGCGCGAGCGATGGGGCCCACGTCGATCGATGCGACGCGCGTCACCCTGTACTTGTACGTGGTCGCGCCCCAGTCCGAACGAAGCAGCCGTCCGTCCGTGTCAAACTTGAAACCGGCACGCGCGACGCCGAAGTAATCCAGCTCGGCGGAGTCCGCGCCCACCAGCCAGACCCGCATGGCCTGCGGCGCCGTCTGGCCGGCTGACGTTCCCATCAGCAGAAGCCGCGACTCTCCGTTCTCCGCTCGATCACGGGCTGCGCCGATGGCCAGCTCGTACGTGATCCAGGAGTACGCGAAGGGCATGGAGTACGACGCGCCCACCAGCGGCAGCGTTCCTGCCGGCACGGCTAACCGGTGTGTTACAGGTTCCGCACCTCGCCAGGCATCCCGCACGACCGTGTCGGCGGCAAACGTGAGGCTCCCGTTCGAAGCGTTGGGCTCCACCTTCACGCCGTCGCCAGTAAGAATCGACTGCTCATAGGCCGAAGGCCGGCCGTCCCGCCCGAGCCGCATGCGATACTTCACCAGCCGCGTCATCGGTGCGCGATAGACGACTTCGCCTTCGATGGATACCGCCGTGCGCGCGAACCGCTCGACCTGCACGGTGTCACGGCCGAGCATGACCACGAATCCGCCGGACTGCGCCGCTCCCGCCGACCCGAAGCAGACGACCAGCGCCGCTGCAAACGCCACCGCTCGTGCCCGCATAGCGCCCTCCTCGCGCCCTCGTTGTGTCCGCCACCTGCGCTTCAAGGAACGCGCGAATGCGGTCCGCGGGGCCCGGTTGGGGACGAGGCGCCGGAAGTCGAGGACGAGAAGGCCGAACCGCGTCGCCGGCCGGCACCGGCTCCAGCGACGCCGGCGACCGGCGCACCGGTTTCATTCTGGAACGCATGCGCTACTTTTCAAGGTATAAGGTAGTGCGGCAGTCTCATCCGCGACCCGCATCGAGGCGCCTGCCGATTCATCGAGCGCCGGATGCCCGGCGCTCTCGTGGCGGGCGCGGTTCAGGCGCGAGGAACCCTTCGTGACTTCGTTCACCGAACGCCTCAAGGAACGGAAGCTCGTCCAGTGGACGCTGGCGTACCTTGCAGGCGCATGGCTCGCGATTCAGGTGCTGGACGCTATCGCCGATGTTTGGGGCGTCTCGATCCTGCTGCAGCGCGTCATCCAGTCACTCCTCGGTCTGGGGTTCCTGTTCACCCTTACGATTGCGTGGTACCACGGCGAGCAGGGCCGGCAGCGGGTCACCGGGCCCGAGCTGCTGATCATTGCCGGACTGTGCGCCGTGGGCGGTGTACTGATCGCGCTGCTTCGCGATGACACTACCCGCCCGGCGAATGTCGCGGAGGCAGACGCCGCGCGGCCGCGGCGCGAGAAGCCATCGATCGTCGTGCTTCCCCTTCAGAACGTCAGCCGGGATCCGGCGGACGCCTATTTCGCCGATGGCATGCACGAGGAGCTGATCGGCCGGCTCTCCCAGATCTCCGCACTCAGCGTCATCGCGAGGACGTCCGCGCTGAAGTACCGCAACACGGAACAGAGTGCGAGCGAGATCGCCGCCGAGCTGCGTGTGGATTACGTGCTGGAAGGAAGCGCGACCAAGGAGAACAACCGCGTGCGCGTGCATGCGCAGCTGATCGATGGACACACGGATGAGCACATCTGGGCCGACGACTACGACCGCGACCTGACGGTTGCGCACATGATCGACATCCAGCAGGAGGTGGCCAACCAGGTCGCGCGCGCTCTTTCCACGCGCATCCTGCCGGAAGAATCGCCGCGCATCGGGGCGAGACCCACGGAGAACCAGGAGGCCTACGACGCGTACTGGAGGGGCCGCTACTTCTGGAACCAGCGGACGCAGGAAGCTTTCCAGCGAGCCGTGGAATACTTCAACCGCGCGCTCGCGCTGGACCCGGACTATGCGACCGCGTACGCCGGGCTGGCGGACAGCTACAATACGATGGGCAGCTTCTTCATCCTGCCGTCACAGGAGGCGTTTGGCCAGGCGCGCACGTATGCGCTCAAGGCGCTCGAGCTGGACGAGGATCTTGCGGAAGCGCACGCATCGCTCGGCTATGCCCGGCTGAACGGCTCGTGGGATTGGGCGAGCGCCGAAGCGTCGTACCTGCGGGCCATGCGCCTGAACGACAGCTACGCGCTTGCCCACCAGTGGTACGGGCAGCTGCTCGTCTATCTGGGCCGTTCGGCGCAGGGCATCGCAGAGCTGCGCCAGGCCGCGGACCTCGATCCCATGTCTCTGCCGACGCTGGCCGGATTGGGCTACGGCCTCTATCTGACGCGCCGCTACGAGGAATCCGATCATCAGTTCCGCGCGGTTCAGGAGCTGGATTCGACGTTCTTCATGGCGCACCTGTTCAATGCGTTGCCGCTGCTGCAGATGAAGAGGCACGACGAAGCGATTGCGGAAGTCGAGCGCGCGATTGCGCTGGGTGGCCGCCAGCCTCCGTTCGTCGCGCTGCTGGGCACAGCGCGCGGCTTGGCCGGCCAGACGGAAGGCGCTATCGAGCTGGCGGAAGAGCTGGTGCGCGTATCGAAGCAGCAGCATGTTGCGCCCGAGCAGATCGCGACCGTCTATGTTCACGCCGGGCGCACGGACCTGGCCTTCGATCTGCTGGAGCGCGCGTTCCGCGAGCAGTCCTACGGCCTCATCTACCTGCGCTCCGATCCGCTGTACGATCCGCTCCGGTCCGATCCTCGCTTCCAGGACCTGCTGCGCCGCGTCGGTCTCTAGGCGCGGGCTGTCGCGCTGCCGGTCACGCGCGCGTGGCCACCGCCGACGGTCTCGAGCTCCGCATCACGCAGCTCACGCGCGGCGAGCGATTCGCGCGCACGCTGCAGCGCGGCGACAGCGTGCATCGTCGAGAACGTACGCCGCCGGTCTCGATACGTGCGTCCGGGCGCGATGGACGCAGCCTCGTGCTGGAACATCTTCGTGACGCGCAGACAGGGGCTGCAGCGCCAGGACCCGTCGTGCAGCTGCGCCCGCAGGAGTCGCAGCACGGCCGAGGCCATGACGGGATGCTCGAGCGAGTGCTGGCGTAGCGCACTGACGAGCAGCATCGGCAGGTCCGGCGCGATGCGAACACGCACACGTTCGAGGATCCGCCGAGCGCGCTGGCCGGCCGCATCACTCAGGAATCCGGTGCGGCCGAGGATCCAGAGGCCGTACGCCCAGCCCTCCCACCAGTAGCTTGCGATCGCGCCGTCGCGCACCTGGTCGCGTAGCCAGGCTTCCGCGCGCTCGATCCGTTCGGCGCTGCGCTGCAGCCGCCACAGCATTTCCATCACAACGACCGTCACTTCCGGATGCGGGGCCTGCCAGCCGAGGCCGTTCACGGCGGAATCGGCCGGGCCGAACGTCGGGAAGCCGCCCTGATCCGACTGGCTGGCTTCGATCCCTTCGATGAGCGAGCGCTCGAAAGGAAGCTCGAACCGCCGAAGCGCCATGAGCGCCAGCGCGCTGCTGTCGATGTCGATCCGGCTCCTGTCGTTCCACGCCCAGCCGCCGTCACGCGCACCGGCTTCCGCGAGGTAGTGCGCCGCGCGCCGGCACAGCGGCTCGAGCATGGGGACCCGCTCCAGCACGAACGCCGCGTGTGCCGTGATCCAGGCCGTGGAGGCGCCCGGCAGCAGCAGAAAGCCGCGAAGCGAACCATCGGCCCGTTGATGTCGAGTCAGGAACGCGGCACCCCGTTCGATCGCGGAATCGAGCGTCTCCACGGAGAGCACGGACCGCGGCGCCAGCCTGCGCCATGCCACATGGCTCAGTCGGAACCGCACCTCATCGGCATGATCGAGCGCGCGGGCTGCGAGCAGGCCGGTGAATCCCATGTTTACGGCTGCTCCCGCATCAGATGCCGGCAGATCGATACGACCTTGTCGTGACTGTCCGGCCCGAGCTGGCGCGCCAGTGCGAGCGACGCATCGAGCGGTTCGCGCAGTCTCGCGACAATGCCGCCATGCCCGGCCCGTCCGCTCGTTACGCGCAACACGCTTCGGCCCGCGTAGGCCAGCGCGCGCCGTGGCCTCGATTCGTGCATCGAGCTGAGAAAAGCGTTCGGCGCGCCGCGCAGCATGTCCTCGGCGAGGTCCGCCCAGTCATCCCACAGCGAGAGGAACTGCGAAAGGTGGACGAACAGCTCGCTAGCCCGGCCGTTCGACGGGTGGATCGCAAGCGCGCCGACAAATACCACAGGCAGCCGTTTCGCATCGAACGGGTCGGGCGACGTGCGCAGCTCGCTGGTATACATGCGTTGCAGCAGCTCGGCGATGTAGTCAGCATGCGGCGAGTCCGCGTGGAGTCGCTGGCCCGCACTCGAGATCGCGGCGTCGAACAGCCGCACGATCAGCGAGGCGGTGTGATCGTCGGAGTGCAGCGCACTCGCGTCATCCAGCGGACGGACGAGTCGTGCCCGCAGGAAATCGGGCCGCAACGCGCCCGCCAGCGCGCGCGTGTGCGCCGGCACGTTGTCGACGACAATGTCGAACAGCTGGAACCCGAGGTGGAACAGCGCGGCCTCGCGGAGAACGGAGCGGCCGCCCGGCCTTGCTCCGGTGCTCAGCGCAATGTCACCCAGCGCCGATCCCCACCACCCGCACTCGACCAGGCCGCCGGACAGACCGAGGCCGGGCGTCAGATCCGCGAGCTGAAACTCCTTGCACAGCGCGTCGAGCTCGGAATCCGGCAGCCCGACGCCGGCCTCGCCCGCAGGCGAAACCGCGGGCAGCAGACCGGCAAGCCGGTGCAGGATGCGCCGCGCCGGCGGCCCCGAGCAGCCGAGCTGCCGCGTCAGCCAGCCCAAGAGAACAACGATCCGCGCGCGCTGATGATTCGGCGCCGCGTAATCGCTCGACTAGGACTTCTTCTCGTGATGCAGAGCCCAGAACGAGGGGATGCCATCGTGATGCTTGACGGCCCAGAATGACTTCATGCGGCCGGCATCGTCCTCCACGATCTGTCGGTTGTAGAGGTTGGCCAACAGCCAGCCCAGGACTCCGCCATCCACGAATCCGTACGCCGCGCCAACGAGGAGGTCGACGAAGGTCCCGCTATTCGCGTAGCCGGGGTTCACGGAAGCCATGAGGTCCAGGAATCCCGAGCCGTAGCCTGGCCGCCACATGGAGGCCAACCCCAGTACGAGCGTGATCACCGCAGCCAGGAACCCCGTGGCCAGCGTAAGTGCACGTACGGAGATGAATGAGGGCTTGGCAGTCGTCGTCATAGCGACCTCCTTCGTCGGAGCGTGTGAAGGGGGACTGCAAAGCCAACATTGACGGCTTGCTGGCCGGGGTCAAGGCTCACAGCGGAATTGCTTGCCTGAAGGCGGCCCCGGCTTCGAGGGGCCAGCACTGCGCCGGATGCCATGCCCGCGCGTCAGTGCGGCGCGCCCGCCGAACGTGTGTTGTCGGCCGGCGCCCTGGCAAGCCGGTCAGCCGCCGTGCGTCCGTCAGGCTGTGCTCAACGATTGCCGCGTCCGCGGCGCGCCGCGGGTGTCAGGCGCGCGGCTTCATCTCCCAGAGCACATTCACGATCACCCACTTGCCGTTCCACTTCGCCATTTGCATGAAGTCGACCCAGTCCGACATCTCCGCGCGCACGAGCGCGGTGTTGCCGTAGATCTCGTAGATACGAACGTTCTTGATCTGCTTGTCGGCCGGTGTGTTCCTGCCGCCGCCGCGCCGTGCCGCGTCCACGAGCTGAGCCGCGGTCATGTGCCCGAGCTGGCTCTGCCCCTGTGTCTGACTGCGCACGATTCGCTTGGCCAGGTCCGGGTGCAACGCGCGCTCCATGCGCTCGCCGCTGCCCTCGTACCAGCCTTCCACGTAATCGAGCGCCGTCGCCTTGATCTGCGCGCTGTCCGCCGCGCTCTGTGCGGCGAGCGGCGCGCTCACGCCAAGGACGACTGTGACTGCCAGGAGTGTGCGCATGGTCCCCCTCTGCGAAGTGAACGGACGGAACAATAATGTGGGCGTGGGCAGGCGACAGGCCTCGGGCTCGGGGGCGGCCCGGCTCCATCGCGGGGCAGACGGCTGCCCGGGTGAGGCAGCCGTCTGCTACGGAGTGTCTCGATACATCATTCCGCGCGCAGCGCGTCGGCCGGGTGCACGCGTGTCGCGCGCCGGGCCGGCAGGTACGCTGCCAGCAACGCGACGCTGCTCAGCACGAGAGTCACGGTGACATAGGTCAGTGGATCCGCGATTCCGATCTGGAACAGGATGCTGCCAAGGAAGCGCGAGAGCAGGAGCGAGGCGGTGGCGCCGATGACGAGCGCGATGACGAGCATGCGGCCGCCCTCGCCGAGCACCATGGCCAGCACCTGCTGCTTGCGTGCGCCGAGCGCCATGCGCACACCGAACTCGCGCGACCGCTGCGTCACGGAGAAGCCGAGCACACCGAGTACGCCGACGCAGGCGATCACGAGGGCGAGTCCGGCAAACGCGGAGAAGAGCGTCGCGTTCAGGCGCGGCGCCGCGAGATCCTCGAACCGCAGGTTCTCGAGCGTGGCCACATTGTCCACCGGCCGCTCCGCATCCAGCTCCCGGACTGCAGAGCGGACGTGCTGAATCACGCCGCTGATGTCACCGGCCGTCCGGATCACGACGCTCTGGCCGGGGAAGAACTGCGAGGACGCGCGATAGATCGTGTGCGTGACGCCTTCGGCGATGCCGTACTCGCGGGTATCCGCGGCCACACCCACCACCCGAATCCACGGACCATACTGGCCGTTGAACTGCTGCTGCTGAAAGCGCCGGCCGAGCGGATCATCGCCGCCGAACAGATAGCGCGCGAGCGAGGCATTCAGGATGGCGACGTCTTCGCTGCCCGGCACGTCCGTCGCCTGGAACGGCCGGCCGCTCAGAACGCGGATGCCGACCGTCTCGAAGTAATCCGCGCTCACACTGTTTACTGCGAGGGCTGGACTCGCAATCTCGGTCTCGGTATCACCCTCGACGTGAAACGCGAGCCGCGTCGGATTGGCAGCCGTGAACGGCACATGGCTCGCGTACGAGACCTGACGTACGCCCGCATACCCACGCGTGCGCTCGACCAGCTGATCCATGAACACCCGGTTCCGGTCCGGTGGCGAACCCACCACGTTCGCCACATCCATGGCGATCACACTCTGATAATTCAGCCCGGACTCGACCGTGCTGAGATTGATCAGACTGCGCACGAGCAGTGTTGCTCCCACGATCAGCGTGAAGCAGAGCGCCAGCTGGCCCACGACCAGCGAGCGCTGCAGCTTCTTGCGATTCAGGCCCACCACGCGATGGCCGCCGGCTCCGGCAACCGCCGCACCACTGACGCCGCGCAGCCCCGGCAGCGGCGGGATCCACGCCAGTGCCAGCGCCGCGCCGCACGCCACCAGCGCCGTCACGGCCAGCACGGTGCGATCAATACCGATCTCGCCCGTGCGCACCGTGAACCGGCCCGCATAACTCACCAGCAGATCGCTCGCCAGCGACGCCAGCAGCAATCCGAGTCCTGCGCCCGCCAGCGCCAGCACCAGGTTCTCCGTCAGCAGCTCGCGACGGATCCGAAGACTCCCGGCGCCCAACGCGGTCTGCACCGACAACTCCCGCTCGCGCTGGATCATCCGCGTCAACGTCAGATTCGCCACGTTCGCACACGCCAGCAGCAGCACCAGCGCCACCGTTCCCGCCAGAATCAGCAGCATCGGCCGCGCCGCCCGCGTCAGCTCGTCCCGCCACGAACCCACCGCAATCTCCAGCCCCAGCTGCTGCGGATACCCCGCCGGAAACTGCTCGCGCATCCGCTCATGAACCGCTGTCAGCTCCGCCCGCGCCGATTCCACCTTCTGCCCCACCGCCAGCCGGCCAAACAACGTCGTCATCCGATGCGTTCGCTCGTCCAGCATCGCCGAACCGCCGTAGTGATCGCTGGCCGCATAATTCGTGAAGAACTCCTGCCGACGCGTCCCCGTGTACAGCGAGCCCGGCTCGAGGACGCCTACAATGCGCACTTCCTTCGGCTGTCCAAAAACGTACAGCTTCACGGTCCGCCCGATTACCTGCGCGTCCCCACCAAACACCCGCTGCCAGTACCCGTCCGTCAGCACCATCACCGGCTCGACGCCCGTCCCATCGTCCTCCGGTCGCAGCGATCGACCCAGCTGCACCCGCAGACCCAGCACCTCGAAATAATTCGATGAAACCAGCCCGCCCACCGCGCGATGCGGCTCCGCATCGCCCACCACGCCAAACGTCAGATCGCCGTACTCCACAAACTCGTCGATCGTCCGCGATCCCGCCTTCAGATCCCGGATCTCCGTGAACGAAAAACCCACATCGTTGAAGCCCGCCTTCGTGCCCGGCTGCCGCAAATGCACCAGCCGCTCCGAGTCCGTGTACGGCAACGGCTCCAGTAACACACCGTTGACCACGCTGAAAATCGCACTGTTGATTCCGATCCCGAGGCCCAGCGTCAGTATGAACGCGATCGCGTAGCCCGGGGCCCGCAGAATCCTGCGCAGCGCTAGACGAAGGGTTGCCGGCATCTCGAACGACCTCTCTCGCGGGGGTCCGCCGCACCTCGCCGCCGTGCGGCACTCTTGCGAAACCACGGTAACACGATCGGCCCCGGACTCCACCCGCAAGCTGTGACAGAAGTGTGTGAGTTCGTCGCCAATTCGTACGCGGCCGGGCCGGCCAGGGCCGCGTTCCTTACCGTATTGACAGACCGCTTTCTGATATCTATACTGGTACGAGTCTGGCTGACGGAAGCGAGGCGGACATGGCCAGTCTGTGGCAGAACGACGGCAGGGACGGATGGACGGCGCGGGCGTTGGAGCCGGGCGACTGGTTCGAGCTGGGGCGGAGCGGTGAGGCGGTCGGGCGGGTCGGAGTGGCGGGGCGCGGCGCGGTGGTGCTGACGCGGTACCGGGACGAGGTGACGGGCCGGGAGCGGTGGGTCATGCTCGCGGGCGCACGCGCGGGCGCGCGCGTGAACGGGCAGTGTGTGCAGACGGGGGTTCGTGCGCTTCGGGATCGCGACGTGATCGAGGCGAACGGGGAGACGTGGTTCCTGTCGACGGAGCGGCTGCCGGCAACGGAGCCGTACACGGCGACGGCGTCGGGCGCGACGTGCCGTCGCTGCGGACTGTCGATGGAGTCCGGCCAGGCGGCGGTTCGGTGTCCGAGGTGCGAGAGCTGGCATCACGAGATGAACGACCGGCGTTGCTGGACGTCGTTGACAGGGTGCGCGGGGTGCGGCCGACAGACGTCGTCGGAGTCGTACGTTTGGACGCCGGCGCTGCTGTGAGCGAGGCGGTCATGGCGGGATCAGGCGGTCGAGGCGGCCGGCACGCGCTGTTGATGGGCGCGGGCAATGTGGGCAGCCATGCAGCGGCGCACGTGGCGCGGTTGCGGGAGATCAGCCGGATCACGGTTGTGGATCCGGACGTGTACGACGCGACGAATCTGAGGACGCAGGACATCGCGGGCGCATCGGTTGGCGACGCGAAGGCGCGCGTGCAGGCGTCGCGTCTGCTGGCGATCGACGGGACGCTCGAGGTGAAAGCGATCGTGTCGCGGCTGGAAGACGTGCCGCTTTCGGCGCTTCGGGCGGACGTGCTGTTGTCCTCGCCGGATTCGCGGCGCGCGCGCGTGGCGGCGAATGCGATTGCGTGGCGGCACGGGATGCCGTGGGTGGATGCGGGCGTAGACGGCAGCCGCGGCGTGGCGCGCGTGACGGTACGCGTTCCGGGCGAAGATGCCGGCTGTGCGGAATGCGCGTTCGGTCCTGCCGATTACGCAGCGCTTTCGTGGGAATACCGCTGTGGTGCGGCGTCGTCGGTGGCGACGGGCGCGCCGTCATGGCTGGGGGCCCTGGCGGCGTCGCTCCAGGTCGCGGAGTGCGCGCGGCTGCTGTCGGGCGGTGCGGCGCGCGCGACGTGCGGCTGGCAGTGGACGTTGGGCGCGGACGGCGCGACGAGCCTGGTCACGACGTTCCGGCGCAATCCTGCGTGCCGATTCGACCACGGCACGTGGCAGATCGAGCCCGTCGATGCGTTGCCGTCGGAATTGACGGTTGGCGAGGTGCTGAGGTTGGGCGGCTCGGCGCATCCGTCGCAGCTTCGCCTGCACGGTCACACGTTCGCGACCCGTCTGGCGTGCACCGGCTGCGGCGGCACGCGGTCCGTGCTGCACGTGTCGCGCCGGCTGACGCCGGCTGCGCGGAGCTGCGCAGGCTGCGGCGCCGAGATGAGCGTGTCCGGTTTCGATGAGCTGGACTTCCTGGATGCGACGGGCGCGGCCGCGCACGCGGATCGCGCGTTGAGCACGCTCGGCTTCCTGCCGGGCGATGTGGTGACGGCCGGAACACGGCATTTCGCGCTGGGAGGCCCCGCATGACGGACAGGGTACGTGCTGCGTTTCTGCAGGCGCAGCTCGAGGCGGGGCTCGCGCTGTCCGCATCGAGCGACATTCTGGAACTGACGCCGCTCGAGGGTTCACCACCGGCGCGCTACATCGCGGACTTCCGGTGCCGGAGCTTTGCGCACGACGGCCGGACGGTAGTGCCGATCGATCGTGTCATCATCGGCATTCATCTCACGGAGAATTACCTCTTCACGTTCCAGCCGGAGCGCGTCATCACAGTGCTCGCGCCGCACCAGATATGGCACCCGAACATTCGCGGCTCGCTGCTTTGCCCGGGAGCAATGCCGGCGGGTACTCCGCTGGTCGAGCTGCTGCAACAGATTTACGAAGTAATCGCTGGGTACAGAGTCACGCTGGATGAGCGATTCGCGCTGAATCCGGAGGTGTGCGCGTGGTCGCGTCAGAACCGGCACCTGTATCCGATCGACCGGCGTCCGCTGCGGCGCCGGCCGGAAGTCGAGGCCGGGGCGGTGCAGGAGGCGGTGCGCTGATGCGGGGTCTTCGAGCGCCGGTCCGGTCCGCCGCACGTTCGTTTCGGCCTGCGCCGTATGACGGCCTTGTGGCCGCGGCGCTGGAGTCGGTCTCGCGCAGGGCGCGGCTCGCCGGTTCGAACACGTGGGACGTCCGACTCTCCGCGCGGCAGGTTGTGCGCGCCACGGTGCAGGCGGAGTGGCTGGTGCTGGAGTCGGAGCCGCCCAGGCGTGTGCAGAATCAATGGAAGCGCGAGTACGGCGCTGCGGCCCTGCTGCGCCGGCATCGCGCGCTGCCCGGCAACGTGAAGTTCGTGCTGGGCGATGCGATGCGCGCGAGCCCGTTGCGTCTGCGTGCCGAAGTCCCGTTGCCGGATCACGGTCAGTCCGAAGCGGACTCTGCGGAGCCGTTCGCGGTCCAGGTCGATCGCGCGATCGACTCGATCGGTGCCGCACACTCGCTCGAACCGACGGACGCCACAAAATCTTCCGAATCGGAAGAGCTTTCCGCATCGGCAGGCAACGGCGCGGGCGTGCTGCCGGCGGTGGCGACGATGTGCGCGGAGGCGGGCTGGGTGGTGCAGGGAACGACGGCGGCGCCTCGCGTCACGCTCGCGGCGGACGGGTTTCGGCAGGCCGTCGTGAGCAGTGGGCCGGGCCCGCACGACATTCGACTGCTGCTCAATCTCTACGATGATCTGCCGGAAGTTTCCGTCGCGGTCAGCCAGCGGGCCGCGGCGCTTCTGCTGCTGCGCACGGGATCCGTCGTGCGGCTGGTGCGCCCGCTGATCGCCGAACCGCAGGAAGAGATCGGCTACGAAGTGCGGCTGACGCGCCCGCCGGCGGAATCTCTGGTGCACGCCCTGAACGCGCTGTCGCTCGCCGCGCGGCACAGTGCAATGGAGGCAGAAGCGCTCGCGGATCCGCGCCTGGCCGCAGCGTACGTGGCCTCGTTCGACAACGAGGCGGCACACCACACACTCACGAAGGGGGCAACATGGGCTACAGGATGACGATCGAAGCGATGGACCTGTCGGGTCAGAACGTGATCCGGCTGCGCCGGTTCCCGGCGGAACAGACGGTGGGCGAGCTGGTCTCGACGGCCGTCTCGAAGATGGGGCTGCTGCAGAGCGATCCGGATGGCCGGCCGTACACGTACCAGGCGAGGCACGAAGCGAACGGGCAGGCGCTGTTCG
>Ga0187892_10007705_pt1 | contig 15182 bp, 9 predicted proteins | sample MA1701073metaG_FD_139345 | JGI IMG/M metagenome (GOLD analysis project Ga0187892, IMG submission 139345) | Bio-ooze microbial communities from a basaltic lava cave in the Kipuka Kanohina Cave System on the Island of Hawaii, USA - MA170107-3 metaG ... | reverse complement strand
GTGTGTACGCCTGCCGCTTCCCCCCGCCCGGCCGCTTCGTAGAAGGCACGTGGTGATGACGATCAACCACCGGATCGGTGGCCCAGACGCAACGGTGCAGGAGCTGGCAGCCGACCAACACGGGGTCGTGGAACGCGGGCAGGCCCTCGCCGCGGGTGTCACGGCACGGATGATCGAGCGGCGCACCGCCAGCGGCCGCTGGGTCGCCGTCCACCCCGGTGTGTACCGGCTGGCGGGAGCGCCGGCGTCGTGGCAACAGCGCCTGGTGGCGGCCACCATGGCCACGGGCGGGGTGGCCTCGCACCGGGCCGCGGCCCGGCTCTGGGGGCTCGACGTGGCTCCGACCGAGCGGGTCGTGATCACGGTGGCCGGCACGAGCCGCCGCAGCACCCGAGGGGTCATCGTCCACCACACCCGGTCCCTTGCCGGGCGCGACCGCGCAGTGCTTCAGGGCATCCCCTGCACCAGCGCGGGCCGTACCCTCCTCGACCTGGCGGCCGAGCTGGCGTTCGACGACCTGGAGGCGGCGGTCGACTCTGCCCTGCGCGACGGGTGGGCCAGCGTCCACCATTTGGCCCGGTGGGTTCCCCTCTCCGGCAGAAAGGGCAGTGCCGCCCTGCGTCGCCTGGTTGAGGACCGCCGTGCCAACCCGCCCTTCGGCAGCCGAAGGGAGGCGCTGGTCTGCCGGCTGCTGGTGGCGGCCGGCGTGCCGATGCCCCGGCGACAGTTCGAGCTGCGCGCCTGTGACGGGAGGCTGGTCGCCCGGTTCGACCTGGCCTGGCCAGAGTGGCGGATCGCCGTCGAGTTCGCCAGCTACCGCCACCACGCCGGGCGCCGGGCCTGGCGGCGCGACGCAACCCGGGCCAACTGGGCGACCGCCTTCGGGTGGCGCGTCTTCACCGCAACCGACCTCGACGTCGACGACGGCTGCCGGGCGTTGGCGGCAGGTCTCAGGCAGGCGGCCGGCAGTGGACGAGAACCGCCCCGCGGCAGCAGCCTCGAGCTGTTGCGCCTCGACCACCGATCCGGTGGCTGATCGACATTACCTTCCCGGATCAGGCGAAGGCCGTGATGCAACTGATGCGCCGTAACCACGATCATGCGCACCACCGTGGCCATCGACGACGAACTCCTGGCGGCGGCGAGGCGGCGGGCCCGGGCCCGGGGCGTGACGTTGGGCCGGGTCATCGAGGCCGCCCTCAGGCGGGAGCTGTCGGCGGGCGAGCGGGCCCCGCCCCCGCCGTCCCGGTGTTCGAGGGGGGCACCGGGCCACGGCCGGGGATAGACCTCACGTCCAACCGCATCCTGCACGAGGCGCTGGACCGGGACGTTCCCCTCGACCAGCTCCGCTGAGCGGTGCTCCTCCTCGACGTCAACGTCGTGCTGGCGGCCCACCGAGGGGACCACCCGCACCATGCCGACGTCCGGCAGTGGTTCGACGAGATGCTTGCTGGCGGCGACGCCTTCGCCGTCCCGGATGCCGTGTGGGCCTCGTTCCTGCGGCTGGCCACCAGCGACGCATCTTCGAGGTGCCGAGCGCCATTGCCGACGCCTTTGGCTTCGTGGAGGCGACCGTCGCCCAGAACGGCTGCGTCCGGGCCGGGCCTGGCCCCCGCCATTTGCCATCCTCCGGCGTCTGTGCGAGGAGGCGGGAGCGGTGGGCGATCTCGTGCCCGACGCTGTCGTCGGCGCTGTCGCGGTCGAGCACGGCGCCGAGGTCGTGACCCTCGACCGCGACTTCGCCCGGTTTGCTTCGGTGCGCCACCGCCGCCCCGGCACTCACGCCGATGACGTCGGAGCAGCCGGAGGGCTCGGCCTCAGGTGTTGTCGATCAGCCACCGGATCGGTGGTCAGGACGCAACAGTTGGCTTCGCCGGCCTGAGCCGCTACCCGCCGATGGAGGACATCGACCGCGGCGGGCGGACGAAGTCGGCGTGGTTGATGCGGTGGCCGGCCCACTTGCCCCATACCGCCGCTCGCACCAGCCCTCCCAACTCGTCGTCGGTGGCCCCGGCCCGCAAGGGGCCGCGCAGGTCGGTCTCGTCGAGGGAGAACAGGCAGACCCGCAGCCGGCCCTCGGCCGTGACCCGAACCCGGTTGCAACTGTCGCAGAAGGGCTCGGTGACCGACGAGATGAACCCCACCGACCCGGGTGCGCCGTCGGCGAAGCCGAAGGTGGTGGCCGGCTCCGGCCCCCGCGTCCGCGGCACGAGCGGGTGGACGGCCGCGATCGCCTCCCGGATGAGGGCCGAGGGCACGACCCGCGCCCGTTCCCACGCCTGGTCGGCGTCGAGGGGCATGTACTCGATGAAGCGCACGTCCCAGCCCGTCGTGCGGGCCAGGCGGGCGAAGTCCACCACCTCATCGTCGTTGGTGCCCCCGAGCACGACGCAGTTGATCTTCAGGGGGGTGAAGCCCGCCGCCTCGGCGGCAGCCAGGCCGGCCTGCACCTGGTCGAGGGCATCGCGGCGGGTCATGGCCGTGAACCGGTGGCGCAGCAGGGAGTCGAGCGACACGTTCACCCGGTCGAGGCCCGCATCGCGAAGGGGCTGGGCCAGGCGTTCGAGCAGGAAGCCGTTGGTGGTCAGGGACAGGTCGAGCCCGGGGTCGATGGCCCGCAGCCGGGCCACGATCTCCGCCAGCTCGGCCCGGACGGTCGGCTCCCCGCCGGTGAGCTTGACTTCGGTGACGCCCAGGCCGGCGAACAGCCGGGCCACCCGCTCGATCTCGTCGACGGTCAGCACCTGGTCCCTGCCGAGCCAGGCCAGGCCGCCCGCCGGCATGCAGTAGGTGCAGCGGAAGTTGCACCGATCGGTGAGCGACAGCCGCAGATCGGTGACCACCCGGCCGCGGGCATCGGCAAGCGTCACCCTCCCCATCCTACAAAGGGCCGGTGCGAAAGGTTCCCGTCAGCGCCGGGTCGGTCACGGGCTCAGTCGGCGGCCACCGCGTCCAGCACGTTGAGGCGGGCCGCCTTGCGGGCCGGGAAGGCGGAGGCAAGAAGTCCGGCGGCCACGGCCACGCCCAGCCAGGCCACGAGCTGGCCCAGAGGAACGACCAGGCGGGTGAGGCCCAGGCCCCGCATGGACGAGACCAGCACCCAGCCGAACACGACCGCCAGGGCCAGGCCCAGCACCGCGCCCAGGGCGGCGATGATCAGGGCCTCGGCGCGGACCATCGACCGCAACTGGCCCCGGGCCATGCCGATGGCCCGCAGCAGGCCCAGCTCGCGCGTGCGCTCGTGGATGGACAGGGCGAGGGTGTTGGCGATGCCCAGCAGGGCGATGATGACCGACAGGCCGAGCAGGGCGGTGATGGGAACCAGGAACTGCTGGACCTTGTCCTCCTGGGCCCGTAGGACCTGGGAGCGGTCGCGCACGGCGACGGTGGGAAGGTCGGCCAGGGCCTTCTCGATCCGCTCCCGTCCCGCCGCTGCACCCAGCCCGGGCGCCAGCTGCACGTCGACCTCGAGGTCGAACTGCTGGGCATAGTGGGCCTCGTAGGCGGCGAGGCTGACCACGTAGTCGGTTCGGACGGTGGTGGTGGAGAACGTTCCCCGGATAGGCAGCTTGTTCGTGCCGGTGCGGGCGAAGGTCATGGGCACGGCGTCGCCCACCTCCCAGCCGTGGCGGGCGGCAACCGTATCCCGCACGATCACCCCCTCGTCATCGAGCGACCGGGCCGCGGCCGCCGACAGGGGGTCGAGCTCGTACATGGCGGTGACGGTGGTGGGGTCGGCGGCCAGCAGGGTCATGGTGCGGCCGTCGAGGCCCCACTGCCCGCCCCGGAGCTGGGAGACGAGCTGCACGCCCGGCACCCGGCGGAGGCGGTCGGCCACCAGCGGCGGCAGGCCGGTGGCCGCCCCGGCGGTGGTGGACGAGGTGACCACGAAGTCGGCCCGCAGCGAGCTCTCGATGGCGGTGCTGGCCGAGGCTCGCATGGAGGCGGCCAGGATGGTGACCACGCCGATCAGGCCCACGCCGATGGTGAGGGCGGTGGCGGTGGCGGCGGTGCGGCGGGGGTTGCGGATGGCGTTCCCCCGGCCCAGCGACCCGGCCTCGCCCATGACCCGGCTCAGGGGGGCGCCCACCAGCCTGGCCACGGGCGCCGCCACCAGCGGGGCCAGCAGGCCGGTGCCGGCCAGGACGGCGGCCGAGCCGAAGGCGATGGCGAGGAAGGGACGGTCGACGCCGGCGAACAGGCCGGCCAGCAGGGCCGACATGCCGGCCACGGCCAGGGCGGCGCCCATGACGAACCGCCGGCGCGGGTCACCCGGCTCCTCGCCCGCGACCGAGCCGGCCCCGGCCACGGGGCTCACGTCGGTGGCCCGGTAGGCGGGGAGGGCGGCGGCCGCGACGGTGACGGCCACGCCGCCCGCCAGGGCGGCCAGCACCGTCCCGCCGGTGAACACGAGCGGCACCGACGGCACATCGAAGCCGGTGGCCCGCAGCAGGGCGAGCAGTCCCTTGGCCGTGCCGTAGCCGAGGGCGACCCCGGCCAGCGACCCGCCGATGCCGACGGCGAGGGCCTCGGCCAGCACGGTGCCGGTGACCTGGCGGCGGCTCCCCCCGAGAGCCCGCAGCAGGCCCAGCTCCCGGGTGCGCTGGGCGACGAGGATCGAGAACGTGTTGAAGATGATGAGGGCGCTGACCAGCAGGGCCACGGCGGCAAAGACGAGCAGCCCTGTGGTCAGGAAGCCAAGGGCGTCGGTCCACGACTTCTCCGCCTCCTGGGCCGCCTGGGCGTCGGTGACGGCCTCGTAGCGGTCGGGCAGCACACCGGCGATGCGGGCCCGCAGCACGTCGGGGTCGACGCCGGGGGCCGCCCTCACCTCGATGCGGTCGAGCTTGCCGTCCTGGCCCATGACCTGCTGGGTCGTGGTCAGGTCGAACGCGGCGAGGGAGGAGCCGATCACGTCGCTGGCCCGGCGCAGGCCCTCGATGACGAACTCCCTCACCACGTCCTGGAACAGGACCTTGGTGCGGTCGCCCAGCTGCAGCCCGTGCTCCCGGGCGGTGGCCTCGTCGATCACGACCTCGCCCGGGCCGGCAGGGGCCCGGCCCGCCGCCAGGGGGTCGCCCGGGGTCCACGACGTGCCCACCGAGGGCAGCCCGTGGGAGGCGACGGCCCTGCCGTCCTTGTCGACGACCTGGGCATAGCCCCACACGACGCCCCACGCCGACTCCACGCCGGGCACGGCCTGGACCTTCGGGATCACCGAGTCGGGCACCGGCTCACGCTCGGGGAGGCTCGTGGCCTGCCCGGTGAACCTGGCCGCCGAGCGGACGACCACGGCCACGCCGTCCGGAGAGGCGGTGGCGGCCTGGCGGAAGGCGGCGTCGATGGTGTCGGACAGGGCGAACGTGCCCGCCACCAGGCTCACGGCCAGGGCGACGGCCATGGCGGTGTGGGCCAACCGCATCCGGTGGGCCAGAGCCCCCTTCAGCAACCGGACCATCGGGTTGGCGCCCTTTGCTCCCCGCTCAGCCCATCCGGGCCCACACCCGGCGGGTGGTGGGCTCGACCAGGTCGTCGACCACGCGGCCGTCGGCCAGGAATACGACCCGGTCGGTGACGGCCGCCGCCTTGGCGTCGTGAGTGACCATGACGATGGTCTGGCCGAACTGGTCGACGGCCCGGCGCATGAAGGCCAGGAGGTCGGCGCCGGCCCGGCTGTCGAGGTTCCCGGTGGGCTCGTCGGCGAAGATGATCTCGGGCTTGGAGACGAGGGCGCGGGCGGCGGCGACACGCTGCTGCTGACCGCCCGACAGCTGCGACGGGCGGTGGTCCAGGCGCTCGCGCAGGCCGGTGACCTCCACGATGCGGTCGAGCCAGTCCTGGTCGGGACGGCGTCGGGCGAGGGTGAGGGGAAGGGTGATGTTCTCCGCCGCGCTCAGCGTGGGCAGCAGGTTGAACGCCTGGAAGACGAAGCCGATGCGGTCACGGCGCAGCTTGGTCAGCCGGCGGTCGTCGAGCGAGCCCAAATGGGTGTCGCCGATGTAGGCGGAGCCCGACGTGAGGTCGTCCAGGCCGGCCAGGCAGTGCATGAGGGTCGACTTGCCCGATCCCGACGGGCCCATGATGGCCGTGAACCGGCCCCGCTCGAAGTCGACGCTCACCCCGTCGAGGGCCCGGACCGTGTTGCCCGTGGCGCCGTAGACCTTGACCGCGTCGACCACGCTGGCCGCCGGGTAGGGGGAGCGGGAGTCGGCGGAGGGGTGGCCAGTCTCCGCCAGGGCCAGGTTGTTGAGCATCATCGTCATCGTCGGGATCTCCTGGGCGGGTGCGGCGGAAGGGTGCGGCGCGGCTACGCCAGCTTGGGGGCGTGGCCGGGGCAGAAGAGCTGGACAGCGGTCTTGAGGATGGCGTCGGCGGCGGCCGGCGTCACCGTGACGAAGGGGATCTGGGAGACCTGCTGGAGGGCGGTGGCCTTGACCTGGGCGTAGGTCTGGCCCGAGTCGAAGGCGCCGCACACCATGTCGCCCAACTGGCGGGCCTGGGCCTCGCTCGGCGTCAGCGGCAGGTAGCTGCGCAGGGAGGCGATGGCGCCGTTGACCTCCGCGCTTGAGGGGTTGCGGCGGGAGGGCACGGTGGAGGACGGGGCGGCGGCCCTGGTCGTGGGCGTGGTGGCCTCGACCGTGGGCGCCGCCGTCGTGGCGGTGGTGGCCTGCGTCGTGGCGGCCCGGCGGGCAGCGGTGGTGGGAGGGCTGGTCCGGGGGTCTGTCGTCGCCGGCGCGGCAGTGGTGGTCGTCACTTCGGGGACCGTCTCGGCCACGTCGGTGGTGACGCCGGTGACGGGCGCTTGGGACACTGCCGCCACCGTCTGCGCGTCGCTCTGGCCGGGGATGACGACGGCCGCCGCGGCCGCGCCGACGGCCAGGTTGAGGCCGACGATCCCACCCAGGACGAACCTCGTACGCCTCGAGATCTCGAACATTCCGACTCCCTCGGGTGCGGAGCCACCGTCGTGGGGCTCTGCGTCGCTCTCCCGGGTTGTGTCGGCGCAGAGGCAAGGCCCCTGAAGGTCGATTCAGCAACTGGGCCGATCGACCTAGTAACCCGACCGTGCCTTCAGAAGTCGGCGTTGCGGGGGGTGCGGGGGAAGGGGATCACGTCGCGGATGTTGGCCATCCCGGTGGCGTAGAGCAGGGTACGTTCGAAGCCGAGGCCGAAGCCGGCGTGGGGGACGGTGCCGTAGCGGCGCAGGTCGCGGTACCACCAGTAGGGCCCGGGGTCGAGGCCCAGCTCGGCCATGCGGGCGTCGAGCACGTCGAGGCGCTCCTCCCGCTGGCTGCCGCCCACGATCTCGCCGATGCCGGGGGCGAGCACGTCCATGGCCGCCACCGTGCGGCCGTCGTCGTTCACCCGCATGTAAAACGCCTTGATCTCCTTGGGGTAGTCGAGGACGACGACGGGCCGGCCCACCAGCAGCTCGGTGAGGTAGCGCTCGTGCTCGGACTGAAGGTCCATCCCCCAGCCGACGGGGAACTCGAAGCCGACTCCGTCGGCCACCGCCTTCTCCAGGGCCGCCACCGCGTCGGTGTAGGGCATGCGCTCGAAGCTCGACTCGACGAACCGCTGGAGGCGTCCGATGCAGTCGGGGTCGATGCGCTGGGCGAAGAAGGCCATGTCGTCCTCCCGCTCGTCGAGGACGGCGGTGAAAACCGACTTGAGGAAGGCCTCGGCCAGGTCGGCGTTGTCGGAGAGGCCGGCGAAGGCGATCTCGGGTTCGACCATCCAGAACTCGGCCAGGTGGCGGGCGGTGTTGGAGTTCTCGGCCCGGAACGTGGGGCCGAAGCTGTAAACGCGGCTCAGAGCCAGGCAGTAGCTCTCCGCGTTGAGCTGGCCGGAGACGGTGAGGTGGGTCTCCCGGCCGAAGAAGTCCTGGGAGAAGTCGGTCCTGCCGTTGACCGTGTCGAGGGTCGAGACCCGGAACATGGCCCCCGCTCCCTCGGCGTCGTTGGCGGTGATGATCGGGGTGTGCACCCAGTGAAAGCCGCGCTCGTCGAAGAAGCGGTGCACGGCCATGGCCAGGCAGTGGCGCAGCCGGGCCATGGCGCTGAACGTGTTGGTGCGGGGCCGCAGGTGGGCCACCTCCCGCAGGTACTCGAAGGAGTGCTGCTTGGGCGCCACCGGGTAGGTCTCGGGGTCGTCGACCCACCCCACGATGTCGACGGCGGTCGCGTCGATCTCCACCGCCTGCCCCGCCCCCCTGGACTCCACCAGGGTGCCCGTCACCGCCACCGCGCACCCGGTGGTGACATGGAGGACCTCGTCGGCGTAGTTGGGCAGCGTGGGACGGGCCACCACCTGGATGGGCGCGAAGCACGAGCCGTCGTGGAGGGCGAGGAAGGACAGGCCGCCGCCCGCCTTCGAATCACGCCGGCTGCGGGCCCAGCCCTTGACCGTGACCGTCGCACCGACCGGGACGGTGCCGGCCAGGGCGTCGGCCACCCGCACGACCGGCATCACCGGCCGAAGCGCCGTTCGCGCCGCCCGTAGTCGCGCAGGGCGCGGAGGAAGTCGACCCGGCGGAACTCGGGCCAGAAGGGGTCGACGAAGGCGTATTCGGCGTAGGCCGCCTGCCACAGGAGGAAGCCCGACAGCCGGCCCTCGCCGCTGGTACGGATGACCAGGTCGGGGTCGGGCAGGTCGGCGGTGTAGAGGTTGGCCGCCACCGAGGCGGCGTCGATGCGGCCGGCCAGCTCCTCGGACGGCACCCCGTCGCCGACCAGGTCGTTGACCAGGGCCCGGCAGGCGTCGACGATCTCCTGGCGGCCGCCGTAGCCGAGGGCGATGGTGAGCTGCCAGTCCCCCTCGGGGCACGCCGCCTCGGCGTCCTTGGCCGCCGCCACCAACGGAGCGGGGAGCAGGTCGAGGCTGCCGATGAAGCGGAGGCCGAAGCGGAGGCGGGCAGCGTGGGCGGGCAGGCGCCCGAACAGGTCGACGAGCACGTCGAGGTAGGGATCGAGCTCCTCGCTGGGCCGGTCGAGGTTCTCGGTGGACAGGACCCACGCCGTGACCGCCGGCACCTTGAGCTCCCGGCACCACCCGAGGAACTCCTCGAACTTGGCCATGCCGATGCGGTAGCTGGCGGTGTAGTCGCCGAGCCCCGCCGAGCGGGCGTGCCGGCGGTGCCCGTCGAGGATGATCCCGATGTGGCGGGGGCGCCGATCGGTGTCGAGCGCACCCGCCAGGCGATGCTCGTACAAGCGGTACAGCGGTCGGGACCAGGACCGGCTCATGCGTCGTTCCACGTTAGTGAGCGGTGACAGGGCCACGGCGCGGACAAGGACGGGTCAGGGCCCGTGCTCGATGGGCCGGTGCTCGATGGGCCGGTGCTCGATGTGCCGGTGCTCGATGTGGCGGTGCTCCACGGCCAGGTGGGAGTGGCCCAGGCCGATGGGTTGGGCCAACCGGCCTTCGCGGCCCGGCCACGGGGCCCGGTAGGCACAGAGGTCGCAGTTGACGGCGACCGTGCTGTCGGCGCCGGAATCGGCGGCGAAGGCGGCGTGGGCCCGGTCGAGGAGCGGCGGCACCAGCCGGGCATCGGGCCCCAGGTAGCCGGCGTCGACCACCTCCACGCCGGTCCGGGCGGCGAAGGCGGCGATGTCGTCGCGGGCCCGCGCCACGAGCGTGCCCGAGCCCAGGAACCAGAAGGCCACCGCCATGCGGTGGTGGCCGAGGCGGGCGAAGACGTCGAGACCGCCGGGCACGCGGGGCCCGGTCACGCCCGTGAAGGCGGTGTGGACGAAGGGCGCGCCCGACCACTCCCCCACCAGCCGGGCCGCCTTGGCCGCGTCGCCGTTGGCGTCGGGGTCGGAGGTTCCCCTGGCGATCAGGAGCAGCGGGAGGCCCTGGGCCCCGGCGGCGGTCACGGCTTCCCCGAGCAGCGCGACCAGCGGGTAGGAGATGCCCAGCGGGTGGCCCAGGGCGATGTCGGCGCGGGGATGGCGCTGGCGTCCCTCCAGCACGACGGCGGGCACGTCGCTCTTGGCGTGCCCGGCGGCCAGCAGCATCAGGGGCACCACCGCCACCTGGTCGCACCCGCCGGCAACGAGGTCGTCGAGGGCCCGGCCGGCGGGCGGGTCGGACATCTCCAAGAAGCCGAGGCGCACCGCCGCGTTGGGCATGGCGTCGGCCACCAGCGCGCACAGGGCCTGCATCTCGCCCAGGCTCTCGGGGGCGCGGGACCCGTGGGCGACGAGCAGGAGCCCCTTCACCGGCCGCCGTCAAGTCCCGCCCGAATGGCGGCCTCGACGGCGGCGGCGCTCACGTGGCCGAGGGGGAGGCACGGGGCGCCCATGGCGGCCGCCAGCCGCGGCGCCAGGCCCAGGCGGGCTCCACCCTCGTCTTCGGCGTCGAGCACGACCGCCTCCACGCCGGCGGCGGCCACCTCCTCGGCGGCGCGCACACTCCGATGCACGGCCTCGGCGCCGGCCGTGGCCCGGCCGTCGGTGAGGACCACGAGCAACGGGTCGTCGCCGGCGGAGGCAGCCCGCCTGGCCGTGTCGAGGGCCGACGCCAGCCCTTCGGCGAGTGGCGTGGCGCCACCCGTCGGCAGCTCGCCCAGGCGGGCCCGGGCCACCTCGATGCTGGCGGTGGGGGCGAGGACGACCTCGGCCCCCTCGCCCCGGAAGGTCACCATGGCCACCCGGTGGCGGCTGCGGTAGGCGTCGGCGAGCAGGCCCAGGACGGCCCCGGCTGCCGACTCGACGCGCCGGCGGCTGCCCATCGAGCCGCTCGTGTCCACCGCCAGCACGATGCAGCGGGCCCGGGCCCGGCGCCGGACGGGCTCGCGCAGGTCGGCGGCGGTGACGGTGGCCGAGCGGCGAGAGGCGGCGGTGCGGAGGCTGGCCGCCACCGCCACCGCCCCGGGGCCGTCGGGGCCGGGAGCGCGGTCCCCCACCAGCACGCCGCCCACCGCCGGGCCGGTCACCGCCCGGGGACGGGAGGCGGGGAGGGAGAGTGGGGCGGCGGGCGACCGGAGGGCGTCGGCGGCCACGTCGGCCCAGTGGCCGTCGATCCGGTCGGACGGCGGTTGCACCCGAGGCGCCTCGTCCTGGTCGGAGCGGGCCTGGTCGGAGCGGGCCTGGTCGAGGGCGGCGGCCAGCTCCTCGGGGGCCAAAACGGGCGGGTCGAAGGGGCGGCGGCGGCGGCGGTGGGCGAGGGCCAGGGGGGCGACCCGTTCGACGTCGGCCGTCGTGGCCCGGGCCCGGCCCCCCCAGCCGGCCAGGGCGGCGGCCGCCCGGCACAACACCAGGTCGGCCCGCAGGCCCTCGGCCCCCACCGCCACGGCCAGGCGGGCGGCGAACTCCACGACCTCGTCGGGAAGGGCGGCGGGGCGGGCGGCGGCGAGGCGGGCGGCGAGACCCCGGTCGGCGCCGGCGGCGGCCGTCCCGGCCGGCGCGGCGGCCTGATCGTGGGCCAGGCGGCGGCGGACGGCCTCGGCCCGCACCGCCGGGTCGCGAGGGGCCTTGACGTCGACCGCCAGGCCGAACCGGTCGAGCAGCTGGGGGCGCAGCTCGCCCTCCTCGGGGTTCATGGAGCCGACCAGCACGAAGCGGGAGGGGTGGGTTTCGCTCACCCCGTCCCGCTCGACGTGGTGGAGGCCCGACGCGGCTGCGTCGAGCAGGACGTCGACGAGGTGGTCGGCCAGGAGGTTGACCTCGTCCACGTACAGGACCCCGCCGTGGGCGGCCGCCAGCAGGCCCGGCTTCAGGCGGGTGGTGGCCTCCCCGAGGGCGGCGCCCACGTCGAGGCCGCCCACCACCCGGTCCTCGGTGGCACCGATGGGCAGCTCCACGAAGGGGGCGTGGGCGGGCAGGAGGGCGGCCAGGCCCCGGGCCAGCGTCGACTTGGCCGAGCCCTTGTCCCCTCGCAGCAGCACGCCGCCGATGCCCGGGTCGACGGCGGCCAGGAGGAGGGCAAGCTGGGCGTCGTCCTGGCCGACGACGGCCGAGAACGGGAAGGGGCGGGCGGCACCGGTCACGTGCGGGCTTCCTCCCATCCCTCGGCCTCGAGCACGGCGTCCTCCAGCACCTTGCGGGCGGCGTCGGACGGGTCCTGCCAGAGGCCCCGGTGGTCGGCCTCCCGCAGCCGCTCGGCGATGGCGCGCAGGGCCCACGGGTTGGACCGCCGGAAGAACTCGCGCATGGCGGGGTCGGCCACATAGGCGTCGGTCACCCGCTCGTACATCCAGTCCTGGACGACGCCGGTGGTGGCGTCGTAGCCGAAGAGGTAGTCGACGGTGGCGGCCAGCTCGAAGGCGCCCTTGTAGCCGTGGCGGCGCATGGCCTCGATCCACTTGGGGTTGAGCACCCGGGACCGCACCACCCGGGCCGCCTCCTCGGCCAGGGCCCGCACCTGGGGCGAGTCGGGGTTGGCCGAGTCGCCGAACCAGGCGTGGGGGGCCCGGCCCGTCAGGGCCCGGACCGCCGCCACCATGCCGCCATGGTCCTGGAGGTAGTCGTCGCTGTCGAAGATGTCGTGCTCGCGGTTGTCCTGGTTCTTGACCGCCACGTCGATGGCCGCGAACCGCCGCCGCATGGCCTCGGGAGCGGGATGGCCCATGGCGTCACGACGGTAGGAGAAGCCCGACCAAGCCAGGTAGACCTCGGCCAGGTCGGCGTCGGTGCGCCACGACCCCTTCTCCAGCACGGGGAGGATGCCCGAGCCGTAGCCCCCGGGGGGCGGCCCGAAGATGCGGGCGTCGCTCGCGCCTGCGGCCCGCACGGGGTTGTCGTCGACGGCCTCGCCGTCCAAGCCGGCCACCAGCCGCACCGCGTCGTCGAGCAGGGCGACGAGATGGGGGAAGGCGTCGCGGAAGAAGCCGGAGATGCGCAGGGTGACGTCCACCCGGGGCCGGCCCAGCTCGGCCCGCGGGATGGGATCGAGGCCGACGACCCGGCGGGACTCGGGCTCCCACACCGGGCGGACGCCGAGGAGGGCCAGGGCCTGGGCGGCGTCGTCGCCACCGGTGCGCATGGCCGCCGTCCCCCACAGCACGATGCCGACGGTACGGGGCGCGGCACCCTCCTCGTCGACGTGGCGGCGGACGAGGGCGTCGGCCAGCTTCCACCCGACGTCCCAGGAGGCGGGCGAGGGCAGGGCCTTGGGGTCGACCGAGTAGAAGTTGCGGCCCGTCGGGAGGACGTGGGCCGCGCCACGCGTGGGCGAGCCGCTGGGCCCGGCCGGGACGTAGCGGCCGTCCAGGGCGGCGAGGACGGCACCCACCTCGTCAGGCGTGCGGTCGAGGGCGGGCAGCAGCCGGTCGCGCACCCAGCGCAGGGTTGGGTCGGGGCCATCCAGCTCCTCGACGACCCGGCGGCGGGCCTCGGCCTCGACCCGGTCGACGTCGTGGCGGCCGGCGGCTGCGAGATCGATGCCAAGGTCGGCGGCCACCGTGGCCCGCAGCGACGGCACCGGTCCCTGGGGCAGGCGGGTCACGGCCAGGACGAGGTCGACCAGGACGTCGCCTTCGGGGGCCTGGCCCAGCACGTGGAGGCCACCGCGGATCTGGGCGTCCTTGAGGGCGCACAGGTAGCCGTCGACGTGGAGGACGACGTCGCCGAACTCGTCCTCGCCCGGCTCGGCGGCCAGGCCCAGGTCGCGCGAGATCTCGGCGTCGACCAGCAGGTCCCAGACCTGGCGGCGCAGGGCGGGCAGCTTGGCCGGGTCCATGGCCTGGGCGGTGGCGTAGGCGTCGAGGAGCTGCTCGAGGCGGGTGAGGTCGTCGTAGGTCTCGGCCCTGGTCATGGGCGGGACGAGGTGGTCGACGATCACCGCGTGGGCCCGGCGCTTGGCCTGCGTGCCCTCGCCCGGGTCGTTGACGATGAAGGGGTAGACGAGGGGGACGTCGCCCAATGCGGCGTCGGGGAAGCACGATGCCGAGAGGCCGGTCGCCTTCCCCGGCAGCCATTCGAGGGTGCCGTGCTTGCCCAGGTGGACGACGGCGTCGGCCCCCCACCCGTCGTCGAGCCAGCGGTAGAAGGCCAGGTAGTGGTGGGGCGGGGGGACGTCGGGGGCGTGGTAGGTGCCGATGGGGTCGGGCCCGAAGCCCCGGGGCGGCTGGATGGTGACGAGCACGCCGCCCAGGTCGAGGCCGGGGAAGTAGAGGGCGCCGTCGCGGACGTACACGTCGCCCGGCGGCGGGCCCCACACCGACTCGACGAGCTCGTGGGCGTCGTCGGGCAGGGTGCGGTACCAGTCCAGGTAGGCGGCGGTTGGGAGCCGGCCGGCGGCCGCCCCGGCCTGGGTCGCGGTGAGGGTGGGCGACTCGTAGGTCAGGCGGTCGGCCAGCTCGGCCATGAGGGCGTCGCCGTCGGCGGGGATGCGGTCGACGCGGTAGCCGGCCTCCCGCAGGGCATGCAACAGGCGGACGGCCGACGCCGGCGAGTCCAGGCCCACCGCGTTGCCGAGCCGGCTCCGTCTGGTGGGGTAGGCGGAGAGGACGATGGCCACCTGCTTGCCCGCCGGCGGCGTGTGGCGGAGGCGGGCCAGGCGCAGGGCGGTGCCGGCGACGCGGGCGGTGCGCTCGGGGTCGGCCCGGGTGGCGGTGATCGCCACGCCCAGGTCCCCACCGTCGTCGACCTCCTCCTTGAAGGCGAAGGCGTTCCCGACGATGCGGCCGTCGAACTCGGGGATGGCCACGCCCATGGCCACGTCGAGCGGGGACAGGCCGGCCTCGTCGTCGAGCCACTCGTCGCGGGACCGGTTGCAGGAGGGAGCCTGGAGCACGGGCAGGCCGAGGTCGGCCAGCTGGGGCACGGCCCACGCGTCGGGGTCGGAGCCGGCGGGCGTGGAGCCGCCCATGGCCAGGACGGTGGTGACCAGCACGTCAACGCCGCGATCGCGGCAGAGGTCCAGGGCGGGGACGGCGCCCTCGGCGTCGGGGCGCAGCGAGTAGCAGTAGGCGGCCAGGCAGTCGCCACCTGCCCGGTCGACGGCGGCGGCCAGCTCCTCGACGAAGGTGGTGTTCCCGGCCACCAGGTGGGCCCGGTAGAAGACGATCCCGACCAGCGGCCGCCCCGGGCGGCGGGCGGTGGTGGCTGGCTCGAAGATCCCGGCGGCGGGCAGCGGGGCAGGGGGTTCGAACCCGAAGCCGCCGAGCAGCACGGTGTCGGCCACGAAGCGCAGGCACTGCTCGACGTTGGCCGGCCCCCCCGCAGCCAGGTAGCGGT